>Ga0081455_10002127_pt1 | contig 23617 bp, 19 predicted proteins | sample TabmetS3T2R1_FD_70207 | JGI IMG/M metagenome (GOLD analysis project Ga0081455, IMG submission 70207) | Tabebuia heterophylla rhizosphere microbial communities from the University of Puerto Rico - S3T2R1 | ecosystem: Host-associated > Plants > Roots > Rhizosphere ...
CCGAGGCGATCCGGAACGCTCATTACGGCTGGGTTGTCATGGGGATGGTGGCATATCTGATCGTGGAAATTGCGGCCGCTTTTCGCTGGAACGTTTTGCTGAAGGTCCAAAGGATCCATCTGAGTCTTCCGCGTCTCGCGGGCCTGTTCTATATCGGGATGTTTTACAATCAGTTTCTTCCGGGAGGCACGGGTGGTGATATCATCAAAAGTTATTACCTGCTCAAGGAAACCCCGGACAAAAAAGCGGGGGCATTGCTTGCCGTCGTATTTGATCGTTTCATTGGTCTTGTTGCTCTGGTCGCCATTACGCTGATTCTGATCGGATTCCGCTACGATTTTCTCGCGCAGACGACCGCGACGCGAAATTTGCTTTGGCTACTGCTCGCGCTTTTAGGATTCTCGGTTCTGACGTTGTTGTCCACTTTTGTAATCAGCGGATTTAACCTGTTCCATTTATTGCCGGAGAAGTTCCCTGGTCGCGACAAACTGATAGAAATTTCTGCAGCCTATCATCTTTATGCGCATCATTGGCGCGCAACGCTGGTTGCCTTTGGCGCGTCTCTCGTGGCACACCTTGCTACGTTCGCGACTTTTCTCTGCGCCGCGTACGCGTTGGGGGCGCGGGTGCCAATAGTTGATTTCTTTGCCATAATGCCGGTTGAACGAACGATTTCCGCGTTACCCATCAGCTTCGCAGGAATCGGACTTAGGGAAAAAGTGTTGCAGATCATGCTCAGCGGTCTTTGCGGAGTACCGGAAGCCACGGCCATTCTTATCGGCTCCCTTAGCTTTCTGATCATTCTTGTTTGCTGTCTGCCGGGAGCGGTCGTGTATTTGCTTTACAAACCAAGCGGTGCAGCCGGGCGAGTGAAAATGCGCGAGATGGAGCGCGAAGTCGTCTCGCTGGAACATGAGATCGGCGAAGCCGAGTAGACGCCTGCGGCGAAACATCCAACGCCCAACATCCAACGTCCAACGCTCAATTATCTGAATTGGACATTGAGCGTTGAGCGTTGGGCGTTGAAAATCCTTTGATGAAGCAGACGCGCCCACTCGTCATTGCCACTTTCGCCATGACTGCCGATGGCAAGGTGACCACGAAAAAGTTGTCGCCGGTAACTTTCACCTCACGCGAAGACAAGTTGCATTTGTTTCGCCAGCGCGCCCTGGCCGATGCGGTGCTGATCGGTCACACCAGTTTAAAGCGCGACAATGTCCGGCTGGGATTGCCGCTGGAAATGCAGGAACACCGAGTGAAGCATAGACAAAGCCGCTGTCCACTACGCGTGATTATTTCAAACGAAGGCAAAATCGACCATCGTCTTAAGATTTTTCAGTCGGACGTTTCTCCGATCATCATTTTTTCAACGAAACGAATGCCTCAAAAATATCAACGAGCTTTGGAAAAGAAAGCGACACTCCATTTGAGCGACAAAAAGACTGTGAATCTTGCAGGGATGCTGCAAACACTGCGCAATGAATACAAGGTTCGGACTGCCGCGTGCGAGGGGGGGCCGACGCTGTTTCGGTCTTTATTAGAACAGGATTTGATCGATCGCCTCAACCTGACCCTTGCGCCCTATCTGTTCGGTGGAGCACAGGCACCGACGTTGACAGGCGTGGACAAACATTTCCTGCCCGCCACTGTGCATTGTTCGTTAAGCGAAATGCGCACCATAGGTGAGGAGTGTTTTCTCACCTATCGAATCAATCATCCGCGTCGCCGGCGCCGGAACTAGGTTTCTCTTTGCGACGCGGTCGCGGCACAAGTTCGCCTCCACAGTTCGGGCAAACGAAATTTATTTGCCCAGCACAGCTTGCGCAAAAAGTGCATTCATAGCTGCAAATGTATGCCACGCCGCCGGGTTCGACCGCGGCGCCGCATTTTTCGCATTCATTTTTCAGCTCTAGCCCCATCTCCTATTTCTACTGAGCGCCTCAAATCATTCAACAAGGTAGTCCGGCCTGCTCAGTTTTTAGCGTGTGATGACTAACCGCTTTGTGTACGCTCGCAATCTTTCTCGGAGGAATAATATGCTCAAGGTAATAAGATCTTTCATTGCGTTCGCCGTGGTCATTGCATCGCAAACGACGGGAGCTGCGGATGCAGAATGGGATCGAACTGTACTGCCGCGACCACCCCAACCGTTTGAGGGCGTGACTAAGCGAACGCTGGAAGGCTCTGTGGCAGCCTTTACCGCACCAGTGAAGGCTCCAACCAATGCGCCAAACATCCTGCTTGTCCTGATTGATGATGCCGGGTTCGGTAATCCATCGACGTTCGGTGGACCCGTCGCCACCCCTACCCTGGACAAACTGGCAGCTGAAGGACTTCGTTACAATCGGTTTCATGTCACTGCTCTTTGCTCGCCGACGCGCGCAGCATTGCTATCGGGGCGAAATCATCACGCGGTCGGATTCGGTTCAATCTCGGAGGTAATCGGTGGTTTTCCCGGTTACAACACGATGTGGCCCACGAGCGCAGCTTCTATAGCCAAGATTCTTCAAGCCAACGGCTATAACACAGCTGCCTTTGGCAAGTGGCACCTTACTCCTGATATGCAACAAGGCACTGCTGGCCCTTTTGATCGCTGGCCAAACGCACTTGGGTTCGACTATTTCTGGGGATTTCTCGGCGGAGAAAGTGGCCAGTTCGATCCCGTCCTTACCGAGAATAACAGCATCATTGGAGTGCCAAAAGACAAGGACTTCTATCTAAATGACGCGCTAGTACAACACTCCATTACCTGGATTCGCGACCAAAAAGCGCAGTCTCCCGACAAACCTTTCTTTCTGTACTTCGCGACCGGAGCAACTCATGCGCCGCACCAGGTGCCAAAGGAATGGAGCGATAAATACAAAGGCAAGTTTGATCAGGGCTGGGACAAGTTACGCGAAGAGACGTTTGCACGACAAAAGCAGCTTGGTGTGATTCCGGCTAACGCGAAGCTCACCCCTCGTGATCCGGCGTTCCCAGCGTGGGACGGCGTCACGCCGGAGATAAAGAAATTGTATTCGCACCAGATGGAAGTTTATGCGGGATACCAGGAAAACGCCGACCACGCCGTTGGGCAGGTCGTGAAAGCCATAGAGGATATGGGCCTCGCCGACAACACACTGGTTATTTACATCTTCGGCGATAACGGTGCGAGCATGGAAGGGACAGAGAGCGGGACATTTAACGAAATGACTACACTGAATGGTGTTCCGCTTACGACGGACCAGCAATTGAAAGCGATTAAAGCCTATGGCGGTCTGGACAAATGGGGTGGTCCGGATATGGCTCCCCACTACGCGGCCGCCTGGGCGTGGGCTGGTAACACGCCATTCAAATGGGGCAAGCAAGTGGCGTCCCACCTCGGCGGGATTCGCAACCCAATGGTTATCGCCTGGCCAAACCGTATCAAAGACAAAGGTGGTTTGCGAAGTCAGTTCACGCATTGCACCGACATCGCGCCGACGATTTTGGAAGCGGCCAGTCTCCCGGAGCCAAAGGAAGTCAACGGTGTTACTCAGATGCCAATGCAGGGTGTGAGCTTTGTATCTACATTCGACGATTCCAAGGCACCTTCGCGACACACGCAACAGTACTTCGAGATTTTGGGAAACCGCGCAATGTACAAAGACGGCTGGATTGCATGTTGGCGGCTAGACCGCATTCCATGGAAGATTGATCCTGAAACACTCTCGCGGTTCGCACCGGGTAAGTGGGACCCGAACAAGGACAAATGTGAGTTATACAATCTGGACGAGGATTTCTCGCAGGCTGACGACGTCGCCGACAAATATCCGGACAAAGTGCGCGAGCTAACCGCGCTGTTCTGGGCCGAGGCCGAGAAATATCAAGTGCTGCCGCTACTCGGAGAGATGGCTACGGTGTGGGGCTTTCCGAAAGGTTTACCGGACCAGACGAAGTTCACCTATTACAACGGAACGGAAAACATCTCTTCTGGCATGATCCCTCCGGTCTATAACCGTTCTTACAGCATCAGCGCGGACATTGACAATCCGGGCAGGTCAGGTCTGGGACTTCGTCCCGGGGTTGCTGGCGTAATCGTTGCTGAGGGGAGTTTTCTTGGTGGCTTTTCGCTTTATGTCGAAAACGGCCATCTCAAGCACACTTATAGCTTGCTCGGTCTGAAGCTGGACACCATCAGTTCACGCGATGCAATTCCCGACGGCAAAGTGAACGTGCGTTATGAGTTCACCGCCGACAAACCCGGTGAATTCGGCACCGGTGGCACAAGCCGTCTTTTCATCAATGGCAAACAACAAGCCGAGGCGAAGATGGAGCATAGCGTTCCATTTCGGTTTGCGTCCTATGATGGGATGGATATCGGCACCGACAATGGTCTGCCAGTGGTTCCGAAATTTGAATACGCCAAGGTACTACCGAAATATTTCAGGGGCACCATCGAAAAGGTAGAGTTCGATCTCGGTCCGGCGAAGGTTAGCTCTCAGCGTTTACAGCACATCGATACGGAGCGCTTTGCCAAAGCAGTGCGAAATTAAAGAAGCAACAGAGCTAAGAGAAATCATCGCTCGAAGTAGTAGGTCATCGTGAAGTTCACCTCAAACCTCTTGTTGGTGTAAGGGAGCTCCTTTTCTAATATGACGCTAAGAATGACCGGAGTTTGTTGGAGGTGTTTGGAAACCCCAAGGTTCACTGTGTGATTCCATTGGTCGCCATTTTCAAAATCAACCTTCGCCTTGTAATTCGTGCTGACCGCCCAATCGCACGGAAGAATAAAAGTAGCAGGTAGAGATAGCTCGGTATAGCGCTGTGGCGGAGCATTGTGCTCTTCGGCGATCGAATAGTTGTATTCTGCGTTAAACGTAACTGTCAGCCACTTCGTAAAATCATGCGCCACGCCCCAAGCTGGTTTGAGGCGCCACATACTGTCCCCAAGCGCAGGGTTCGACGCAGTATAAGTATGAAGTTCAATACCGCCGCCAGTACGCCAGTTGTCCCTCAGGCGAAATGCAGTGCCACCACCAACTTCGATGTCGCCGATGCCGCCTATGTCTTTTTGGCCTGATGACTCATCGCTCCGATTGTACACCAAGGGCACTTTAAGTCGCAGCCCCGCGTCTTGTCCTTCGCGAACGTGCCAACCCCATAACCCTGCTAACGTCCATTTCGCTTTTTCCGCACCACCATCAAATTGGTCCCACTCGCTATCGATCGATACGCGCGACTGGATAATTGTCTGATCGCGCAGTGCTTTGAGTTCTTCCGCCGCTGTTGGAGAATCAGCGGGCGCCTCATTGGCTGCCTGCAACACGCATGCCGCAAGTAATGCGAGCACAACAACCAGAGATCGGCCACATACGTCAGGGATCGTCATGGCTTGTTCTCGTTTCAGGTTTGATGGTTAATGCCGACGTACAGTCGAATCCCGCTATTTGTTCATCAGACATCAATGTAATTCCGACACGCAGATTTGTTGTCGGCTAAAAGCAACGAACGAGACCATTAATGTCCCTATGCATAACAGGTCTCAGTTTTCCAGGCGGTTTAGAACATTTATCACCGGCTCGTTAGAAATCCGAAGCAAGCCGCTAAAAGGACGGTCCAACTCCAGAATTAAGAAGATCGCCGCAGCAGCCGAAAGAGCTGATACCATTAAAGCCGCTGTCGCTGTCGAATTGCGAGGAGCAATTACGCTGAAGCCCATGAAAATGACAACAAGCCAGCATACCACCACAGCAAGCAACGGCATCGAAATCGAAGGGATTGATTGTGCCATCAGTAAGGTGCGATGCTGGCCCAGTTCGAGTGCGAGCGTCGTCGCCTGGGCTTTAAGGTTTCGCTGCATCTCGTCACGGGGTGTCAGTTGTTGAATAGCCAGGTAAAGCGCATTGCCCGCTTGCGCTTCGGGCGCAAGATTCATCCGTGCGTTCGTGTTTGGAAGTTGCGTGCTGCGGTGAGCAAGTTGTTCAACCGCGCTGCGGAGTAGCGCGCGCGGTTCTGCGGTTTCCGGCCCATATCCGGTCAAAACCCGGTCCAGGAAAACGACCTTTGCTGCCATTTGAATCACCTCACTTCGAGCATTGTCATGAGAACTCTTGGCAGAGGCTACAAGCAAGCCAAGCAAAAGCGCCGCCATCGTTGCGAGCAAGCCCATAGCCAATTTGACGGTATCCTTAGTATCGGTGCTGAGGTGATCTTGCGGCAGAATGCGTCGCAGGGCACGTCCAACCAGGACTGCGCCAGCCACGCATGCCAAGATGATTAGCGATATGATTTCAGTGTTCACCGCGACGGTGTTGTTATTCTCCTTTCGGCATTACCTAGTGGTTCACCAAATGTTTGGGACTGCTTTTAGGTTCAGCGAGAACCAATCCCCCGGCTCAATCAAGCCGTCCCGTAGAGTGTCAATATCGGTGATCAGCATGGCCGAGTGGTTCGTCCTCTTTGCGATTGCAATCCGGCTCTCGATCATTTCAGCCACCGCTCTAGCGGTCAACCTTTGATTAACCGGAGTTCACCCCATTTTCTAAGACGGCTTGTCTTTTTGGGCGACGAGGATCTGAAAGCCAGGAGCACTTTGCGTAGTTGGATCGACCGCTCTGTCCGTAAAGACAATGGTGGTACCTGGTGTGATAACTCCCTTCGCGTCAGTGAGGAATGTTGTCGGTAGTCCGCTCTTCTGCGCAGCTAAAAAAAGACTTTGGCTTGATCCTTCTTTTCCTGCTGAGGTCACTTCTATCCAGCGCTGATGTCCTTCAGAATCCACTCCGTTCAACGCACTGAAAACCCGGTCCGTTAATGAGGATACGACCTGAGAGTTCGGAATACCAGCCCGACCGATCTCGATACCATTACGATAGACATACACTGTCTTATCCGCGCTACTAACAATCATGGATGCTGGGCCGCTGCTGGACTTGTCGGGGTCCCAGTCAAACTTGCCAGCCGCAATTGGCTCGCTCTCCTGACCACTTTGCACGAAGAATAATCCAGGATGCACCGTTTCGGAAGGCGCGGAATGGTCGTCGGCGATGATGACTGTCGCCCCTTTCATTGTGACACCAAAGAGCAGTTTGGAGAATTCCAAGGGGAGCCGAACACAGCCGTGCGAGTCTGGATAACCCGGCAAATCGCCTGCATGCAGCGCAATCCCGCCCCAGGTCACACGCTCCATGTACGGCATCTCAGCCCCTTTATAGATGCTTGACGTATGATGCACTTCCTTTTCGAGGATTGTGAAAACTCCCGTTGGAGTTCGGTGACCCGGTCGTCCCGTACTGCAGCTCGACCGCGCAATACGGATACCATTCCGATACACGTACGCTACCTGTTCAGTAATGCTGGCTACAATTAGTAAAGGACCTTCGGGTGCGCGCTCCGGTTCCCAAACATATTCGCCGGGCTTCAGCGTTACGGTCTCCGGAGAGACTTGTACGCCTTCGGTGAAAGCTTCACCGAAAATCATTGGCCACTGAAGACAGATCAAGTCGGCGCTGAGGACGACAAATAACAAAAGTTTGGTCGTAGTTAATCTCATAATTCGTCGGTTTTCGGCGATGATTTCGATCGGCGTTCACTGAGTCAATGTCTTTTTAATGCAAACGCATGCGAGAATTCGCGCCCCAGCCCGGAACCGTTTTTGACAAAAGCGCAACGCGAGACCGTCACCAAATGCCGGGTACCACGCGGTATCGGACCGAGGCAGCGTAGCCTGGCCATTCGGCATGTTGAGAAATAACCAGCTCTTCAGCGTGAATGCGGTAGACCAGCGATGCCCAACCGATCAATACCAGGAGAAGTGTAACAAAATTCCACTCCTGCAGGTTGTATCCGATGTCGCCGACCACGTACGAGAGATATATCGGGTGGCGCACAAATCTGTAAGGTCCACGTGTCACCAGACCTCTTAAGGCCGGACGGATCCCGAAAAACCTTCCAATAAAGAGAAGACTAACAAGACTAAGTCCGGCTGCGAGCATCACCAAAACCAGGCCGCCCGCCGGCCACGCCTCATATCCGGGCGACCAACGTAAGTAAATGACTTGAGCATAGGGGTAGAGATAAGCGACTCCGACCGCCACGCTGGAAGCCACGGAGTAATCCCGTATCTTTGGTTGAGGCCGCGTAACCGCAATTCCAAGCACGATCAAATGTTGCGAGACATAGATCCAGTCTGTGATCGTGAAACTCGGTGTCAGTAAAACGAGAATGACCAATTCTGCCAGGGTGACGCCGAACAGAAGGAAATCGGCGAACCGTCGTCCAAGTATTGACGTGTGGAACCAACGATCAGCCAAGGCTAATTTCCTTTGGGCAGATCTTCGCGAATCAAACGCGAGAAATCTGAATCATCATTCGCAGCGCGGGCACGCGTGTCTATGAGGCTGCGCTCCTTCAATTCTGGGAATGGCAGACCACCAGTGGCCAAGGCATGGCGCTCGTAAAGAAGTTCATCCATTTTTCCATTTATGAGCATTCGCCAATCCCACGACGCTCTCTCGTTAACGGCGCGCTGGGCACGGATGCTGGTCGTGCAGTTAGCCGTGACCTCGTTGTACCACCGAGCATGATCGTGCAGTTCGTTTATTGCTTTGATGTATTCCAAGAATCTTTCGCGCGCCTGGGCTGGAGAAGCCAGGGTGTGGTAGAGGTAAACATCTTCATGGCGATAGTTACTGCGCACACGAATGGAATCGCGCTCGTCCGCCAAAATGTAAATCAGGGTGTATTGGCGATAAAGACCGCGCCAGACTGAATAATCTTGTCCAATTGTCTTACGCGTTTCGATAGAAAAGCAGAGCGGAAGCGCATCGGCGAATAGAAAGGTCACGATGGGATGCGCGATCCAGGGCGAACCCCAGTAATTAATCGCCACGTCCATGCCTGTGAGCTGCGAGAGCCGCACAGTGCGCGTTTCCCACCGTGGCGTGAAATCAGTTGAAGTCCGGTAATCGCAATTCCGCACGTTGTGAAGAGTGACCTCGTCGCCATTGACCTGCGCCCAAGCGGTCTGTGCAACATCGGGTTGCCAGGCGCGATCGTCGCTAGGCCTTAAAGTCAACCACCACGAAGCGATGGCCGCAGTTGCGGCAAAGACGATGGCAAGTTTTAACAGTTGTCCGCGAACGAACAAGATTGTTCCAAGCAGAACGATAACGAATAGAATCGCCGAGATCGGGCCTGCCGCAGGAAAATCAAAGTAGATCGCACCAAACGCCCACAAGCTACAAAGAACTGCAACAATCCAAGCGATAAAACAGAAAAACAACCGCAATACTTTCATGGCTGGCAAGGCCCAACGTAGATAGCGCGATCGCGAATTGGTACAGCCAACCAGCTATTGGCTAACAACAATGAGTTGTTAAGCTCTATTGTCCCTGCGGTTCGGAACCCTGTTCTGACGAGTCATCTTCCGTGTCGTCCTCAGTTACTTTCCAAGTCTTATCAGGGTTGTACTTGTCCATACTCTGGAAGGTCTTCAATGTATCGGGACCGAGATCCTTTTCGTAAACAACTCCGTCCGGACCGACCATAAACGTCTGCACTCCGGTCACCCGATACTCAGCGGGCGCCGCAGCCAGAGCGAATCCGCCGATCATCGCCCCGCCAACCATGAAGTCCATCTCTCCCATGGGCGCATCAGGTCCTTGTCCCTTTAGCACCTTGTAGTAATAACCGTGGTAAGGGGTTCCCCGGTCTGCCTTATAACCTTCCTGCAGTGCCTTGGCGACCTCTTCGCCGACTGGACCCCCCCAGGTACCGTCAGCGTTCTGCCATGCCAGACCGTCATGTTTCCCAGGCGTACTGAGAACATGCTGCGCGTACTGGTTTACCTTCGAATCATCGTGCTTATCCATCGCGTATTCATGTTGTGCTTCGACAAAACCACGACAAATCTCAATGGCGTTCAGCTCGTTGGCACCGACACGTCGATTTAAAATCTCTTCACGTCCTACCTTCGTATCAAAAAACCATTTCCCTTTTTGCTTCACAATTGGAATCGGAAGGGGAAACTCATCGTTACCGACCAGGAGAATGGCATGATTCGAATTTTTTTTGTCTAGCTCAACGGAGGTCTTTTCCTTCGCCTTGTTCGCGAACTCGGTTGCCCTATTCTTGTCCATTACGGGATCTTCGGAACTGACAATATCCTCGCCGTCCGGACCAAGAATTTCCTTCGCCGCGGCCGGATCGAAATTAGTCGCTACTTGAATAAGAGCGTCTGCCGCCTGTTTCGGCGTGTCGAATTCCTTTTGCCCCGTTTGCGGAGTTTCCTGCGCATCTTCTTTCTTCGGGGCCGCCTCTTTTTTCTCCGGCGCTGCAACTGCACCTGACACGAGAAAGCCTGTCACGAGAATCGCTATTGCGACCACGGTCATTTTCGATGATGTCATGTTTCGCTCTGAGATCTTCATAGTCTTTTCTCCATCGATTCTTCGGTTATCGCCGCCCTCCTCCGCCGCCGCGTCCACCACCGCCACGTCCGCCGCCGCCACGTCCGCCGCCGCCACGTCCGCCACCGCCACGGCTCATGCCAGCGCCACCTCCGCGGCTATATCCGCCGCCGCCACGGCTGTAACCGCCGCCGCCCATGCTGCGACCGCCTCTATTGCTACTGGCTCGTGCGTAATTTCCGCTGCCACCCTTCATTCCTCCGCCGCGATTACTGGCGGAACTAGGCCGAGAGGATGCGCTGCGGTTACCGACCTTGTTTTTAGCGGTAGCTCCACCCGGTCGAGATCCAGCTCCGCCACCACCGGGCCGCGTTCCAGCTCCGCCGCCACCAGGCCTGTTTGCACCTCCGCCTCCGCCAGGACGATTACCTGCTCCACCGCCACCAGGACGGTTACCAGCTCCGCCACCGCCGGGACGATTGCCTGCGCCACCGCCTCCTGGGCGGTTTCCGGCACCGCCACCACCGGGACGATTCCCAGCGCCACCACCGCTGGGTCGATTCCCGCCACCTGCAATGCCACCTCCGCCGGCACCTGGGCGGTTTCCGGCGCCCCCTGGGCGATTACCACCAGCGCCGCGAGCACCCTGACCCCCGAATTTATTCGCCGTTTGTCTGTTTCCGTAAGGCGCGTTTCCGCGGTGTTGTGGGTTGTGTTGCCACCTGTTACCCTGCGCACCCTGACCACGGTTGACGTTTCTGTTCGCGTTTCTATTTACGTTTTTGTTATAGTTGTATTTGTTATTAATGTTGATGTCGCCGCCTCCCCAATTGCAGTCACCCCAGTGACCGCCCCAAGCACCCCACGCGGCCGCACCGAGCGCGATACCGGCACCCCATGCTAAAGCTGTCCCGGGCACGTACCCTGGATAGGTATAAGGATAATAGGGGTAGGCAGGAGGAGGAGCGCCGTAAACAACCTCGGGATCGTATGACGGAACGTAAACCACGTCGGGCTGAGCCGGCTGTATCTCGATAACCTGCTTACTATTGCCCTCCGGCGTCTGCACCGTCTGGGTTTGCACCGTCGTTTGTGCGCTAGTCTTTAATGTTCCTTTACTTTCAGCTTTTCCGCGCATTCGCTGGACTGCGTCCATCACATCGGTCTGCTGCGCCAGAAAAGCGTTTCCCAAATCCGTGGTCCATTGGATGTTGTCAGCCATGCGCGTAACAACGTCTGGATATGCCACCAGTCCCTGGACGCTTGGATCCCACGGCTGCTTACCCACAGCATCCGCCAGCGCTTGACCTTGCAAATTTTTGTTCTTCTGCATCCACTGTTCAAGTTGGATGACTTCGAGTGGGTAAGTGGAAGCGGCCAGGGTCTGGGCAAGCAACTGATCGGGATAGAGAGCAATCGGTGCAACCAAAGAATCCAATTGATCGTTAGGTAACTTGGGAGCTTGGTCCTGATCTGCGTCTGTTGTCGTAGTCGTCATCTCCTGCGACTGGGCTTGTTGCGTTTGGGCAATCACACAGACCGGCGATAACAATCCGACGAATAAAATCGCAACCACGTAGTGGAAGAATTTTGTATGTAATCTCGATTGTAGGATTAGTGGCTTCATAGTTTTACTGGCCTCCCGTATAGCGTTTACTTCATCCCCCAAGCAGTCGACAAGTATATTTCTTTACGCTGACAACAGTGAATCAGACCTTGGGGCGCGCGAAACTGCCCCAAAGGGCAAAACAAAAAGATCAGAGCAAAGCCTCGCTCCAACATGTGAAAGTGGTTGTACATGCGCCAGAGTTTTCACTCGGAACCAGATTTGATAACGATTGCCTGCCGGGAATTAATTCTGCTTTGTTTGTTGCGCGACCTTCGTCGGCGATTGCACGCATCGAAAACCAAGGTGATTTGTGCCGGTATTGACCTCGCCTTTGCCGCGCGTGCCAACGATGTAGCGTGAGCAGTACTGATCGTTGCACAGGAAAGAGCCGCCGCGATGCACACGCTTTTTTTCATCTGGTTCCGAAGGATCAAACGGCGAATCAGGCCCTTGCGGGTTTTGCGCCACGGTACCCTTATCAACCAATGTCTGGTAGTAATCAGGCCGATACCAATCGCTGCACCATTCCCAGACGTTTCCCGCCATGTCGTAAAGACCATAACCATTTGGCGGAAATGATTTCACGGGCGCGATTCCAGCATAGCCATCTTGCCCTGCGTCTTTAACCGGAAACTTTCCCTGCCAGGTGTTTGCCATCCATTTTCCGCCTGGACGAAACTCGTCGCCCCATACGTAGATTTTTCCCGACAAGCCACCGCGCGCTGCAAATTCAAACTCCGCTTCAGTTGGTAAACGTTTGCCTGCCCATTTTGCATAAGCTTCGGCGTCCGGATAGCCGACGTGGACAACGGGGTATTTCTCCTTTCCTTTGATGTCGCTTTCAGGTCCTTGTGGATGGCGCCAATTCGCGCCCTTCACATAGCTCCACCACTGGTAATGATTGTCTAGCGGAACGTCGTGATCGGTTGGCGCAAAAACAACCGAGCCGGCAACGAGATTTTCTTCGGGCGCGGTCGGAAACTCCTCCTTCGTTGGCGTACGCTCCGCGATGGTGGTGTAACCGGTTGCCTTAACAAACTTCTCAAACTGTTCATTCGTCACGGGCGTTGCATCCATCCAGAAGCCATCCACCCGAACACGGTGCACCGGCTCTGTATCGGTTGATGCCATTGGCATCTCATGGGTTCCTCTTCCGGTGGCAGCGCTGCCCATCGAGAACTCGCCACCGGGGATCCAAGCCATCCCTTCGGGAGCCCGCCCAGGTGCAGACGTTTTACTTTCAATTGTAGAAAGGAACACGGATGACGTGGCTGAATCCCCTTTGCTCGGCTCCGAAGACTCAGAACTACCGAAGCCCAAGTTCGTCAAGGCTGCTGCAAAGGCGATCGCAGGCACAAGAAGAATCCAGTATTTGGAATTTCGCCGCGGCGGCTGAAAGAACCATCTGGGTTTGACGTACTGCATTTCGAAATCCAACCAAAAATATTCGTGTTTCAAATCTGCGACAGCGGAATCTGCTCCAATACCTGTATCAATTTCTTGCCGCTAAAGTACTGGTAGATGGGCGGCTGCTAATCCCGAGATTTAAACGCAGAATCCGATCGAGCTCAGCAATAGTCTGCGGCAGCTGGCATGAGCCATGGGGACCCGGGACGATGACTTCGGATTTCGCACCATCGAGATGAGAGCTCCAATACGCCACAACACCGTCAGTGCAGTTAGGACAGTCGCCCTTCCCGCGATCGCCGATAATCGAGTGATAAGGAACGCTTATCGGCGGTTCATTCACTACTGGAAAAGAAGGGTTTGACGGCTTCAGTCCCCACACGCTATTCGGCAGACGCTTAGAACTTCCGGTCAATTGCACGAGTTCACCGCTAGTGAGCGAGTCCTTCACGGTAGTAAGCAGTTGTGTTGGAAGAGTAATCAGGCTAACGGCGAACCGACCTAATCCACCGCTTGCCATATTGCTCCCCCGATGCGGAGTACAAATAAAGACGACGCGTTTGATTCGCGGGTTTGCATGATAAGTCAAAGCGCGAACGACGAGACTGTTACTTGAGTTGCTGGCAAAAACGCTCTTTGCGAATGGTCCTATTTTGGGATCTTTCTCCCACATCGCTTCAGTGACCGTCGTCACTTGTGCGTGAGTGAGCATGCCTCCCATACTGTGGCCTACGACAACATAAGGAAGATGGTTTGGATAAAGTTTGTCCACTTTTGCCAGCTCTTCGCGCAACCGCAGCGCGGAATAGAGTATGGGATTGCCCGTCGCATAGCTGAACACCCACGGTTGATAACGCTTGCGTACCTCAGGGTCTTGTTGAAGGCCGTTGATCGTTTTGACCCAATCAAAGGGAGTCGACATCAGTCCATGCACGAAGACCACTGGAATTCTGTTGGGATCGTACGGCTCAAGAAAATACAGCCCGGTTCTCTCCATCATATTGTTGCCACGCAAGGTGCCCATCAGGCTGAAAAGAAGCAGATTGTTCGGCGGCCGGAAGTAGGAGATAGGAGCAGAAAAGTCAGCTTCGAGAGGTCGCACCTTCCCCTCTACGCGGGCAAACGGATCACTGCTCGGGCGTCGCAAGGCCAAACTAACATCCGATCCGCGAAAATCGAGCGTGGCGGTAACCGCTGCGGCTAATCCTTTTTTTGGTGAAAACTCTTCTTGTGAGGTTAATCGCACCCCAACCAGAGCGCCACCGACACCGTCCTGAGTTACGTCCTTCTTAACCAATGTGCGTTTGATTTTGTTGGGATCCTCCAACGACGTGAAATAATTCGGCGCCCAAACACCGGGGCCAGCAGGTTGAAAATGCAAACGATAGCTCTCGTTTCTGTTGGCTAATGTTTGCGAGCGATCCCACAATCGACCTCCATCGACTGAGCGAAGGAGAAGAGTGAGTTCCCCCGCAGCTGCGTTGTAGGTGTCGCGCGCGGGAGTTTCCTGAGCGCCATCACCCAGCAGAGGAGCGGTCATGGCAGCAGCCTCCAAATAGTCCGCTGCTCTTTGTTCAATGGGAACGCTTGAGGAGCGCGCTTCGCGCATGATGCCTGCGGCTGGCGCATACTCGGGGCCACGCGCGGCGCGCGGTGTCGTTGCACAACCGACAACGAATGCGAAGCAGACTACGGCGCTGATAAGTCGGATCGAATTCGAAGCCTTACTTTGCATTCGCATTTGTAAATCTTGATTCTCGCGGTTCGGTTATTGGACTAAAGACCTATAGAAATTTCAAACTTAATATTGTCTAAATTTTCTCGTTGCGATAAAAAGGTTTGAACTATTCCAGGTCAAATGCGAACTCGTGATTCGATTTGGTACCGTGGCCTGTTTGCGCTGGCATTAGCTACGCTTTTGGGATCGTGTGCCTCATACGGGCCGTATCACGCCAATACTCCGAGCGAACCGCTCAATTCGGTACGAGGCCCCAGCGACGGACGCTACAAATTCGCTTTCATAGAATTCGGCGACCAGGGCTCGGCGTTGGACACATCTCAACGAGCTGCTGCAATCAACGTGATTCGGCAGGCGCAGCGACCTCTTCTTTTCGTGTACATACACGGCTGGATGAACAACGCTAACTCCGGTGACGTTTGCCGGTTTGAGCACTTTATCGATATGATCTCGCGTCTTCCCGAGGTGACCCAGGGCAAGATTAACGTAATCGGGGTTTATATCGCATGGCGCGGTAAAGACCTTACTGTGCCAGGCTTGGATTTGCTGACGTTTTGGAACCGCAAGTTGACGGGTGGTTCGGTGGCGGCGCAAAACAGCTGCCTGGCTACTATTAACGAACTGGCACTGGCTGCGCGAGAGCCAGGAAAGCAGATTCATCATTGCGTGCTGATGGGCCACTCCTTTGGCGGATTGGTTTTGAGCAATACAATTTCTCATTCCATTCTCGATGCCAGCAGCACCGGCGCGCGTAACGCGAGCCCCTGGGACATGGCGGTTGCGTTTAACCCCGCGGATGATTCCATCGGTACCCGGCAGTTGTTATCCGAATTAGATTATCTTTACAAGTATGACCCGACGCGTGGCGCTTACGTAGGCAGGACCCCCGGGGCTGAAGAGGGTGCTGTGATGAGCGAGAACCGTCCCCTTCTCGTCATTTTGCAATCGGAGAACGATCAGGCAACCGGGAAATTTTTTCCAATCGGCCAGAGTCTCGCCAACACTGTCAATCTCCATTACCACTGGGACAGGGTTCCAGTGCCTGGCGGCAACGGACAAAAAGTATCGGAGGCAGAGTTCCAGACCCACACGCCTGGCAACGATAAATATCTGGTAAATTTTAACGTTGTCCCCTTGGGAGAAGCGACTCCACCGTCGGGTCTAAGCACGTATGAGAACCGGGCCTTCGAAGCCAATGTTCGGCAAAACGTGCGCGGCCGAACCTTTCTCACCAGCGAAAAGAACAACGGTCACGAAAAACATTTCTGTCGCGGGCCAGATTACAATCCGGACGAGACGCGTCCTCCAACAGGAAACGAAGATTGGCGTCGGTGGGAATTTGCTTACACTGGAAATGCGCATGTGCCGTGCTGGATCGTGCGCGTGCCGAAGGAAATCATTTGGGGCCACGGCGGATTGTGGAGCGATAACTCGGTAGCCATGTTCGGTGCTCTTTACCGAATGCATTTTCCCCTGAATGCAGAAGGTCTCGCCACTTCTTCTCAACGGGCAAGCATCCCCAGCGGTCCAGACACCGGAAAACTGAATCAGGACAAATTGCACTAAAAGCACAACACGCGCCCTGTAGCCACGGTGCTGTGCATCGTGCCAGATTTCCTGACGATTAAACAAACCTTAAGGATGCGTGGCTACCACATCCGGAGATGCGCTGCAGCAATCATTCGGACTTTGGCCTGGAATACAGGGAGACCAAGCGGGCGATTAAGACCGCCACATAAAGCAGGCCGGTCATCGCTTCCATCGCGGCCAGCCAACGCGCAATTCTTGAGACGGGAGTGATGTCGCCATACCCGACCGTGCTTAGCGTGATGAAGCTAAAGTAGAAGCCAGTGAACCCGTTGATAGATTGCGTCCCCGCATTCGCGTTGAAAGAGAAAGCTCCTCCTGGCGTTAATTGGTCTACGAGCCAGTAGGCCATCGTCCACATCAAACCAAGCAGCAGGTAAGCCGAAATGCTCGCGCAGAGTACTTCGGCGTTCACCGAAGGGGCACGCAAAACAAAGCGCAGTAAGTTCGCTACGACAAAGGCAATCAAAATAAGTCCTGCACTGAGAAATAAGGCAGGTGGTACCATATGGGGCCAAAGATAATTTATCCATCTCCCAACGATCGCTGGAGTCACAAGGACAATAGCGATGAAAAAGATGCGCCTGCGAGCCGCCACAGCAACGACGGCAGAGAGCAGCACCAGGGAAAGCAAAATGGCTATGATGAGATCGCCGCCTTTGATTTCCTCTACAAAAGGCGCAAAGGTAAAAAAAAGGCCGAGCGCAATTAAAAGTTGCACCGTAGAGAAGCGATGAAATTTTAAGTGCCGCAGCCTGGATTTCATCGATACTGGATTTTCTCGTTAGGGCGTTCTCGCAGGCAAATAGATTTGGATTGCCTCTATGACCCCGTGGAAGATCAATCCCATACCTATGGCAGCAACGAAGAAGCCGACGATGCGCGTCGCCGCATCAATGCCGTGGGGACCGATGTAGCGTACCACTTTGTCGGCGCAGGCAAGAATCAAATAGGTTGTGATCATCGTCACCAGGATAGCGATGACGATCGCAGCCAGTGACGGAAATTCAGCGAAAGGATGCCGGACAAATGACGCCATGCCGAGTACGGTAGCTATCGCACCCGGTCCAAACATCAATGGCATGGCCAGCGGAACAAATGCCACACTATCGCCCCCGCCTGTTGGAGCGTTCGGGATTATGGAGGTCGTATCACGGGACGGCAAGAACAGGGCGAAACCGATCCGCATCAGAATGATACCGCCGACAATCCGCACCATGCTGAGCGGCACCTCAAACACCTTCAACAGCAACGCGCCGAAAATCAGAAAGAAGAACAATAGAAGTGTGGTATAGAGGCAGGCCTTCCACGCAACGCGTCGATGTGCATCTTTGTCCTGGCCTTCCAAAAGCTTCAGAAACACTGGTAGCGCTGCGAGCGGGTTAATAATCGCCATTAGCGTCGTGAATGTACTGAGGAACAGCGTTGTAACTGTATTCACCGGTTCAAGCTTCCGCGATCGAGAAGCGCCTGTCCATACGATTGGTTCCTTTTAGATTTGATTTCTCCTTGAGAACAAATCTGCTGGATGTTCAGCAGAGTTAATCCTTACTTTGAAGCTGTGCGACTCAATGGGTTTGCCAATACCTGTTGATTGGATAGGGCAGTATGAAGTTAAACCGCACACCCCCAGTTCGAGGCGCAACCGTTGACGCCACGTCACTGAAACAGAACACCCTTGATAAGCTTCGGAATAACAGGCGTAATTGAAACCTGCACGTTCCACTCTTGGCCAGATATCCGCGGATGCACCGGCATGTATTGCACTGCGAGCTGGATTTTGATTGGCAGACGCCCCAATTTCACCACCTTACCCAAGCCGAGCCCGATGGGAACCGTCCAGACGTCCGGAGACGGCGCGGTCCAGTCGGCCAGGATATTACCCGAGTAGCCGAAGCTCCAGCCCTCGCCGAAGAAGATCGTCGCGATCGGTTGCAGGTTCATTTGGTTGGTGTCACGCCTGCCGTGCTCCCCGCCGATGGACCACCATTGCTGGGGAAAGACGCCGATGAAGAACTCCTTTGTGAGGTAGCCCACTACCACGCTAGGGCCGAGCTGCCATTTTCCCTGGCCAGTGAACCCCGATGTCGCGGTCGGAAAGATGGCGGTAGGTCCCGCACCGAGGACCCAGTTACCCGAGTTTGAAGGCGACAGTAACTCCAGGAGCGTTAGATCGCCTAGCCCTGCGTCCCGCGCGAACTGGTTCGGCGCCGTCTCGTGCGGGACGATGTTGTAGAAAGGCATCACTGGCCGTGTGATCAGGTTCCACTCTTTAGTGAGGCTCACTGGAAGCACCGGTTGGAAATTCCAATTGTTGTTCCACTGCCCGTTGTTTAGCTCGAAATTGTTGAACTGATTCGAGATGGACCAGATGCTGCTCACAGGGTTGGTGAGTTTCCGGTTCAGCTCGCTTGCTGATTCTTCTCCATCAGAGGATTGAGTGACCGCGCCGAAGCTCAGATTCTCAGTCAACCGCAACGGTAAGTTAAGCGTCACACCGGCATCGGAAGCGAACGGCTGATCGCTTGATCTCTTGGTTGCAAATGTGTTCGGAGATTCGCCCGCGCGAACGCGCGGAGCAACTGACAAAGCCCCCACAGCCAAGACGGTGAGAAGCAAAACTACTTGCCGCTTTCGATTGGCCGCCTCGGCAAGCGCGTGCTTCTCCATAAAAGCAAAACTGAATAAGATGTATTGTTCTCGCGTCGCGTTCCGCTACTACTTACCAATCTCCCATAGCGGCCGTCCCCATCGGTCCAAAGCCATCGAACTGATCAACCTCGATGTGCTGAGGACCTGCCGTCTCAAATGCCATCGTAGGAGCCGGGTTCATTAACTGTTGGCCCGGCTGACTCTGGCTACTCGCTGGTTTGCTCGCCTGATGCGCGGCTAGCGCCTTCTTATACCCGTCGAATTGCGCTTGTTTCCCAACATAGATCTTATCCTTCTTAGCAGTAGGAAATACGTAATACAACTTCCCGTTGTATTTCACGGCTGAGACCCGGTATTGCGCGAGCCCATTGACTGCCTGTTGCTGCTTGGGAGTCGTGACTGTTATGACCCTAAAACCCGATTGCGCTAGTAAGAACTCTTTTTTGGATGCGGCTAGCTCTGCGTCGTTGGTGGCAACCGTTTGGCAGGCGGCCATTAGCGCTACGGCCGCCGTTGCGGTAGCGAAGTTGGTTAGCGTAGCTACCCGTAATAGCTGTTTCACATTCTTATGTATCAATTCTTACCAATCTCCGAGGGCCGCCGTGCCCATTGGCCCAAATCCACCGAACTGCTGAACTTCGATCTGGTTGGGCCCGGCCGTCTCTAATGTCGGGTACAGAGACTGTCCCTGTATCAGCTGTTGACCGGGTTGACCGCCGGTGGCAGCGGCTTGCCCCTGCTGGCTTGATACACCCCCGCCGGTACCGGTAGTTTCGCATGCGGATATTAATGCCAGGACCAGACTGATACTAGCTATACTTGTTATTAGGTTTTTCATATATTTTGGTCTCGATTGGGTTAATTGATTTTTGCCTGTATCAAGGACTACATCTTGGCTGGTTTACTGGCCTGCTGAGCCGCGATGGCCTTCTTATACTTGTTGAAATGAGCTTGTTTCCCGTAGTAAAACTTATCCTTCGTTGCAGTGGGAAACACGTAGACCAGCTTTCCGTTGACCGTCACGGCGCTACACCTGCCCTGGGCAAGTCCTTTTATTGCCTCTTTCTGTTTCGGAGTCGTGGCCGTCATGACCTTAAACCCCGACTGCGTGAGCAAGGCCTCTTTCCTGGAGATTTCACTCCCGCTGGCGGCATCCGCGTCGGTAGCAGATATTAGTACCAGGGCCGTGCCGATACTGGCTATACTTATTAGTGTTAATAGTTTTTTCATATCTTTCCTTTAAGTGGTTAGTTTGTGGTTTGAGCTTTTCTAGAAATAAAATCGGGAAATTCCAAGCATTATCTTCATCGACGCCCCCTGAACCCACCACCGCCAAAGCCGCCAAAGCGGCCACCACCAAATCCCCCACCCCCGAAGCGATCACCACCACCAAATCCGCCGCCGCCGAAGCGGTCACCGCCGAATCCGCCAAAGCCTCCGCCACCGCCGAAGCGATCGCCGCCAAATCCCCCGCCGCCACCAGACCGATCAAACCCGCCGCGTTGAAAATCCTGGGAGCGCTGGCTTGAAAAATCACTACGTGATCGATTCTGGGCCTCGCGGTCCAAATCTTGTCGTTGCGAATCAAAATCTGATCGGTTAGCACTGCCTTCATTGGTCCGATTGGAACTGTTCGCTGCGGACGCCCGTTGCTGATAGTTCTCGGATCCCGTCCGTTGCTGGCTACTTTCCGCCCCTTGCCAGTTCGGCTGAGGTTTGTTTACAGAGTTCCAGCTTCCGTTGTCGTACTTCTGCCAACCGTTGCCTGTGTTCTTGTAAACGTTGCCGTCGTGTCCGGCGTACATATTGCCGCTCGCAGTCTTACCAGCTGCGCTGTTTCCCCACTGCGTGCTAGAGGCGGCCACTTTTCCTCCCTGCGACGTCTCGGCGCCTGCCACTGTTCCATTAGCGGTCGAATAATGACCCATGCTAGCGCTTTGGTTCCCTCGCGATACGTAGGAACTACCCCACTGAGCATTTGGATTCGAACCTTGTCGCGTCTGCGCGTATGTTCCTGTGTACGGGTTATAGGCCTGCGCTGCACTTCTGCTGCCATATGGTGTTGAGACCGTACCGCCTCGCGCATACGTGCCCGTATAGGGATTGTAACCAGCGCCGGCAGTCGCCGATCCGTAAGGACCGTAAGCCGTTCCTTTCCAGCCGTAGGCTCCCGTGTTGTAATCATAGTAAGGCGTCGCATAAGGATGATAACCATAGCCCCAGTAAGCCCCACAGTACGTCGCAGGGTAGGGATAGTAGTAACCCCCGCCACAGTACGGCGGCCACCAATAGCCACTTCCATCAGCAAGGATCGCTCCTGTCGCGGCACCCAGGATGAACGTGCCTAAATATCCAGCCGTGTAATTCGCGGTGACAGTCCCATCCGGATTCGCGGTCTGCGTAACGTAAGTCACATTATAAACAGGCGAACTCGACGGAATCGTGTAGATCTCCTGCGGAACTGACGTGCACGTCGTCCACGGTCCCGTTGCGTTCGGAGACATGAACCACACGCCTTGCAAACAAAGGTAATAGACGTCTTCGAACTTGATTACTTTGTCGCCAGTGTTGGTGGCGTACTCCATCGATGTTCCTTTGATTGGCTCAAACTTTGGATCACCAGCGTACGCAACTTTAACTTTGGTTGCCGCCTCCTTTGCATTGACCGTTATTGTCGTCGGTACTTGTGCCAGTAAAACTGCGTCTTTTGCTTGCTCGGTTCCCGGAACTGAAGCGAGTATCCCTGAAGCAGGACTGCGCAGTGGAATTTTGGCGAAGTCGGCAGGAAGATCTGGCGTTGCATAAGTCCAGGGGCCCTGTTGCAAATCAGTCGTCTGGAACCAGCGTCCCGCAGTAAGATAGTAGAATTGCTGCGTCGGCGTATAGACAAACACGACGCTGTTTGTGTTGGTCGCGTACTGAAGCTGAGTGTCGGGAATTTGCGCGTAAACGGGCTGGCCATCGAAAAGAATGATTTCCGCCGGTTTGTCACTATAGAAAACATCAGGCGTAACCGCTCCCGATTTAGCGGATGGCGGGATAAACTTTTTGAGCGTGCTCCACTGTTTATCCTGAGGCACCTTCGACATGTCAGGCGGCAGCTTCTTGGTTGGCGACCACTGGCCATCAAGGCTATTGGCCGTCAACCATTGTTGTCCCACCGCGACGTAGTAAGTGGAAGTCGCAGTATCAAAAAACAATGGCCACTGCGTGTTAGCAACGAACTTCAAATTCGTATTTGGAACTTCCGAAAGGACAGGCTCACCATTAACGCTCAACAAAATCGACGGCCGGTACCCGACAAAAATCTTGGGCGGATCGTTGTTCAACTGCGCACCGGCCGGTGCCTCCTTCTTTGGCGTGGACGCGATCAGATTGTAGAGGGAAATCGAGACGGTCTGCGGAATAAACGTTTTAAACAATTGTTCCATCTTCTCAGCGGTAGCCTTATCCAACGATGGAAAATACGTGCCGGTAACCTCGGGATTCGCGATGATCACGAGCTTGTTAAGGTTGTCCAGGTCCGTGTGTCCTTTCATTTCTACGACGCCCACTGCCTCTTTCCCGGTCTTGGGCGTAAGCGAAATGGCCATGCGCCAGCTCAGGTCCTGGAAATTTTTCCAGTCATCCACCTGTGGTTGATAAATAATGAGTCGGGTGCCGTTGCTGTATTTCTCGCGCGGCCAACTCGAGTTGCCCGATTGACTGGACCCCGCTGTGGGATTCGCGGCAATTCCTGGCGATGATGACAGAAGCGCTCCAACAAGGATTACGCATTGGAATAGAAAACTGTTACGCAATTTCATAGGACCCCTGGACCAAACCAATAATGGCGTGCTCGTGATGCAATTGCCTATAGGACTTTAGGGCAATACGCGGACGCCTCATTCAACCCGGTTGCATTCATTGGTTCTCAAAAGGGAAAATCTTTTTCCAATCGTTTTTCATGCTGATGATTGTCCAGCCATTTTTCTTTGCCTCGTCGAACAAAGCCTGCGTAAACGTGCCGACCTTCGTGACAGGCAGCCGTTCAGCTGGTCCGTACGCATACTCACGCTCCGCGTCATCGTGCAATACCAGCATCGCAAGCCGCGTCCCCTCGCCGGCCTTCGTATACTCGAGCATTTGCTGATCACCGGTGGAGTTACCGAACGCCGCGACGGGCTGTTGACCAATCATCAGATGGATGCCTTCGGGTTTGCCGGCATTATTGTCGTTAAGCAGCATCTGAGGATCTTTTGTCAGGAATGGTTT
>Ga0081455_10002128_pt1 | contig 23616 bp, 21 predicted proteins | sample TabmetS3T2R1_FD_70207 | JGI IMG/M metagenome (GOLD analysis project Ga0081455, IMG submission 70207) | Tabebuia heterophylla rhizosphere microbial communities from the University of Puerto Rico - S3T2R1 | ecosystem: Host-associated > Plants > Roots > Rhizosphere ...
CTGCCGCCGGATGGCCGTCGCGCCCCACTGAGCCTGGTCCGGGTCGCTGGCTGAGATGAAGCGGATGCCGCGGAACCGACCGCCGCCGGCCGCAATCATCGCCTCCAGGACCGCAGCAACGCGGCTGCCCAGCGCCAGGTCGGCATGGCCGACGATTCCGGCACAGACGCGCGGCTTGCCATAGCCGCCACTGGCGCTCATCGCGGCGACGCCGTTGGCGAACTCGATCTCGCCGACGGGGCGCAGTTCCGCCGGCCCGTCGGCGCGATACATCGACAGCCATTCCAGATAGACGGTCGCCACGACATTGTGCCCGCCGCTGGCGATGTCGGCCAGCAGGTCAGGCAGCAGATAGCGCCCGCTCTCCGGCCGATCGATCAGGTGATGGTGCGGGTCGACGATCGGCAGGTCGGGCTCGAGCGCGGGCTCGCGCCGCCGCTCGAGCCAGTCGGGCCGCACGGCCAAATGCGCGCTGATCGCGGTTGGAGATGTCATCGACTGCACGCCCCCTCCCTGACGCGGCCTTCAAGGTTGCGCCACAACGAGCTGTTGATCCAGGGTCGCCGCGGAGCCAATTTCGCAGCCGCGTCCGGGCAGCTTGCTTGCGAGATAATAGGTAGCTTGCTATCGTTCTTCTATGGAGAGAGCCAAGACCGTTCCTGGGCACGACTTCGGATTCCGGGTGGCGCGCATCGCGCGGCGGCTGCGGCAGGCGGTCGACAGCGAGCTCGGCGCCTACGGCTTGACCGAGGCAACGTGGCGGCCGCTCGCCTATGTCGGCCGCCTCGGCGAGGGCGTGCGACAGCGCGAGCTCGCCGCCGCGCTCGGGATCGAAGGCCCGTCGCTGGTGCGCCTGCTCGACAGCCTGGAACGCCGCGGCCTCATCGTGCGCCGCGAGCACAAGGGCGACCGTCGCGTCCGCGGCATCTACCTGACGCCGCCGGGACGCGAGCTGCAGCGGCGCGTTCTGCGAATTAGCGACACCATCCAGCAGCGCCTGCTCGCCGCCATCCGTCCCGCCGACCTCGTGGCCTGCGAACGGGTGCTCGGCGTCATCGAACGGGCGCTCGAAGAGCCTGTGCGGATCAGCAAGGAGGCGTGAGTTGGGGATCCAATCTGAACCGCTACCGATCGAGCGGCGTTTTCGCATGGCCGACGACGTCGAGCTCGTCGCCGACACCTGGGGCCGGCCCGATCGTCCACCGGCCCTGCTGCTGCACGGCGGCGGGCAGACGCGGCACGCCTGGAAGCGTACCGCCGCGGTGCTGGCATCGCACGGCTACCATGCTGTTGCGGTCGACCTGCGCGGCCATGGCGAGAGCGGCTGGTCGGCCGACGGCAACTACGAGATCGATCGCTTCGCCGCCGATGTGGCCGAGCTCGCCGCGGCGTTCGACAGCAAGCCGGTGCTGATCGGCGCATCGCTCGGCGGCATCGCCAGCCTGATCGCCGCCGGCGAGGCACCCGCGCCGATTGCCGCCGCCCTGGTGCTGGTCGACATCACGCCGCGCGTCGATCCTGCCGGCGTCGATCGCATCCGCGGCTTCATGGCCTCGCATATCGAGGATGGCTTCGCCACGCTGGACGAGGCGGCCGACGCCATTGCCGCCTACCTGCCGCATCGGCCCCGGCCGAAGAGCCTCGAGGGCTTGCGCAAGAATCTCAGGCAGGGTGCCGACGGCCGTTATCGCTGGCACTACGATCCGGCGTTCGTGCGCGGCATGCCGCGGCGGACCGACGGCGATCGCGAGACGCGCCTCACCGCGGCGGCTGAGCGGCTGGACGTCCCGCTTCTGTTGGTGCGCGGCGGCTCGAGCGAGCTGGTCTCCGAGGACATCGCCCGCGCCTTCGTGGCGCAGGTGCGGAACGGGCGCTATGTCGACGTACACGGCGCCGCGCACATGGTAGCGGGCGACGTCAACGATCCGTTCACCGAGCAGGTGGTGGTCTTCCTCGACGACTTGCCGGCGCGTTGAGGCGAATAGCTGCAATCCCTCTCTGCCCCGATAGGGCCTAGCTTAGCCAGGCGACGGCCGGCGATTCGCAATCACCGGCCGCGCGTTGTTGTTGATCTCGCAAAAACAACCTCTTGGGGAGGGGGCCGCGATGGATGATCTGACCCGCAGGACCGTGCTGCGCGGCGTCACGGCGTCGGTCGCAGCCGGAAGCATTGGCCACGACGCAATGGCCCGTACGGCACCCTTCGGACCGGATGACCCGTATGATCTCGTGGTCCGCGGCGGCGAGGTTCTCGATCCTAGCCAGAACCTGCGCGGACGGCGCGATATCGGGATTCGCAACGCCGCAATCGTCGCGCTCGAACCGGAGATTCCGGCAACGCGCGGCCACCAGACGCTCGATGCAAAGGGCCGGCTGGTGCTGCCCGGCCTCGTCGACTTCCACGCCCATATGTTCCCCGGCAGCGACATCGGCTGTCAGGCGACGAGTTGGTGCCCTTCACCGGCACCACGACCTACGTGAGCGCCGGCGATTCCGGCGTCAGCGGCTTTACCGTGTTCAAGCATTTCGGCATGCCGAGATCGCGGACACGCATCTTTGCCTTTCTCCACATCTCCTCGATCGGCCTGTCGAGCGCGTCCGCGATCGGGCCGGGTGGCGCGGCGGCCGTCGGCGAAATGCAGAACATCAACTACGCCCGTGTCGATGCCGCCGCCAAAGTGCTGGCGGAGAACCCCGACGTGCTGCTGGGCATCAAGGTACGCGAAACCTTGAGCGTCGTCGGCAACAACGGGCTCGAGCCGCTAAAGCGGGCGATCGCCGCCGCCGAGCGATCGGGAGTCGAGGGCGCGCGCGCGATGTGCCACATCGGCGATGCCCCAGGCGACCTGTCGGAGCTGCTCGATCTGCTGCGGCCGGGCGACGTGCTGACCCATGCCTACAGCGGCGCCGGCAACAATACCGTCGTGAACGGCAAGGTCCTCGACGCGGCGCTTGCTGCAAAGCGTCGCGTCGTGCTGATCGATGTCGGGCACGGCGGCGGCAGTTTCGACTACACGGTCTGCGAGCCGGCGCTGCAGCAGGGCTTCACGCCCGACATCATCAGCAACGACATCCACGCCTTCAGCGTCAACACGCCAGAAAAGCCGTTCCTGCCCTGGGTGATGAGCAAGTTCCTCAATCTCGGCATGTCGTTGGAGGAAGTGGTGGCGTTGGCGACAGTGGCGCCAGCCAAGGCGATCGGCCGTGTTCCGAAACTTGGCACCCTGCAGATCGGCGCGCCGGCCGATCTGTCGCTGGTCGAGATCGTCGAAGGTCCGGTGGATTTCGTTGATACCCGTAAAAATGAGCGCAAGGGCCAGCGCTGGATTAAGCCAGTGCTGACCATCAAGGCTGGGCGCCCCTTCGGCACGCCGTATCCAGCGCCCTTTGGCTGGCCATGACCGCGAAGCCTGCGCAGAGGGATGGCAAGGGCGCTTGTCCCAGGAACTTCACGCCTTGACGGTGGACGCGCGGTAGATCTCGTCGACAGAAGCGGCCAGTGCGGCATCGAACTCGGCGTCGCTCATTGACTGCGTGAGGCCTTCGGTCAGGGCGCGCGAGAAGCTTGCGATCAGGCCGTTGTTGGCGGCCAGGCGGCGGCAGGCTTCAGTGCGCGTATAGCCGCCGGACAACGCCACGACGCGCGCGACGCCAGCATGCTTGATCAGCGGCAGATAGAAATCGCTGGCCTCGGGCGGTGTGAGCTTGAGCATCACCTGTACGCCCTTCGGCAGAGCGTCGAGCCGGCCGAGCAGCGCGTCGCGCAGGAGGGCCTCGCAGCCGGCCTTGTCGGGGCTCTTGATCAAAATCTCCGGCTCGATGATGGGCATCAGCCGGTGTGCCGAGATCTGACCGGCAACCTCGAACTGCTGGGCGACGATCGCCGCGATGCCCGGCTTCGATGCGAGGTTGATCACCGAGCGCATCTTGGTGCCGAAGATGCCGAGCTTGACGGCGCGCGTGAGCAAGGTGTCGAGGCCGGGTATCGGCTTCATCAGGGAGACACCGTCCTTCTCGGTCTCGAGCCCCTTGTCGACCTTGAGGAACGGCACGACGCCGCGCTCCTGCCACAGGAAGGCCGGCACCGGCTTGCCCTTCGCCTCGCCGTCCATGGTGCGCTCGAACAGGATGGCCGCGATCACCTTGGCGCCGGTGAAGGACGGCGACGTCATGATACGCACGCGCATCTCGTGCATCAGCCTGAACATCTCGGCCTCATCGCCGTGCCAGGCGCTGTCCGCGATGCCGTAGGCGCGCAGCGCGCCCGGCGTCGATCCGCCGCTCTGGTCGAGCGCCGCGACGAAGCCCGGCTTGGCGGACATCTGCTTGAGCATCTCGTCATTGGCCATAGGTCATCCTCCTCCTGCCGGCAGTGGAGCGCTCATCGTGTCCGGCCGGCAACCATAGCCCTGCCAGCGGTATGTCTGGCTGGTGCCCTTGGACACGGTCCATGTAACGATGCAGCTTTCGCCTGCCAAGCTTTGCGAATATCTGCCGATCCCCCTCCTGGGCGTGCAGCTTGGGCTGCCGTCGGACGTCTCCCACCACCACCACTGCAGGACCTTGGTCTGGTCGCCGAGCTGGTAGCTGCTGTCGGGGATGCGGCCCATGGCGCCGAGCAGCTGCAGCTCGCTGGCACCCGTCATCCCGCGCAACCTCGCGTCGAATTGCGCATAGGTCCGGTCATCGGTCTGGTCGATGGCAAGAGTGCAGGACAAAAGAGAGAACAGGAGCAGGCTCACCAGGATACGGCACATGAGGCACCCCAGGATCAAGCCTCCGGAGGCTGCGCTGCAGTGTCAGGCCAGTCAACCTAGTCCAATAGAGAAATCAGCAAGTTCCCGAGCGTGTCTTGCCGGACTCTGTCGCCCGGCTCGACCACCGTCGTGCAATCGAGCTGCTCCAGGATGGCGGGCCCCTCGAAGGCGGCATCGAGCGGCACTCGGTCTCGCGCATAGATCGGCGTTCGATGCCAGCCGTCGCTGAACCAGACACGCCGCTCGCCAGTCTGCGCCGCCTTCAACGTCGGCGCGCGTTCGGTGGCGGCCAGAGCGGCGAGCGAGATCTCGGGGCGCACGCCGATCACCGCAGTGTGCAGGTTGACCAGGACCGGCGGGATCTCCGGCAGCTCGATGCCGAAGCGGCGGAAGTAGGCGGCGGCGAAGGCTTTGCGCAGGCCGTCGATGCCGATATCGGCGCGCTCGATGCCGACCGACAGAATATGGCTCTGCCCCTGGAACTGCATGTCGGCGCTCAGCACGTGGCGCAGCGCGCGCACCGGCACGCCTTCCTTGCCGATGGTCGCCTCGCCGTCGGCCCCCTGCTCGGCATAGATGCCGGCAATCATGGCGTCGTCGACGAGCGACAACGGCTTGTTCACCGTGCGCACATAGTCGTGGCGCAGGTCGGCGACGACGCAACCCAGCGCGTTGGTGATCCCGGGCCGCGCCGGCACCAGGACGGTCGGAATGCCGAGCTCGCGAGCGAGCGCGGTGGCGTGCAGGGGACCGGCGCCGCCGAAGGCGAACAGCGCGAAGTCGCGCGGATCGTGACCGCGCGACAGGGAGACCAACCGCATCGCGCCGGCCATGCGGTCGTTGGCGATGCGCAGGATGGCGGCGGCGGCGGCGGCGGCATCGAGGCCGAGCCGCCTGCCCACCTTCTCCTCGACGAGGCCGCGTACATGGTCGAGCGTCACCGGATGGTCGACGCCGAGCAGCCGATCGGGGTTGAGCCGGCCCAGGATCAGGTTGGCATCGGTGATGGTGGGTTCGGTTCCGCCGCGGCCGTAGCAGATCGGCCCCGGCCGCGCGCCGGCGCTTTCCGGCCCGACACGCAGCATGCCCGCGGCATCGACCGAGGCGATGGAGCCGCCGCCTGCGCCGATGGTGTGCACATCGACCATCGGCACATGGATGGGCATGGCATATTCCAGCTCGAGCTCACTCGAGACCTGCGGCACGGCATCCTCGATCAAGCCGACGTCGGTCGAGGTGCCGCCCATGTCGTAGGTGATGAGATGCGAATGCCCCGAGGCACGGCCCGTATAGGCCGCCGCCATGACGCCCGACGCCGGCCCTGACATCACCGTGTTGACGGCCGCGTCGGCGATCAGCTTAGACGAGATCGTGCCGCCATTGCCCTGCATCACCAGGATGTCTCGGTCGAAGCCTTTGGCCGAAAGCTCGCGACGGAGACGGGAGAGATAGCGATCGAGCACCGGCTGCACCGAGGCATTGACCGCGGCCGTCACGCCGCGCTCGTACTCGCGATACTCCGACAGGATGGCGTGCCCCGCCGTCACATAGGCATTGGGCCACAGGGTGCGTACGATCTCGGCGGCGCGCCGTTCGTGCACCGGGTTGATGTAGCTGTGCAGGAAATGGATGACGACGGCCTCGCACTGCACGGCCAGCAGCTTCTTGGCCGCCTCGGCCACAGCGACCTCGTCGAGCGGCGTCAGCACCTTGCCGTCGGCGTCCATGCGCTCCGGCACCTCCAGGCGATACTCGCGCTCGATCAGGGGATGGAAGGTGCCTCGCAGACCGTAAGGCTGCGGACGCGTGCGGCGGCCCAGCTCCAGCACGTCGCGGAAGCCCTTGGTGGTGATGAGGCCGACGCGTGCGATCTTGCGCTCAAGCAGCGCATTGGTGGTCGTGGTCGTTCCGTGGACGACGGCCTGCAGCGTGGCCGGATCGGCACTCGCGGCTGCCAGCGCCGCCATGAAGCCGATGGCCTGGTTGTCGACCGTGGTCGGCACCTTGGCGAGCTTGACGGCATTGGACACGGGATCGATCGCCAGCAGATCGGTGAAGGTGCCGCCGACATCGATGCCGACGGTGAGCGAGGATGAGGACATGATCAAACCGATAGATATTGTTCGCGGAGGGACGCATCGGCCGCCAGCTCGGCCATCGAGCCGCCGAAGCGGATCTCGCCTTTTTCAATGATGTAGGCGCGATCGGCCACGGCCTGGGAGAAATGCAGGTTCTGCTCGGAGAGGAGCACGCACAGCCCCTCGCCCTTCAGCGCACGGATCGAGCTCGCCATCTGCTCGACGATGATCGGCGCCAATCCCTCCGACGGCTCGTCGAGCAGCACGCAGCGCGGGTTGCCCATCAAGGTACGGGCGATCGTGAGCATCTGCTGCTCGCCGCCGGACATGCGCCCACCCGGCCGCTCGCGCATGGCACCGAGATTGGGAAACAGCGCGAAGAGCTTGTCCTCCGTCCAGAGCGGGGCGCCGCTGCGGGCCGGCTGGCGGCCGACCTCGAGATTTTCCATCACCGAGAGCTCTGTGAAGATGCGTCGCTCTTCCGGCACGTAACCGAGCCCCAATCGGGCGATGCGGTAAGGCGGCAAACGTTCGATGCGCCGGCCGGCGAAGCTGACCTCACCCTTGGCCGGCTGCACCAGCCCCATGATCGCCTTCATGGCGGTCGACTTGCCGGCGCCGTTGCGACCGAGCAAGGCCACGACCTCGCCGGGCGCCGCTTCGAGGGAAACGCCGTGCAGGATGTGAGCGCGGCCGTAATAGGCATGCAGATCCTTCACCGAGAGCATCAGGGTGTGCCCCCGAGATAGACGGCGCGGACGGCGGCGTTGGCGCGCACGTCTTCAGGTGTGCCTCCGGCAATGAGCTGGCCGCGATCGAGCACGATGATGCGATCGGCCTGGCTGAAGACCACGTCCATGTCGTGCTCGGTGAACAGCACGGCGATGTTGCGCGCGCGGGCAAGCCTTGCGGTCAGCTCCATCAGGGCGACCCGCTCCTTGGGTGCCATGCCGGCCGTCGGTTCATCCATGAGCAGCAAACGCGGCTGGTTGGCGAGCGCCATGGCGAGCTCGACGCGCTTGAGGTCGCCATAGGCCAGCACGCCGCAGGGACGATCAGCCTGGTCGAGCATGCCGAGCTGGGCCAGCAGATCGTCGGCCTCCTTCCGGAAAGCCATGCCAAAGCGCGACAGCAGCGAGCGCAGCCGTCCGGCGTGGGAATAGAGCGCCATCTGCACGTTCTCGCGCACGGAGAGCGACGCGAAGGTGGCCGTGATCTGGAAGGTGCGCCCCACCCCCAGCCGCCAGATGGTGCGTGGCCGCAGGCCGACGATGTCGCGTCCTTGCAGGCGCACGATCCCGGCGTCGGGTGCGAGCTGGCCGTTCAGCATGTTGAAGCAGGTGCTCTTGCCCGCGCCGTTGGGGCCGATCAATGCCAGCAGCTCGCCGGCATCGACGGCAAAGGAGACGTCGGCCACGGCCTGCACGCCGCCGAACGCCTTGTGCAGGCCCTCGACCTGGAGCACGGCGCTCATGCCTGCCGCTCGCGCCAGCGCACACCGAGCGCCTTCAAGCCGCCGACCAAGCCCTGCGGGAAGAGCAGCACGATCAGCAGGATCACCAGGCCCATGACGGCGCGCCAGAACTCGGTGCGGCGCGCGACCTCATCGCGCAGCCAGGTGAAGATCGCTGCCCCGGCGACCGGACCGGTCAGCGTCTCGACTCCGCCGAGCAGCACCATCACCAGCCCGTCCGTCGATTGGCCGATCGAGATGGTGGAAGGCGAGATGCTGCCTTTGGAGAAGGCAAAGACGGCGCCGGCCAAGCCCGCGAGCAGCCCCGCCAGAGCGAAGGCCATCCATTGGAAGGAGCGGACGTCGATGCCGATCGCTTCCGCGCGCAGCGGGGAATCGCGGCCGGCGCGCAGCGTGTAGCCGAAGGGCGAGAACAGCATGCGCCACAGCACGGCAATACCCAGGCCGCAGAAGGCAAGCGCCAGGAAATAGTAGGTCGTCTTGTCGGCGAGCCACGCGGAGGGCCAGACGCCGAACATGCCGTTGCTGCCGCCGGTGAAGGAATCCCACTGAAAGACGATCGACCAGCTGATCTGGGCGAAGGCGAGCGTCAGCATGGCGAGATAGACGCCGCTCAGCCGCACGCAGAACCAGCCATAGATCACAGCGAAGGCGCCGGCAGCGAGTGGCGCCAGAACGAGCGCCGCCTCCATGGGCAATCCAGCGCGCTTCAGCAGCAGGCCGGCGGCGTAGGCGCCCAGGCCGAAATAGGCCGCATGGCCGAACGACACCATGCCGGCCGGCCCCATGATGAAATGCAGGCTGACCGCGAACAGCGCGAAGCAGAAGATGTCGGTCAGCAGGATGGTGACGTAGCGATCGGCCAGAAACGGCACGGCGACCAGCAAGACGAGCCAGACCACGACGAAGGCCCACGACGGCACGGCGAGCGGCGGCGCGGGCTCGCCGCTGCCGCGCTGGACGGCTTGTGGCTCGCCGAGAAGGCCGAAAGGCCGCACGACCAGCACCAGCGCCATGATCAGGAACTCGACCACCAGGGTAAGCTTGGAGAAGGCGATCTCCATGCCGAACCAATGGACGGTGCCGATGCCGATGCAGAACGCCTTGGCGACGCCGATCAGGACGGCGGCCAGGAACGCGCCGCCGATGCTGCCCAGGCCGCCGACAACTGTGACCACGAAGGCATCGGCGATGACGGCGAGGTCGAGCTCGAGGTTGGCGGGCTCGCGCGGGATCTGCAGCGCGCCGCCCAGGCCCGCCAGCACCGCGCCGACGAAGAAGACCGAGGTGAAGAGCTTGGCCTGGTCGACGCCGAGCGCGCCCACCATCTCGCGATCCTGCGTCGCGGCCCGCACCAGCGCGCCCCACCTTGTGCGGGCCAGCAGGAGCCACATTGCCACGAGCACGACGGGGCCGATGACGATCAGCAGAAGATCGTAAGCTGGAATACGCCGCCCCAGGATTTCGACGGCCATCGAAAGACCGGGCGCGCGCGGGCCCACCAGGTCCTCGGCGCCCCACGCGAACAGCGCGATGTCCTTGATCACCAGCACGACGGCGAAGGTGGCGAGCAACTGGAACAGCTCGGGCGCCTTGTAGATGCGCCGCAGGATCAGCACCTCGATCAGGATGCCGACCAGGCCGACCGCAACAGCCGCCAGGACGACGGCGCTCCAGAAGCCGAGCGGTGTGCGGCCCAGCCGCTCGATCAGCGTGTAGGCGCCGTACAGGCCCAGCATGTAGAGCGAGCCGTGCGCGAAGTTCACGATCCGCGTCACGCCGAAGATCAATGACAGGCCGGCCGAAACGAGGAACAAGGAGGAAGCGGCCGCCAGCCCGTTCAGCAGCTGGATGATGAGGGAAGAGAAGGTCACGTCAGCTCGTCGTCTCGACCGGAGCGCGAAGCGCGGAGCGGAGAGACCTTGCCTGCAACCGGCAAGATCCCTCGACTTCGCTACGCTCAGCTCGGGATGACAGCGACTTCGTCGCTGTCAATTGCTCGGCCTCATCTTCTTGATGTCGGCATCCGACGGCAGCGCGTCCTTGCCGTCGACGAAGCGCCATTCCTTCATGTAGCCCTTGCCGTCCTTGACGCCGAGGCGGCCGACATAGGCGCCCATGGTCGACTGATGGTCGAGCGGCCGGTACTCGATCATGCCGAACGGCGTCAGCACCTTGAGGCCGCTCGCTGCCGCGATCAGCTTGTCCTGATCGAGCGAGCCCGCCTTCTTGATCGTCTCGACGGCCGACATAACCGTTGAGTAGCCCACCACCGAGCCCAGCCGCGGATAGTCCTTGTACTTGGCCTGGTAGGCGTTGAGGAACTTGGTGTGCTCCGGGGTCTTGATCTCGCTCCAGGGATAGCCGGTGACGTACCAGCCATCGGGCGCCTCGTCCTTCAGGGGATCGAGATATTCGGGCTCGCCGGCCAGCAGGTTGAACACCTCCACGCCCTTGAAGACGCCGCGCTGCTGGCCTTCGCGCACGAACTTGGCGAGGTCGGGCCCGAACAGCGACGAGAAGATCGCATCGGGCTTGGCGTCGGCCAATGCCTGCGCCACGGCGCCGGCGTCGATCTTGCCGAGCGGCGTCGCCTGCTCGGTCACGAACTCGACGCCCGGCTGCTTCTCGCTCAACAGCTTCTTGAACGCCGCCGTCGCCGACTGGCCATACTCGTAGTTGGGATACACGATTGCCCAGCGCTTCTTGTTGAGCTTGGCGGCATCGGGAATGAGCATCGCCGTCTGCATGTAGGTCGAGGCGCGCAGGCGGAAGGTGTAGGCGTTGCCGTTGTCCCACACGATCTTGTCGGTGAGCGGCTCGGCGGCGATGAACAGCACCTTGCGCTGCTTGGCGAAGTCGGCGACCGCCAGCCCGACATTGGACGGGAACGTTCCGATCAGGAACGATGCGCCCTCGCGGCTCAACAGCTCCTCGGCTGCACGCACCGCGTCGCCGGGATTGCCGTTGTCGTCGCGACTGATGACCTCGATCTTGCGGCCCAGCACGCCGCCCGCGGCGTTGACTTCCTCGACCGCGAGCTCCCAGCCCTTCTTGTAGGGCTCGAGGAAGGCCGGAAAAGCCTTGTAGCTGTTGAGCTCACCCAGCTTGATCGGCGCCTGCGCCGCGGCCGTTCCAGCCAAGCTCAATGCCACGAGCGCCGCCGCGCCGGCGAACAGACTATTACGGGTCAGCATGCATCCCCTCCATGAATCCCACTCCCCCTCCATACCGAACCTAGCGAGCCCGGCCCCTGTGCGACAAGCTTTTCAGGCCGCGAAGCTCGACCGCGCCTGCACACGCTTGATCCACTCATCCGAGCAATCGTCGTGCCGCCCATATCCATCCGCGTATCACTGCTTCCGGTGGCGTCGGCGTTTGGCGGCAATAAAGGCTTCAAAATCGAAAGGCGTCGGCACACCGCTCGCGTCTCCCTCGTCGAGTGCCGCGCGCAGCCCCGCGAGTTTCGCTTCTTCCAGGCCGGACTGCGCCTCAATACGCCAATGACCTTGCAAGGACAAAGCTGCACCCTCGATCAGCCCGAGCAGCCTCAGCCGGCGCGCTTCGATGGCACCGCGATTCAACGCTTCTTCGACCAGATCTGTTGGCAGGCTGCCGACGGCAACGGTGACCAGGAGATCGCCCAGGTCGCTGTCGGGATCCAGGTCGCAAGCCGGTCGACGTTCGATCGACGGATGGTCGATGTTCACCGCATTGGCGACGATGGTCGCAGCAGCATCGGCTGCGGCGGCCGTTATGCTCAACACGGTCACCGAATCGGCGATGCCGAGCGAGAACGAGCGACCGCCCCAGCCGGACGTGGCGATGCCGCGCACCGGCTGGTCGCTCGTCAGGCGCACCATGCCATCGAGCGCGGACGCGAAGATGCCGGCGCACAGCTCGTGGCCCGGCGTCAGATGGATGGCGATGTCGCCGCCGTCGTTGACATAGGCCTTGTCGAGCGTGCGCCCCCTCATCATGGCCTGCAGCATCTCGTCGGCGACGGCGCCGGCCACGGCCGCCATGGGCGTGATGTAGACGGCGCGATGCGGCCACACGGCCTCGGCCATGCGCCGGGCCACTGGCCCTTGCAGCAGGGGATAGGCTTCGCCGACCGGCTGGCGCAGAAGGGGCAGCTCGCGTACCAGCGTGGGCAGGATGTCGCCGAAACGCGCGACGGCCTGGCCGTAGGCGCGTTCGACCTCGGCCGCAGCGCCGAACGCTTCGATGATCAGGTCGATCGGTCCGTGCTGCAGGTGCAGCCTGCCGTCAGCGAGGCGGGCGGCGATCGCGCTCATTGGCCGTTCTCGTCGAGGCGCACCTTGGTCCGCGCCATCACCTGTTCGAGCGTGACCGCACGCGAGGCATAACCGCCGAGAGCCGCGTAGTCGGCCGCGCGCAGGGTGAACTCGATGGGGGCGACGAGCGCCGGTGTCGGCACATAGCCGAACGATCTCTCCGGCATCCGAGAGACATCGACCATCAAGGTGATGCCGCCGCCCGGCCAGACGTAGGCCGGCACGCCGCCCAGCGTCACCTTGGTCAGCGCATCGCGCACCGAGCGCGTGAGCCGCACGGGGTTCTCCGTCACGCCGGCGCGCAGCGAGCCACCGGCGCCGGCCATGAACAGCACCGTGCAAAGCGCCGGCTCGCAATTCTCAGCGATGCGCTCCACGACGTGGCGCACCTCAGCAGGCATCTGCGCGGACCGGGGTTTCAGGCTCTCATCGAGCTCGAACCACGCCGAGTGCTCGCCGGTGGTCGACACCATCAGGAGCTTCAAGCCCGGCCAGGCCTGCTTGGGATCGATCCTCTCGATGATCTCCAGCGGATCGGAAACGTTGGTGCCGCCCCAGCCCATGCCGGGCTCCGCCACCTGGAAGTAGCGGCCGGGCGTCGACTTGCGTCCACGGACCCGGATGCCGGCGGGCTTCATGTCGAGGAAGCGGCCGCCCTGGTGCTCGCTCAACACACCGGTAATGTGATCGTCGACGACGATCACTTCATCGACATGGTCCTTCCATTGCGGCGCGAACATGCCGATGGCGGCCGAGCCGCAGCCCACACGCATGCGCTCCTCGAGCACGCCATTGACGATCGGCGGCTTGCTCGCCTGCACGACCACCGTCGAGCCGTCGTCGATCGCCAGCTCGACCGCGTCGCGGTTGCACAGCGCCAGCAGGGCCTCGCAGGTGACGACACCCTCCTTCTTGCTGCCGCCCGTCAGGTGATGCACGCCGCCGAGCGAAAGCATCTGCGAGCCATATTCGGCCGTGGTGACATGGCCCACCGCTTCGCCCTTCACGCGCACCGTCGCCTGCTCGGGCCCCAGGTAACGATCAGTGTCGATCTTCACCTTGACGCCGCAGTAGCTGAAGATGCCCTCGGTCACGACGGTCACCATGTCGACGCCGTCGTGACGGGACGACACGATGAACGGCGCCGGCTTGTAGTCGGGGTAGGTCGTGGTGGCGCCGATCCCGGTGACGACAGCGCCCTCGCCCTTGCCGAGGTCACCGCGCCACGCCTCGCTGCCTTCGATGAAGGCGACGCGTGCCAGGTCCGGCTTGGCGAGCAGGACCAGCGGATCGACGCGGACCAGCTTGGCGCCCTCGTTGGCGTAGCGATCGCAGGCGCCGGCACGTCCCGGCCGGATGCGGCAGAGCACCGGACAGGCATCGCAGCGCACGATGCCGGCGTTGCGCTCGGCTTCGGTCAGCGCGATCTCGTCGCTCATGTCCGCCTCGCACGAATGGCTTCGCGCAGCCGATGGGGCAGCAGCGGCACGCGATGCACGCGCACGCCGGTCGCGTGATGGACGGCGCCGAGGATCGCCGGCGCCGTCGGCACAAGGCCCGGCTCACCAACACCTTTGGCGCCGGAAGGGCCGAGCGGCTCGCGATCCTCGATCAGCAGGCATTCGATATCCGGTACGTCGCCGATCGTCGGAATGAGATAATCGTGCAGGTTCTCGGTACGGCCGGGCAGGTACTCTTCCATCAGCGCCAGCCCGAGGCCCTGAGCGATGCCACCCTGGATCTGGCCTTCGACCAGGGTCGGATTGATCGCCTTGCCGACGTCGTGCGCGGCAATGATGCGCAACACCCTGACCGTGCCGAGCTCGAGGTCGACCTCGACGATCGCCATCTGCGCGGCGAAGGCATAGGTCGCATAAGGCACGCCCTGGCCGTCGGCGTCGAGCGGCGTGGTCGGCGGATCGAAGCTGCCTTCGCCGACCAGCGTGCCGACAGTCGAGAGGTTGATCGTGCGGACCTCGCCGCCATCGCGCACGACGAGCGTCGTCCCGTCGAGGCAGAGCTCGGCGTCCGCACCGGCATTCGCCAGGCGCAGGATCTGCTGACGCAAATCGCGGCCGGCGCGCTCAGCCGCCATGCCCGAAACGAAGGTCTGGCGCGAGGCCGACGTCTTGCCGGCATCGGCCGTCAAGTCGGTATCGCCGGTGACCAGCGCGATCTGCGAGACGGGCAAGCCCAGCGCATCGGCCGCGATCTGAGCCAGGATCGTGTTGGAGCCCTGCCCGATATCGACGGCGCCATTGTAGAGCGTCAACGCGCCGCCGGGCGACAGCCCGACCCGCATGCGCGAGGGGTTGGACATCGACGTGTTGCCGATGCCGTACCACATGCAGCCGATGCCTACGCCGCGCCGCCTCTCGCCTCCTGCCGCATTGAAGGCGGCAACATCCGCGTGCGCCTTCTGCCAATGCGGGCGCAGCGCTTCCAGGCATTGCGCCAGCCCGGCCGAGTGTTTCAGCACTTGGCCTGTCGCGGTCGTGTCGCCGGTGCGCAGTGCATTGCGCAGCCGAAGCTCGAGACGGTCGATGCCGAGCGCGTCGGCCAGCTCGTCCATCATGGCCTCGTGAGCAATGGCCGCCTGCGGCACGCCGAAGCCGCGAAAGGCACCAGCCGGCGGGCCGTTGGTGAAGTAGGCCGCGCCCCAGGTCTTCACGTTGGGCACGGCGTACGGTCCCATCGCATGGACCGGCACGCGATTGGCAACAGTGGGGCCCCACGAGGCATAGGCGCCCGTATCGAAGGCGGCCGTCACGTCGCAGGCCATGAGCTTGCCGTCGGCATCGCAGCCGAACTTCGCCTGCACACGCGCCGGATGGCGCTTGGTGCTGGCGGCCATGCTTTCGGGCCGCGTGTAGACGCAGGCGACGCGACGTCCGAGCTTCCAGGCGGCCAATGCCAGCAGCGGATGAAGCGACAGATCGAGCTTGCCGCCGAAGCCGCCGCCACACGCCGTCGGCACGATGCGCACCGCCTCGGGCCCGAGCCGCATCACGTTCGCGACCTCGTCGCGGTTCATGTAGGGCGTCTGCGTCGTGACGTGCAGCTCGATGCGGTCGCACACCCGTTCCGCCCAGCCGGCTTCCGGCTCGATATAGGCGTGCTCGACGAAGGCCGTCTCGAAGACACCCTCGGCAACAGCGGCGCAGGCCTTGAACGCCTGGTTGACGTCGCCTCGCCGCACGCCACCCGCGAGCAGGAGGTTGCCAGGCTTGTCGTCCTGCACGAGCGGCGCATGCGGCGCTGTCGCGTCATCGATGCCGAACAGCGGCGCTTCGGGCGTCCACACGATCGGCACCTCTTCATCACGGATGGCGCGCACGGTGTCGCGATCCCCGACCAACGCCACCACCGCCTCGCCGCGATAGCGGACCTGGCCATCGGCCAGCACCGGCTGGTCCTTGATGTCGGGATAGATGCCGAAACCATTGAAGGGCACGTCGGCCGCCGTCAGCACCGCGCCAAGCCGCCTGCGCAGCGGGGCAAGATCGCCCAGCGTGAAGCGCGCCCTGGCATGAGGCGAACGCACGACGCGGATCCAAAGGGCATCGGCGGGAATGCCATCGGCACCGAATGCCTCGCGACCCGCGACCTTCGCCAGCCCATCGACGCGCGGGATGCGCGCGCCCACCGCCGCACCTGCCTTGGGTGCTGCGATCATGCGTGGCGCCGCGTCCATGACAGCGTCGATGATCTTGCCGTAGCCGGTGCACCGGCACAGCACACCGCCCAATGCGTCTTCGACATCGGCGCGACTGGGAGTCGATGTCCGACGCAGCAGCTCGGTGGCCGCCATCAGCATGCCGGGCGTGCAGATGCCGCACTGGGCAGCGCCGTGAGCGAGAAAGGACTGTTGCAGCGCGCTCAAGGCGCCGTTGCCGCCCGCGAGACCTTCCACCGTCTCGACGCGGCGTCCCTCGACCTGACCCATTGCCATCAGGCAGGCGCAGACCTGCGCGCCATCGAGCAGCACCGTGCAGGCCCCGCAATCGCCCGCATCACAGCCGACCTTGGTGCCGGTCAAGCCAAGATCCTGGCGCAGCGCCGCCGCCAGGCGCGTCACCGGCGCGCCCTGCCAGGTTGCAGCTCGGCCATTCAAGGTGAATCTCACCGTCATGGCGCAAGGCTCGCAAGCACTCGGCGCAGCAGGGCGAGCACCACTTCGCTGCGATAGGCGGCGCTGCCACGCACGTCGTCGATCGGTGAGAGCGGCGCAAGATGAGCCACGTCGACCCTGTCTGGCAGACGCGAATCCAGGGGCGCGCCCGCCAAAGCGGATTCGAGCGCCGGCAGCCTCCGCGCCACCGGCGAGCAGGCGCCCACGGCGATGCGGGCCGCCGCGACACGGCCGTCGTCGATTTCCACCACCGCCGCTGCCATGGCGATGGAGATCACGAGATAGCGGCGGGCGCCCAGCTTCAGGAAAGCGCTGCGGGCTTCGTGCGGCGGACGAGGCACATGGATCGCCACCACCAGCTCTCCTGGCGCCAGGGCGGTCTCGCGCGCACCGATGATGAAGCGGCTGAGCGGCAGGCGGCGATGACCGGATGGTCCCGCGAGCTCGACCTCGGCATCGAGCGCGAGGAGGCATGGCACGCCATCGGCGGCCGGCGAGGCATTGCAGAGATTGCCGGCGAGCGTGCCGGCATTCTGGATCTGACGGCCTCCGACCTCGCGGGCGGCCTGCTTGAGGCCGTCGAACAGCGCCGGCAAGTCCGCCTCGATCAGCTCGCTCCAGGTCGTCGTGGCGCCCAGCCGCCAGCCGGATGCATCGGCGGTTATGCCTCGCAGGCTCGCGATGCCGCCGATATCGAGCACGTCCTCGTCGACCGTGCGGCCGACACGCGCCGGATAGAAGTCGGTGCCGCCGGCCAGCACCGTGTGCGGGCGGCTGAGCGCAACCAGCGCCTCTTCGAGATCACGAGGACGGAGATAGACGGCCATATCGTTCGTATACATACGATCGTGTGCATACGATGCCACAGGCATCGTGCGAGTCAACGCAAAGAGACCGTCAAACGATCTTCGACAGGAGGTCGAGAAGATGGCGCTGTTCTTGCGTGCTGAGCGGCTTCAGCGTCTCGCGCGACACAGCCGGACCGTTGATCATCAGCTTGTTGACCAGGCGCTGGCCTTCCGTCGTGAGGCTGAGCAGGGTGCGCCGCGCATCGCCGGGGTCGGGCCGCGAATCGACGAGCCGGCGCTCCTTGAGGCGCCGAACGACGCCCTGCATCGTGGCCTTGTCCATGCCGACAAGACGACCCAGCAGGTTCTGCGACAGCTCGGTGTACTCGTTGAGCTTCACCATGCTGGAGTACTGCGTCGGCGTGATGTTGGGGTCGCCGATGGTCGTCTGGAAGATGGCGCTGGCGCGTTGATGCGCGCGCCTCAACAGATATCCGATTTGCTCTTCGATGCGGTAAGGTCTGGATGCCGGCGCTGTTGCTGGCTTCGGCTCTTGCTGTTTCTTTGCGACATTGCTTCGCATCGCCCCCGCCCTTGCTTGGCTCCTTGGCTACACCGATGCCGCGCGATTCTCAACGGTCTCATAACACTTGTTGTCGGCGGTGAATGATTGATGGGCACGATTCGTCGCTGCATTGCGGCAACGAGACCATGACGCCGACGCAGGTCGGTGGCACTCTCGCGGCCCCGATGACGTCAGGATAGGACAATGGCCGGTGCGCTCGAAGGAATTCGAATCGTCGATCTTACGAACATCATCCTTGGGCCATACGGCACCATGCTGCTGGCCGACCAGGGTGCGGAGGTCATCAAGGTCGAGGCACCGGAAGGCGATGCCGTGCGCCACATCGGCAAGCCGGCGAAGACACCGGGAATGGGACCGACCTATCTCTACGTGAATCGCAACAAACGATCGCTCTGTCTTGATCTCAAACAGCCTGCCGCACGTGCGGCGCTCCTGAAGGTCGTGGCGGGCGCCGATGCGTTCGTCCATGCGCTGCGACCGCAGGCCATCGAAGGGCTGGCGCTGGGCTATGAGGCGATACGCGAGGTGAAGCCCGATATCGTCTATGTCGGCGCCTACGGCTATTCGGCCGACGGTCCTTACGGAAAACTTCCGGCTTACGATGACGCCATCCAAGCGCGCTTCGGGATCGCCGACCTGATGGGGCGGGCCGCAGGCGACGACGTGCCACGCTATCCACCAACCATCATCGCCGACAAGACCGTAGGCCTGACATTCGCCTTCGCAACGCTGAGCGCTCTGATGCATCGCCAACGCACGGGCGAGGGCCAGTTCGTCGAAGTGCCGATGTTCGAGACCATGGCCGCCTGGCTGATGGTCGAGCATCTCTGGGAACGAACATTCAGCGACGAGGGTGAGGTCGGTTATTCCCGGCTGCTGGCGCGCACGCGCAAGCCTTATCGGACGCTGGACGGATGGATGGCCATCCTGCCCTACATCGACAAGCACTGGCGCAACTTCTTCGAGATCGTCGGGCGGCCGGAAGTGCTCAAGGACCCGCGCTATGCCACGCTCAATGCGCGTTCGCTGCATATCAACGACATGTACGCCATGGTCGAGGCGCTCGCCCCGACCAAGACCACCGCCCAGTGGGTGAAGCTTCTGGACGAAGCACAGATCCCCAACGCGCCCGTGTCGCGTCCGGCCGATCTGTTCGACGACCCGCACCTCGTCTGGCGGCAGCTGTTCAAGAAATATCCGCATCCGACCGAAGGCGAGATCATGATGGTCGAGCCGCCGATGCGCATGAGTCGCACTCCGCCTGCCATCCGGCGGCCGGCGCCGCTGCAGGGCGCAGACTCACGCTCGGTCCTCGCGGAGGCAGGCGTCAGCGAGGCCGAGATCGCGGCGCTCAAGAAGGCTGGTGCGCTTATCGAGCCCTGATGGCGAGCTCGGCGGCGGCCAGATCCTCCAGTGCCGCACCGACAGACTTGAAGAGGGTGACGGTCCGGGAGTCGCCCGGCAAGCGCCCAGGCCGTTCTGCACGCGTCAGCTCGAACAGGTCGGCGATGATATTGCTCTCGTCGATGGCGCCGCTGGCGAGCGGTTGGACGATGTCACCCGCCTCCTTGAGGGCGCCGACCCGGGTATCGACATAGACCTGGGCACGCGCCACCGCGGCATCGTCGCTTTCGCGCATGTGCGGCGTGTAAGCCCCCACCAGATCGATGTGCTGGCCGTCGTGCAGCCAGCTCCCTTCGATTAGAGGTGTCTTCGAGAGCGTAGCACACGAGATGATGTCAGCGGCCTTGCTCGCCTGGTGGCGATCGGCAACGGCGCGTACCGAGACCGGCCTGCCCAATGCCTTGGGAAGGGATGCCGCGAGCTCCTCGACAAGACGCTCCGCCCGCTCCACTCGGCGCCCCCAGATCGATATCTCGTCGATCGGCCGCACCTTGGCATGCACGCGAATCAGCTCGGGGGCGAGCGCCCCGGTGCCGATCATCAACAGGCGGCGCGAATCACGGCGGGACAGATAGCGAGAGGCAAGACCCGAAGCGCAGGCGGTGCGCCGCTTGGTCAGCATCGTGCCATCGAGCAGGGCGAGCGGCGCCCCTGTGCTGCCGTCGAGCAACAGGTACTGACCGTAGATCGCCGGCAGGCCGCGCTTGCCGTTGTCGGGAAAAACCGTGACCAGCTTGACGCCGAGCCGGCTTTGCGCGCCGCGCGTCCACGCCGGCATCAGCAGCAGCGTGGCATCGGCAGAACCCGGTCCGGCGGGCTCGGCCACGGTATGATGATGGCGAGGCGGCATCTCGCAGCCGGCGCGGAATGTTGCCTCGAGACGATCGATCAGCGCCAGGTCGTCGAGGTTGGCATCGACCTCGGCGGCCGACAGGATCCTCACGAGAAGGGGCCGCGGCCGCCGGTCGACGACATCTGGGGAGCGACAAGAGCGCTTTGCCGCTCGATCGACTTCTGGTCGCTTGGCGCAGGCTCCCTCGCGGGAGCCACCGTGGGGCTTGCTGTGGTGTCGCGCAAGCGTTGGACCTCGCGCTCGAGACGCGCCGCCTCGCCGCTGGCCATCCGCGCGCGGCGGCGATGATGACGCGCGCCCCACCAGCCGAGGCCGAGCCCTGCCAGCACGCCCAGAAGGAGCAGGCCCACGACCAGCAGATAGAGCGGCATCACGATCTGATGCGGCAATGGCCACAGGGCAAGCTCGACCGGCTGGCTGTTGCTGACCGCCATCAGCACGCCGATCAGGACGAAAAGCAGGAGCAGAATACGCGAGAGGATTTTCATGCGAAGAAGACGAAGGATGGCATGCCGGAGTGGCGAGCGCCCCCGACACTACTCCTTGTCGCCGACAGGCTCTTCCGGGGCAAGGCCGGCGGCTTTCACCGCCTCCTTGTTCAGCCGGTCGCGCAAGTCCTTGCCGGTCTTGAAGTACGGCACGCGCTTGGACGCCACCGCCACCTGCTCGCCGGTGCGCGGGTTGCGGCCGGTCCGCGGCTCGCGCTTCTTCACCGAGAATGCGCCAAAACCGCGCAATTCCACGCGATGCCCACTCGCCAAGGCCTTGGAGATCTCATCGAAGACCGTGGCCACGATCCGCTCGACATCCCTTTGATAGAGATGGGGATTCTTGGCCGCCAGGCGGGCAATGAGCTCCGACTTGGTCATCGCCGTGACAATAGTGCAAAAGCAGGGCCTCTTCAAGCGTAAGCCCTTGAATCAAAAAGGAAAGGCCGGCCCTTTCGAGCCGGCCCTCCGGTTTGTCGTCGAAGGACGAGTTATTTGCCGTCCTCTTCGCCTTTCCTCTGCGCCCGGCTCAGCGCCGCACCCAGGATGTCGCCCAGGCTGGCGCCCGAGTCGGACGAGCCGAAATCGGCCATCGCCTTCTTCTCCTCGTCGAGCTCACGGGCCTTGACCGACAGCACGACCCGGCGCGAGGCGCGGTCGATGTTGGTGATCTTGGCGTCCAGCTTGTCGCCGATCGCGTAGCGGTCGGGACGCTGCTCGGAACGGTCGCGGCTGAGCTCGGACTTGCGGATGAAGCCCGGGATGCCGTCCTGCACCGTGACGTCGATGCCGTTGTCCTGGATGCCGGCCACGATGACGGTGACCACGTCGCCCTTCTTGGCGACCGTGCCCACCTTCTCGAACGGATCGTTCTCGAGCTGCTTGATGCCGAGCGAGATGCGCTCCTTGTCGATGTCGACGTCCAAGACCTTGACCTTGACCGGGTCGCCCTTCTTGTAGTCGCGGATCGCCTCGTCGCCGGCCTTGTCCCAGCTGAGGTCGCTGAGATGCACCATGCCGTCGATGTCACCAGGCAGGCCGACAAACAGGCCGAACTCGGTGATGTTGCGCACCTCGCCGTCGAGCTCCGTGCCGGCCGGATACTTGTCGGCGAAGCTCTCCCACGGATTGGCCATGCACTGCTTCAGGCCGAGCGAGATGCGGCGCTTGGACATGTCGACATCCAGCACCATCACTTCGACCTCCTGCGAGGTCGACACGATCTTGCCGGGATGCACGTTCTTCTTGGTCCAGCTCATCTCGCTGACATGGACCAGGCCCTCGACCCCCGGCTCCAGCTCCACGAAGGCGCCGTAGTCGGTGATGTTGGTGACGCGGCCCTTGAGCTTCAGCCCGACCGGGTACTTGGCACCGGCGCCGTCCCACGGATCGCTCATGAGCTGCTTCATGCCGAGCGAGATGCGTTGCGTCTCGGGATTGAAGCGGATCACCTGCACCTTGACCTGCTGGCCGATGGTGAGCGCCTCGGACGGGTGGTTGATGCGCTTCCAGGCGATGTCGGTGACGTGCAGCAGGCCGTCGACGCCGCCCAGATCGACGAAGGCGCCGTAGTCGGTGATGTTCTTCACCACGCCATCCAGGATCTGGCCTTCCGACAGCGCGCCCATGAGACGGGTGCGATCCTCGGCGCGGGTCTCCTCCATGACGGCACGGCGCGACACGACGATGTTGCCGCGGCGACGGTCCATCTTGAGGATGGCGAACTGCTGCGCCTGGCCCATCAGCGGGCCGACGTCGCGCACCGGGCGCACGTCGACCTGGCTGCCGGGCAGGAAGGCCACGGCGCCCGACAGGTCGACCGTGAAACCACCCTTCACGCGGCCGAAGATGGTGCCCATCACGCGCTCGCCGTCGGTGAAGGCCTTCTCGAGCAGGGTCCAGGCTTCCTCACGACGCGCCTTGTCGCGCGACAGGACGGCTTCGCCGTCCTTGTTCTCCATGCGGTCGACGAAGATGTCGACCACATCGCCTTCCTTGACCTCGGCGACAGGGCCGCCATTGGCGAATTCACGCAGCGGGACGCGGCCCTCGGACTTCAGCCCGACATCGACCACGACGAAATCATTGGCAATGCGAACGACGCGGCCCTTGACGACCGTGCCTTCGAAGCTTGCGGAACCGCCGAGCGATTCCTCGAGGAGTGCTGCGAACTCCGCGCTGGCGGCGTCGTTCGGCTGTTTACGCAGGGCGCTGCCCTTAGCCATTCAAAACCTCTTCCTTCATCGATCCCGGGCGAAACGCTGCCGCCCGTCGGCCAACCGGTTAAGTCCGGCGGATCCACTGCCTTGAACCGCGTCCGGGTGCCCCCGATCGCAGTCGCCGCTTACATGTCTGCGATCCGCCGGCGGCGACTTACGGCCCGGAGGATCGAAAGCCCTTGCTCGAAATGAACGCCACAGCGGCGGCGAAGGCCGCATCGGCATCCATGTCGCTGGTATCGAGGTGGTAAGCATCGGGTGCGGCTTTCATCGGTGCAGCCGCCCGTTCGCTGTCGCGACGGTCCCGCTCCGCCATCTCGGCAAGAACGCGCGGCTTTATAGTGTCGGCACCCCGCGCGCGCAACTCCTGGTACCGGCGCTCGACCCGCGCATCCAGGCTTGCCGTGACGAACAATTTCACCGGCGCATCGGGGCAGATCACGGTCCCGATGTCGCGCCCGTCGAGCACGGCGCCCGACGGCTGATATGCGAATTCTTTCTGGAATTTCAAGTGGTTGGCGCGGACCTCGGGGATTGCC
>Ga0081455_10002129_pt1 | contig 23609 bp, 17 predicted proteins | sample TabmetS3T2R1_FD_70207 | JGI IMG/M metagenome (GOLD analysis project Ga0081455, IMG submission 70207) | Tabebuia heterophylla rhizosphere microbial communities from the University of Puerto Rico - S3T2R1 | ecosystem: Host-associated > Plants > Roots > Rhizosphere ...
GAGGGCGTACCGCGCGCCAGCGCTTGCGCGCCGCGCGATCGGCCGCCGGCGGCTTCGCGCGCGTCCATTCGCGATGCGCCTTGACGACGTTGAGGCCGCAGAGCCGGCAGACGCCCCTGTCGCGCTTCTTCACCTCGCGTCGCACGTACCACGGACTGCTGCGGATCTTCCACTCGTGCACGCACGCGTCGCTGCAGAACGTCCGCCGCGGCGGCGCCACCGCGTCGAGCGCGGCCCGCGCGCGATCCGCCATCGCCTCGACGAACAGCGGGTGGGCGCCCCACGTCGGCGCGAAGGCCACCGCGGGCGCGTCGGGCCCCACCTTCTCGCGGGCGGCCGCCACGTCTTGCACGTAACGATCCCAGGAGGCCTCGGTCTGGAGCGACGAGAGGATGATGCCGAGCGCCCGGCGGACGCCGCGGTCCTTCATCTCGGCCAGCGTCTCGTGCAGGAACGGGTGCCAGTTGCGCATGCCGACCCAGACCGGCAATGGCCGGCCCTGGGCGGCGAGCGCGCGCTGGAGCGCGTCCGCCTGACGCCGGGTCAGCGCGTTGAGCGGCGAGCGGCCGCCGATCGCCGCGTAGTGATGCGCGACCTGCTCGAGCCGCTCGGGCGGGATGCCACGGCCCTCGGTGACGATCTGCAGGAAGGGCCGGATGTCCTCGGGCCGCTCCGGGCCGCCGAAGGCGATGAGCAGCACCGCGTCGATCGCGCTCACCGGGCGGACATCTCGTGGACCATGTCCACCAGCGCCTTCACGTGCTCGACGGGCGTCTCCTTGTGGATGCCGTGGCCCAGGTTGAACACGTGCCCGGGTCGACCGGCCGCGGACTCGAGGATCCCCCGCGCGACGCGGCGGATCGCGTCGGTGCCGGCCAGCAGCACCGCCGGATCCAGATTGCCCTGCACCGCCACGTCGTGGCCGAGCCGCGCCCACGCCGCGCCCAGGTCCACCCGCCAGTCGAGCCCGATCACGTCGCCGCCCGCCGCCTTCATCGATTCCAGCAGCCCCCCCGCGCCCACCCCGAAATGGATGACGGGCACGCCCGCGGGCAAGGCCCGGATCGCCCGCCGCGAGTAGGGCTCCACGAAGTGCCGGTAGTCCGACGGCGACAGCGTGCCGACCCACGAGTCGAAGAGCTGCACCGCCTGCACGCCCGCCGCGATCTGCCCGGCCAGGTACGCGCCGGTGACGTCCGCGAGGCGGCTCATCATCGCGCCCCACGCCTCCGGCTCCTCGCGCATGAACGACTTGGTGAGCAGGAAGTCGCGCGACGGCCCGCCCTCGACGAGATACGAGGCCAGCGTGAAGGGCGCCCCCGCGAAGCCGATGAGCGGCACCCGGTCGGCGAGGGCCTTGCGCGCGCGCGCCACGGTGTCGAACACGAAGCCGACCGCGTCGTCGACGTCCACCGCGGGCAGCGCGCGCGCCGCCGCCGCGCTGCGCACCGGTCGGTCGATCCGCGGGCCGTCGCCGGCGGTGAACTCGAGGCCCACCCCGAGCGGCTCCAGCACCAGCAGGATGTCGGCGAAGAGGATCGCCGCGTCGACGCCGAGCCGCTCCACCGGCTGCAGCGTCACCTCGGCCGCCGCCTCCGGGTGCTTGCACAGCTCGAGGAATCCCAGGCGCGAGCGCATCGCCCGGTACTCCGGCATGTAGCGCCCCGCCTGCCGCATGAGCCAGATCGGCGTGAACGGCGTCGGGCGACGGCGACACGCCTCGAGAAAGGTGGAGGGCACTGCCGGCGGCATGCTGGGCCGAGCGTACCGTCGGGGTCTGGCGCAGTCAAGGAAGCGGGGCTATCATCCGCCGCGAGGAGGCTCGACCATGTCCTTTCTCTCCGGCAAGCAGGCGTTCCTTCAGATCCTGAAGGACGAGGGCGTCGACGTCATGTTCGGCAACCCGGGCACCACCGAGCTTCCCCTGATGGACGGCCTCGTGCGCGAGCCGGGCATCCGCTACGTCCTGGCGCTGCAGGAGGCGGTCGCCATCAGCATGGCCGACGGCTACGCGCAGGCCAGCGGCAAGCTCGGCGTCGTCAACGTCCACACCTCGCCGGGGCTCGGCAACGCCATGGGCATGCTCTACGACGCCTACGAGGCCGGCACGCCCCTGCTGGTCACCGCCGGTCAGCACGACCAGGCCATGAACCTGACCGAGCCGATTCTCTGGTCCGATCTGCCGCCGGTGGCGCGGCCGTACGTGAAGTGGTCGTACGAGATCACGCGCCTGGAGGACCTGCCCCGCGCGGTGCGCCGCGCGGTCAAGACCGCGATGGCGCATCCCACCGGGCCGGTCTTCATCTCCCTGCCGGTCGACGTGCTCAACGCCGAGCGCGAGCTGGACCTGCTGCAGTCCACCCGGATCGCCCCCCGCATCCGCGGCGACCGGGCCGCGATCGAAGCGGCCGCGGACCTGCTGGTGAAGGCGACCCGACCCGTGCTCGTCTCCGGCGACGCGGTCGCCCACGGCGACGCGTTGGCCGAGATGGCCCAGCTGGCCGAGGTGCTGGGCGCGCCGGTCTACACCGAGTGCGTGCCGTCGACCTGCTCGTTCCCGTTCACGCATCCGCTCTATCACGGCCCGTTCCCGCGCCTCGGCCAGCCGATCCGCCAGCTGCTGATGCAGCACGACCTGCTGTTCTCGGTGGGCGGCGACCTCTTCACGCTGTCGCTGCCCTCGGACGTCGAGCCGATGCCGGAAGGCCTGCCACTGATCCACCTCGACCTCGATCCCTGGGAGATCGGCAAGAACTATCCGGCGCAGGTGGCCATCCAGGGCGATCCCAAGGCCACGCTGCCCGAGCTGGTCGAGGCGCTGAAACGCCGGCTGAGCGCCGCGCAGCTCGCGGACGTGCGCGGGCGGATCGAGCAGCTCCGGGTGGCGCAGGAGGCGCGACGGGAGGCCCTGCGCCGGGAGGCGGCGGCCCAGGCCGACCGCGTGCCGATCAGCCCGCTGGCCCTCGTGGGGGCGGTCGCGGACGCGGTGCCCGACGAGGCCATCATCGTGGACGAGACCATCTCCTCCAGCCTGGGGGTGCGCGAGCTGCTGCGCGCCCGCGACCATCGCGGCTTCTACGGGCTGCGCGGCGGCGGGATCGGCTGGGGGTTGCCCGCGTCGCTCGGGGTCAAGCTGGCCCAGCCGGACCGGCCGGTGATCGCGCTGGTGGGCGACGGCAGCGCGATGTACACGATCCAGTCGCTCTGGTCGGCGGCGCACGACTCGATCGCGGTCGTCTTCGTGATCTTCAACAACCAGTCCTACCGCATCCTCAAGCAGCGCACCCTCGCGCTCAAGGGCTTCTCGGCCGAGGACAACACCTACGTGGCGATGGACCTGGTGAAGCCGGGCCTCGACTACGTGGGCCTGGCGAAGGCCCAGGGAGTGCCGGGCGAGCTGGTGGACAAGAGCTCGGGGGTGGCGGAGGCGATCAAGCGCGGGATGGCCTCCGGCGGGCCGTACCTGGTCGACGTCCGCATCGACGGCGCGCTCCGCGGCTGACGAAGAGCCGGCGTCGCGTCGCTACCGGATCAGCCGATCCGCACGCAGCAGGAGCGATTGCGGGACCGCCAGCCCGAACGCCCTGGCCGTCTTGAGATTGACGATCAGCTCGAACTTTTCGGGCTGCTCCATGGGGAGGTCGGCCGGGCTGGCGCCCCGGAGGATGCGGTCGACGAAGTACGCGGCCCGCCGGTGCATCCCCGGATAGCTCGGCCCGAACGACATCAGCCCGCCCTCGTCCACCAGCTCCGAGTAGGCATAGACTCCCGGAAGGCGGTGCCGGGTGGCGAAGGCCGCGATCCTCGCCCGGTTGTGCAGGAAGACGCGGTCGGCCACCATGATGAGTCCCTCCGGCCGGTCCCGCGCGATCGCCTCGAAGGCCTGATCCAGCTCGCCCTCCACGCGCACGTTGGCGAAGTGCACCTTCAGATGTAGCACCTGGGCCGCGGCCCGGATCTGCTCCGCGGAGCTGGCGGTGTAGGCGTTGGCGGGATTGATCAGGACCGAGACGAGGGAGAGCTTCGGGGCGACCTCCCGGAGCAGCTCGAGCCGCTTGCCTTCGAGGTCCGGGGCGATCGACACCAGTCCGGTCAGATTTCCCCCCGGCCGGGCCAGGCTCACCACGAGGCCCGTGCCCACCGGATCCCCCACCGCGACCATCACCATGGGGACCGTCGTGGTCGCCCGCTTCACCGCCAGTGCTGCCGGCGTGCCCGCCGCGACCAGGACCTCGACCTTGGCCGCGATGAGCTCGGCGACGAGCGTGGACAGCCGGGCGTAGTCGCCTTCCGCCCACCGATACTCGATGACCAGGTTCCGGCCCTCGACGTAGCCGCGCTCCCGCAGCCCCTCGCGAAACGGCCCCACCAGGTTCGACTCGAGCGCGGGCGTCGAGTTCCCGATGAACCCGATCCGATGAATCGGCGCGGCGGATTGCGCGAAAGCGACGAACGGCGCTGTGAGGGTCGCGAGCGTCGCGATGATGCACCGGATCCCGATTCTCACGGGGCCCCTCCGACGTTGTCCAGGATCGAAGCCAGCGCAGGATAGCCGCATCGGCGGGGCTCGGCAACCGGCCACGCCGCGCGCCGGCCCGGCCCGGCTCAGCTCGCGCCGGCGTCGGCGGTGGCCAGCAGCTCGCGCACGCGATCGGCCAGCGCCTCGGGGGCGAACGGCTTGGCCAGGAACGCGGAGTGCTCGCTCGCGAAGGCGGCGCGCGCAGAGGCGTCCTGCACGTAGCCCGACATGTACAGCACCGGGAGCGCGTGCCGCCGGGCGCGGAGGCGCTCGGCCAGGTCGCGGCCGGATATCCCGGGCATCACCATGTCGGTCACCAGCAGGTGGACGTCACCCGGGTGGCGACGCACCGCCTCGATGGCGGAGGCGCCGTCGGGCGCTTCGAGCACTCGGTAGCCCACCCGCTCCAGGATCTCGGTGGCGAATTCCAGCACCTCCGGCTCGTCGTCCACCACCAGGACGGTGCGCGAGCTGGTCCGCACGCGACGGCCCGACTCCGCGGGCGGCGCGGCCGGCACCGCCTCCTCCACCCGCGGCAGATAGATCGTGAAGGTGGTGCCGCGACCGACCTCGCTGTCCACGCGGATCCGGCCGTGGCTCTGCTCGACGATGCCGTAGACGGTCGACAGGCCGAGCCCGGTGCCCTTGCCCTGCTCCTTGGTGGTGAAGAACGGCTCGAAAATGTGCGCGGCGGTCTCGGGGCTCATGCCGGTGCCGGTGTCGGTGACGGTGAGCGCGACGTACCGGCCGGAGGGCAGGCTGGCGGGGCCGAGCGGCATGGCGCCGCGCACCTCCACGTCGCGCACCGCGACCGTGATCCGCCCGCCGCCCGGCATCGCGTCGCGCGCGTTGACCGCGAGGTTCATGAGCACCTGCTGCATCTGGCTCGGATCGACCTTCACTCGCCCGGTGCCCTCCGTCGGCAGCACCGACAGCTCCACGTCCTCGCCGATCATCCGCTGCAGCATGGGCGCCAGCTCTGCCATCAGCGGCCCCAGGTCGAGCACGCGCGGCTGGACCACCTGCTTGCGGCTGAACGCGAGCAGCTGGCTGGTCAGCGCCACCGCCCGCTGCGACGTCTTCTGGATCAGCGAGACCTCGCGGTGCATCGGCTCGTCCGGCTTGAGCCGGCTCAGCAGGATGTGGGCCCGGCCGCTGATCACGGTGAGCAGGTTGTTGAAGTCGTGGGCCACCCCGCCCGCCAGGCGACCGATCGCCTCCATCTTCTGGGACTGCTGCAGCTGCATCTCGAGGCTCGCCCGGGCCGCCTCGGCCTGCTTCTGCGCGGTGAGATCCCGGATGTAGGCGTTGAACGCGGGTCGCTCGTCCGAGCCCGCCCGCGTCACGGTGAGCTCGACCGGGAACTCGCTGCCGTTCGCGCGGAGCGCGCTCACCTCCAGCCGGCCCCCGATCACCACCGTGTCCCCGGTGGCCAGGTAGCGCGCGAGGCCCCGGCGGTGGGCCTCGCGGAACGAGGGCGGCACGATGACCCCGGCCAGCTCGAGCCCCAGGACGTCGGCGCGCGCGCGGCCGAACATGCGCTCCGCGGCCGGATTGAACTCGGTGATGCGGCCCTCGTGATCCATGCCCACGAAGGCGTCCATCGCCGACTCCAGCACCGCTCGATGCCGGCCCTCGCTCTCGCGCAGCACCGCCTCCGCGCGCTTGCGATCGGATACGTCGATCATGCTGCCGACCATGCGGACCGGCCGCGCGTCCCCGTTGCGCACCGGCCGGCCCCGATCCAGGATGTCGAGGTAGCGGCCGTCGCGGGTGCGGAAGCGGTACTCGGCCACGAAATCGCGATCGGCCGCCCGCGCCTCCGCCAGCTGCGCCTCGACGCGGGGCCGGTCGTCGGGATGCACGCGCTCCAGCCACCATTCGCCGGTGGGCTCGATCTCGTCGCGCTCGTAGCCGCACATCTCACGGAGGCCGTGCGTCCAGCTGAGCGTGCCGTCGGCCAGACGGCGGTCGTAGATGGCCGAGCTCACCGCCGAGGCGGCCAGCTCGAAGCGCTCGTTGGCGTGGCGCAGCCGCCGCTCGGCCGCTTGCACCTCCGCGCCGAGGCGGCGGGCCCGCAGCAGCGCACGCGACTGCAGCAGCGCGATCACGAACGCGAGGACGGAGATCAGCAGCCCGCTGCCGAGCACCGAGTACGGCACCAGCCGCCCGGGAGCGGAATGAAACGGCGGCCGCGTGGTCAGGCGAAGCGTCCACGTGCGCCCGCCGAAGGACAGCGGCACCGTGGCGCTCAGCTCCCGGGCCGGGTCCGCCGGGTGCAGATCGGCATCGCGATCGTAGAGGAGGCGGCCGGACGAGGGCGACTCCGCGTCGTAGATCGCGAGGCTCACCCGCTCCGCCAGCGCCGATCCGAGCAGCGCCTGCAACATCACGTCGGGACGGAAGGCCATGGCCACGAACCCGGTGAGGGCCTGGCGCCGCGCCTCCCCCGCCGCGGGCACCCCGCCGTCGCGGTAGACCGGCATGAAGATCAGGAAGTCGGAGCCGGCGCCGAGCCCGGCCGGGCGATCGCTCATCGCGGGCTGGCCGCTGTCCCGCGCGCGCTCCATCGCGGCCTGGCTCTCGGGCCACGCGGCGAGATCCAGACCCAGCACGTCGTCCTCGAATCCGGCGGCCGGCTCCACGAAGGCGACCGGATGAGCGTCGGGTCGGGTCGAGGCGGGATGGATCTCGTATCCCGGCAGCCCGCCCTCGCGCATCGTCAGCTCGTGCCGCGCGCGGGCCGCGGCCGGCACCCGCGGCGCCCAGGCGAGGCCGTGGATGTCCGGGTAGCGCGCCGGCAGGTCCAGCGCGGTGACGTAGGCGCTGAAGCCTCCGCGATCGACCGTCGCGCGGTCTACGAAGAGCGCTCGCACGCCGAGCAGGATCAGGACGTACGCGTCGAGCCGCCGATCGATGGCCTCGCGGCTCACCGCCACGATGCGGTCGAATCGGTCCTGCTCGTCGGCGCGCACCGTCTCGCCGGCGTACCGCCACGCCGCGAACGTCAGGAGCAAGGTGCAGGCGAGCACGCCCAGGGCGGGTGCGGCCTTCCGAAGCGCGTCGACGAGCGGTGAGGCAGCACGGCTCGCGGCAGCCGCCGAAGCCTCGGGCCGGCTCGACTCGACTGGACTCATGGCTCCTCGATGTCCCGCGCGCGTCGGCGTCCACCGCGGGCGCCCAGATTGTACTCGTTCGCGCGTGGCGCTCCAATGTTCTTGCGCTGTGCCGGGGGGCGGTATACCGTTCGACTGCGTCGTGACCGCGGCCGCGCGCCGTCGGGCGCGAGCACTCGCCGTTCCGACAGGAGCCAACGATGACCGAGAGCAGCCAGCTCATCCGGGGTCTGGAGGGGGTCGTCGCCGCCGAGACGCGTCTGTGCGACCTGGACGGCAAGCAGGGCCGGCTCGCCTACGGCGGCTACGACATCGAGGACCTCGCCCGCCGGGCCACCTTCGAGGAAGTCTGCTACCTGCTCTGGCACGGCGAGCTGCCCACCCGCACGCAGCTCGATCGCTTCCAGATCGAGATGGCCGCGGTGCGGACCATCCCCGACGAGCTGGTGCGCATGTTCGCGCTGATGCCGCGTGACACCGATCCGATGCGGGTCCTGCAGGCCTCGGTGGCGGTGCTCGGCATGCGCGACCCGGACGCCACCGACAACTCGCGGCCGGCCAATCTGCGCAAGGCGGTCCGGCTCACCAGCCAGTTCGCCACTACGATCTGCGCGCACCACCGGGTGCGCTCGGGGCAGCCGCCGATCGCACCGCTGCCTCAGCTGTCCCTCGCCGCCAACTTCCTCTACATGCTCACCGGCAGCAATCCGACCGCGGTCACCACCCGCGCCTTCGACGCCTGCCTCACCCTCTACGCCGAGCACGAGCTGAACGCCTCCACCTTCACCACCCGCGTGATCGCGGCCACTCTGTCGGACATGCACTCGGCGGTGGCGGGCGGAGTGGGCGCGCTGAAGGGCACGCTGCACGGCGGCGCCGGCGAGGCGGTGATGCGCACGCTGCTCGAGGTGGGCCGGCTCGACAACGTCGAGGCCTTCGTGGACCGCGCGCTCACCGAGAAGCGCCGCCTCATGGGCTTCGGCCACCGCGTCTACACCGCGGGCGATCCGCGCGCGGCCATCCTGAAGGGCATGGCCGAGGAGGCGTGTCGGCAGTCGGGCCAGGCCCTCTGGTACGACCTGGCCGTCGCCCTGCACGCGAAGATCCACGCCAGCAAGCGGCTCATCCCGAACGTGGACTTCTACTCGGCGCCGCTCTTCTACTCGATCGGCATCCCGGTGGACCTGTTCACGCCGGTCATCGCCACCGCCCGCATCGCGGGCTGGACCGCGAACCTGCTCGAGCAGTACGACGACAACCGCCTCATCCGCCCCCGCGCCGACTACCGGGGCCACGCGCGCAGGGCCTTCGTGGCCGCGGACAAGCGCTAGCATGAGCAACGGGTGTCGCGTGGGCGACCGTCTAGTTCTTCACGGCTCTTCAGCTGCGGGGGCCCGAACATGGCCCCCGCACTCCCCCAGATGGCGGACAACCGTGTGAGTACGGCGCGAAACCTGACGCGCAAGCTCATCGACTCGCACCTGGTCGCCGGGCGGGCGGTGCCCGGCGAGGAGATCGGGCTGCGCGTGGACCAGGCGCTGCTCACCGACACCAACGGAACGATGGCGTTCTTGCAGTTCGAGGCCATGGGGTTCCCGCGAGTGCGTCCGCCGCGTGTCGTCACCTACATCGACCACAACGTCTACCAGGTGGACTCGCGCAATTCCGACGACCACCGATATCTGCAAACCGCGGCGGCCCGCTACGGCTCCTGGTTCTCCAAGCCGGGCAACGGCATCTGCCACCAGGTGCACTTCGAGTCGTTCAGCGTGCCGGGCCAGACCCTGCTCGGCACCGACAGCCACACGCCGCTCTGCGGCTCGACCGGCATGCTGGCCATCGGCGCGGGCGGGCTCGACGTGGCGGTCGCGATGGGGGGCGGGCCCTATCACCTCGTGATGCCGCGGGTGACCTCGGTGTGGCTGACCGGCCGGCTGCGCCCGTGGGTCTCGGCCAAGGACGTGATCCTCGAGCTGCTGCGACGCTACTCGGTGCGCGGAGGCAGCGGCCGCATCTTCGAGTACGGTGGGCCCGGCGCGGCCACGCTGTCGCTGCCGCAGCGGGCCACCATCTGCAACATGGGCGCCGAGCTCACGCTGACGACCAGCGTGTTCCCCTCGGACGAGCTCACGCGGGAGTACTTCCGGCTCCTCGGCCGCGAGGCGGACTGGCGGCCGCTGGGCCCCGACGACGGCGCCGAGTACGACGACCGCATCGAGCTCGATCTGGCCGGGCTCGAGCCGCTCGTGGCCCTGCCGGGCTCGCCCGACCGGGTGGTGCCGGTCTCCGAGGTCGAGGGCGAGGTCATCGAGCAGGTGCTGGTGGGCTCCTGCACCAACTCGTCGTGGGAGGACATGCAGGCGGTGACGCACGTCATCGAGGGCCGTCACGTCGCCCCGTCGGTATCCTTCGTGGTCTTCCCGGGCAGTCATCGCATCGTCGAGGTCATGGCCCGCGAGGGCCTGCTCGCGCCGCTCCTGGCCGCGGGCGCGACGATCTCCGAGCCCACCTGCGGGGCGTGCGCGGGGATCGGGCACGTACCGGCCGCGGGCGGCCGGAGCCTGCGCGCGTTCAACCGCAACTTCGCGGGCCGCAGCGGCACCAAGGACGACGCGGTGTACCTGTGCTCGCCGCTGACCGCGGCCGCCTCCGCGCTGACCGGGCGCATCACCGATCCGCGCAGGGCGGGCGACGCACCGGAGCGCCGGTGGCCCGCGTCGCTGCGCGCGTCTGCGGTCGGGCTCATTCCGCCGATCACCGAGGCGGACGCGACGCGCGTGGAGGTGCTCAAGGGCCCGAACATCAAGCCGGTGCCGCGCGGCGAGCCCGTCCCGGACCGCCTCACCGCCCCGGTGCTGATCAAGCTGGGCGACAAGGTCTCGACCGACGACATCTCGCCCTCGGGCACCGCCGCGCTGATGTTCCGGTCCAACGTGCCCGCCATCGCCGAGTTCTGCTTCCGCAACGTCGACGCCGAGTTCGTGGCGCGGGCGCGCGCGGCCGGCCGGGGCGTCATCGTGGGCGGCGAGATCTACGGCCAGGGCTCCTCGCGCGAGGCCGCGGTGCTGTCGCCCCTGCACCTCGGTGTCCGGGCCGTGCTGGCCAAGAGCTTCGCGCGCATCCACCGCGCGAACCTCGTCAACTGGGGGATCGTGCCGCTCGAGTTCGAGGACCCCGCCGACTACGACGGCATCGAGCGCGACGACGTGCTCGACTTCGAGGCGCTGCGCGAAAGCGTGGCGGCGGGCGGGCCGGTGGCGGTGACGAACGAGCGCACCGGCGCGCGCTTCCGCATGCGCTGCACGCTCAGCCCGCGCGAGCGCGATATGCTGCTGGCCGGGGGCCTGCTGGCGCAGACCGCGGGGCAGAGGACGCCCCCTCACCCTGCCCTCCCTCCCTCCGGGGGCGAGGGTGGTGGCGGGAGACGGACAGCGTGAGGAGCCACTGACATGGCGCAGCGACGGATTCGGGCGGTGTACATGCGCGGCGGCACCAGCCGCTGCCTGGTCTTCCACCAGCGCGACCTGCCGCCGGCGGGCCCGGAGCGCGATCACGTGCTGCTCACCGCGCTCGGGAGCCCGGACCCCTACGGCCGCCAACTCGATGGCCTGGGTGGCGGCATCTCCTCGCTGTCGAAGGCCTTCATCATCGGCCCGCCCACGCATCCGGACGCGCAGGTGGACTACACCTTCGCCCAGGTCGAGGTCGGCCGCGCGGTAGTCGACTACACCGGCAACTGCGGCAACTGCTCCTCCGCGGTCGGCCCCTTCGCGATCGACGAGCGGCTGGTCCCGTTCGCCGACGGCGAGACTGCGGTGCGCATCCACAACACGAACACCAAGAAGATCATCGTCGCGCGGGTGCCGGTGGTGGACGGCGAAGCCGCGGTGCTCGGCGACTTCGAGCTGCCGGGCGTGCCCGGGCTCGGCGCGCGCATCGCGCTCGACTTCCTCGAGCCGGGCGGCGCGCGCACCGGGCGACTCTTGCCCTCGGGGCGCGCGCGCGAGGTGATCGCAGGGGTCGAGGCCTCGCTGGTGGACGCCAGCAACCCGGTGGTCTTCGTGCGCGCCAAGGATCTCGATCTCACCGGCACCGAGACGCCGGCCGCGATGGACGGCGATCACGCGCTGGTGGCCCGGCTGGAGGCCATTCGCGTCGCCTCCGCCCAGGCCATGGGCATCCCGGGCAGCGCGGCCACGCCGAAGATCGCGGTGGTGGCGCCGCCGACCGGCTTCACCGCGCTGGACGGGGCGCGCTACGAGGCCGAGCAGACCGACGTAGTCGCGCGCTGCATCTCCATGGGCAACGCGCACCGCGCCTTCGCCCTCACCGCCGCGATGTGCCTGGCGGTGGCCGCGCAGGTCGAGGGCACCGTGGTGAGCGAGTGCGCGGGCGGCCGCGTGGGCGACCTGCGGCTCGGCCATCCGTCCGGCGTGCTGCCGATCGCCGCCTCGGTGGGGCGCCGCGACGGCGCCGCGTGGGCCGAGCGCGTGACCGTCTACCGCACCGCCCGCCGGCTGATGGAAGGCTACGTCCGGATTCCGTGACCCGGCCCACGATCCGCCGCGCCGCGCGGCCGACTGCGGCCGACCGGGAGCCGCGCTGACATGCCGCTGCCGGCGTTCACCGACGAGCACGAGATGCTGCGCCGGACCGTCCGCGCGCTCGTGGAGAAGGAGGTCGTGCCCCACGTGGATGCGTGGGAGGAGGAGGGACGGATCCCGCGCACGTTCTGGCGGCGGCTCGGCGAGCTGGGCCTGCTCGGGCTCGAGTTCCCCACCCAGTACGGCGGAGGCGGCGGCGACTTCCTCTCGAGCGTGGTGCTGGGCGAGGAGATGGCGCGCTGCCGATCGGGCGGCGTCGCGTTCAGCGTGCTGGTGCACACCGACATGTCGTCGCCCTGGCTCACCCGCTTCGGCACCGAGGCCCAGAAGCGCGCCTACCTGCCCGGCATCGTGAGCGGCGAGACGGTGTGCGCCCTCGGCATCACCGAGCCGGGGACGGGCTCCGACATGGCGGGCATCGCCACCCGCGCGGTGCGCGAGGGGGACCGCTACCTGTTGACCGGGAGCAAGATCTTCATCACCAACGGCGTGCACGGGGATCTCTACTTCATCGCGGCGCGGACCAGCGCCGGCACGGCCGAGCGGCGGCATGCGGGCATCTCGATGTTCCTGGTGGAGCGCGGCTGGCCCGGCTTCACGGTGAGCCGGCGGCTCGACAAGATGGGCATGCGCGCCTCGGACACCGCGGAGCTGTCGCTGCAGGAGTGCCCGGTGCCGGCGGCCAACCTCCTGGGCGAGGAAGGGCGTGGGTTCCATCAGCTGGCGGCCGGCCTGCAGCGCGAGCGCATCATGGCCGCGGTGCTCGCGCTCTCGGGCGCGGGCCAGGCGCTGGAGGACACCACCGCCTACCTGCGCGAGCGCCACGCCTTCGACGGGCCGCTCACCGGCAAGCAGGTGCTGCGGCACCGGGTGGCGGACATGGCCACCGAGATCGAGGCGGCCCGCCACCTGGTCCACCACGCAGCCGCGCTCTACGGAGCCGGCGAGGACTGCGTGACCGCGGTGTCGATGGCGAAGCTCTTCGCGACCGAGGTGGCCAACCGTGTCGCCTACCAGGCGGTGCAGCTGCACGGCGGCTACGGCTACATGCGCGAGTTCCCGGTCGAGCGCTTCTTCCGCGACGTGCGGCTCTGGACCATCGCCTCGGGCACCTCGGAGATCATGCGCGAGATCATCGCCAAGCGGATCCTCTCGTGAGCACCGCGGTCAGCCTCCTCGCGGACGGGGCGGTCGCCCGTCTCACGCTCGAGCGTCCGGAGGCCCGCAACGCGCTCAGCCGGGCGGTGGCCGATGGCCTCGAGGACGCGCTCGCGCGCCTGGCGCGCAGAGACGACGTGCGGGCGGTGGTGGTCGCCGGCCGCGGCCGCTCCTTCTGCGCGGGCGCCGACATCTCGGAGATGCCGACGGTCCCGATCGAGGAGGCCGAGGCGCTGTCCGTGCGCTGGCAGCGCATCATGGACGGCTTCGCGGCCCTGCCCCAGGTGACGATCGCGGCGGTGCAGGGCCACGCCCTGGGCGGCGGCCTCATGCTCGCGATCGCGCAGGATCTCCGCGTGGCGGAGGTCTCCGCGCGCTTCGGGCTGCCCGAGGTCACCCTGGGCTTCAACCCGGGCTATGGCATCGCGCGGCTGCTCGACATCGCGGGCGGTGCCCACGGGCGCGACCTGATGCTCACCGGCCGCACGGTGGACGGAGCGGAAGCGCACCGCATGGGGCTGGTCACCCGCGTGGTGCCCGACGGCGCGCTGGACGAGGCCGCCGAGCAGATGGCGCGCGACGTCGCGCGCTCGCCCCGCGGCGGGCTCGCCGCCAGCAAGGCCATCACCGCGGACCTGCGCGCGGGCCGGGCGGGCACCGAGCCGCGCGCCTACGCGGCGCTGCGCGCGGCGCCCGAGGCCCAGGCCCGCATCGCCGCCTTCCTGAACCGCCGTCGATCGTAGAAAGGACACGCGCATGGCCGCCACTCTCCCGCTCCTCTTTACGCACGTCATGGGCAGCCACGGCTTCCCCTCGTGGTTCTGGACCTCGCTCGACAAGATCAAGGCCGGCGAGTACGGAGCCACCGACGTGCGCGAGACCTTCGACGACGCCACCCAGCTCGCGATCCGCGACCAGGAGCGGGCCGGCATCGACGTCATCTGCGACGGTGAGATGCGCCGCTACTTCTTCGTGCAGACCTTCTACGGCCACATGGAGGGCCTCGAGAGCCTCGAGCCGCTGCGCAAGACCGGCCTCTACGCCTACGACAGCGTGCCGCGCTACCGCCCCACTCGCCGGATCACGGTGCCGCGAGGCCTGGGCACGGTGGACGAGTTCAAGTACCTGGTGACCCAGACCGCTCGGCCGGTGAAGGCCACCTGCCCGGGGCCGGTAACGCTGTCGATCCACATCCAGACCCGGCCGGGCGACGCCTACGACGGCGACCGCCTCGCCCTCTGCTGGGACCTGGTGCCCGCGGTGAACGCGGAATTGAAGGCGCTGGCCGCGGCCGGCGCCACCTGGATCCAGGTCGACGAGCCGTCCGCCGCGATCGTGCCCGGCCAGGCCGCCGAGTACGTGAAGATGTTCAACGCCTGCGTGGAGGGCGTGAGCGCGAAGATCGGCTACCACGTCTGCTTCGGCAACCTGCTCTCGCGCCCGCGCGGCAAGCGGTCGTATCGCTGGATGTTCCCCGCGCTGCTGGAGACGCGCTGCGACCAGTTCGTGTTCGAGTACGCGAACCGCGAGATGGCCGAGATCGAGATGTGGAAGGAGGTCGGCGTCGATCGCGACGTCGCCTGCGGGGTGGTTGACGTGAAGAGCTTCTACATGGAGACTCCCGAGGACGTGGCGGAGCGGGTGCGCCGCTGCCTCGACAGCATCCCGGCCGAGCGGCTCTCGCTGGTGCCGGATTGCGGCTTCTTCCCGGTCCCGCGCTGGGTCGCGTTCGAGAAGCTCAAGCGCCTCGCCGCGGGCGTGGCGCTGGCGCGCAAGCGGCTGCAGGGCTAGACGCACATCACTCTCAACGACGAGGGGGACGAGATGGCGACCACGAGACGGCAGCTCCTCAAGATGGCCGGCGGCGCGGCGGCGGGCGCGATCGGCTTCCCGGCGGTGGTGCGGGCCCAGGCCAAGCCGGGGGTGCCCTCCGACCCGGTGAAGATCGGCATCCTGGCCATCCGGGCGGGCATCGCGGCGCCGGTCGGCGCGGCCGGCCTGCGCGGCACGGAGTGGTGGGCCGAGCGGGTCAACAAGTCGGGTGGCATCCTCGGGCGCCAGGTGCAATTGGTCGTCGAGGAGGAGTCCACCCCGAAGGACACCGTCGAGCGCTACCGCAAGCTCATCCTCCAGGACAAGGTCGAGGTGGTCATCGGTGGCATCTCCACTGGGGTGACGCTGGCGCTCGGGCCGGTCGCCGAGGAGATGGAGACGCCGTGGCTGTCGTGGGACGGCACGACCCAGAAAGGCATCGAGGAGACGATGCCCAACCCGAAGTGGGCCTTCCGCAGCGTGGACAACGAGGTCGAGGCCATCGTGGCCGGCCAGCTGACCCCGAAGTACTTCAAGGGCGTCAAGACCGTGGCCGGCATCGGCAACGACTACTCCTACGGCCACGACTGCTGGCAGACCTACCAGGCGGTGCTCAAGCGCTACGTCCCGGACGTGAAGTTCGTGCTCGAGCTGTTTCCCAAGCTCGGGGTGACCGACTTCACCTCGCACATCGCGGCCATCCAGCAGGCCAAGCCGGACCTGCTGATGTGCTCGTTCTGGTCGGGCGACGCGACGATCATCATGAAGCAGGCCGCCGGGGTCGGGCTCTTCAAGAACATGAAGGGCGTCTTCACCACCGCGGGCGGCGTGCACGACTCGCTCAAGAAGGAGTTCACCCCCGAGGGGCTCCTGCTCGGCTACAACAGCATGTACTTCGCCGACCCCAAGGGCAGCCCGCTGCTCAAGCAGTTCGTGAGTGAGTACCGCGCCAAGTACAACGAGTACCCGCCCTACGAGTGCGACCACGCCTACTTCAACATCGAGTCCTACCGGGCCGCGGTGGAGAAGGCCTACGCGACCTCGAAGAAGTGGCCGTCCAAGGCGGAAGTGGTGAAGGCCCTCGAGGGCATCGAGGTCGACTCGCTCTCGGGCAAGCGCTCGTGGCGGGCCGACCACGTGCAGATGTGCAGCTTCTACCAGGGCATCACCACCCACAAGAACAGCTACGACTTCGTCACCATCGATCCGGTCGAGGTCGTCTCCACCAAGCAGGGGATGAAGCCGTCGGGGGCCAAGCTCATGGACTGGATCGGCTCCTGGAAGATCTGATCGCGTTGCAGCGCCGCGCGTTCATCGCGGTGCTCGCCGTCGGCGCCGCGCGGGTGGGCGGCGCCGCGGCGCAGCCCGCGGGCGTCCATCGCCTCGGCATCCTGGCCCCCACCGAGGCCCCGCGACAGTCGGATCCGCATTCGGCGACGGGTTCGCTCCCGAGCTACCTGGAGGAGCTCGGCTACGTGCGCGGGCGAAGCCTGATCCTCGAGCAGCGCTACGCGGCCGGACGGCTCGCGAATCTCTCCGCGCTGGCCCGGGAGCTGGTCCGCATTCGTGTCGAGGCCATCGTGGCCATTGGATCCTCGGCCACGCGCGCGGCCAAGGCGGCCACCTCGACGATACCGATCGTCTTCCTCGGCAACATCGATCCGATCGCGACGGGCCTCGTGAAGAGCCTCGCCAGACCGGAGGCCAACGTGACCGGGGTGCTGATCGCGCCGGCGGGCACCCTCGCCGGCAAGAAGCTGGAGCTGCTGAAGGAGGCCGTCCCGCGCGCCAGCCGCATCGCCTTCCTCTCCCACGAGGATCCGGGCGTCCGCGGCCAGGAGCAGGAGACCCGCGCCGCCGCCGAGGCCCTCGGCATCACGCTGCCGGTCACTCGGGTGGTGGGCGGCGACTTCGAGCGCGCCTTCACCGCGCTGGTCGCCGATCGGCCCGACGCGCTCTTCGTGGCGGCGTCGACCTACTTCATGCGCGACCGCAAGCGGATCATCGAGCTGGCGACGCGGCACCGCCTCCCCGCCATGTACGAATGGCCCCAGCAGGTCGAGGACGGCGGCCTCATGTCCTACGGCAGCGATCTCGCCGCGGTCACCCGCCGCCTCTCCCGGTACGTGGATCGCATCTTCAAGGGGGCCCGGCCCGGCGACCTGCCGGTCGAGCAGCCCACCGAGCTGCAGCTCGTCGTCAATCTGCGAACCGCCCGAGCTCTCGGGCTCAGCCTCTCTCCGGCCCTGCTGGCGCGGGCCGCCCGGGTCATCGAGTAGCGCCCGCCCCGCGTGAGCGCCAACCTCGTCAGCATCCTGATGGGCGGCGTCTTCCACGCCGCCATCCTGTTCCTGGTCTCGGCGGGCCTGCAGCTGGTGTTCGGGGTGCAGAAGATCTTCAACCTCGCCTGCGGGTCGTTCTATGCCCTCGGCGCCTACATGGGCGTCTCGGCGGTCGCCGTGTTCGTGGCGTGGGGCGGGCCACCCGGCCTGTTCATCCTGCCGCTGATCGTGGCCGGCCTCCTGGCCGGGGCGGTGGGGCTGGTGGTGGAGCGCGGGCTGCTCCGCTTCGTCTACGACCGCGACGAGACGTTCCAGCTGCTGCTCACCTTCGCGATCGTCCTGATGATGGAGGACGCGATCCGGCTCACCTGGGGCACCGCGCCGCAGTCGACCGCCGGCTACTACCTGCGCTACGGCCAGGCCCGGGTCCTGGGCGCGGTGGTGCCGGTCTACAACCTGATCGTCATCGCGGCCAGCGTCGCGATCGCGGCGGGCCTCGGCTACATGCTGACCCGCACCGCCTTCGGCCGCATCATCCGGGCCGCCGCCGACAACCGCGAGATGGCGGAGGCCCTCGGGGTGGACATGCGCTCGGTCTACGCGCGGGTGTTCACGCTCGGCGCCGCCCTCGGCACCCTCGGCGGCGCCCTCGTGATCCCGGCCACCGCGGCCATGAGCGAGATGGGCATCGAGCTGATCGTGGAGGCCTTCGCGGTGGTGGTGATCGGCGGCCTCGGGAGCATGCGCGGGGCGCTGGTGGGCGCGCTCATCGTGGGCGTGCTGCGCGCGGTCGCGATCAGCGTCTACCCCGAGCTGGAGATGCTGCTGATCTACCTGATCGTGATCGCGGTGCTCCTGCTCCGGCCGCGCGGGTTGTTCGGAGGCGCCGCCGCGTGAGAGGCCGCCTGGTCCTCGCGCTGGTGCTCGCGGGCCTGATCGCGCTGCCGCTCGTGCTGAGTCCCTACCGCGTGCTGCTGATGCTGCCGTTCATGGCCTACGGGGTCATCCTGCTCGGGCTCAACCTGCTCTTCGGCTACACCGGGCTGGTGTCGTTTGGCCACGCGCTCTTCGTCGGCATCGGCGCCTACGCCGCGGCGACGCTCACCTCGCACGCGGGCGTCCGCTCGCTCGAGGTCATCCTGCTGGTCGCGGCAGTCGTGGGCGCGCTGGCCGCCGCGCTGGTCGGCGCCCTGTGCGTGCGCTACGTGAAGATCTACTTCGGCATGCTGACCCTGGCGTTCGGGATGGTGTTCTACACCTTCCTGCTCAAGTTCTACCGCGTCACCGGCGGCGACGAGGGCATGCCGGTCCTCCGGCCGCTCTTGCTCGGGCTGAACCTCGACGGCATGTCGAAGACCGCGTTCCTGGTGGGGCCGTACTACTACTATTGCCTCGGCGTGCTGGTGCTGGCCGCCGCGGTCATGTGGCGCATCGTCCACTCCCCGTTCGGCCTCTGCCTGCGCACGATCCGCGACAACCCGACCAAGGCGGAAGCGCTCGGGGTGAGCGTGACCCGCTATCGCTGGTACGCCTTCGTGATCTCGGCGGTGTTCGCGGCGGTGGGCGGCGCGCTGCTCGGGCCGCCCACCGGCAATGTCGACCCCACGCTCGCCTACTGGACCCACTCCGGCAACCTCGTGTTCATGGTCCTGCTCGGCGGCTTCGCCAGCTTCTTCGGCCCGGTACTGGGCGCCTTCGTGTTCATCTTCCTGCAGGACACGGTGATGTCGGTGGTGCCCTACTGGCGCCTCGTGTTCGGCGCCATCCTCGCCGCCATCGTGATCTTCGCCCCCGGCGGGCTGATGGGCTTCCTGGGGAGGCCGCGTCCCTCGTGAGCGAGCCCGCGCTGCTCGACGCTCGAGACGTCCGCAAGCTCTACGGCGACTTCTGCGCCTTGGACGGGGTGAGCCTCTCGATCGACGCCGGTCAGTTCGTCTCCATCATCGGCCCCAACGGCGCGGGCAAGTCCACCCTGATCAATGTCCTCACCGGCGGGCTCACCCCCAGCGGCGGGCACGTCCGCTTCAAGGGCCGGGACATCGGCGGCATCGGGCCGGTTGCCCTCACCCGCCTCGGCATGGCGCGGAGCTTTCAGCTCGTCCAGATCTTTCCCGACCTCACCGTGCTCGAGACCCTGCAGGCCGCGGTGGTGTCGCGTCGGGGCCACGGCCTGCGGCTCTTCGCCTCGCTCCGGCACGATCGCCAGACGCACGCCGAGGCCCTCGAGGTCGCCGCCCTCTTCGGCCTCGCCGACCGGGCGCACCGGCGGGCGCGCGAGCTGCCACAGGGCGACAAGAAGCTCCTCGACGTGGCGTCGGCCTTCGCCCTGCGCCCCGAGATCATCCTCCTCGACGAGCCGACCAGCGGCGTGAGCACCGCGGACAAGCACGCGGTCATGGAGATCCTGGTCGGCGCGGCCCGGCAGATCGGGCTGCGCGCGATCATCCAGGTCGAGCACGACATGGACATCGTCTTCGGCTACTCGGATCGCATCGTCGCGCTCCACCAGGGTCGGGTCCTGGCCGACACCACCCCGGCCGGCATCCGGGCGGACGCCCTGGTGGTGGACACCGTCATCGGACGGAAGCGCTAGCGATGCTCACCGTGGCGTCGGTGGACGTCTTCATCCAGCACAGCCACATCCTGCGCCAGGTCTCCCTGGCGGTCGCGGAGCGGGAGGTCGTCTGCCTGGTCGGACGCAACGGCGCCGGCAAGACCACCGCGCTGCGCACGATCATGGGCTACGTGCGGCCGCGCACCGGACGGATCGTGTTCGGCGACGAGGAGATCCAGGGGCACCCGACCCACGAGATCGCCCGGCGCGGGCTCGGGTTCGCGCCGGAGGACAGCGGGATCTTCGCGGACCTCACGGTGGCCGAGAACATCGAGATCGCCACGTGGACGCGGCCGGGAGGCCGCCCTGCCGCCGAGCGCCTCGAGCGCGCGTACGAAGTATTCCCGGTCCTTCGCAAGTACCGCCACCGCAAGGGGCCCGAGATGAGTGGCGGCGAGCGCAAGATGCTGTCGGTCGCCCGCGCCCTCGCCCTCGACCCGCGCCTGCTGCTCCTCGACGAGCCGTTCGAGGGGCTCTCCCCCGCGATCATCCCCGCGGTCAGCGACGGCCTCGCCGAGATCACCCGGCGCGGCCACTCGATCCTCCTCGCCGAGTCCAACATCCACCATGTCCCCGAGTTCGCCACGCGCCTGTACGTCATCGAGCGCGGGGAGATCATCTTCGCGGGCCCGCCGAGCACGGTGCGGGCCGATAGCGCGACGATGCGGATCATCGGCGGGGCGACGTGACCCGCGTGCTCGGGGGGGCGGTTGCGGATCATCGGCGGGGCGACGTGACCCGCGTGCTCGGGGGGGCGGTTGCGGATCATCGGCGGGGCGACATGACCCGCGTATCTTAGTGAAATCATTGTAACGGCCGCCTCGAGTTGACCCGGCTCCAGCCGGTAATTTCTTCGCAGCCTTTCACCTCTCCCTGCCGCCCGGCGCAAAACGCACTTGTCCCTTTAAACGAGCGGGGACTATTCTCGGCAGTCGAGTTCTGGACACCTGCGGCGGTCCGGCACTTTACCGGGGAGGTCAATGAACGGGCGAGCAACGCACGTCATCGCGGTCGCGGCGCTCATCGCGTGCCCGATTCTCGCCGCGTGCCGCCCGGCCCTGGCCCAGACACCCGCCGCCGACCAGCCCATCGGACTGCCGCGGGTCAGCGACTACGAGCCGATTTCCGAGCTGCGGGACATCCACTTCGACTTCGACTCGGCGGCGATCAGATCCGGCGACGTCAAGATCCTGGACACGAACGCCGCCTGGCTGCGCGCCCATCCACAGCTTCTCGTCCTCATCGAGGGGCACTGCGACAACCGGGGGGCTACGACCCGGAAGAACGACTTCAACGTCGACCTGGGGCAGCGCCGGGCGCAGGCCGTGATGAACCATCTGGTGGCCCTGGGGGTGGAGCCGAGCCGCATCACCACCCTGAGCTATGGGGAAGAGCGGCCGCAGTGTACCGAGGAGAGCGAGCGGTGCTGGAGCCAGAACCGGCGGTCGCGCTTCCTCGTGAAGCCGCGCTAGCCGAGGCAACAGCCATGCACGAAGAAGACGGTGGCGTTCCGAACGAGCCGGTGGCGCCGTGCGGGCACCGCAACCCTCCCCGGGCTCACTTCTGTGATGTGTGCGGCGTCACGCTGCAAATGCAGTGTCCCGGTTGCCACGCGATCAACCGCCGACAGGCACACTTCTGCAATATGTGCGGAGGCAATCTGCGCGACGCGCGACGAACACCCGCCCCACCATCCATCGGCCTATCCGAGCCGCCGCCTACCGGCTCGCCCGAGACCCCGCCGGATTCGGCCCCATCCTCGGCGGGACCATTCGCGCGCGAGAGAGGGGTGTTGATCGAAGGCCTCGACAGTCCGCATTCGTTCCATCCGCCCCGGTCGATGGCGGGAAGCGGCCGGAAGCTCGTCGCGGCCGGGCCGGACGACGTCCAGCGTCTCGAGGAGATGCAGCGATTCTTGCGCCAACGGCGACGCTCGCGACACGCGCGGGGGTGGATGGGAATCGCGTGCGTGACGATCCTGTTCGCTCTCTTCGGCGCCGGCCTCGTGCGAGCCTACATCGCGGGGCGGAGCGTGACCCCGCCGTTCACCGACACCGAGGCGAAGCTGCCCACCCCCATGCGGGCCGAAGGACGCGTCTCCGACCGGCCCCCGGTGCCCACGGGCCCGGCGGATACGATCACCGGACCGGATCGCGGCGAGGGCTCATCGTCTCCCAGCACGCCGGCGGGGTCCCCGGCCGTGGCCGCGACCGAGCCTCGCGCCGGCGGCACGTTGACCTTCGTGGTGCCGGGCGAACCCCCGTCCTATGACGCTCACCGGGAGGAGACGTTCGCGCTGATACACCCGGCGGCACCGCACTACAACACGCTACTGCGCATCGACCCGCTCGATCCGACGGGCACCCGGGTCGTCGGGGATCTGGCCACGTCGTGGGCGGTCTCGGCGGACAAGCGCACCTACGTTCTCAAGCTTCGTCGGGGGGTGAAGTTCCACGACGGCAGCGAGATGACCTCGCGAGACGTGCGCGCCACGTACGAGAAGATCATCAATCCCCCTCCCGGGATCACGTCGGCTCGCAAGGGCGAGTACCTGCAGATCGAGACCGTGCAGGCGCCGGAGCCGTACATCGTCGCGTTCAAGCTCAAGTGGCCATCGCCCTCGTTCATTCACTCGCTGGCGTCGCCGTGGAACTGGATCTACAAGGCGGACATCCTCGAGCGCGACGTCCGCTGGTACGAGAAGAACATCATGGGAACGGGGCCGTTCGTCTTCGTCGAGCACGTCAAGGGCACGCGCTGGGTCGGCCGCCGGAATTCCGAGTACTGGGACCCCGGCAAGCCATATCTCGACGGCTACCAGGCCCTCTTCATCCGCGACGACGCCGCGCAGGCGTCGGCCATCCGCTCGGGGCGCGCCGACATCCAGTTCCGCGGCTTCTCCCCGGCGCAGCGAGACGACCTCGTCCGGGCCCTCGGCGACAAGATCACCGTGCAGGAGAGTCCGTGGAACTGCGGCCTTCTGGTCGCCATCAATCACGAGAAGGAGCCGTTCGGCGATCGGCGTGTCCGCCGGGCCCTCTCGCTCGCCCTCGATCGCCACGCGGCGGCCGGCGCGCTGTCGAGGACCGCCATCGTCCGCGACGTCGCGGGGGTGCAGGTGCCCGGTTCGCCGCTCGCCACCCCGCCGGCCGAGCTCGTGAAGCTCGCCGGTTACCGGCGGGACATTCGCGAGTCCCGGTCCGACGCGCGCCGCTTGCTGGAGGAGGCCGGCGTTCCCGAGGGGTTCTCCGTCGTGCTCAAGAACCGCGACATTCCGATGCCGTACCAGCACGTCGGCGCATGGCTCGTCGACCAGTGGCGTCAGATCGGGCTGAAGGTGCGCCACGAGGTCGAGGACTCGGCTCAGTACTTCAAGGACCTCCGGGCCGGGAACTTCGAGCTCAGCACCGACTTCCAGTGCGGGTACGTGGTCGATCCCGACCTGGACCTCTACAAGTTCCAGTCCTCGGGCCGGAGCGACGCCAACTACGGCCGGTACACCGA
>Ga0081455_10002130_pt1 | contig 23594 bp, 34 predicted proteins | sample TabmetS3T2R1_FD_70207 | JGI IMG/M metagenome (GOLD analysis project Ga0081455, IMG submission 70207) | Tabebuia heterophylla rhizosphere microbial communities from the University of Puerto Rico - S3T2R1 | ecosystem: Host-associated > Plants > Roots > Rhizosphere ...
CGCTTAGGGCGTCACGAGATTGTCACAACTGGTTTCGTGGCCGCCGTCCCGCCTTATGCCGCATCACCAGGAGCGCGAATGAGTTTCGAGATCGAGCGAAAATTCCTGGTGTGCGGCAACGATTGGCAAAAGCTCGCGACCCGTCAGACCTCCCTCCGACAAGGCTACCTGGCCGCCAACGGCAAGGCGTCGATCCGGATTCGCCTCAAGGGGGACGGCACCGCAACGCTGACCGTCAAATCCCGGCCCGTGGACCTGCGCCGGCTCGAGCTGGAGTACGATATTCCGGTCCTGGAAGCCGAAGCGCTCATGCAGCTCCGGCAAGGCGCCGTCATCGAGAAAACGCGCCACGTGATCCCCTGCGGCGACCTCGCCTGGGAGGTCGATGTGTTCTCGGGCGATAATTACGGCCTGGTCATTGCCGAGATCGAATTGCGCCACGCGCGTCAGCCCATCGAGTTGCCGCCCTGGATCGGCGCCGAAATCACCGGGCAGCCGCAGTACTACAACAGCTCCCTGGTGCAACGGCCGTTCTGCTCGTGGTCGCGATCGGACGCACCGATGCCGATCGAGCGGCTGGCCTAGCTCGCGTCGTCGTCGCGGTCGCCCGACCGATACTTGGCGGCCAGTTCAAGGACATTCTGAACGGCAACCGCAGGCGGCTCGGTCGGAGCGGCCGCGTTGCCCCGTGAATACCAGGTCTCGATTGCCCGGCGACGGCTCCGGTCCGCCTTGTCTCTCAGGGCGACGCTGGGACCTCGCCGCCGGAGCTGCCGCCGTCCCCAGCAAAGCACCGAGCACCGCCCGCGGTCGGGCGTTTCCGGCTGATGCGCGAGGTCGCGCCGCGGCCGCCCCCGGGCGATGCGATTTCAGCAGAGCAGCCTTGCCGCAGTGCGCCTTGCCGCCCTTGCCGTTGAATTAGGCCTCCATACATTAAGCTAGCTTAATATAGGGAGCTATAACATGAATACGCTGATGACTGGTCTCCGGGCGCTGACTTTGGGAGTTTCCCTGATCGCGCTGGCGGCTCCGGCCCAGGCCGCGCCGAAGACCCACGCACGACAGAACGACACGACGCTGGAGCAGACCTGCCGCGACCATGTGGGCAAGGAGACATATGACGGCGAGGGACGTGGTGGCGCCGGCCGCCTGCAGGCGCAGCGCTTCAGCGACTGCATGATGGGCATGCCGCATTGACCCCGGGTTTGCGCGTCTCCCGCCGAGGTTCGGCGGGGGCATGCCTAGTCCTCCACTCGGTGCGCCTCCTAGCGGAGGCGCACCACCACCAAACGTGAGAATGACCATGCGGACATATGCCATGGGCGCAGCTCTCGGCGGCATGCTCGCCCTTACCGCCGCGATCGGGTTCGGTCAGGTCTTTACGCAACCGGTCGAGGCCGGCGCGGCCGGCCGAGTCGCGCAATACTGCGCTCCGCCCCACGACAGCCTCGACTCGCGCAGGTTCTTTTGCCGTGAGGAGGTCGCCTGCCAGGGACCGACCGGCGCAGCGACGTTCGCCTGCTTCATGTAGGTGATGGCCTTCCCTCGAGGCGCTGCGACCTTGCGGGATCGTGATGGCCGAGGCAGGGTGCGTGCATTAAGCTGGCTTAAGACCTGACTCGGAGTCGCCTGCACGGCCGGCGGGCGGCGCAGCTTGGGGCTGGACGATGCGCACTGACCTCGAAGACGATTTTCTGGTCCTGCTCTATGACGTCGCGCGCCAGATGCGCACCGTCATGGACCAGAAGGCGCGCGAGCACGAGTCGACGCGCGCGCAGTGCATCATCCTGGCGCGGCTCGAGCGTCAGCCCGGCCTGTCGCAGAACGAGCTCGCCGCCATCGCCGAGGCCGCTCCCATCACGGTCGCACGTCTGGTGGACCGCCTCGAGGCGCAGGGCCTGGTCGAGCGCTGCACCGATCCCAAGGATCGTCGCATCTGGCGGCTGCGCTTGACGCCGGCGGCGGCGCCGCTCCTGCGCGACATCAAGATGTACCGCGCCGAGATGCGTGCCCTCATGACCAAGGGGATCACGCCGGCGGCAATAAAGGCGATGGTCGCGGGCCTGCGCAAGATGAAGGCGAACCTGAGCGGCAGTCTCGCCGAGGCGGCCGAGTAGAGGTCGCGGCTGGCGCGCGCGCTCGTGCCCGGCGCTCGCCTCCCGATGAGGAGAGCCCGGTCCATTGTCAGGTTGCGCTCATGGTGCGAAAGGTGATCGAGTAGCGCTGGGTTTCGACCGGCGGAATGCTGTGCTCCCAGAGGTGGCGGGAGGCGCCCGTCATGACGTAGAGCGAGCGCGGCTGCGCATCGAGGGTGAAGCGCTCCCAGCTGCTGCCGGTCCGGCGGCGAAAGCGGAACTTGCAGGCCGAAGCGAGCGAGAGCCCAAACACCTGATCGAAGTGCTTCTTGTCGCGGTGCCAGCCGATGCCCGCGCCCACGTCGTATTCGGTGCAGAGCGCATGCTTGATGCTGCCGGCGGGCAGCGACGCGAAGCGCTCCACGCGCGCCGCGACCTCGCTCAGCCAGTCGGGCAGCGCTTCGGCGTCTTCGAGCCGCTGATGGGTGAAATCGTAGCGCGCGCCGAAATAGACCACGCGCCGCTTGCCTTCGTACGCGCCGAACTGGAACGGCGCCAACGGCAGCGCGCGCACGTGCGCGATCAGGCGCGCTTCCTCCGCCGCGGAGATGAACTGCGGCTGATAGGCGAGGCCGGCGGGCCTGGCCCCGTCGTCCGCGAACATGGTGAGTTGGGTGGACAAGGATCGACCGCTCGGTTGATCCTTATTTGGTGATCGGGACCTGGACTGATAAGTCCCGACGATTGGGCAATCGCCGACTCAAACTCCGCTCGGCTCCCGCAGGTGGCACAAATCCTGACCGCCGCTCGGTGCCAACAGCCGATCAGATGGCTGACATATTTGATCTAGGTCAAAGCCGTCCTCGTGGGTGGGCGCCATGATGTAATTTGCTCCAGGTGGCTATGCGGATTGGCAGATGACTTACCCACGGCAGAACGCGATTGCATTGTCCGGGAGTGGAAATGTCACGCTCCCCGCGTACGTCATGCTCGCGCTGAGCCTCATCGGCATTGCGGTGGCGCTCTACGTTGCGCAAGGGAATTACACCGGCCAGACGCTGTGGTGTCCGATCCTTGATGGATGCAACGCCGTCCTGAACAGCCCATATTCGCGCATCTTGGGCGTGCCGATGTCGTACTTCGGCTTTGTCTATTACCTCTACATGTTCGCGCTGGCCGCGCGCCTCGCTTACGAGCCGTTCTCGAGCAGCCTGCGCTTCCGGGCGATCCTTTACGCCGCGATGGGTGCTGTTTCTTCGATGTACTTTATCTACCTGCAGCTCCGCTTCATTCAGGAGCTTTGCAGTTACTGCCTCATCTCCGCCGCGGTTTCCGTTCTGCTTCTTTGCGTGGCGCTCTGGCACTATCAAGCCACCCGCCATGCGCCCCAGCGAACCGAAGCCTTCGAGCGGCTTGGCTGATCGCAGCGCGGACACCAAGGTCTTGGGCGCTCTGCTCTGGCTTCTCCGGTTGCGGCCATAGCCACCGCGCCGTCACGACCGCGGCGACCGATCCGAGCATTTGAGCGGCGATGAACGCGAGCACCCCCGCTGGTGCGATGCCCGCGAAGGTGTCGGACAGCGCACGCGCGATCGTCACGGCGGGATTGGCGAACGAGGTCGAGGCCGTGAACCAGTAGGCCGCCGTGATGTAAAGGCCGACCGCGTAAGCCACCGCACCCGGCGCCGTGCCGACGCAGCCGAGGATCGTCAGCAGAAGCCCGAAAGCGGCGACGGCTTCGGCCAGCCATTGGCCCGGGCCGGTGCGTATGGTCGTTGCAACCTGCCACGCCGGCAGCTCGAACATCAGATGAGCGACCCACACGCCGATGATGGCACCTATGATTTGCGCCACGACATACACGGCCGCGATCGTCCAGGCCAGTTCGCCGCGCAGCGCGAAAGCCAGGCTCACTGCCGGGTTGAAGTGAGCGCCCGATGTCGATGCGAAGATCAGGATGAGCACCGCCAGCATGGCGCCGGTTGCGAGCGTGTTGCAGAGCAGCGCCAGCGCGACGTTACCCCCGGCGAGCCGTTGCGCCATGATCCCGGAGCCGACCACGGCGGCGAGCAGGAATGCGGTTCCGAGCGCTTCGCTGAAAATGCGCCGGGTCAGCGTCGGCATCAGCCGCTCACCTTGCCGGTTGCGCCCTCCATCCGGCCGATCTCGCTGAGCTTCGATTGCAGCGAGAGCTGATCGAGGCTGCGGATCGGCAGCGCGACAAAGACTTCGATGCGTCGATGCAGCATCCGATAGACATCTTTGAAGGCGAATGCGATCTCGGCGGCCGTACCTTTCGCTTCTGCGGGATCCGGCACGCCCCAATGGGCGGTCATCGGTTGCCCCGGCCAGACCGGACAAACCTCGCCTGCGGCGTTGTCGCAGACCGTGAACACGAAATCGAGCGCGGGCGCGCCGGGCTTGGCAAACTCGCTCCAGGATTTCGAGCGGAAGGCCGAGGTGTCGTAGCCGAGGCCGGAGAGCAGGACGATGGTGTTCGGATTGACCTTTCCCTTCGGCTGGCTTCCTGCCGAATAGGCGCGAAACTGTCCGGCGCCGAGCTTGTCGAGGATCGCTTCGGCGATGACCGAGCGCGCCGAATTGCCGGTGCAGAGAAACAGCGTGTTGAACACATGCTGGGCCATCGGATTGCTCGCTCAGACGGCCGGCAAAGGCCGAGCGGCGACGAGCGCCATCATCGTTTCGAAGTAGTTCCGCAGCCGCTCTGGGAATCGCAGCTCTTCGACGACCGCCAGCGAGCGCAACACCGGAAGCACACGCACGTCATCGAGCGAGAGCGCGCCATTGATTGCCCGCGGGCTTTCGACCATTCGATCGATCTGCTGCAGGTCGGGCATCAACTCGCCGAGGTAGCGTTTCGTGTCGGCCAGCAATTCGTCGAGATCGCCCAACGTGCTGCGCTTGCGGGCGTGATAGTGGGCGCGCGCTGCGGCGCTGCCGAACTCCGGCAAACCGAGCAGCGGATAGCGCGACTGCGTGAGGGGAGCTACCTTGGGCGCGATCTGCTCGGCCCATGCGGCAATCTCCGGTCGTTCCGGGCCGGTCAGCATCGGTTCGTCGAGATGGTCGATGTATCCGACGATGTCCATGCTTTCGAGCATCGGCTGCCCGTCGTCCCTGACCAGGATCGGCACGACGCGCCGCCCGGCCAGGGCGACCATGGCGTCGGTGTCGTCTTCGCGGACCACGACCTCCTCCAGATGCTTTCGCGCGAGCGCGGCCGTCATGCGGACCCGAAAGCACAGGTAGCAATGCTCGAACATGTAGAGCTTCACAGGGGCGCCTTCTCCTGCACGTCAACCGCGCCCGGCGCGCAGCACGAGGCGCTGTGCGCGATCCGCGCTTCGCCGCTCTTGGCTTTCGAGCTGTCGCCGTAGAGCGTGCTCTCGCCCGTGGTCAGGAAGGTTTCCCAGGAGATGCCGGTCGGATCCTCGATCCAGGACTTCTCCGACTTCGCATAGCAGCAGGTGGTCGCACCGACTTCCAGCACGGCGCCGCCGGCTTGGTTGAGACGGCCATAGACCTCCTGCAACTCCTCGCCACTCTCGACCTGGATGCCGAGATGATCGAGGCCGCGCGCATTACCCCGCATCGAAATCGCGAAGTTCACGTGCGGATCGTCGAGCATCCATTTCGCGTAGTCCGGCTTTACGACGTTCGGCTTGGCGGCGAAAAGCGCCGAATAAAAACCGATCGAATGGCTGAGGTTTTCGACCGAGACATGAACGTGCAGGCGCTTCATGGAACACTCCCGTCAGGTGGTGACTTTGCTGCGCTTGGCCTTCGAAGGTCGGCAAACGGGCGGTGCGCATTTTTCGGCGGCGCCCTGGCAGCAGTTGTCGGTCAGGAATTCCAGCAACGCCGTCATCGCGTCGTACTGCGCGGCGTAGATCATCGAGCGGCCTTCGCGGCGCACCGTGACGAGTCCCGCGGACCGCAACCGGTCGAAATGAAACGTGAGCGTATTGGGTGCAAGGTCGAGCGCGTCGGCGACCTTGCCGGCCGGCATTCCTTCCGGCCCGGCCTGCACCAGCAGCCGGAACACGTCGAGACGGTTGTCCTGAGCGAGTGCGGCCAGCGCCGCCACGGCGTCCGATTTTTCCATAATTCAACGAATATCGAATCATTGACGTTTTGTCAAGAGCATTTCAATAATCCTTGAAATGATCGGGGACCGCATTTCACCGAAGCAATTGGTCGTGCTGGTTTGCAGCGCGCAGGTGCTCGTGCAGCTGGGCGCTTTTTTCTGGCCGGCGTTGTTGCCGGGCCTGACTGTCCGCTGGGGGCTGACGAACAGCGAAGCCGGTTGGATCACGGCGGCGTTTTATGGCGCCTACATCGTTGCGGTGCCGGTATTGGTGACGCTCACCGACCGTATCGAGGCAAAGTCCGTCTACCTCGCCGGCGTCGGCATGACGGTTGTCGGGCACCTGCTGTTCGGACTCTGCGCGGACGGATTCTGGTCGGCGATGGCAGCGCGCGCGCTGACCGGCGCCGGTTGGGCCGGAACCTACATGACCGGCCTCAAGCTTCTGGCCGACCGCGTGGAAGGCAGACTGTTGTCGCGCGCGACGGCGGGCCACGCCGCGAGCATCGGTGTCTCCGGTGCGTTGTCTTTTGCCTGTGCCGATCTCATCGCGAGCGCCGCCGGATGGCGCGCAGCCTTCATCGTGGCGAGCGTCAGTGCCGCCCTCGCGGCGCTGCTGGTCGGTTGCGCGGTGCCGCATGGCGGCCGATCCCGGCGCATGACCGCGAGCAGCGAAGCGTTGTTCGATTTTCGGCCCGTCTTTCGCAATCGCTCGGCGATGGCCTATGCGATCGTTTACGGTGTCCACACGCTCGAAATGAGCGCCCTGCGGGGATGGGGCGTCGCCTATCTGGCGTTCGTCGCCGTCGCTGCCGGTTCGTCCGCTACGCTGCTTTCACCCGCGATGACTCTCACCGTGCTCGGTCTTGCCGGAACGCTGGCGAGCGTTCTTGGAAACGAAGCGGCAATCAAGCTCGGTCGCCGCCGTCTCATCGGCATGGCGCTGATCACCTCGGCACTCTTCGCATGCCTGCTCGGGACGGTTGGGCCGTGGTCCTATCCGCTTGCCGTGCTGTTGCTTGTGATCTACGGCCCGATCGTGTGGCTGGATTCGTCGTCGCTGACCGCCGGCACGGCCGGAACAGCCGACCCGGCGAAACGCGGCGCGACCCTCGCGGTCCATTCGATGCTGGGATACATCGGCGGCTTCATCGGGCCGCTGGTCATCGGCTGGACGCTCGATCTGGGCGGAGGCATGTCGCATGCGACATGGGCCGCGGCCTTCCTGATCGTCGCGGCGCTTTCAATCATCGCTTTGGCGGCATTTCGGTTCATGCAGCCGAACGAGCTCCTCGGCGACCGCCAGCAAAAGTAAACCCCGGGTTCCAGCCGGGTGCCGGGCCCTTTCGCCGCGCACCGCCAAGACCTAGATCTGCGCCCATGTGCAACCGCATCCGTGGCCTGAAGGAGTGGAGCGAGATCCCGCGCACGCTGGCGCGCTCCCTGATCAACTTCGAGTACAACCCGAACGTCGCGCCGACCGAGCAGGTGCCGGCCTTCCTCGCCGAGCGCGGCAAACCGCTCGCCACGCGCATGGCGCGGTTCGGAATCAATCTGGCGAGCCACGGCGGCAAGAAACGGCCGCCGCTCCTCAATGCGCGCACCGACACGCTGCGGCGCGGCTCGTTCAAGACCATGCTCGCCAACCGCCGCTGCGTCGTTCCGGCGGAAGGCTTCTACGAGTGGCGCGAGGAGAACGGCAGGAAGCAGCCGTATTTCTTCGCGCGCCGCGACGGCAAGCCCGTGATGTTCGCTGGGCTCTGGGATTACTCCGACGTCAAGGGTGAGGCCATCCCGTCGTTTGCGATCCTCACCGACGAGCCCAACGAGCTGGTGGCGCCCTATCACGATCGCATGCCCGTCGTGCTGGCCGACGTCGAGCCCTGGCTCGACGTCGATACCCCGCTCGACGATGTGCGCCCGCTCGGACCGGATCGCTTCGTGGTCCGCCCGGTCAATCCCGCGGTCAACAAGGTCTCGGAGAAGAACATCGACGCCATCGAGCGCGCGGCCTGAAGAGTCACACGCTCCAGCATTTCAGTGGAGACACCCGATGCCCGATCAGCTCACCTCGACCGCATGGATGGATCGTCGCGGCTTTTTGATCGGCGCAGGGGCGGCCGGGATGGCGCTGGGGACGGGCCTCGGAACCGCCTACACCCAGATCGCAGGCACGGCGGATCATACCCTGCGCATCGCACCGCTGCGGCTCGAGCTTGCGCCGGGCAGGGTGATCGACACGTTCGCTTACAACGGCACGGTGCCCGGCCCGGTCTTGCGCTTGCGCGAAGGCCGCCAGGTCAGCATCGATATCCGCAACGACACCGACGTCGACGACATCGTGCACTGGCATGGCCTCTATGTGCCCGCGCAGGCCGACGGCGCGATGGAGGAAGGCTCACCGATGGTGGAGCGCGGCCGAACGCAGCGCTACACCTTTACTGCAAAGCCTACAGGCACGCGCTGGTATCACAGCCACGATGTTGCCGGGAAGGATCTGACCCGCAGCCTCTACTCGGGCATGTACGGCTTTTTGATCGTCGAGCCGGCCGGCGATCCCGGCCGCTACGACCAGGAGGTGCTGCTCGCGGCGCACCATTGGGACGGCTCCTGGGTCAGCATGCAGGATCTGCGGCAAGGTCCGCCGCCCGACAACGGACTCGAGGTCCTCTACAAATCGGCATCCTTCAACGACAAGATGCTCGGTCATGGCGAGCCGATTCGAGTCCGTGAAGGCCAGCGCGTGCTGTTCCGGCTGCTCAATGCCAGTCCGACGCAGAACATCACGCTCGCGCTTCCCGGCCACCGCTTCACCGTCGTCGCGCTCGACGGCAACCCGGTGCCTTCCCAACGCGCCGTCGACACGCTGTTTCTCGCGCCGGCCGAGCGCGCCGACGTGATCGTCGAGATGAACCGGCCCGGCGTCTGGATTCTCGGCCCGACGCGGGACGAAGACCGCAACATGGGCCTCGGCGTGGTCGTGGAATACGCCAACCGACGCGGCGAGCCGCAATGGTCGCCCGCGCCCAACTCACCCTGGGACTACACGATCTTCGGCGACGCGCGGCCGGTACCGGCGCCGGACCGGCGCATCGAGCTCCTGTTCGAAAAGGTGCCGGGCGGACGCGGCGGCTACAACCGCTGGACCCTCAACGGCAAGTCCTGGCCGGACACCAATCCATTGTACACGACCGAGCCCGGAAAGCGGTATCGGCTGGCCATGACGAACAAGAGCGGCGACAACCATCCGGTCCACCTGCATCGCCACAGCTTCGAAGTCACCAAGGTGGGCGACAAGCCGACCGCGGGCGTCATGAAGGACACGGTCAACATGACGCGGTTCAGCACCGTCGAGATCGATTTCGTCGCCGACGACCCCGGCCCGTCGCTGCTTCATTGCCATCACCAGGATCACCAGGACGAGGGCTTCATGGGGATGATGACGTATCTCTAGCCGAGGCGAGCCGCTCGAGGGGCGGCTGCGTCGTCGCCATGAATTGACTATCCGAACGGGCGAGTGAGTGTCGATCGAGGAGGTGCCGCCATGCCAAATCGCAGTCCGTACTTGACGCGCCGGGGCGTGTTGCTCGCGGGCGCGGCCTCGCTGCTGCCGTCCGGATTGCTCTTCGCCGCAACCGAACCACTTGTCACGGTCCACAAGGACCCGACCTGTGGCTGCTGTTCCGGTTGGGTGCAGCATCTCCAACAGGCCGGATTCCCGACCAAGGTCCTGGACGCCAAGGACCTCGACGCGGTGAAGGCCAGGCTCGGCGTGCCGGACGATCTCGCCGCCTGCCACACGGCCGAAGTCGCGGGCTATGTCGTCGAAGGGCATGTTCCGGCGGTTGCGTTGAAGCGCCTTCTTGCCGAGAAGCCGAAGGCGGCCGGGCTGGCGGTGCCCGGCATGCCGGTCGGTTCGCCGGGCATGGAAGGCGGCGCTCCCGAGAGGTACGACGTTGTGCTGTTTGGGCCGAGCGGTCGTCGCTCGTACATGCGCTTTCTCGGAAGCAGTGCTGTCGACTGAGAGCCAAGTTTCGAGGGCCGTTCGATGAGCGCCGATTGCTGCGGCCAGTGCCATGTGCCGGATCCCCATCGTGGGAACCAGGCCTATCGGCGGGTGCTCTGGGGCGTGCTGGCGATCAACGCCGTCATGTTCCTGGTCGAGATCGGCGCCGGTGTCGCTGCCGGATCGGCGTCGCTGCAAGCCGATGCGCTGGACTTCCTCGGCGATGCCGCCAATTACGTCATCAGCCTGCTCGTGGTCGGGATGGCGCTGCGCTATCGCGCCACGGCGGCGCTCGCCAAGGCCGGCACCATGGGCCTTTTCGGTCTTTGGGTGGTCGGCACCGCCATTTGGCACGCGCTCCACGGGACGCTTCCGAGCGCCTTCACCATGGGGACCGTCGGCTTCGCGGCGCTGCTGGCAAACGCCGCCTCGTTCGGGCTCCTGTGGGCCTACCGCGGCGGAGACGCCAACATGCGCTCGGCCTGGGTGTGCACCCGCAATGACGTGCTCGGCAATCTCGCCGTGCTTTTGGCCGCGGCAGGCGTGTTCGGCACCGGCTCCGGTTGGCCCGACGTCATCGTGGCGGCCGTCATGGCCGCGCTCGCGCTGCAAGGCGCAGCGGTCGTGGCGCGGCAGTCCGTCGGCGAGCTGCGGCGTCCGATCGCGATCGCAGCGGAGTAGTCCGTGCGGACGCCTTGGGCGCGGGGAAACCCGCGCCGTCGTGCGGCCTCGCGCAAGTCGTGCTTGGTGCTCCATTACGCGCGCTTTATTGCAATCGAGCTACCGGCCCGGTGTCATGACGGACATTCTCGGCATCCAGATTCCATCCACAGACCCCGTCTTTCTGACGATTGTCGGGTTTCATGTTGTGCTCGGTATCGCCTGCGTCATCGCGGGCGTGGGCGCGATGCTCAGCGCAAAGGCTCGCGGCCGACATTCCAGCTTCGGAGTGATCTACTTCTGGCTGCTCGCGGTGCTCTTTGCTTCCGCGGCGGTCCTGTCGGTCATCCGGTGGGAGGAGGACTACCATCTGTTCGTGCTCGGACTTCTATCGTTCGTGGCCGCGATCTTTGGACGGTCGGCCGCTCGAAGGCACTGGCGTCACTGGCCGAGGCTCCACCTCACGGGCATGGGCTTGTCGTATATCCTGATGCTGACCGCTTTTCTGGTCGACAACGGCAAGTTCCTGCCGCTCTGGCGCGAGCTTCCGCCGCTTGCGCTCTGGTTCATTCCTGGTGTGCTTGGGCTGCCGTTTCTCGTGCACGCCCTGCTTCGGCACCCTGTCGCCGTCGGCGACGGTCGCTTGCGCTCCGGCCGGTCAATTCCAACCTGATGCGTGATCGGCGCGATGCCGTCGTCGAAGGTGCGCTCACCCGCCTGCGCCCGGTGGTGATGACGGCGCTGGTGGATTCGCTCGGATTCGTGCCGATGGCCATCGCCACGGCACCGGCGCGGAGATGCAAAAGCCGATCGCGACCGTGGTGATCGGCGGGCTCATCAGCGCGACGCTGCTCACGCTCTTTGCGCTGCCGGCGCTCTACGCGCGCCTGGGCGAGGAAGGGGAAGGAGGGACTCTGATTGCAGCAGCCGGATACCCTTGAGCGTGCATATCCGCAACGGGTCAAAGGCGACAAGGCAAGCGAGCAATGTTTTGCGCTTTGCCAAGCGCACCTGCGTTCCATGCGTTTATGAAAAAGCGCGCGAGGCATCTCCAGCGAAGCCATCCGTTGTCACGGTTTGGCCACGGTGGTGGAGTGCGCTACTCGCGGGGTACGAGGGATATGGGGGTGCGTATGACCAGAGTGCTCAACGATATTCTTCTGTTCTCTTGCCTGGTCGCGTTCGTCTCCGGGCTTGTCATCGCAGCGGCGACGTTGCTCATCTAACGGGAGAGGCCGCTATGCTGTGTATCGCATGCGGTGCCGAGATGCGCATCGTGCGGGTCGAACAGGACTCCGCCATGAACGCGGCGGGATATGAACATCGAACGCTGGCATGTATCCGCTGCCAAAGAACAGAGCGACGGCTCGCGTTCAGCGGCGAGGCGGCGTCATGGCCGTTCGAATGCCGTTGGATTCCGGCGTCGTGGTCCGCGGCCAAGCAGCCTGCCGGTGCATGTCCGCGCCTTGGGGGGCACGAAGCAAAACGGGCGCGCTCGGTAAGCATGACGCCTGCGCGGCGCGCCTGACAATCGACCCACCGGCGCGGCCGAGGCGCGGCTTCGGCGCGCCTTTCAAGCCACGCTTCACTTCGTCTTTTGGCTTGCGCGCCGTGCGTCTCCGGGCGAATCTGAACCCGGGCGCGAAACTTCTCCAACCGCGCACGAGTTGGATCGATGGCGCTCATTCAATCACCACCCGCCTTCTAGTGCGGCGGCCGCTTGTACCGCGATCAAGGACGATGACCGAGCGGCCGCGGGCGGTGAGCTCATAGGCGGTGGACAGTCCGGCAATGGCGGAGCCGATGACGACGACATCGGCGCTCTCGCTTTTATCCCTTGAAATATCTCGCCGGGCTCGTGCATGCGATCACCCGCGCGGGGGGTGTCTGTTTGCCGACGCGGCGGCGCAGAGCGCGATGGAGGAAAAGAGCGGGGTAATTAGAAGACCGACAAGGGCACGGTGTGGGCGGCCGACGGTCGGATACCCGACTCGGCACGCAGGGCTGTAGCTCCCAGTCGTGAAGGAGACGGCACGAGCGCGCGCTACCGGAGTGGCAGAAAGCATGCGTTAACGGTTTGCGTCACCTCGAAGGCCACACTGTGCGACGGAAGACCGGGAAAGACGCCGCCGATAGTTGCCGAGCTCGCAAGTGCGTCGGAAGCAGTGAACGCTGGGCGTGGCCTCGCTTGCACGTTGGCGGCAGCGCGGGCCTCATCGCCGCGTTCTTGCATGACATCCATTCGGTATCTTTCACATGGTTCCTCGGTCAATTGAAAGTGACCACACGAAGAACATTCACCGCATGCGCAGCACCGGAACCCGCTACAGCCGGAGAGCGTTGTTTATCGGGGCGACACCCGAAGGAAACGACATGAGGAAACATTCGATACTGTTCGCCGCGGCGGCGCTGCTTCTCTCGACCGGCCTCGCTTCTGCGCAGAACAATCAACCGCCGACAAGCCAGCAGCGGCAGCAGCAGCCGCCGGCCACGTCGGGGCAGAGCGATCCCGCGCGCGGCACCGGCATGACCGGCGCACCGAGCAGCACCAACCCGCAGGCCGGCGGCGGCGGGGCCGGCCATCAGACTCCGCGCGAGGTACCCGAGCAGGGCGGGGCGCCCAATACCCAGGTCCCCACGCCCCGGCGATAAGCTCTAGATGACGCGAGACCCCGCCTTCCGGCGGGGTTTTCGCGTGGCCGTGGCCGCGCAGTTGCCGTCCGCGTCCAAACTGCGAGAGCTCACGTCGTGGCCGAGGCACCGAACTGAAACGGACAGAAAATGCTCGATTACCCCAAGCCGCCTTTTCCCAAGCAACGTCAGCCGATGCCCGGCTTGACCGGCAAGATGCAGCCTGTCCCCGACCACGGCGAGCGGAGCTACAAAGGCGCCGGGCGATTGGCCGGCAGAAAGGCCATCATCACCGGTGGCGACAGTGGCATCGGCCGCGCCGTCGCTCTCGCGTTTGCGCGCGAAGGCGCCGACGTGCTCATCTCCTACCTCGATGAGCACGAGGACGCGGGCGAGACCAGGCGGCTGGTGGAAGAAGCAGGGCGCACCGGTGTCCTCGTCGCCGGCGATGTCCAGGATCCCAAGCATTGCCGCGCAGTCGTCGACCAGGCGGTACAGAAGCTCGGCGCCATCGACATTCTGGTCAACAACGCCGCGCACCAGGCCAGCTTCAAGGAGATCGAGGACATCAGCGACGATGAATGGGAGCTGACCTTCAGGGTCAACATCCATGCCATGTTCTACCTGACCAAGGCGGCCGTTCCGCACATGAAGCCGGGCAGTGCGATCATCAATACGGCGTCGATCAATTCCGATCTTCCCAATCCCACGCTGCTCGCCTACGCAACGACCAAGGGCGCGATTCACAATTTCACCGCCGGCCTCGCGCAGCTCCTTGCAAAGAAGGGCATTCGCGCCAACGCGGTGGCCCCCGGGCCGATCTGGACGCCGCTCATTCCATCGACGCTTCCCGAGGATTCGGTCGTCAATTTTGGAAAGCAGGTGCCGATGCAGCGGCCGGGACAGCCGGCCGAGCTCGCAACGGCATTTGTCATGCTCGCCGATCCGCTGTCGAGCTACGTGTCGGGAGCGACCATAGCCGTCACCGGCGGCAAGCCGTTTCTGTGAGCGACCGGTGGCTATTGCGGCGTCCGGACCCAGACGAAATAGCCGCTCCGTTGGATCGTGCCGAACACCTCATTGAGCGGCACGCCCATGAATTTCGTGTCGCCTTCGCACTCCATCGAGCCGTCCGGGCGCCAGGGCGCCCCTTCGGCCGGGAGATTCTCGCCGGTCTCATCTTTGGTCAGCGCGACCCGCCACGGGATGGCGGCTTTGAATTTGTAGAGCAACATCTCGCGTACCGTTGGTTGGGACTCTACGTTCGCGTTCTACTGGTTCGCGCCTGGTCCTGCCTTAGCGGTTGGTCGCGGGCGGGCCCGGCTGCGGGGCGCCGGGCGCCGGATTGCTCTGCCCCGTCGTGGGACTGGGCGCGCCGGTGCCTGCGGTCCGGCTGTGATCGCTCATGCCATATGCAATCGCCGCAATAACGACGAGAGCGGCAATCGCAGCGACGATCCAGCCCGAATAGTTGACGGACTTCCGCTGGTATCGCGGAGGGTTTCGTCCCGGCTCCATATTGACCATGAATGAAATTCCTTGGTTGGTTGTGCGCGGGAAACGCGCGCAAGGCCTCGTCTGTTCCGAGTACGATGCGACCTCGCGCAGGTCGGACGAAGGGGGGCCGGTTGGAAGCTTCGCGACGGGCGCGGAACCCGCACGCTTCCCGCCGCGTTCATCGATCCAGAGGTCACGGATGCACTGACCTCCGTCACGTCCCCGCTTCGCTCCAAAAGGCGCTCCTCGCCGCCATTCGGCGGGCGGGTACTGCGAGAGCGGCTCCATGGATCCCGGCGCGGCCCAGGCCGTCCTCATGTATTTCGTGCTGCCAGTTTGGCTCGCGGCCGGCTTTTGCCGATTACCTTTGTCACCGGGCGGCGACCATCGAGGTCACGAGCGGCTGGAGAGAATCGTTGCTTCATCTGCTTCAGCTCGGCGAGATGGCCATTCCGACCCTGACCGCGATCTTCTTCGAGATCAATGCGCTCGTCATCGGCACGATGACCGGCGCTCACTTCGGTTGCGTCGCGCCGGACCGGCGCGGCACCGATGTTTTCCCGTCGGGCAGCCAGTTTTTGTCGAACAGATTTTTTGCAAGATCGCGGTCGATATACGGGCCGATCAGCTGTTCGTAGGCATGGGCAACCTGCCGGTATTCGTCTTTGCAGGCATCGGTTCGTTCCCTCGGCAAATGCGCCTCTTCCACCATGTCGCCGAAGAGTTGCGCATCGGCGCCGTAGGCGATGCACAGCAGATTGTAGAAACGTTGCGCGGGCGTGCCATGTGCGTCGCCGAATTGCTTCACTGCGGTCGGTGCGATTGCGGCTTCCGCCTCGGTCTTGTACGCGTAGGCGGTGCCCCCGATCAGCCTGCGCGCCTCGGCCTTGCCGAGATGCAGCATGATGTAGGCCGACACCTGATCGGCAGCGTCTTCCTCGCGTCCAAACACTGGGATCTTCAGCATATCGAACAGGGCGTGGGCGAACTCATGCAGGCAGGTGTCGAACAAGGGTCCCAGCAGAGCGTCGACCGCCGTGACACCAGCCGGTGTCGCTCCGAGCGGGATGTCCTTCCAGAGTTGGTCGATGTATTCGTAACAGACCGTTATGACGTCGTATTCATAGAAGGCATTGGCATCGCCCTCGCAATCCTGCACCTTCACCGACAAGGTGCGCGGCAGTTGGAACGGGCTGAGGAATTCTTGCAACTTTTCGAGGAAGCGCAGTTCTTTCAGGTGCTCGTAAATCGGCTGATGCTCAGGGTCCTTGGGCGGCCCATAGATCACACTCACCTTGCCAGCCGGCGCGGCCTCCGTTTTCGGCACGGTCCCCAGGGTGAGGGCTGTCAACGCAATAACTACCAAGACCGCTTTCATCACGCGCGTACGGCCGACGCGGCGAAAAGCAGCCCAAGCGAGGCTGAAACTCAATAGCTGGCTGATCACACCAACTCGCGAATCTTGTCGGCCGTGTAGCACTACGCCCGCGCTGCATGCGGGGGAGGACGAAAACATGCAACGCGGGCCTCACCGAAAACGCGCAGTACCATTGAGGTCGCCTGCGGAAACGCGGGAAGGGCATGCCCCGTTCCTGCGATTTTTTTTCGTCGAGAGTCCGATGGTCGACTTAACGAGTTGCGACTTCGATTGGCACTGCCTCGCGCCGGTAGCGCAGCGGCCAACCCCAGGCGATAGGACAAAAATGCAATGTGAAAACCCCGCCGTGGATGGCGAGGTTTTCGTTTCGGAAAGAGTGAGCGCGGGCGGCAGCTTTGCGCGCGGTCGCGTCTGGCCGCTGCATCATTCTCTGAACGGAACGAAGCCCCACGTCGCGAATTTGATGGATGTTCGGCAGACACCTTATCCCCGGTGGTTTGCCCCTCTGGGGGAAGACCCCCTGCCGAGCGGTCGAGGTCCGTCGGCGCTGCCGCTGGCGGGCTTCCCCTTTTCGGGGAGTTCATATGTCGCATCAGGGCATCGTTACATTGCGTCCCTCGCGCCTCGATGTCGCGATCAGAAAACGTTGCGCGCGCGCCGCGACACCGGCGCGCGAGCGCAGCTTGCGGCTCATGACCTGGCTCGCGGATGAGGCGTCATGTCTGCCTCGTCCAGGCCCGATGTTTCCAAGGGAATTCCGGAACGGAGCACGCCATCGGTGAGTTGAGTATGAGCCGACAGCCCATTGCAGGTGAAAAGGACCTGTCATGCATCGCCGCCTCGCTCTAGGTGCCGCGCTCCTGCTCGCCGGGTGCGCCGCGGAGGCCGATCGCCCCGCCACCGAGGAGGAGATCATGGCGCCGGTGCTCATAAAAAACGGCTGCTGGGGCGGCATTGTCCGCTACGATGCCCATGAGCGGAAATTCACGGTGGACGACACGGTGTGCAACGACGCACGTTTTTATCGTCTTGAATTCAGCCATGACCTTCGGCTGATCAGCAAGAAAGAGCGAGACGCCGACTAAAGCGTGTACTTATTTATTATTCGGGCTTGCGGTCATCCCGGCGATGAACAGTCCGAGCCCAAGTCCTATGATCGCCATCAATCCAACGACATAGTAGCCCTCAAATTTTGACCCGGCGATCGGACTAGGTTTTCCGTGCTTCGGCAACAAGAACCAGAACGTCACCGCAGCCACGCCAAATGCACATGCGCCAAGTAATGTATTGAGCATGGAAGCTTCCTATTGAGAGTAGGTGATCCTAGACCGGCTACGATCGCGACCACGATCTACTCCGATCGACGTGCCACCTCGCATACCAAAGAAGCCTCAGACGCGCCCGCGACATCTTGCCCTGCCGCGATGCCGCCGCCCGCGGCGCACGGTATGCTCGCCTCGACGGATCTGGGAGGCTCCGCATGCCAAGAGCACACCGAAGCGGCTCGTGCTGGTGTCCGGTTCGACCACGCTCACGCTCGATAAGGACGCCAGACGCGCAAGTCTGCAGCGCAAATTCGCTTTCTGGAAACTGAAGCCCGTCGACACCGCGCTCGAAGATATCGTTTCAGTCACTGTCGATAAATCGGTCGACCGCACCTCCGGAGTCGAGATGTACAGCACCATGCTGGTAACACGGGCCGGAGCAGGTTGGGTCTTGTCTGCCAACGACAAGGATCAGGCCGAGAAGAATGCGGCCGCGATCCGAGGCTTCGTGGAGTTGCAGCCGTAACGTGCCTCTGCTGCGCCTCCCAGCCGAAATGGTTTGCCGATGCCGGGTTCGAACCGTACGGATTGCGCTGCGGCCGCGTGTCCGCTTGGTCACTGGGGCATTTGTTTGGCGCGGTGTTCGGCGCGCTTTTGCGAGCTCCTCACAGTCGTCGGCGATCCTGAGCATCATCTGCTTCGAAATCTCGTGCTCATCTCCTCTGCCAGCCTGCGTGTTTGCTCTGCGCGCTTACGCCAGTGATCGGGATCGTCGATTAAGGATGCCGCCATCGGCCGCCTCCCCATTTCGCGTCGCCTTCAGGTTACCGTACACCCCGGCGCGCTTGTCGGGAGAGACCATGGCGGCTGTCTTCGTCAGGTCCGCTTCGTCCACGCTTGCCAAGCCTCGTAGTTGGCCTTGAACCGCGCCTTCGCGTCGTCGAACTCTCGCGGCGTAGCCGTGAGTGGTGATGCCGGCGCGCGTCTGGCGCGGTGGCTGCTCCAGCTCTTGGATCGCACCGATGGCGACGAGCTATTGGTCACTCACGAGTTGATTAGCCGGATGCTGGCGGTGCGACGAACGACTGTCACTGGAGTCGCACTCAAATTCCAGGCTCTCGTCCGCTATCCCCGCGGCCGGATCGCCGTCCTTGACAGGTCCGGATTGGAGCGAGCCGCTTGTGAGTGCTACCGCACGATCCGCCGGAGGACCGATGCGGTCGATTTGACTTAGCGGCGGGCGGGCAAGAACGTGTGCCAAATAGAACCTAGCGCGGTGTGGCGATGATGAACGCCGCGCGATAGCCTTTGGCTATGCTCCGTGTCGCTCCAGTCTGTCCGCGACTTCATGAAACTGTCGAGCAAGCTCGAGCCACGCTGTCTTCAGGTTGGGATCATTCGTTCTGGCGGCGCGTTCTTCGCACTCTCGCGCTTGTGCGCGGCATTTTTCTGATTCTGACGGCACGACTGCGTCCCTAGGCTGCAGGTGAACGCAGGCTGATGTTCACCCGTTCCTGAATGCACCTTGGAAGCCTTCTAGGGGGCCGCAAGAACGCAACGCCGACGACGCTGCTCCTCTGTCATCGCCATCGTGCGCGCCGGAGGGCACCAGGGGGGTCGGCTGGGGCACGGTTTTCGGGGTCGGGACGAGACAGGTGGCGCTGCAGCAGCGCCTCCGCGATCGCGCGCGAGGGGTACGGTCCGAGGATCGGCGGTTGAAGTGGACGCCCGTGGGTCTGAAACGCCTCGGCGGGGGGCAATTCGCCCTCATAGGCCCACCAGCAGCCGTGCAGTTCTACGAGCCGCCAGGTGGCCCGACCGGAGGGCGAAGGCTCGATCAAGTCGGCCTTCGGCGGCCGGCGACGCATACGCAACATGTGCATTCAAATAGGCATCGCGCTGCCGGTAAGGAAGGGCCCACATGGTCAAAGGACAGGCTGATCTGTAGGATGCGCTCGGCCTGGGAGCCGCGCCAATGTACGTGTTCGGCATCGTCGTCTCCGCCTCCGACGATAGCCTCGTGGGACGAGCGTCGGCGGCCCTGCGGCTGCAATTGCCCGAGCTGTTTCCCGAGCATGGATTCGAGTTTGTCCCCCAGGAAGAGCTGACGGAGGTCCAGCCTCCGGCAAGGGACGAGCTCCTCTTTCGGGTTCTGGCGACCGAGATCCACAACGAAGACGAAGAGCTCATCGCCGAGTGTGCCGGACCCGAGCTGGTCGGCGAGATTCAGGCGGCCGTCGACAAGATCGTCGCCGCGGCCAAGCGCAGGAACGCCAACTAGTCGGCAACGAGGCGCTGAAATTCCGCCTTCAACCCGGGCGGCAGGCTCAATTTTTCCGCGGATGTGGAACCATCACGCCTCGCTCGCCTTGACCCAGGCGAGCGGCATGGCGAGTGGCCGCCCTCCCGATGACACGCGGACGTGAATCGCGACAGGCGGCCCACGAAGAGGCACGCTTGGATGAGTGTGGCCCCTTCCGAGAGCCCGGCTCTATCGAGTCGGGCTCTTCGTTCGCGAGTGCGATTCCTTCACGGGAGGCAACCGCTGGCGACCACCCGAGCCGGGAGCTGCTGGTCATCCGCCGCAACCGCAAGACACAGAACCAATTTGGGCGGCTCGCGTTGCTTCAACAGGTCAGGCAAAAAACCGAAGGGAAATGCGATGAGAAAGGTGATGCTCGTGATGGCGGCCTCGGTTGCCTCGGCATTTGCCGCGGCGTCCGCCGACGCGGCGCCAGTTCCGGCGCCGCTGAGCGCCGCAGTGCAATCGTTGACGGTCACCCAGAGCGTTCGAGACCGCAGCTACTGGTCACGCAACTATGCTTACCCGGCGCCGTGGAGGCATGTGCGGCGGCCGCTTGGCGCGGTTCCCCCGCCGGTCGGCGGCGGCGGCGGCGACAGCTTCAGTACGGGCAGGGGAACCGGCGGCGGAGACACGGCGAGCAACGGCACCGCCGCGTATTGGGGAACCAACGGGCACGCCTACAGCGGCTTCTGAGCGCAGCCGGATGCACCGACCACGCGTCGGCGTGGAGCCCGCAGCTGCATCGATCGGCGGCAGCTGGTGGCCGAGACGGACGTATGTCGGGCTGCGCCGCGCATGCCGAAGGGCCGCCCAGGAACATGGGGCCTCAGCAGGCGTTATAATGGAGCGCGTGGGGCGGTAGCATTTTTGCTGTTTCCGCTACCCAAGCCATCTGTGAAGCCGAACAGCGTCAGTAGATGGTCCCACGCGCGCTTCAATCTCCGTCATGCGTACTACGGGCAAGAGGTGCTGCGGCGACCGCCTCATAATAATAGGCCGTCGTCACCCTCGGGATGGTCGAGCGTCGTAAGGACGCTGGTGACGTGGCTGCACGACGGGCACTCATACGCGATGAGCCCGGGCTCGTTCCCGACAGGAGCAATCCTGACCACCTCTTCCATCGGGGCCTTACAACGCGGGCAGGCTACTTGGCTTGGTGGCAGTTCAGACACGACACGACGCATTCAAGCAATGTTTACGCTTGGGCAAACGCGCCGCAGTTTTTTTGGTTGCGTCACACGGGACCTTTACGGCCGGAAGCTTTCTGCTAAAAAAATACCTGCTCGCGGCCGCGGGCGACCGGCGCGCGGGCACCAGCGAGTCGCCCCTATGCCTATCCGGCGCTACTTGGACGACCATCGGTTCGACCTGGAAACAGTCCGTCTGATGGGCATCGCGTTTGAGATGGCGCTTGCGTCGCTTCGCGCCACTCCCGACCACGCCGATCCAGTTCGTGAGATGATCGCTCGAAAGATCATCGGGCTGGCGCAGGCTGGGGAGCGCGACCCAGAGCGTTTGTGTGATGGTGCCTTAAAGGACCTGCCGCAAGCATCGAAGCCCCCCTGATGCGCTCACTACCTAAGCCGCGCGGCGCATGGCGGAGCACCACATCGACAGCTAGATTTTAACGTCCGCGCAACGTTATAGTCGGCCAGATCATCGCCCACCAAGGGGATAGCAATGAGCTTCATCTGGACCATCATCATCGGGTTCATCGCTGGCGTTATCGCGAAGTTCCTTATGCCCGGCGAGAATGAACCGTCAGGTTTCATCCTGACAACGCTGCTAGGTGTGGTGGGGGCGTTCGTGGCCACATATTTAGGCCAAGCCCTCGGCTGGTATCAGGCAAATGAAGGTGCGGGCCTAATCGGAGCAGTAGTGGGAGCGATCATTGTACTCGCAATTTGGGGATTTGTTGCTCGCAGCCGCCGCTCAGCCTAAAGCGCAACGCTCCGGCCGGCTGCGTTCGGAGCGTCCCACGCTAGTTGAGGCTTAGGCAGACGAGGGAAGTCGACCCTCGGGCGTATACTTGTCAACGGCGCCGGGCAGCTCTCGTGACAGACGCGATAAGAGTTCCTGTTTGGACAGCCCAGTCTGCTCGGATAATGCGGCCCAGATGTCAGGGCCTATCGCCCGTTCGAGCTCCTGAGGCGAGACTGGCTTGTTCGGTCCGGTCCTGACCCAAGAATCTGCGATCTCGCCCTGGCCGCTGGATTTGAAACTGTCGATCAGCTCTTTCAAGCCGCCGCCCAAGAGCCCACCCAATGTCGTGCCACCGAGGAGGCCACCTAAATTGCCGGGCGTCGCGGCCTGATCCTCCCGCGACCCGCCTGGACCCGCGCCGGACTTCGCCTGAGCCCCCCTGAGCATCTCGGCGAGTTTGTCGCGGTTCTGATAGCCCGCAATCGCAAGAAGGCCTAAGAGAGCCGCCATAGAAGGGAAGCCGCGATTCATGTCGATCACCGTGGTTTTGACCAAGCAACGGCGCGCTACGGAATTGGTTCCGTGCGTTCAGTCCGAGACACACCTTGGCTTGTCTAGCAACTAGACGGACGGGCTGACTTGCCCCACACCGCACCTCGCAGGGCGATTTACCGCCATTGCCATTGTGGCGATGGTGGTTGGGTATTTGGTGTGGCCGCTGGTGCAGCGAGTGGGGGGCGATAGACGGCGCGAGGAGCTACCTCCTCCTTCGATTTCGCCTTCCCACGCTCGCGCGTGCCTTCGCTCAAACAATGCAAAAGGCAAAAATTGTTTGTCTCGCCGTCCTCACCGCCCTTCCCCGCCTCGGCCTCCAAGGCGCAAGTTTCGGGGTTTTTCGTATTTTTCCCGCAGACGAAGGTGACTCGAAAAGTCTTCTTGCACCCCGCCGCCGGATCGCCGCCCATATTTTTGTAGTACACACGATAGTTGCAGAGATCGGTGCCATCGCACGCTGCAGCCGTGAACTGGGTGACGTTGCCCTTGGCAACTCCCGCACAGTTGCCGCCGTACGTTGCTTCCAAGACCCTTATGGCATTGCGCGGCTTCTTATCCCGTGCGGTGGCGCTTCCTACGGAAGAACAAAGGATCATGACGGCGACCGACCCTAGCGCCCAGCCCTTGTGCATATCCTACTCCCGAGGTCAGTGTCGCATCAGGCAAGCAGCAGAACGGATAGCGTCGTAGCCGGCGAACAGTTCCCCAGCCTTTGCGCGCTGCGCGCAGCTGACCCTGCTCGCGGGGGTTTTCGATGGCCGTCGGTTGCGATCTCAGCCAAGAGAGGGTGGTGATGACAGTCGCAAGAACGGCGCGCGCGTCGTCGATCGATTAGCGCTTTTGATTTTGCGGCGCGTCCTGTTTCCCTTCTCCACCGGACGTGCCGGTCTGACCGGGATTGATGGAGCCGGGTGGCGGATTTCCGGGATTCGGATTGCCCGGGCTAGCATCAGATCGTGCTTTCACGCAGCCGTACGTTCGATACCCGACCCTTCGAGTCAAGAGAGAGCCCCGGAGGGCCGGGGCTCAGGACCTTCTAACTAGGGGTAGATGCGCCAAGATGACATCGAAGCCGAGCGGTGTCGGCTCGCTTCCCGACTCAAGGAATACAGAAATGAAGGTTGCCGGGCCGCTCGATTGGCGAAATGCAATGCCGGTAAGGCGTCATTGCAAGCGGCGATGTCGGCCAAG
>Ga0081455_10002131_pt1 | contig 23585 bp, 21 predicted proteins | sample TabmetS3T2R1_FD_70207 | JGI IMG/M metagenome (GOLD analysis project Ga0081455, IMG submission 70207) | Tabebuia heterophylla rhizosphere microbial communities from the University of Puerto Rico - S3T2R1 | ecosystem: Host-associated > Plants > Roots > Rhizosphere ...
ATCCGGCAGGACTGAGATGGACGGCTCTCCGGCCTGGACCTACTTTTCGCGCGCGAAGAAGCAGAGAATGCGGCTCTATTAGCGGCCAGAGCATTCATCGACCAATGCAGGGCCGACAGAGATCCGTTAGAAAGTTGAGTAAGGTGTGGTGGTGCAACCACGCTGCTCGAGCGATGGTAAAACGCATGACCCTGTCGCAGCTTGGCTCCGCAAACTTGGTCCGTGTGAAAATGGCGACCGCAGCGACAGGGTCATGCACCCTCGCAAGTCGCAGCTGGTGCACCATCCTCCCCTTTAGGAGAAATAGGAAACGAGCAAGCTCGGAAGGAGCATTAGAGGTGATCTGGGGTCCAGTGCTTGATCAGTATAAGAAAGGTGATGCAGTGGCTGACCAGGAGAGCAGGAACCCAGAATGCGGGAATCCAATAGGCGGCTCCCATGTAAGGCGAAGCCTCATAAACAGTCGCCAGCGTAATGGCCGTGAATAAGTCCAGCGATCCTTCCACGTTGAACGCCCAGAGGAGAGGCCGGCTGCTCCAATGCCCCACAGCCACAGCAGGAATTGCGAGCAGCGCAAGCACGGCCGCAAGCAAATCGCCGTACGCAGCCGGAAAGGCGAACTGCGGCGGGATGCCGGCATAGGTCGCACCCGGTGCGAGGAACATCAGACCAAGGTGTCTGAACGAGTGCAGAAACAGCACGGGTAACAGAATGGCGTGGGGACGAATCTCATGCAGGCGCGGCAGCAGGTAAAGTCTGGCGGCGATCCAAAACACAAACGTGCTCAGCGCTAGGTTGACAGTCAGAATATTCATCATACCCCCGCACTGAATCGAGTCACGGAAGAACCCTACTCTTCGAATCGAGCGGGAAGCAAATGGTCCTACCAAGCGCTTAGGAGGAGAAAAGTAGAGGATTGCCTGAACCCTGCCGAACCGAGTAGCATGAGCCACTACCCCCTAGGCAAGAGGTGTTAAGGTGACACAATACAGTAAACGATGTTTCGCGTCGCTCACTCTCCTGTTGCTGTGCGCCTGTGCACCGACCATTGCTGTCGACTATGACAAGAGTACAGACTTCTCGAAGTATCACACTTACGGATGGGGAAAGAGCGTCCCGGCGAAAAATCCAGACACCGATCTCCTGATCGTGAAAGCCATTGACGAACAGCTCGCTCGAAAAGGCTTCACAAAGACAGATGGCGATCCTGATCTCGTGGTCACCTATCATGCGGCGACACATGAGGAAACTGACTATAACGAAGCTTCGTACACAAGCGGTGCCGGGCCAGCCTATGGCGCACCTGGAAGCTCCTCGGCTGCCAATGCTCCCATGACAGTCAGAATAGGGACGATTGTGGTGGATATGTACGACGCGGACAAAAAACGCAATGTCTGGCATGGCGTTGGAAGCGATATCGTCATGGACGACCCCACGAAGACTTCCATTGAGATTCAAAAAGGCGCAGCGAAGATGTTTGAGAAGTTCCCACCTCCTCCCAAGTAAGCCCTCATCTTTCGAGATACCTCAGCTTCAAGGGAACTCTTCTGCGCCGCTCGCGATCGCTGCATTAACGATTTCGTAATGGTCCAACCGAGCTTGCTGATGTTCACTCCCCATTGAGGAGGATGGTATCCTCACCACCTTCCACTCCATCCTTTTCATTTTTATCCGTTTCGCGTACTGTACCCCCGCTCGAACCCGCGCATGCAGCAAACGACTCCACAGCCCGCCACTCAGCCGCCCCGCCCCCGCTGGTTCGTGCGGCAAGATGTCGACGGCCTTCTCGGGCTCGCACTCGACAACCTTATTCAGATTCTCCTGATCGTCGGGCTCTGCCGGGGACTACTGGGCTATCCGTCCGAGCTCGTATATGGGCGCATCCTCCCTGCCGTCGCCCTCAGCCTCATCGTCGGCAACGTCTACTACAGCTGGCTCGCCTATCGGTTAGGGGTGAAAGAAGGACGAGACGATCGCACTGCGATCCCCTACGGCATCAACACGGTCAGCCTCTTCGCGCACGTCTTTCTCGTGATGCTGCCGGTGAAATTGATCGCGCTCGATCGTGGCGCCACCCTGGACGAAGCGATCACACTGTCCTGGCAAGCGGGGCTCGTCGCCTGTCTCGGATCAGGCGTGATCGAGCTCTTCGGGAGCGTGCTCGCCGATCCGCTGCGCCGCTGGCTGCCGCGCGCGGCGCTCCTCTCAACGCTCGCCGGCATCGGATTGACCTTCATCGCGCTCGGCTTCCTCTTCCGCACCTATGAATATCCGGTCGTGGCACTGGTGCCACTCGGCATCATCTTGCTCACGTATTTCGGCCGTGTCCAATTCCCGATCCCGGGCGGCCTACTCGCGGTCCTCGTCGGAACCGCGCTCGCCTGGATGACCGGGCTCGTCCGTCCAGATGCCGTCACATTCGCAGAGGCAGTAGCACCGCTCGGATGGCATTTACCGGGAATGTACATTGAGGCGCTGTGGCAATCGCGCGAGGTTTTGCTGACGCAGCTCAGCGTGATTTTACCGATGGGCCTGTTCACGCTCGTCGGGAGTCTTCAAAATCTCGAAAGCGCCGAGGCGGCGGGAGATCGGTATCCGACGGCGCCCTGCCTCGCGGCCAACGGGATCGGCTCCATTGTGGCAGCAGTCTTCGGCTCCTGCTTTCCGACCACCATCTATATCGGCCATCCGGGATGGAAAGCGATGGGCGCCCGCATCGGCTATTCCTGGCTCAACGGCGCGGTGATGGCGCTCCTCTGCGTGACCGGTGCCGCGGCGGTCGTCGCCGCGATCATCCCGATCGAGGCCGGCATGGCCATCGTTTTGTGGATCGGCATCATCATCGGCGCGCAAGCCTTCCAAGCCACACCCAGTAAGCATGCGCCGGCGGTGATCGTGGGACTCTTGCCAGGCATCGCCGGCTGGGGGGCGCAGTTGATCAAGACCAGTCTCCGGGCAGCGGGACTCGCCACTGCCGATCGGCCGTTCAGTCCGGACCTCCTGCCGATTTTTGCACGCGCGGACATTTATCTCGGCGGCGCCTTCGCGCTCGAGCAAGGTCAGATTCTCTCCGCAATGCTGCTTGCCGCCATGACGGTGTTCATCATCGAGCGGCAATTTGCTTGGGCCGGCGCCTGCACGCTCGTGGCAGCGGCCTTTTCCTGGGTAGGCCTCATGCACAGCTATCGATGGATGCCCTCAGATACCGTCCTACAACCGGGCTGGGGCAGCGGCAGCACCTGGGCCACCGGATATCTTTTGTTAGCGCTGCTCTTCTACTGGGCCGCCTGGAAGGAAGGGGCGGAGGGCCATGCACACATCGCAAGCCGCTCAAGGCCGCCATCCACCTCTGTGAGAAAGGAAAACGAGCAAGCTCGGACGGAGCATTTGAGATCTGAATTGTGAAATCTGAGATCGCGCTTCAGAGCGCGCAGAAGGGTGGTGACTCCGTCTTGGCCTCCGAGTACTATTGACCTCGAACAAGGTGGGTGGGAGATCACGTGATCCCGAATTGGCGGATTGGAACCAAGCTGCTCGTCCTCACCGTCCCGCTCATTGCAGTGGCGACGTTGCTCGCCACATGGACGTTCCACCGGCTCAATGCGGAGCGCATACAGGAAAAGCTCAAGGGCCGTGCCCAGAGCATTGCCCAACAGGTCATGGCCGATCGACAGTATTACGGCGCTGTGGTCGTGCCCCGCGTGGGCGAGTTGAAAGGCTCGCTTGGAGCCGACTATCGCGACGTCCACGGTCGCTTCCCATTACCCGCGACCTTCGTGCGCGAGGTGTCCGAACAGATCGCCCGTTCGGGAGACGGGTACATTACCCGGCTGATCAGTCCCTGGCCGATCAACAAAGAGATGGGACCAAAAGATGCGTTCGAAACTGATGGGTTCGCGTCACTGACCCATAGTCCCGGCGACCCGTTCGTGAGGACCGATACGGTTGAAGGACGAGCGGTCATACGGGTCCTGATGGCCGATGTCGCCACGTCTGCCTCCTGCGTCAGCTGTCACAACGCGCATCCGCAGAGTCCCAAACATGATTTTCACCTCTACGATGTGATGGGCGGCCTGGAAGTCATTATCCCGATGGACCAATATCTCGCGGAAAACCGCCAGGACATGGTGATGGCGTTGGGCGGTGGATTGGTCCTCTGTTTTTTGGTGTTGGGCATTGTCTCCATCGGAACGCAGTGGACCGTGACCCGTCCGTTGGCTCAGATCGCCGAGCGCATGGCCCAGTTCATGCGGCAGCAACCGGACGAGCAAGCAGCAGGGCAGACACCCTCGCTGCCACGGGGGGATGAAGCAGCGTATCTGGCACAGTCCTTCTCCAAGATGGCAAGCGTCATTCGTTCACAGCAGACCGCCTTGCAGGAGGCCAATACCTCCTTGGAGCAGCGCGTGCAGGAGCGAACGGCCGAATTGCGCCGGACGACGGCCGAAAAGGAGCGCATCGGCAGCGAACTCCGCATCGCCAGCGAGATTCAGAAATCGATCCTGCCGCGGACATTCCCGCCATTCCCTGACCGCGCGGACTTCGAGATTTACGCAACCACGATCCCCGCGCTGGAAATGGGCGGAGATTTTTACGATTTTTTCTTGATCGACGACAAACGGCTCGGTGTCATCATTGCCGATGTCTCGGGCAAAGGCGTCCCGGCGGCCATCTTCATGGCGGTCAGCCGATCGCTCATCAAAGCCACGGCGTTGGCATCCGTTTCTCCGAGCGAATGCCTGGAACATGTCAACCGGCTGTTGTGTCCGGACAATGACTCCTCGATGTTCGTGACCGTCTTCTATGGCATCTTGCATACCGAAACAGGTGAGTTGGAATTCAGCAACGGCGGCCACAACGTCCCGTATGTGATTGGCGCCGACCGCATCGTTCCGGTCGGGCAACCGGAGGGTATGGCGCTTGGCGTCTTGGGTGATGCCCGGTATCACACCAGCCGGATGTCGCTCAGGGCCGGCGAGACGCTCGTGCTCTACACCGATGGGGTGACGGAAGCGATGGACGCACAGAACCAGCTGTTCTCGACACCGCGTTTCGAACGGACGCTTCAACGGCTGACCGGCCAGCGACCTGTCCATCTCTTGACGAAGCTCGTCGAGGACGTGCAAGCCTTTTCGAGCGGTACCTTGCAGGCGGACGATATCACGCTGCTTGCGCTGCAATATCGTCAACCGGCCCTTCTGGAACTCACGCTGACCAATCGCTCCTCTGAACTGCAACGGCTGGCCTCGGAGTTGGAGCGGTTCGCGCAGAGCCATCGGATTCCGGAGCCGGAGGTGCACGCCTTGTCACTGGCCCTCGACGAGGTGATTACAAACACCATAGCGTATGGCTACGACGATCAGGGAGCGCATGAGATCTTGGTGCGTCTGACGTTGGCGAACGGTCGGCTGTCGGCCGAAGTTGAGGACGACGGCCGGCCGTTCAATCCTCTCACTGCGCCTCAACCGGATCTTACGAGCGCCGTCGAAGACCGCCCGGTGGGAGGTCTTGGCATACACCTCGTGCGGTCGCTAATGGAGCAGGTCGACTATCGCCTTGAATCCGGTAAGAATCACCTCATCATGAGTAAGCGGCTGGGCGCGGTTGCGCAGGCCGAGACAAAGGCGGGACATCATGGAAATTTCTGAGAGAAAAGTGGGCGACGTCTGTGTGGTGGGACTGAACGGGAGGCTGGATTCGGGCACCTCTGACAGCCTCGCGCAACGGCTGCATCATCTGATCGACGGCGGCGAACGGCGCCTGGTCATCGATGGAGAAAAGCTCGACTACATCAGCAGCACGGGGCTTCGGGTGCTGCTGGTCGCCGCCAAACGGCTCAAGGCCGCCGACGGCAAGATTGTCCTCTCGTCACTCAAGCCACATATTCTCGAGGTCTTCGAAATTGCCGGCTTCAAGTCCATCTTCCCGATCTACAGCAACGTCGACCAGGCCGTACAGCAAATCTAGACATACGCCCGCTTCAGCATGTCGGCCGCGGTCTCATCCAGTTGCTCGCCGCGGCGCACTTCTTCGAATCGGGCCAGCAAATCAGCCGGCCGCAGCCGCTGCTTCTCCGCCCCGCGCACATCATAAATGATGCGCCCGCGATGCATCATGATCAGCCGATCCCCGAGTGTCGCAGCCTGCGACATCGAGTGCGTCACCATGAGCGCCGTCAACTTGTCGCGCGCAATGATATCCTCACTCACGCGGATCACCTTGTCTCCGCTTTTTGGGTCCAGCGCCGCCGTGTGCTCATCCAGTAGCAGGATTTCAGGCCTCAACCAGGTGGCCATCAACAGCGTCAGCGCCTGCCGCTCTCCACCCGAGAGCGTGCCGATCGCATTTTCCAACCGGTTCTCGAGCCCCATGTGCAGCACGCGCACGCGATCATGCAATTCGCGCATCCATCCCGCCCCGAGCGCCGGCCCAAATCCCCTGCTGCGTCCCCGCCGAGCCGCGAGGGCCAGATTCTCCGCGATCGACATGCTGGGGGCCGTGCCGCTAAACGGGTTTTGAAACACACGACCGATCAACGCCGCTCGCCGGTGTTCGGGCCAGCGCGTGACATCGCGGCCGCCAAGACGGATGGATCCTGAATCGACAAAGAAGGTGCCCGCCACCGCATTCAACAGCGTGCTTTTTCCGGACCCGTTCGTGCCAATCACCGTCACAAACGAGCCGTCCTCGATGGAGAACGAAACCTGCCGGAGCGAACGCACCTCGTTGATCGTGCCCGGGTTGAACGTCTTCGAGATATCTCGCAGCTCAAGCATGCGCCACCTGTGGCTTTCTCCACCGCAGCTTGGCGAGTAGAGCGGGCAAGACGAGCGCCCCAAATACGAAAATTGCCGTGATCAGCTTCAAGTCATTGGGATCGAGGCCCCACCGCAGCGCCATCGCGACGAGCAACCGGAAGAGCACGGAGCCCATGATCGTGCCGACAATGGAGAGACCGAGCGATCGCACGCCGACCAGTGCCTCTCCGATGATGACGCTGGCCAGGCCCCAGACCAACATGCCGATGCCCATCTGGACGTCGGCAAACCCTTGATACTGGGCGAGCAGTGCGCCGGCCACGGCAATCAGGCCGTTCGAAACCCCGAGCCCCAGAATCATCATGACGCCGACGTCCACGCCGAGGGCACGGATCATTTGCGGATTGTCGCCGGTCGCCCGCATGGCGGTCCCTAGATGGGTACGGAAAAACCGGTCGAGCAGAACGCTCGTCATCACGATCGCGCCAAATACGGCAACGAGGATCGAGACATCCCGGACGCTGACCTCCCAGCCGAGAAGCCTCATGCTGCCGGTCATGCCCAGTGCCCGCGCTGCGTCTTCTGCATAATTCCCAAACGTGGTCGCCGAGAGCAGTGGGACATTGCTCTTCCCCATCACATGGAGATTCACGGAGTACAACGCCGTCATCACGAGGATGCCCGAGAGCAACCCATTGATCTTGAACTTGGTATGCAGCACCCCGGTGAGCGAACCTGCCGCCATGCCGGCGCAGAACGCCGCGGTCGTGGCGACGAACGGATTCATCCCGGCAACCAGCAAGATCGCCGCAACAGCGGCGCCGAGCGTGATCGATCCTTCGGCCGTAATGTCCGGGAAATCAAAAATGCGGAAACTGATGTAGACGCCCAACGCCAACACGGACAGGATGAGGCCGATCGTCAGGGCGCCGATCACGAGCGTCATGGCTGTAATGCTCCATCGACGGCACCGATCGGGCCAATCCAACACGCGCCTTGGACAAATTCGCTTTGCCCCGCGCCGCGCTCACGATCGTCATGGAGGAGATGCAGCAGCGTCTGAGGCGATTCAGTCTCGAACAGCCCCCGGACAGTTTCCTGTAAATCGACGCGGCCCTTGCGTATGGGGCGGTACGAGAAGGCGGCGGCATGCATGTGTCCGACCGGAGAGGCCGTCGTCCCGAACGGCCGGAGCAACGGCGCGACCACGCCGGCCTCTGTCTTGGCGCTCACACCGGCGGCAAGCACCAACGTCTTGGGGTACGCGCGTTCCGGTGTGAACGAGAGCCACTGCTGCACCTCCGGAAACCCGAAAGGCGCCGTGGCCGAGACAGCGGCCACCGGCGATTGCTTGAGCGCAGCGCCGACCAAACCGGAGGATTCCGCCACCATCGCGATTGCCGCCATGTCCGTTCCTGCGATCTCGAGGCAGGCGTCGACGAGCGCACTGAGCGTGACGGGTGTGTCTTTGCGCGTGGCCTGAAAGCGGGCGAGGTAGCGCCAAGGCCCCTCGCAGGTCAAACCATAGAGGACTTTCAGATCAGGCAGACCGGCCCCACCCGAGATCAAATAATCCGGCACGTTCGTCCCGTCCGTAGGCAGATACACCGCAGCTCCGGCGACCCACAAGAATTCGCCGAACCGCTGTCGGCAGTCTTCGAAATCTGTTCCCAACGCGCCCAACCCTACTGCGAGCGAGGCCTGGGGGAAATCGGTGGCTTGGGTGCGGAGATCAGCCGCCGCAAAGCGGCAGCCATCGAGTCGGGACGGATCTCCGATGGAGCGGCAACGCATGTGCCCGTCGGGAGAAAGCGAAAACACGTCCAAAGCCACCGTTTCTCGTTCGATCCGGCGCGCTGCGGACGGCGCAGCGGAAACCACCGCCGGCGCGGCGTCATCGGTCGAGAGCAACAGCGTATGCAAGCCCGCAAGCTTGAGCACCTCGCTGACATGTTGGGATGGGTGACAGACGGCCAGTGAGCCATCGATTCCGCGCAGTTGCTTGAAGAACTGCACGAGCACGCGGATGCCGGCGGAACTCAGGAACGATACCTCCGATAGATTAACGCGGATCTGGTAGCCACCCTCCCGAACGACGTCGGCGAGCGCCGTACTCAGATGCTCCGCCCAATACCCGTCCAGCCGGCCGTTGATCCGGACCTCCACGACCTCGTCCCGTTGGACTTTCGTTATCTGCATGGCCTCCTCATAGGGACGCCTCTTTCCGCAAAACAGCGGGAAAGGTCACACCCAGCTTCCGGGCGACCTTGTCGTTGAGCACGAGCTTCTTGACCGCCACTTCCTCGATCGGGATGTGGCGCGGGTCTTCTCCAAGCAACACACGGGCCGCCAGCGCCGCGGCGGCACGGCCGCTCTGATAAAACCCGAGGCCGGCGCACGCGAGCGCCCCGCGGTCCGTAAATTCCGGATCGTTGATGATGAGCGGCAGGCGATGGTCATCCGCAACCTTCACGACGCCTTCGAAGGCCTGCAGCACGGTATTGTCACCGGTGATCCAGAAGGCTTGGATGTGCCGTGCCGACAGGACCTGGGCGGCCTGAAAGACTTCGCTCGTGTTCGTAATCGCGACCTCCTCCAGTGCGATTCCCTGCCGGCGGAACGCGTCGCGCGCCACCGCGATGACTTTTCGCGAGTTGGCTTCCGAGTTGTTATAGATCGTGCCGACTGTTCGCACGCCGGGAACCAAATCGCGGATCAATTGGACGGTATCCGGGATTGGCGGGAAGGAGCCCACACCCGTGATGTTGGGCACGTGGTCCTCACGCGTCGGCCCCACGCCCGCGGAGATCGGATCGTACACCACGGTAAACACCACTGGTGTCTTTTTCACCAGGCCGATGGCGCCGGTCAGCAACGGCGTCGTCATCGGCACAATGAGATCGAGATCCTGACTCATAAAGTTTTGAAGAATGCTCGGAATGTTGCCCATTTCGCCCTGCGCATGGGCCTTCTTGAGCTGGAGATTCTTTCCGTCTACAAAGCCAAGCTCTTTCAAACCATCCAATAAGCCTTGCAGACCGGAGTCCACCCCGGGATCTGGACCGAAATAAGCCACGCCCACCTTATATATCCGACCGGCGGCAGGCGTCCGGATCGCGCGCGCTGATTTTTTGAGCGCCCCACCCTCCACCACCGCATCGGCCCGGCGCCGGACCTCCTCCGGAAGTCGCCACGGGTCGCGGAGGCCGGCAAACGCGCCTGGATTGACGACGAACATTTGGGGAACAACATTCTTGACGGGAATGGCGGCCGGATCGGCTCCGTGGAGTACGTTCGCCGCCAGCTCGCCGGTAAGCCGCCCGATTTCTACATGGTCTGCACCAACATCGAACAAGGCACCTCGCTGGGCGCTGGGCGGAATATTGGTGAAGACCGGGATTGCGGATTTTTTGGCCGCAGCAATCACGCCGTCCAACGCGACAAGAACGGTCACGTCGCCGCCGACCCACAACGCTTGAGCTCCCCGGCTGATCAGCGACCCCGCCGCTTCCACGACGCCGGAAGAGTTGTCGACCGTCGCTTCAAGCAATCGAATGCCTAACTCAACGGACACTTCACGCGCTTTTCGAGTGCCCGCTTGCGAGTTGGATTCTGCAGTGTTCCACACCACGCCGACGGTGGTCAATGATGGCAGCAGCTGCTTGGCGACTCGAAACGCTTCGCCCACCGGCTGCATGCTACCGTATCCGACAAGGTGCTTGGGATGGTTCAGCGGCTCCTCGCGGCTGATGCCGACGCCCGCGCTGAACGGATCAGTCACAAGGCCGAAGACGTGCTTGGTACGGCCGGCCCGATTCGCACCGGCCACCGCTTGTAGGGACAGCGTGCTGGCGGTCAAGATCAGGTCGAATCGTCCATCCGTGATTTCTCTGGCGATCGCGTTCTCGGTCGGCGTGTCGTTCTCCGCATTGAACCGTTGGATCGCAACGGTGTCGCCGTCTTTATATCCTCCTTCCGCGAGGCCCAGGAGCATCCCGTGAATCCCTTCCTCCAACACCGGCTGCGACGCATGCTGGAGAATCGCGATGCGGGGTATCGCCTGGCGGCTCTCGCTTCGGCGGTTCCAATCAGATAGCAGCAGGATGCCAATGGCGAGCGTGATGAGAAACAGGCCGAGCGCTAGCCGTTTGACGACGTAGACCACAGCATTCCTGAATGTTGTGATGAACAGATGCGAGGTAAGGGAGGATAGCCGAGACCCTATCGGAAGTAAAGAATTGGCGGAGGTGGAGGGGCGCCTGTTTGCTCAAGCGATGGATAACCCCGCAGGGCTCTATCCCGGCTTGGCTCCGCAAACTTGGTCCGTCCTAGACTTCGTCAGAACGGACCTTCGAACATTGCGTCTCGCCATCGCCGCCTGGGAAAAGGGCGCGCGTCCCGGGTAAACGATTGCAAGGCAATCGGTGGGTGGGCGGGTGAAAAGGCGTGCGCAGGGTTGGGCGGGTGAGATTGGCGACCGCCGGGATGAGGGCCCTGCATCCATCGCAACTCGCATCAGGCGTCCCGTCCACCTTCTTAAGGAGAAAACGAGCGAGCTTGGAAGGAGCATTATCATTCTTCAATCAGCCTGACCGACAGCGTCTGACCTTCCTCCGAGATTTTCGCTTCCACTCGGTCGCCGGGATTGGCTCGATTGGGGACTCTGGTTTCGCGCGTGAGCTTCAACTCGATCTTCTGACCAGCTGGCGTGGTGATGACATAGGCTTTATCAACCAGCTTAAGAGTCTCTTCCCCACGAGCATCCTTCGCCATGTGGAACTCTCCCTCCACCGCAGAGACCTGGCCTGTGACAGTTTTTGACGATGGTGATCCTGATTGAGACCCAGCGTGGCTTGTAGAAGCACTGAACGAAGGACTTGCTAAGCTGAGGAAGATGACAGTGACTGCGGCACTCGCAAGTTTGGTAGATAGCATAGGATCCTCCCTTCTACCCACCTCACCTCATCATTATGGGCGCACCTCTGTATGCGATGCACCTCGTATGCCATATTGGATCAGAGCGCTTTTAAAACGAAAAGATTCATAAGCACCTCCAAAGTCGAGTCATTTCTGAGTCGTTTTAACATAGAGCGTGTAGGCGGCAGGCACTAGGAACATCTCTGGCAAAAGCACTCCAACACTCTGTAGTATTCCTCCGCCTAAGTCATGAGTGAGTGAGAGACATGCTTCACCTATTTGAAATTGGCGCCACGCTACTGGCCGGCCTTGGATTGTTCTTTGTCGGGCTAAAAGAGATTTCTCGTCAACTCACCACGATGGGAGGCTCTCGGCTCCGTGAGATGGTGACTCAGGCAAGTGCCAACCCCGCTGTGGGAGTGGTAGGGGGAGTCCTTTCAGGCTTCATTACGCAGAGCGGACGGACCACGTCCTATCTGGTGGCGAGCCTCGTTCATAGCGGCGTGCTGCCTGTCCACGGCGCCTTGCTCGTTGTGCTCTGGGCCAACACCGGTTCTTCCCTCATGACGGTGGCGGCACTCCTTCCCACCGAATCACTGATCTACGTGCTGGTCGGGTTGGCGGGACTTGCTTTCGCATTCGAGTTTCCTTCTCGATGGCGCACGGTCTCCGGAGCCCTCTTCGCGCTCGCGCTTATACTCTTCGGGCTCCTGCTGATCAAAGAAGGCTCCTCTCGGCTTCTGGCAATCTCCTGGGCCGCGACACTGTTCGAGATTATCGGCGACTCCGGACTCGTTGCATTCGTCACAGGCACGCTCCTCACACTGATTTCTCAGTCGCACATGGCGGTTATCCTCCTGTCAATCGCCATGGCCCAACCAGGCGCATTCGCATCGGAGCATATTTTCATGCAGGTGTATGGCACTTATGCCGGCTCCGCCGTCCTGACGTTTTTGGTTGGCGTGACCTTCAAGGGCGTCGCGAGGCAGGTCGTGATCGCGCAGGCGTTGTCTAACCTCGTGGGCGCGGCGCTCTTCGTCGGACTGTTTTACGCCGAGGGACTGACCGGTATCCCCTTGGTACAGGCGGCAGCCACTCGGATATCCGAACAGATCGCCGTCCAGGCGGCGTTCGCGGCCATCCTGTTCAGTGTGGTCACCTCTGTGCTCCTGACGGTACTCGCGAAGCCCTACCAAGCACTCCTCGCACGCTTCTGGCCATCCACCGAAGAGGACATGCTCTCGCACACTCGATACATCAATGCGGAGGCCCTGAACCAGCCCGAAACAGCCATTCTGCTGGCGGAAAAGGAGCACCTGCGACTCGCCAAGCGATTTCCGTTGTACCTCGACGCGCTCCGGACCGACCGATTGGTCAGCGGACAGCCGGGCCCGTCCGTCTACCATGCGGCGTTTCTCGGCATCGGTGAACGCCTCACAGGCTTTCTACGTGACGCCTTGCAACGCGACGTTTCAGTGGAACTCGCCGAAAAACTCCTGAACCTCCGTAACCGTCAGGACCTGCTTGCCGCCATCGAGGAGGACCTGCTTCGACAGTACGAAGCGCTGCGCGCCCGGCCTGGGGGCGCCAAGGCCGCTCAACTGTGTGCTGCGATCGTCGAGGTCCTGGACACGATGTTGCAGACGACGCTTGCGGCAGCCGAAACCGGTGATCGCGACGAGATGGCAGTGCTCGGCGCCATGACGTCGGACCGGGGCGAGACGATGGAGCGGATCCGCAAAAAATATCTCGCGACCGAGGAAGACGTGACGACGGAAGATCGGGCGTTAATTCTCCATGTCACTCATGGATTCGAGCGAATCGCTTGGTCGCTTGGGCGGTACGGCGAGCTGCTGGCACGAAACACGACCCGGTGAAGACGCCCTCAATTTTCACGATCAAGATCCCGGATGATCGTCCGGGAGAGCACGATCCCCACCCCGAGTGCCACGGCCACCATGACCAGCAGGCCCTGTGAGAAGAGGCGGTCTTGTTCGCGCTGAACGCCCGATTCTTTCTCGCGCTGCTGAAACACTATCGACGCCTGTTGCTCAATCTGCTCCACAAGATTGTCCATCCGGTCGGCGAGGTCCCGATCGACATCCTCGACCAAACGACCCACGGCCATGGCGTCCTTGCCGGTCCGGTGGTCGTATTGAGCCAGGGCTTCCCGGTACCGATGACCGAGAGTTTCGTGCGACGTCCGTAGTTCATCGACAGTAGACGCGTCGAGAGACAGAGCCATCACCCCACCTTTCATCCGGTCCAAGTGCTCGTCCACTTGACGCTCGTGTTGTTCGAATGCCGCCAGATGCTTCTTGTACAAGTCCCTCTCTCGCACACGAAGTAAGAGGTTCTTCCATTCCTGAACTTGCTTCTTGAAACTGACTTTCGCGAGGCGGGCGGTATCTACGACGTGCACCAGCAATCTGGCTTGTGTGAGCCCCTCCGCTGTGCGGCGGTTCGACTCCGCGAGATGGATCAAGCCGTAGACGCCGGTCGCGAGGATGAGGAGGCCCATGATGCCGACGATCGCCATGAGACGCTTCTTGATGCTCGCTCTCAGGGCATAGGCGGTCCGATCAGTCATCTCAGTCCCTCTCGGCTTATCAGAATCAAGAACATCCGAGCGATACGCTGGGCAGAGCTTACCTCAACTAAAAGTCGTCTGTCCGCTTTTCTCTCACAAACAATTCCTTACACGCCCTGCTTTGTACCGGCGCCATATATTGAGGGCTGGAACGTGCACCGCCCCTTCCTTTATAGTTCAATTTTCTTTCTCGTTCGTCGCACCATGTCATTTCTTGCCTCTCAACACCCTGCCGCGAAATGGATCGTCATCGCGCTCATCACGGGCGCCTATTTTTTAGCAGGAAAGATCGGCCTCGGCTTCGCCTCAGTGAATGTCAGCGCATCGCCGGTCTGGGCTCCTGCCGGGATGGCCATTGCGCTCCTCCTCCTGTTCGGATTCCCCACCTGGCCGGCAATCTTGCTCGGGGCCTTCTTGGTCAATGTCACTACCACAGGAGCGTTGGTCACATCAGCCAGCATCGCAGTCGGCAATACGCTCGAAGGGATTTTGGGCGCGTGGCTGTTACAACGGTTCGCGCATGGCGTCCAGGCGTTTGAATCTCCTCCGGACATTTTGAAGGCCGCCCTGCTCGCCGGATTCCTGAGCCCGACCGTCAGTGCCACCATCGGCGTCACCACCCTCATGTTGGCGCAGTATGCATCATTCGACGAATTCGCAGTCATTTGGCTCACGTGGTGGATGGGCGATGCGACCGCCATTCTGATTGTCACGCCGGTGATACTCTTGTGGACCCAGAATCCCCGCATTGAATGGAACCGCCGGCAACGACTCGAGCTCGGCCTCTTATTCCTCGTACTCCTCGTGACCTGTGCCGTGATTTTTGGTCCTCTGATGAATACGGGACACAAGTATCCGCTGCAGTTCCTGCTCGTGCCCATCATGATCTGGGCGGCCTTCCACTTCGGTCCACGAGAGACGGCCACGCTGACGGTCCTCTTGGCAGGATGGGCGACGTTCGGAACGATCCATGGCCGAGGCCCATTCGCCAGCGATTCCGAGAATGAGGCGCTCTTGCTCGGTCAAGCCTTCCTTGCGGTGAACTCGGTCATGGCCTTGGCGCTGGCCGCCGCCGTGCAGGAAGGCAAAGACGCGGAGACGCGGTTCCTCGACACAGCCGAACGGTTGGTGAAGAAGCGTACGCAAGAGCTGCTCCACACCCAGGCACGTTTGCGCACGATGGCGCAGACGCTCACCTTGACCGAACAGCGTGAGCGCAAGCGCATGGCCGGTGAACTACACGACTATCTTGCCCAGCTGCTTGTGCTCGGCAAGATGAAGCTGTCGAATATGGACGCACAAATCCAGAACATCGGCGGTCCCACGGCGGCACTGTTTCAGGAGATCGACGATACATTCAGCAAGGCCCTCGACTACACCAGGACGTTGATGGCGCAGTTGAGCCCGCCGGTGTTGCATGAGTTGGGTCTGCCGACGGCACTCCAATGGTTGGCCGATCAGATGAAGAAAGCTCGTCTCACGGTGGAGGTGCGGCTCGGAACATCCGACTTGCCGTTACCTGAACATCAAGCGCTCTTGTTGTTCCATTCGGTTCGCGAGTTACTGCTCAATATCGCCAAACATGCGGAGACGAACAAAGCCACCTTGACGCTCGATGTGGCGGATGACCAATTGAGAATTGCCGTCAGGGACAAGGGAAAGGGGTTCAACACCGACAGTCTCGAGCCCACGCAGCCGGGTCTTCATTTTGGACTCTTCAGCGTCAAAGAGCGCATGGAGGAGCTCGGAGGATGGCTGCGAGTCGAGAGCGCCGAGGGGCGTGGAACAACCGTCACGTTGGGTCTGCCGTTCACGTCAGCCGTCTCAACTCCAGACCTGTTGGGAACCGACGGACGCGTCTCTCCACCTGCCGCGAAGGAGGCCGGGGTGCGCCGCGTGTTACTCGTGGACGATCATGCCATGGTTCGCCAAGGGCTTCGAGCCATCCTGGACCATTACCCTGATTTATTCATCATCGGGGAAGCGGCAGATGGCCGGGAAGCGGTGTCCATCGCAAAGAAGCGAGTGCCGGACGTCATCATCATGGACATCAACATGCCACGCATGGACGGCATCGAAGCGACCAAGCGGATCAAGCAGGAACAACCGGAGACCATCATCGTTGCGGTCTCAGTCAACGATACGCCGCATCTCCGGGAATCGATGCAGAAGGCCGGCGCCTCAGCATTCGTGTCAAAGGAGGAAGCCGGTGAACGGCTCTACGAGACGATCATAGGCCTCACGTCCACAGGAACGCACTAACCTTTTAACTCCTCAGACCGAATGAATGCCGCTCTCAATCACTCCCAGCGCGATCTCAAATTTCAAATCTCAGACTCAAATGCTCCTTCCGAGCTTGCTCGTCTCTGTTTTTTGGGCATGGCCTGAATTGCTTCCAACGTGCGACCTTCTCACCCGCCGATCCCTGCCGCGCCGAGACGCGCCGTGCACCAAAAGGAGCACCACCTTTTCTGATCTTCCGTAGGTTGCTGACCCTTTTCCCTGGAGGGCGGATGGTCGCCGCGCTGTGACTTGCGATGGGTGCAGTGGCCTGTCGGTGTGGTCGCCAGGCGATGGCGAGACGCAATGTTCGAAGTTCCATTCGGACGAAGTCCAGGATGGAACAAGTTTGCGGAGCCAAGCAGCGACAGGTCGCTGCGGTTACACCCATCGCTGAACAGGAGGCGACCATCCGGCTTCCTTCCGCCTTCCGCGAGCACAGGAAACGATCAGGCAATTTGCCCGTTCTTTCCTTCCGAACTTGCTCGTTTTCTTTTTAACGAACGGACACGGGCGCCCTTATTTGAGATCTGAGATTTGAGATCTGAGATTGCGCTTCGTGCGCTAGTGTGTCCAAATCTTTTCGGGGGTGTCCGCGTACGGATAGACATGCACCATCCAGCCGAAGAGCTGCGGCACGAACCGCCCGCCGGCCTGATCGCATTCAGCTTTAGTCAGGATGGACCCTTTGGGGCCGAACTTCTTCCAATCGGCGGTCTGCATGTCCTTCTTCGGCGGGAGGCAGATATTCACGTGCGCGTGCCACTGCGCAATGCTCAGCGGAATGCGTTCGTTCAAATCCTTCTCGCTCGCCCATTTCGGTGCCGTGAACATCGCACCTTCCAGTTCAAAGCCGTCAGGGGTTTTTCGGTATAACAGCGAGGTCGGCTGTTTCGGATCGAAGCTGAAGGCGGCCTTGAATCCATTCCACTTGCGCGTAAAGTGATAATGCGGCTGTTGCACGTTCGGGAGGAACGGCTCAAAGCCATCATTGATGGCGACGCGATACTCGCGATACGGAGCCAACACCTGCCGCAGCTTCCGAAGGATGTCCCACGCCGTCGCCTGATCGGCCTGATTCGCCGGACGAAGCGTGGTCCAGCGGAAATGCGGCCCTAGATGCGCATGAGAGCCGGTCATGGAGCTGACCGTTTCCGCCTCATGATGCCCATGCTGGTGCTCTTCTTCCGCGTCGACGTGCGACGGCGGCTCCTCTGCGGCCTGGTTAGGCTTAGGTGTACACGCAATTGTGAACAGAAATGCAAGGATCAGAATCAAAGAAGGCATGCGGTTCTTCTAGAGAATAGCATAAACCGTTCGGGTGCGCTCAGAGAATCACCTCGCAGGATACCGGTCATCCTTTTGTCGAGAAGCCCGCCGTTTCAACATCCACTGAACCCATGAATGCCTCAAAGTGCGACTGCAATCCATAGGCGCCGTACAAGACTTCGAGATCTTTCATCATCCGTCGCACCGAGGCGACGAGCCGCGCCTCTTCTCGTTTCACCTGGCCCCGCAGCCGAGAAACTTCAATGGCACGGCGGACGGCGAAGAGTAATGTGCCTTCCTCGACAGGTTTCACCAACACGTCATAGGCACCCGCGTCCATCGCCTGCCGAAAGAGGTCTTCCTGATGTTTTTCAAACAGCAGAAGTACTGGACACTCGGGGTGAATTTTTTGTACCGCCCGGACAAAGCCGATGCCTTCGAGGCGGGGCTGGTGTGCGTCACAGATGATCGCCCCATAGTCCGTCGACCTGACCTGCTCCAGAGACGTCAGCACGGTCTCTACAGTGTCGATGTGCGCGCGCGGCAACTTGAGGCGCAGGGTCGAAGACAAGGTTTCGAGCAGAATAGGATCGTCTTCAATGATGAGGATGCGAGATGACTGCATGGTGTGTCCTATAAGAAAAAGATGGGTATGATTGTACTGACTCCGGCGCGATCACGATTGCGCCAGCGAACATGGGTCATTATATGATACTTTGCTCTGCGAGCCTGGATATTTTGACGAACCTCACAGGATAAAAGGAGCGTGCCAGCCACATGAGAATCTGGCCTGGGAGTCCGTATCCCTTGGGAGCCACGTGGGACGGCGAAGGTGTGAATTTCGCGCTGTTTTCTGAAAACGCCACGGCGGTGGATCTCTGTCTCTTTGAGAGACAGGACGACCCTCGGGAGGCGCACCGCATTCGCATCGAAGAGTGCACTGATTTCGTCTGGCACGTGTATCTACCGGAGATCCGGCCCGGACAACTCTATGGCTACCGTGTCCACGGCCTGTATGAGCCGGAAGCCGGCCTCCGATTCAACCCGGCGAAGGTTCTGATCGATCCGTACGCGAAAGCGATTGCCGGCAATATCGATTGGTCGGACGCCCTGTTTGGGTACCGGATCGGTGATCCAAAGGCCGATCTCTCCCTCGACGATCGGGATAATGTCGCGTCGATCCCGAAGTGCGTGGTCGTCGACCAGGCGTTCACGTGGGGCGGCGATCAACTATTGCGGACGCCCTGGGATCAGACGGTGATCTATGAAGTGCATGTCCATGGATTTACCGCGCGACATCCGGATGTCCCCAAGAACCTGCGCGGCACCTATGCGGGGCTCGCGACGCCGGAAGTGATCGAGCATCTCCAACAAGTAGGCGTCACAGCCGTCGAATTACTCCCGGTCCATCATTTCGTTCGCGACCAACACCTGGTCGACCGCGGGCTGACCAATTATTGGGGCTATAACTCGATCGGATTTTTCGCGCCGGACATCCGTTATGCGGCCTCGCCGGAACGCGCCCACCATGTCTGGGAGTTCAAGACGATGGTCAAGGCGCTCCACAACGCGGGCATCGAGGTCATCCTCGACGTCGTGTACAACCATACGGGAGAAGGCAATCATCTGGGCCCGACGCTGTCCTTCCGGGGCATCGACAACGCCTCGTACTACCGGCTGGTTCCGAACGTCCCGCGCTACTATCAGGACTACACCGGCTGCGGCAACACCCTGAACGTCCGCCATCCGCGGGTGTTGCAACTCATCATGGACAGCCTGCGGTACTGGGTGCTCGAAATGCATGTGGACGGCTTCCGGTTCGATCTCGCTTCCACGCTGGCAAGGGAGCTGCACGACGTGGACCGGCTGAGCGCGTTTTTCGACATCATTCATCAAGATCCGGTGCTCTCACAGGTGAAACTGATCGCCGAACCCTGGGACTTAGGGGAAGGCGGCTACCAGGTCGGCAACTTTCCGGCCGGCTGGGCCGAGTGGAACGGCAGGTATCGCGACGCGATCAGGCGCTATTGGAAAGGCGACGGAGGCCAAGTCGCGGAGCTGGCCTATCGGCTGTCCGGGAGCAGCGATCTCTATGAGGGCGGCGGCCGGCGGCCCCATGCGAGCATCAATTTCGTGACCGCGCACGACGGATTCACCCTTCACGATCTGGTTTCGTATAACCAGAAGCACAACGAAGCCAACGGGGAAGACAACCGCGACGGCACCGACGACAACCTCAGTTGGAACTGCGGCGTGGAGGGCCCGACGACGAAACCGTCAATTGTCGCTCTGCGGGAACGGCAAAAACGGAACATGCTGGCCACGCTGCTCTTGTCCCAAGGCGTCCCGATGCTCTGCAGCGGCGACGAAATGGGGCGGACACAGCGCGGTAATAACAACGCCTATTGCCAGGACAATGAAATCAGTTGGATGGATTGGAGCCTAAGCAAACCGCAACAGGCGCTCCTGACGTTCACCAGGGGCCTCATCGCGCTGCGGCAGAAACATCCGGTGTTCCGGCGCCGCCGGTTCTTTCAAGGCCGTCGAATCCGTGGGGCGGAAGTCAAGGATCTCTATTGGCTGCGCCCCGATGGGAAAGAGATGACGGATGATGATTGGACCCAGGGCTATGTCCGCTGCCTGGGCGTCCGGTTGGCCGGCGACGCGATGGAGGAGAAAGACTCGAAAGGGAGACCGCTCCTGGACGAAACCTTCCTCGTGTTGCTCAACGCCCACCACGAACCGAGACCCTTCACGCTGCCCGCGCACAAGCGTGGAGTGCGATGGCAACCGGTGTTTGACACCGCCCTCTATGACATCAACGGAAAGCCGGTTAACCTCTTGAGAGGTGGCGAGCAGTATGATCTCGAAGCCCGTTCGCTCGCCGTGCTCCGGCTACGACCAAAACAGTCCCCCGTCTCGTAAGCCGCGGCCACTCATGACGGTTTGGCAGATTACCGCTTTGATTCACCTGTAAAAGGATACTGTGTACCGAGGACCGACTCAGTGGTGGTAGGCACCACCATACATTACTGCCGCGGCGGTGTAGCAAGCGGCAATACGTATCCTCCACAAGCAGCCCCACGAACGACGGTTCGCATCATCCCTTCAACGGCAGTCAGGCGTCTAGCTAAACGATGGGAAGTATATGGATTTTCAGCCAACTCCTTCGGGTGGTGAGGACACTTTCAGGTATTTTCTCGTGATAGGTTTACGGCGGCTTTCTTTTTGCTCCCTTCCGTACCGGTGCTGATCCATCCAATCACCAATGGGAGGAGGCCACCATGCTACGAGGAATATCTGCAGGCGACTTCTATGCGCGTGGGCTGGCGTTAAAGAAAGTCCAAATCTTCGACATGGCTGTCACGGAGTTTCGAGAGGCGACGAAAGACCCGGACCAGGCGGGCAAAGCCCTTGCGCAGATGGCGCTGTGTTTGAAAAGACTAGGCCGTGACGACGAAGCGGTCACAGCCTTTCGAGGGGCGCTGGCAACGGAATCCTTTTCTCCGATTGAACGGGTCCACATGCAGTACTTGCTGGCACAGACATTTGAATCGCTCGATCGAGGGTCCGAGGCCCTGGTCGTCTATCGCACGATTCGACGAGCGTACCCCAATTTTCAGGACGTGGATGACCGAATTAGAAACCTGAGGTCACACGAAGTGGGTTCTCGCCATTCTCTGGTCGCTCATCAAGGCAGAGACCTTACCAAGCTATGGTCAGAAATTAAGCCTCAGCTGACTTCCCTGCTAAACCAGACTTGGCAACGCCTCGCTCACTACGGGGATATGCCGGATACCCCTCGACCAGTCGAACGATCGGACTCGGCTCAAAAAGCGCTCGAGCGGCGCCGCCAGGGTCGGATCGCCGTCCAGATGTTAAGCCAATTTTTCTCGAAGGCCCACACCGGGGCCGGAGAGGGAGAAGTACGAGACCTCTCACCGTCCGGCTGCCGGATAACAAGTCCAGCGCGAGTCGCTCTGGGGACCGCTGTCGAGTGTTGGATCTATCCGCAGGACGGCAATCCCTTCGCTGTGGATGAGGCCACCGTTCAGTGGGTTGGTCATCGCGAGTTTGGGTTGCGCTTTAGCAACGTACGCATTGGCGTGCAGCGGCAGATTACGGAGATGTGTTGAAAATGGCGCGCAGTGTCGACCGCGTCTCGCTTGTCCTTCAAAACGCTCCATTTTCATTAGGTGAATCTTTCGGCATTTCTTGAACCAAGTCCCAAAGCTCAACGACCCGATTATTTTCAAACCTGAAAATATGAACAACAGCAACGGGGGCTGCATGAGGCTCTCGCCTTAATACCTGCGAGTGCGTAATAACCGTGTTGCCATCCTGATAAACGTGCTTCACTTCAATGGACTTGTTTGGGTTTGTTTTATGGGCCTCTTCCATCGCTTTCAGGAGAGATTCGCGCTCACCGTTGAAATACTGGTTGTGATGAATAAAGTTGGGCGCGATGAATTTATCGTAAGCCGCTCTGACATCCCCACTGCCTGCCATCTTCAAAAATGTTACCGCTGATTCTTTGTGGTCCATAATCCACCTTCATGCAAACAATCCTCTGCGTGCTCACAGGGAAAGTGAGCCGATTCTGTCACGACTCGCATGAATGCAAATGTCAGGTAGGGCAAATCTGAAGCACTTGGTTCTGCATCCATAACATATGAACTATGCCGCACGCTTTTGGGGACCTTCATGCTGGTGATTGCGCTCGCCACAATGCGATTCGAGATCCCGGATGAGTTCTCGAGCGCAAAACAAGACGGCTTCACACTCGGCTTCTGGTAGGCCTTTATGGTCAGAGGCAAATTCGCTCACTCTCTCAAATGCGCGTATGAGCTCTTGCACAAGGAGCGTGACTCTACGATTTTCCATCCGGCATGCTACTGCCACCAGATGCGGAGAACAAACTCGGTCAATCCCAAGAATGTGGTCACTTAATGAGAAAGGAACATGCTGAAATGTTCGACAGTTGCATCAAGAGAGCCAGGACTTTACCAGTCCTTCCGTCTGGGTCTTGGATTACTCTCCCCCGGCCTGACTTGGCGCAAGGATACCCCCGGCAAGTGGTGAGGCCAACTTTGCGTCATCGTAAAAACGGGTACGGAGTGACACTCCCCTTTGTTTCCTACAAAAAACAAGAGCCCAAGCCGAACGGCTTGGGCTCTACTGATGACTCCAACGGCCTCTTTCAAGAAATCTTCAACTACCAGCGATCGCGCTTGCCGCCGACGCCGCTCATCCCGCGTCCGGAGCCCCCGCGCGACTCTTGAGGACGAGCTTCATTCACAGTGAGGGTACGTCCTCCCAACTGTGTGCCGTTCAACGCGCTGATCGCGGCTTGGACTTCAGCGTCCGAGGACATTTCGATGAACCCGAACCCCCTGGACTGCCCGGTGAACTTATCCGTCATGATCCGCGCTGAAACGACCGTGCCGTGTTGCGCAAACAAGTCGTTCAACTCCTCCTCCTTCGTCGCATAAGGCAATCCACCCACATACAGCTTCAAACCCATCTGGCTTCCTCCTTAAATGATTAGGACTAACTGATGGCACTCATTCGCGTCTCACTTGTACGCGACCAGCTAGGGAAACTCTATCGGTGGTCCATCGATAATCTTGTCATGGTTTCAACGACAAGCGAACTTGAGCGTCTAGATTGGCGGGATCCAACTCGGGCGGGTGCCTCTTCATGACACACATGGCGTTCATCGCATCGAACGGACTCACGGAGACAGGAACGAGCAAGACCATCGAAGCCGG
>Ga0081455_10002132_pt1 | contig 23569 bp, 18 predicted proteins | sample TabmetS3T2R1_FD_70207 | JGI IMG/M metagenome (GOLD analysis project Ga0081455, IMG submission 70207) | Tabebuia heterophylla rhizosphere microbial communities from the University of Puerto Rico - S3T2R1 | ecosystem: Host-associated > Plants > Roots > Rhizosphere ...
CCGTCCCCTCCGACGACCAGGGCGTGGCGGCGAGCGTGCTCGGCCTCGCCGTGTTCCGTGACGGCGCCGTCGACGCCGAACTGCTCGGCTACGTGCACCCCCACGGCAACTGGATCGACTGGCGGGCGTGAGCGTCGTTGTCGAGGGCTCCATACGGTGCTGATTCTCGTCCCGGCATCCTCCTCGTCGAGTCCGTTGGCGACCATCCAGTGACTGGGGCCATGACGTTCAGCTACTACGGCCATCCCGAGCGGTGTTGCTTCGAGAACTCATCCCCAACAGAACCTTCAATTGGCGCTCACTGGCCGCCGATTTTGTGTTATGATCGAACATATGTTGGGGTCAGTGGAGGAGACAGAATCGGGTCAAACGACGTCGGGTCAAGCGACGGCTCTGACCGCCGCGATCGACGGTTTGCTCGATATCGACGCTGACACGCTGGATGACACCGAGCTGGCCGACGCGGTGGTGGCTTTGCATCGCCAACAGGCCCGACTGGCCGCCGCCGTGACCCGGCTGACCGCGGTGGCCGACGCCCGGCGGGTGTGGGCCGGGGACGGTTCCCGGTCGTGTGGCGCCTGGCTGGCGCACCGCTGCCGCCTGCCGGTCGGCCAGGCCCGGGCGGAGGCATGGTTGGGCCGGCGGCTACGCACCATGCCCGCCACCGCCGAGGCGTTCGTCGCCGGGGACATCTCCCCGCGGCACGCCCTGGTGCTGGCTTCGCTGGCGGGCGGCCGCACGGCGGAGTACTTCGGTCGAGACGAGGCGCTGCTGGTTGACCACGCCCGCACCCTGGCGTGGGCCGACTTCGTCCGCGCGGTCGAGTATTGGCGTCAGCACGCCAATCCCGACGGTGTCGAGCGCGACGCCGCCCACGACGAGGCCCTGCGCCGGGTGCACCTGTCACCGGGGCTGCGGGGCACCGGGATCCTCGACGGGATGCTGACACCGCTGGGCTACGCCACCGTCGACGCCGCGTTGCGGCGCCTCGAACAGGAACTGTTCGACGCCGACTGGGCCACCGCCCGCGCCCAACACGGCGACGCCGCCACCGCCGGCCACCTGACCCGCACCCCCGCCCAACGCCGCCACGACGCCCTCGTGGAACTTGGCACCCGCGCCATGGCCGCACCCCCCGACGGCAAACGCCCCCGCCCGCTGATCAGCGTGTTCGTCGGCTACGAGACCTTCAAAGGCCGCATCTGCCAACTCGCTGGCGGCACCGTCGTCACCCCCGGCACCGTCGCCTCACTGCTCGACGAGGCACTCATCGAACGGGTCGTGTTCGACGGGCCCTCCCGGGTCACCGACCTGGGCCGCGCCCGACGCTTCACCGGGGCCGCCCGCCACGCCCTCGAAGTCCGCGACCAACACTGCACCCACCCCGGCTGCGACCAGCCCCCCGAACGCTGCCAAGGCGACCACATCCATGCCTGGACCACCGGCGGCACCACCACCGTCGACAACGGCCAACTGCGCTGCGGCTACCACAACCGCTGGCGCTGGCACCACGCCGACCCCGACCCCCCACCCCGGCCGAACCCCGACGTCGACCCCGACCTGCGCCGACGCATTACCTACCTCGAAAACTGGCGGGCCAGGCTCCAAGCCACCATCGCCGCCGAACAGGCATCCGACCCCTAGCCGACCGGCCCGGCCGGCTACAGCGAGCAGCGCGGTTCGATGCGTCCGACGGCGCCGAGGCCGTCGACCGCCATGAGCCCGCCGTCGACGAACGTCACGAACAGCCGATCGAGGCCTGGCCCGGCGAATGCCACGTCGGTGGGGTTGGGCAGCGGCATCGCCACCTCGCGGTCGAGGCCGTCGCGAGCGAAGCGCACCAGCCGGCCCCCGCCGAACAGTGCACACCACAGGCCGCCCCGGGCGTCGAGTGCGGCGCCGTCGGGCCCGCCTTCGAGGTCGGTCATGTCGCCGAACACCCGCCGGTCACCGACCGAGCCGGCGTCCGGGTCGTAGGGGTATGCGTAGTAGTGCGCCGACGTGTCGCCGATGATCAGCGTCATCTCGCCGTCGATCACGCCCGCGTTCGGGCCGTTGGTGTTGGAGATGTCGGGATCGAGCATGCGCCACCCGTCCCGCGGCGAGAACCACCACGCCGATCCGCTGGCGGGACCGAGGTTCAGCTTGCCGGTGACGACGTTGCCGGCGGCATCCGCGCACATGTCGTTGCAGCGCCCGTCGATCTCATCGGGGTACGGGCTCACGAGGGTCCACTCTCCCGAGTCGGGGTCGACCACGTGGAGGCCATCGTCGAGCGCAGCCAGCACCCGGCCATCGGTCGTGGCCACGATGCCGGTGGGCATCGAGGGAGCGGAAAGGGTCTGCACCTGGTCGCTCCCGCCGTCCAGCCAGTGCAACGTCCTGGCAGCACAGTCGACGAAGTACAGGCGCTGCCGCCGCTCGTCCCAGAGGAGGCTCTCGCCCCATCCGGTCGTGATGTCGCCGATGCGCGTGATTTCCATGCGGGACATTGAAACCCACGGGAACGGGGCCCCGGCCGGCCGGTCATGGTCGGCCAGCCGGGGCCCGTTGTCCCGCCAGGCTCTAGGCGCTCACCGGCCGATCTCGAGTCGCGGGGCGCGGTCGAGGAGGTGCCCCACGGCGTTGGACACCGCCGCCAGGTCGATGGCGGCGACGAACGTCGAATACGTCAGCCACGTGAGGGCCCACCCCGGGTCGAGGACCCAGGGCGGGCGGTGCACCGGGCTGCGGCACAGGCCCAGGCGGCGCAGCTCGACCAGCGCGGGGATGTCGAAGAGGTCGAGCTTGCCGGCGAACAGGGCCCCCACGCAGTCGAGGCGTTCCTCGACGAACGCCGCCCTGATGAACGTGCTGACCGCGAGGAACCCCGACAGGTAGACGCAGTCCTTGGTGAACGGCGCCCCGCCGGTGACCGGCCCACCCCGGAAGATCCGCCGCGTGCTCTCGAAGGCCTGCTCGGGGTCGGGGGACCGGTCCGAGAACCACCTGAACACCTCGACGAAGTCGGCCCCGTCGATGGCCATCTGCACCCCGAGGACCCGGTCGGCCAGGCGGCGGAACCGATCGAGCTCGAGCGTCCCCGACACGAACTCGGAGAAGACCGCGAGGCCCTCCTGGGTGCGGGTCGTGCCGGGATGCCCGATGGCGAGGATCGGCAGGTCGGTCTGGTACCGGCCGTTCACGGCGGTCAGCACGTGGATGAAGGCCTCATGGTTGAGCAGCTGCGCGGCGTCGCGGGCGGTGAATCTGGCCCCCGACCGCACCTTGATACGGGTGGCGGTGGCGAGGGCATTGGCCGAGAGCTCGTCCACGATCTTCACCGCAGGCGCGTCGTCAGGGCCGAAGTGGGCGATCACGCCCGAGGACAGGATGTCGGCGACGTCCTCCGCGGAGTGGTCGCGGGGAACCTCCAGGGACAGGCCCACGCGGTCGAGCCCGGCGAGGACCTCGTGCACACGCTCGCCGAGCTCGTACGGCGTCGTCGGGTCGTAGCGCAACGGCGTGTGCGGGGTGCCGTAGAGCTCCCGGTTGTACGTCAGGAAGGAATCGGTGCCCCGGGCCGCCAGCATGCGCGCCGTCAGCTCGATCGACTCGGCGACCGACTCCAGCCAGTCGTCGACGAGGCCTCCCGGATAGATGGACCGGCGGATCTCGCGGACGGCCTCGACGATCGGCCGATGGTCGAACGGTTGATACTCGACCGAGGGGAGCGCGTCGCCGCCCCCGGCGAGGAACTCGTCGCGGACGGAGGCCGGCCAGCGCAATGCCGCCAGCACCCGGATCGGCTTGGCGACCTCGTGGAGTTGGTGGGCGACGGACCGGTAGCGCTCGGCATCCGGATCCGTGGCGGCCACGGATCCAGACTGCTCGCCTGTGCGGCGGCCGCATCACCCAGCGTGGGTGAATGAACCCCCGGCTACCCCCAGCGGGCGAGCGTGCCGCGCATGTCCCGCACGGCGCGGGCCGTGCCCCGAACCGTGCCCGTGACCTTGGACCGGCCGAGGCGCGGGCCGTACGCAACCGGAACCTCCACGATGCGCCACCCCGCCGCGCCAGCCCGCAGCACCATCTCGAGGGGCCAGGCGAAGCGGCGGTCGTTGACCCCGAGGGCGACCAGTCGATCCCGGCGGGCGGCCCGCATGGGACCGATGTCCGTGAGGTCCGCATCGGCGGCCCGGCGGACCCGGCGAGCCAGGTAGGCGTTGGCCCAGCGTGCGTGCCGCGGCCACACGCCGGCCGCGATGGGCCGCCGGGCCCCGACGACGAGGTCCGCACTCGCGGCGAGGACGGGCGCGACGACGCGCGGCAGGTCTGCCGGGTCGAGGGACCCGTCGGCGTCGCAGAAGGCCACGACCGGCGCAGTGGCGGCGGCGAGGCCGGCGGCACACGCGGCCCCGAAGCCGCGCCGGGGCTCGATGACCACCGTCGCGCCGAGGTCGCGGCCAATGTCTCCGGACCCGTCCGTCGACCCGTTGTCGACCACGACCGGGCGATAGCCCGGCGGCAGGCGGGCCAGCACCCACGGCAGCGCCAACGCCTCGTCGAGTACCGGAAGCACGACGTCGACGGTGCTCCGCTCCCCAGGTTCGTCCATGGCCGGCACGGTAGGGACCCGCCGCCTTACGAGGCTCGAAACATCGGCGGCCGACGCCGGCCGGGCGCGCCCGACGGCCATACGGTCCCGCGACGTGGTCGCCGCCACCACCGCACGCCCGTCCGCAGCTTCCGCGTACCGGTCCGGCACCGATGCCTGCGGGCGCTCTCGCCGGCTGGCGGCGCTGGGATGGGTGGCGATCGTCGGGGTGGCGCTGGCCTGGGGCACATGGGCCGTCGCCGGCAGCGGCGTCGCCCTGCGGGCGGCACCCCTCTACGGCCGCTGGCGGTGGCACCCGGGCCTCGGCCTGGTGCCGGCGGCCGCCGTCGGCGGGCTCGTCGCCGTGTGGGGACCCGCCGCCGCACACCGAGTCGCGCGGCGGTGGCTGCCGGCCGCCGCCGGGCTCGCCGCAGCCGGTTGGACGCTGGCGCTCGCGGCCGCCGACGGCTGGTCCGCGGTGACCGCACCGCTCACGACGCGCCACGAGTACGAGCCGTTCGCCGCCCGGGTCGACGACCTCGGCGAGTTGCTGCGCCATTTCACGGAGCGGTCGGGCGACCTTCCGGTCCACGTGCAGGGCCACCCGCCCGGCCCGCTCGCTCTGGCGTGGCTGCTCGATCGCGCCGGCCTGGGGGGCGCGGGGTGGCTGGCGGCGGTGTGCATCGCCGGCTGGGGGGCGGCGGTCGCCGCCGCGCTCGTCGCCGTTCGCGCGCTGGCGGGCGACCGGACGGCCCGGCGGGCGGCGCCGGCTCTGGTCGTGCTGCCGGCGGCCGTGTGGGCCGGGACATCTCTGGACGCGCTGTTCGCGGGGCTCGTCGGGACCGGGCTGGCGCTGGCGACCCTGGCCGCGGTCCGGGGGTCGACGGGCCGTGCCCTCGGGGCCGGGATCGTGCTCGGCGTGGCGCTGCTGTTCAGCTACGGCGCCGCCCTCATGGTCGCAGCGGCGGCGATCGTGCTGGAGCTCGCACCGCGTACCGTCCCAACGGCCCGGCAAGGCCGCCGCCTGCTGGCGCCACTCGCCGCCGGCGTGCTGCTCCCCCTCGGCGTGGTCGCCATGCTCGCCGGCTTCTCGTGGATCGAGGGGTTGCGGACCACCGGCCACGCCTACTGGTCGGGCGTCGGCCGGCAGCGTCCGGCCGGCTACCTCACGCTGGTCGGCAACCCGGCCGCCCTGGCCCTCGCCACGGGGCCCGCCGTGCTCGCCGGGCTGGCCGCCCTGCCGAGGGCCGCCCACCGGTCGGCCGCGCTGCTGCCCGGTGCGGTCCTCGGAGTCGTGGCGGTGGCCAACCTGTCGCAGATGTCGCGCGGCGAGGTCGAGCGCATCTGGCTGCCGTTCGTCCCCTGGCTCGCCCTGGCCGCGCCCGGTGACCGGCGGGGCTGGCTGGCGGCCCAGGCCGGTCTCGCCCTGCTGCTCCAGGCGGCGCTCGTCTCGGCGTGGTAGGCCCGATGCGCATCCTGGTGACCGGTGGGGCGGGGTTCGTGGGGTCCCATGTGGTCGACCGCCTCCTGGCCGGCGGCCACGAGGTGGTCGTGCTCGACTCGCTGGTGGCCCACGGAGGGTGCCCGCCACCCTGGCTCCACCCGGACGCCGAAGTGGTGCGCGCCGACGTGCGCGACCCCGCCGGCTGGCGGCATGCGGCGCGGGGGATCGACGCGGTCTGCCACCAGGCGGCCAGGGTCGGCCTCGGCGTCGACTTCGGTGACGTTCGCCGCTATGTCGACGACAACGACTGCGGGACGGCCACCGGGCTGTGGGTGCTGCACGACACCGGGTTCCGCGGCCGGTTGGTGCTGGCGTCGAGCATGGTCGTCTACGGCGAGGGCCGCTACCGCTGCCCCCGGCACGGGGATGTCCGGCCCAACGCCCGTACCGCCGAGGACCTGGCAGCGCGCCGATTCGAGCCCGGTTGCCCCGCCTGTGGCGAGCGGGTGGCATGGGCACCCGTCGACGAGGATGCGCCCACCGACCCGCGCAATGTCTATGCCGCAACCAAGCTGCACCAGGAGCACCTCTGCGCTGCGTTCGGTCGCGAGCACGGCCTCGCAGTGACCGCCCTGCGCTACCACAACGTCTACGGGCCCCGGATGCCGAGGAACACGCCCTATGCGGGCGTGGCCTCGATCTTCCGGTCGGCCGTCGACCGGGGCGAGCGGCCCCGCGTGTTCGAGGACGGCGCGCAGACCCGCGACTTCGTCCATGTGGCCGACGTTGCCCGCGCCAACGTCGCCGCGCTCACCGCCGAGGACCCGGTGGTGGGGCCACTGAACGTGGCCTCGGGCGTCCCCCGCACCGTCCTCGACCTGGCCCGGGCGTGCTGTTCGGGCACGGGCCTCGAGCCCGTCGTCGTGGGTGGCGGCCGGCTCGGCGACGTCCGCCACGTGGTGGCCAGCCCGGCGCGCGCCGCCGAGCGCCTCGGCTTCCGGGCGGTCGCGGGCCTCGACCTCGACGAGGGGCTACGCCAGCGGTAGGCGCACGGTGAACCGGCAGCCCCCCGGCTCGTTGCGGACGGCGATGTCGCCGTCGAACGCGTCCACCAACCCCCGGGCGATGGCAAGGCCGAGACCTGCGCCGCCGGTTGCGCTCGGCGTGCGCGCGGCGTCGCCTCGGTAGGCGAGGTCGAACACCCGGTCCAGGTCGTGGGCGGGGATGCCGCCGCAGCCATCGAGCACGGACAGCTCCGCGTGGCGGTCGCCACCGCACACGGCCACCTCCACGGTCCCGCCGGGCGGGGTGTGGCGGATCGCGTTGTCGAGCAGGTTGCGCACCACACGTGTCAGCTCGGGCGCGGACCCCGCAACGTCCGGTGGGCGCCCGGCGAGCCGGCCGTCGACCCGCACACCCTTGGCCCCCGCCATCACCGCCGCCGACGCCACCACGTCCGACACGAGCTCGCCCAGGGGCACCCGCTCGACGCTGACCGCCAGCGTCCCGGCCTCGATCCGGGACAGCTCGAACAGGTCGTCGACGAGCCGGGCAAGGCGGTCGGCCTCCGTCATGAGCTGGAGGTGGTAGCGCCGCACCTCGTGCGGTTCGTCGACGATGCCGTCGTCGAGCGCTTCGACCATGGCCCGGATGCCGGCGATCGGCGTACGCAGGTCGTGGCTGACCCACGCCACCAGCTCGCGCCGGCTGGACTCGAGGGCCCGCTCGCGCTCGGCGGCCTCCAGGAGCTGCCGGCGCGCCCGGTCCAGCTCGGTGGCCAGGGCCAGGGCGCCCAACACCCCGGCGGTGCCGGCGCCCGCGACGACGACCACCAGGGCCGACAGGTCGTGGCTCGACACGAACATGGCCTGGGCGGCCGCCAGAGATCCGAACGCCACCGCCACCACCGGAATGAGTGCGACCACCAAGGGGCTGCGGGAGCGGCGCAGCGCCAGGCGTCCCCCGGCGTAGGCGAGGATCGACACGCCGAAGCTGATGGCGACGAGCTGTGCCGTGTCGCCGGCGGGCAGCCCGAGGGAGGCCGCGGCGCCGATCGCGACCAGCAGGCCCGTCGCCACCACCAGTGGCGTGACGAGCGGCGGGCGGACGACGCTCGCACCCACGGTCACGCCGCCACGCCCTCCCAGCGGTAGCCGACGCCCCAGACCGTGACGATCCGCACCGGCTTGGAGGGGTCCGGCTCGATCTTCTCGCGCAGGCGGCGAACATGGACGGTGACCGTGGACGCGTCGCCGTAGCGGTATCCCCACACGCCCTCGAGCAGCTCCTCGCGCCGGAACGCCCGCCGCGGGTGCCGCACCAGGAAGGCCAGCAGCTCGAACTCGCGAGCGGTCAGCGACACCACGTCGCCGCGCATCCGGGCCTGGCGGGCGGCGATGTCCACCTCGAGGTCGCCGTCGACATGCACCCGCGGCGCGCTGGGCCCGGTCGACGCAAGTGGCCCCCGCGCCCGGCGCAACACGGCCCGCACCCGAGCCACCAGCTCCTTGGTCGAGAAGGGCTTGGACACGTAGTCGTCCGCCCCCAGGTCGAGCCCGACGATGCGGTCGGTCTCCTGGCTGCGAGCCGTGAGTATCACGATGGGGACCGGCGCCAGGGCGCGCAGGCGGCGGCACACCTCGAGACCGTCGACGCCCGGGAGCATCAGGTCGAGGACGACCAGGTCGGGTGGCTCCGCCAGTGCCCGCTCGAGGGCGTCCCGACCGTCGGCCACCGTCTCGACCGCGTAGCCGTCGCGCTCGAGGTAGCGGGCAACGACCTCCGACACCGTCGTGTCGTCGTCGACCACCAGGATCCGCGGCGGCGCCTCCATCACCCTGCCGAGGGTAGGGCCGCGGTCGGTGGGAAAGCCTTACGAGCTGCGGAACAAGGGCCCGGTCCTCCCGGCCGCGGCCCACACCGGACATAGACCGGGCCCGTGGACCTCCTCGTGCTCGCCAAGGAGCCGGCACCCGGGCGGGTGAAGACCCGGCTCTGCCCACCGTGCTCGCCCGTCGAAGCCGCACTGGTGGCGGCGGCCGCCCTCGCCGACACGCTGGACGCCGCACTCGCGTCGGGCGCCGACCGGGTGGTGCTGGCCCTGGACGGGCGGCCCGGCCCGTGGTGCCCGCCGGGAGTCGTGGTGATCGGCCAGGGCCGCGGCAGCCTTGACCGGCGACTGGCGCAGGCATGGTCGCACGCAACGGGTCGCGGTCCGGCCCTCCAGATCGGCATGGATACGCCGCAGGTCTCGGCTGCGGACCTCGACGACGCGATGGCGGCGCTGGCCGACGAGCGTGTCGACGCGGTGCTCGGCCCGGCGGCGGACGGGGGCTGGTGGGCGCTGGGCATGCGACGGCCCCGGCCGGAGGCGCTCCTCGGCATCCCGACCAGCCGGCCCGACACCGGGGCGCGGCAGGCGGCGCGCCTGGCGACGCTGGGCATGCGCACGCGGCGGCTCGAGCTGCGCATCGACATCGACACCTGGCACGACGCCGTCGCCGTGGCGATGCTGGCCCCGAGGACGCGGGTCGCCGCTGCGGTGAGGTCGGTGGCGGCCGAGCTCGCCCCGCTGGCATCGGGGGCCGCGCTGTGACGTCGCTCGTCGTGTCCGGCGGCGAGCCGATCGAGCTCCCCGTGGGTCGTTGGCGCGCGGCACCTGACGAGGTCGAGCTCGCGCTCCTCGACACTCTCGCGGATCCCGTGCTCGACGTGGGCTGTGGGCCGGGCCGCATCGTCGCTGCGCTCGCCGCAGCCGGCCGCCCGGCGCTCGGGGTCGATCCCAGCCCGGCGGCCGCTGCCGAGGCGGCGCGACGACGCGCACCCGTCCTGGCCCGCTCGGTGTTCGGCCCGCTGCCCGGAGAAGGGCGCTGGGGGACCGTGCTGCTGCTCGACGGGAGCATCGGCATCGGGGGCGATCCGGGGGCGCTGCTGGCCCGTGCGCGGGGGCTGGTCCGCCCCGGCGGTGCGGTCGTGGTGGAGGTCGAGCCACCCGGCGTCCCGACGGGCCCGCTGACCGCCCGCCTGTCGTCGGCTCGCGGGCTGAGCCCGTGGTTCGCGTGGGCGAGGGTCGGCGCCGACGGGTTCGAACCCCTGGCGACCGCCGCGGGACTGACCGCGATCGTGCTGGACCTCGCCGGTGGGCGATGGTTCGGCCGGGCGGCCCGGCCGTGACGGGCGCGCGCCTGGCGGCGACCGGCCGCCGGAGCGAGCTGCACGAGGTGCGAAGCGCGGCGTGGCTGGGACTCGGGCTCGGGCTCACGTTCGGCACCTGCTTCGTGACCGGCCTGTGGTCGCACCTGGCGCAGGATCCCCCGGCCTGGTTCACCTACCCGGCCCGGCCCGCGGGCCTGTACCGCGTCACGCAGGGGCTGCACGTCGCGAGCGGGACGGCGGCGATCCCGTTGCTGCTGGCCAAGCTGTGGGTGGTCCATCCCCGACTCTTCGAGTGGCCGCCGGCCCGATCGGTCCTGCATGCCGTCGAGCGACTGGCACTGGTGCCGTTGGTCGGCGGCGGCCTGTTCGAGGTGCTCTCGGGCACGCTCAACGTCGCCGAGTGGTATCCCTGGGCGTTCTTCTTCCCGCGGGCCCACTTCTGGGTCGCGTGGATCACGATCGGTGCGCTGGTCGTCCACGTGGCGGCCAAGGCGGCCGCCACCCGCGACGCGGTGCGTCCGCAAGCGCGGGTCGCCGATGACACCCGGGCGGCGGCTGCCGACCGCCGCGCGTTCCTGGGCGGGGTCGCCGCCACCTCGGTGGGACTGGTGGTGGCCACCGCCGGCGGCACCGTGTCGGCGCTCAGCCCCGTGTCGCTGCTGGCCCAGCGGCGCCCCGGCGTCGGGCCCCAAGGGCTTCCCGTCAACAAGTCGGCGGCCGCGGCCCGGGTGACCGACCTGGCCCGCGACCCGGGGTACCGGCTGGTGGTCGAGGGTGCCGTCGGGAGGCGGCTGGAGCTCAGCCTGGACGACCTGCGCGCGCTGCCCCAGCGGGAGGCGAGGCTGCCCATCGCGTGCGTGGAGGGGTGGAGCGCCTCGGCAAGGTGGCGCGGCGTGCCCGTGCGCGACCTGCTGGCGCGGGCGGGAGCGGCGGCCGATGCCGAGGCGACGGTCGAGTCGCTGCAGCCGAGCGGGCGCTACCGCGCGGCGTCGCTCAACACCGACCAGGTGTCGGACCGGGACACGCTGCTGGCCGTCGACCTCGACGGGGAACCACTGCACATCGACCACGGCTTCCCGGTGCGCCTGATCGGGCCCAACCGCCCCGGCGTGCTGCAGACCAAGTGGGTGTCGAGGCTGGTGGTTCGCTGAATGGAGCTGCGCGGGCTCCCCGAGACGACCTCGCGCCGGGGTCTGCTGATCGGCCTCGCCCTGGGCCTGCCGGTGATCGGCTATGGGATCCGGGGCGCGGTCGTCGATGCCGCCGACACGAACCCGCCCGAGCTCGCCCGTTGGGTGATCGGTGCCGCACTGGTCCACGACCTCGTGGTGGTGCCGCTGGTGGCGGCGGTCGCGCTGCTGGCTCGCCGGTTCACGCCCCCGCGCGCCTGGCCGCCCGTGCGCGCCGGCCTGGCCGCCACCGGGATCCTCGTCCTGGTCGCCTGGCCCTTCGTCCGGGGCTACGGCCGCGATCCGACCAACCCGTCGCTGCTGCCGCGCAATTACGGCGCCGGCCTCGCGGCCGCGATCGGAGTCGTCTGGCTGGCGGTGGCCGCCTGGGCGGCCTGGCGCGCCATCCGATCCCGGGTCACACCACGGTCATGAGCGTGCGCGGCCGGCATCACGGGCTCGACGCCATGGCCGCCGGCGGCGCCGCGTACGGCCGCTCGGGGTCGGCGCCCTGGAGCTGCCAGACCTCGTGGCCGTAGGTGTCGAACACCAGGAACTGGTCGGGCCCCGGGTCCTTGGTGTCGCCGCGGTGGAGGATGTACGCGAGCTGGTCGGCCCCGTCGCTGAGGTCGATCCGGAACTCGATGCCGAACACGTCCTGGCCGACCGGCCGCACCGGGTCGGTCCACGCTGGCTCCGTCGCGGCACCCGTCCACACGTGCAGGCCCCAGAAGTCGTTGAAGTCGGTGCTGGTCGGGTCGCCGTAGTCGCCGGCAGGGCGGCGGTAGTGGATGGTTGCGAAGTCCTCCGCCGCTCCCCGGGACCGGTGCACCACCTGCTCGCCAGGCTGGAACCAGGCCGTCGGGGTTGCGGTGGGCGTGAAGGTTTGGGCGTCGATGTCGATGGTCCCGCCGTTGCGAATGGTGACGGTCAGCGGCGACGACAGGTCGGGCGGCGTCAGCGTGAACACGGCGCCGTAGTCGTCCGTTGCGTCCGGCGGGGCGTTGGTCCTGATGGGGCCCGCCGGGCCGGATGCGTCGATCGTCACCGCCGAGCAGTCGGAGCAGGCGTAGTGGACGGTGGCGTGGCCCTGGGCCGCAGCCTGGGACGTGTAGATCGTCGCGTCGCCCTGGCGCAGCCAGATCTCCGGCGTCGTGCCGGGGTCGAAGCTGCGGTCGGGGCTGTTGTCGGGGTCCTTGGTGTCGCCGCGGTGGACGATGAAGTTCACCGGCAGGGTGTCGTTCGCCAGCTTGACGAAGGCAAACCGGCCGTACTCGTCCTCGCCCAGGAACGGCTTGGGGGTGGTCCAGTCGGTGGCCTCCTCGGGGGCGATGGCGTCGCCCCACAGGTGCAGGCCCCAGAAGTCGTTGGCGTTGCCGGTCGTGTGGTCCCCGTAGTCGCCGGCCGGCCGTGCGTAGTGGATGACGGCGTAGGGGGTTCTCGGCGCCGCAGCCTCGGGGAACTCCACGCCGACGTTCACGACCTCGTCGGCGGCCAGGTGGCCGGAGAGGTCGTTGACGATCGCCCGGAACGACAGCCTGGTGTCCTCATGGCCACGCAGGTGGCTGGCGTCGTAGAACACGCGATACGGCGGGTTGTCGTCGGTGCCGATCGGCACGTAGTCGCCAGACCCCTCCCGCACGGCGAACGTCACCTCTGCGTACCTGTTCTGATCGACTTCGGCGGAGACCTCGACCCGGTCGGTGACGCGGTGGCCGTCCCAGGTGTTGGTGCCTAGCTCGGCGGTGTCTCCGTGCTCGAGGCCGGTGATGGCGATGCCGGGCGCGGCGTCGCTCGCCGGCACCGGCTCCTTGGCCTGGTAGACGACGACACCCAGGGGCGGCACGGTGAGGCCGAGCTCGCCGTCGGGGCCGGCGGTCACGGTGTCGGGCACGCCCGCGCCTGGCGCCAGCTTGCGCGACACGAGCTTGTACCTGGCGCCCCCGGACGAGTACGTCGGCACGTCGGCGCTGGCCGCGGTCTCGCTGTTGTTGAGGGCGACGACGTACTCGACGCGCTGGTCGCGGTCGATCCGCGAGAAGGCGTAGACGCCGGGCCCGTCGGAGCTGACGCGGTGGATCTGCGCACCGGACCGCAGCGCGGGGTGCTGGCGGGACAGCTTGGCGAGCTCGAGGATCGTCTCGTAGAGCGGGTGGTCGCGGTCGAAGTTGTCGTCCGCCGAGGTCTCGTCGGTGCCGATCAGGTCGTTGTCGGCGTACGAGGGCACGGTGTTGGCGAACATGTCCTCGCGGGCGTCCTTGTCGCCACCGTCGCCCACGAAGCCCTGCTCGTCGCCGTAGTACACGACCGGCTGGCCGCGCGCGAGGAACATGAGCGCGTGCGCGAGCCGAGAGCGGGCCAGCAGCTCGGCGTCGGCGGCGCCGGTCTGGTCGACGCGCTGGAGGAAGTAGCCGATGCGGCCCATGTCGTGGTTCCCCAGGAACGTGGGCATCGCATAGGCGTTGCTGTCGGTGTCGGTGTACCAGTCGTCCAGGGCAAAGAAGTCGCGCAGCGCGTCGGTGGGCGCGTTCTGGGACGCGAAGCCCCGCGCCGCCAGCTGGAAGCCGAAGTCGATCGTCGACTGCAGCCGCCCCTTGGTGGAGAACTCGCTCATGAACGCCGGGCCGAACTGCTGGTCGAACACCTCGCCGAAGGCGAAGAAGTCGTCGATGCCCCGCGCCTCGGCCGCGGCCAGGATGTCCGGGCCGAACTTCTGCCAGAACTCCAGGTTCACGTGCTTGGTGGTGTCGATGCGGAAGCCGTCGACGCCGAACTCGTCGATCCAGAACGAGTAGATGTCGACCATCCCCTCGACCACCTCGCGGCGCTCCGTCCACAGGTCGTCGAGCCCGAAGAAGTCGCCGTACAGCGAGTTCTCACCCGTGAAGCTCGTGTTTCCCCGGTTGTGGTACAGCAGCGGATCGTTGAGCCACGCGGGGTTCTTCACGTTGGCCTCGTCCGGCGGCACCGTCGCCGCGTACGGGAACGACGTCGCATTGACGTCGGGGAACGAGTAGTCGGGCTGTCCCGAGTAGGCGAAGTCTGAGTCGTCGAACGGTTGCCCGGCGGTGTCGCGGTACGGGAAGTCGCGCTTGTTGCGGTACCCGGCGTTGCCCTCGAGCTGGATGACATCGGCGGTGTGGTTGGTGACGATGTCCATCACCACCTTCATGTCGCGGTCATGGGCCTCGTCGACCAGGCGCGCGAACTCGGCGTTGGTGCCGAGGTGGGGATCGACGTGCAGGAAGTCCTCGATCCAGTAGCCGTGGTAGCCGGCGGAGTGCCCGTACAGGTCCGTCGTGTCGGACTGGGTCGGCTTGTTGGTGAAGATCGGCCCCACCCAGATGGCGGTGACGCCGAGGCCCTGGAGGTAGGGCAGCTTGCGTCGCAGGCCCTCGAGGTCGCCGCCGTGGTAGTAGCCCTTCTGGTCGGGGAGGTAGCCGTGGGCCAGCACGTTCTCCTGGGTGTCGCCCGCCACGCAGACTCCGGCAAAGGCACCGCAGTTGTTCCCGCGGTTGCCGTCGTTGAACCGGTCGGGGATGGCGAAGTACAGGAGCTCGTCGACGAACGGGTGGCGTACGGGCTCGCGCACGAGGGCGGCGTCGTCGACCGGCACCGCCGGCGTCACGGCGATGTCGAGGACGTGGCTGGCCTGGTCGTAGCTGAACGTGACGACGTCGCCGGCGGTCCCGACCGTGAACGCGATGTTGGCGCCGTCACGAACGCCGCCGGCCCCGTAGTTCTCGTCCCACGTCTCATTGATCGCGACCTTGGTCTCGTACGTGCCGGGCGGCAGCGATGACGTCGAGAAGCGCCCGACGCCGTCGCCGTCGGGGTCCTGCAGCCACGACCGCAGGCAGCCCGGGTCCCAGTCGCTGGCGCAGCCCAGCTCGCTCTGGAAGCTGCCGGGCGCGGTGGCGATGACCGACGTCTGGTTGTCGGTCACCCAGTGCGTTTCGTCGTCGTAGAAGAACTTCACCTGGCCGGCGGCGGCGAGGGAGAGGCCGATGTTCGGGCCGTCCCGCACGGCGCCCGCGCCATAGTTCTCGACCCACGTGCCGTCGAGCGCCGCCTTGTACTCCCAGCTCCCGGCCGGGAGCGGGAAGCTGGCCTGCCAGACGCCGTCGTCGGCGTCGAACGCCAGATGCGTCGTCGCGCACTCCGGCTGCCAGTCGCCCGGGCAGCCCAGCTCCTGCTGGAAGCTCCCGGCAACGGTCACCGTCGCTGGCTCGGCCGCCGCCGGGCTCGCCGTGCCGGCGACGCCGAGCGTCGCCGCGACGAGGCCGGCGACCAGAAGCAGCACGACTGATCTACGCGCCATGGCCACACCCCCTCCGACTGCCCAGAGCATAGAGTGCCGCGCGGAATTCGTTCCGTGGTGCGGATCGGCTCGTGACATCGTGGTCGTCGCGATGCGCGCGCGAGCCGAGCTGCCCACCGACGCCGACCTGGTCCACCGCCTGCGCACCAGGGACGAGCACGCCTTCGCACTGGTGCTGGACGCGTGGTCGGGCGGAATGGCGCGGGTGGCCCGTTCCATCGTGTCGACGCACGCCTCCGCCGACGAGGTCGTGCAGGACGCGTGGCTCGCGGTCGTCCAGGGCATCGGGAGCTTCGAGGGCCGTTCGTCGCTCAAGACCTGGGTGTACCGGATCCTGGTCAACACCGCGAAGCGGCGGGCGATCCGGGAGGGGCGCCACGTGTCATGGAGCCCCGTCGCCGGCGAGGACGACACCCCCACCGTGGACCCCGCGCGGTTCGGCGGGCCCGGCGACCCGTTTCCGGGGCACTGGTTGGCGTTCCCGGCGCCGTGGCCGTCGCCGGAGCAGGGCATGCTGGCCGGCGAGGTCCAGTCGCAGGTGGAGGCCGCGCTGGCCGAGCTCCCCGACCGCCAGCGGGTCGTCATCACGCTCCGCGACGTCGAGGGCTACAGCTCGGACGACGTGTGCTCGATCCTGCAGATATCGGCGGCCAACCAGCGGGTGCTGCTGCACCGGGCACGGGCGTTCGTGCGCGGCAAGCTGGAGGAGTACTTCGTGGCGTCGGCGCCGACCGACGTCGGTAGCGAGGTGAGACCGTGACCGACCTGAACTGCGACCAGCTGGTGGAGCTCGTCACGGACTACCTCGACGGCGCGCTCGACCCGGAAACCGAGCGTCGCGTCGCCGATCACCTGGCCGGTTGCGACGGCTGCACCACCTACGTCCAGCAGGTCAGGCGGACCATCACGACCCTGGGGTCGGCGCCGCCGCCCGACGTCGAGCTGAGCGACGAGGCCCGCGCCGCCCTGCTGGCGGCCTTCCGCGAGCCGCCGAGCTGACAGTCCGATTGGCCGCGTAACGCGGCGGCCGTTCATGACTCTGCAGGGTCATGGTCGAGACAACGGTCAAGCCTTCGGTCCTCGCATCCGTGCGTCGGCGGCTGCTGCCCCTGCAGGTCGCCGTGGCGTTGCAGGGCTTCATGCTCTGGGTGCCGGTCGAGAAGCTGTTCATGAACGAGATCGGCTTCGATGCCGCGAGCGTCGGCGTCATGGCCGCCGCCTATGCGGCGCTGGTGCCGCTGGTGGAGATCCCCTCGGGCCTCCTGGCCGACCGCTGGAGCCGCCGGGGCGTCCTGATCGTCGCCAGCGCGGCGCTGATGTTGACCTCGCTGGTGGGTGGCCTCAGCAACAGCGTGCCGCTCTACATCGTCAGCGCCCTGTTCCTCGCCGTCTACTTCGCCATGTACTCGGGGACGATGGAGGCGGTCGTCTACGACACCCTGCTGGAGGAGACCGGGGACAGCGACGGGTTCGAGCGGCGCATCGGGCGGGTGCGGTTCGTCGAGAGCGCCACGCTGGTCGCCAGCTCGCTCGCCGGTGGCGTGCTCGCGGGGCTCACGACGCCCCGCCTCACGTACTTCCTGACCGTGCCGTTCGCGCTCGCGTCGATCGCAGCGCTGCTGCGGTTCGACGAGCCGCGGCTCCACAAGGCCGAGGAGTCGACGTCGCTCCGGAGCCACGTCGCGGTGACCTTCCGCACGATCACCCGGCGCCGGGAGCTGCTGCCCGCGGTCGTCCTGACCGTGCTGACTGCGTTGATGCTGCAGGTGATCTTCGAGTTCGGGCCGCTGTGGCTCGTCGCCTCGGGGACGGCACCCGGCCTGTACGGGCCGTTCTGGGCCGGCCTGGTGTCGACCCTCGGCCTGGGAGGCTTGCTCGCCGGCCGCGTGCGGCTCGACCGTCCGACGACGGTGACCGCCACGATCGCGGTGCTGACGCTGGCGAGCTGGGCGCTGACGGTGACCCGGAACCTGCTCGTCGTGACGATCGCCCAGTTCGCCGTGGCGCTCGTGGTGGTCACCATGAGCATCTACGTCTCGCGGGTGCTCCACGACGCGGTGCCGTCGACGATCCGCTCCGGCGTGGTGTCGGGCGTCGGGGCGCTGTCGTGGATCAGCTTCCTGCCGTTCTCGCTGGTGTTCGGCGAGGTGACCAAGGCCTACGGCGTCGACACGGCGGCCTGGATGATCACCGCGGTGGCCGTGCTGGCGGCGGCGGCGCTCCTCATGGTCGTGCGAGGCGGATGCGATGCGACGACGAGCGGGAGCGGATGCGACGAGACGGCCGACCCCGAGCCGGCCCCGGCGATCGCGGCCGTGGCGGCCTGACAAATGATCGCCCTCGACTGCCGCACCGTCGTGGAGCTCGCCTCCGATTTCGTCGATCGTGACCTCGACCCCGACGCCGAGGGCCGTGTCGCCGACCACCTGACCGGCTGCATTGGCTGCGAGCGCTACGTCGAGCAGGTCCGGCAGACTGTTCGCCTCGTGGGATCGCCGTCGACGCCGGGGGAGGGTCCGATGTCCGAGAGCCGAGCCGCCTTCGGCGAGCTGCTCGCCACGTTGCACACCGTCGGCGACCGCTTCGCCGGGGCGGAATGGGGCCTGACCGATCCCGCCGACGTCGCCGAGGGCCTCCGGGCGGTGACGCACCTGCTGGCCGCCGGGCTCGAGACCCAGTTCGAGGACGACGCTGCGCACCCGGTGTTCCGCCCCATCGTCACGCCGTGGCGGAAGGCGCTCGGCGACAACGCGGACGCCCGCTACCACGATGCGCCCGTGCACCCGGCCGGCACCTACCGCGTCCGGGGGCGGATGGCCGGTGCCATCTACGTGTCGTTCACGGTCGAGGCCGGCGCCGCCGACGGCGCCTTCCCGTCGGGAACCGCCGGATCGCTGAACGACGGCGGGTTCGACGTGGCGGCGGACGGGTCGTTCGAGATCACCCTGGGCGGTCCGGCACGGCCGCGGGGATGGCTCGCCCTCCCGGAGGACGGGTCCCGGATCACCGTCCGCCACTACTGGGAGGACGTCCGATCCCCCAACGTCCCGCCGGTTCCCGACCTGGGCCTGACCATCGAGCTCGTCGACGGCGACGTTCCCGCGTCGCCACCGGCGCCGAGCGACCGCTCGGTCGCAGCCGCGCTCGGCCGCATGGCCACGTTCGTGCGCAGCCGCACCCTCGACACCATCCCGAGGCCCGGCGAGGGTGACGCCCCGGCGTTCGTGTCGCGCGTGCCGCACGTCTTCCCCGCGCCCGTGCAGCCGGGCGCCCACGCCCTCGCCGCCGCGGACGCCGCCTACAGCATGGCGCCCTACCTCCTCGGCCCCGACGAGGCGCTGGTCATGCGTGCCCGCTGGCCCCGCTGCCGGTGCGCCAACGTCTCCCTCTGGAACCGCCAGCTCCAGACGTTCGACTACCTGCGGAATCGGGTCAGCCTCAACCGTGCCCAAGCCACCGCGGACCCGGACGGTGCCGTGACCATGGTGATCGCCCACCGCGATCCCGGGGTCCCCAACTGGTTGTCGACCGAGGGGCGGCCATTCGGGCTGGTGTTCTGGCGGTTCATGCTCCCCGAGGGTCCCATCGACACGCCCGCGGCCGCGGTCGCCCCCGTCGACTCGCTGGCGTGACCGCTCAGGCGCCCTCGGCCGGCACGGCGAAGTGGGCCATGTAGTCGGCGAGGTCGGCGCGCAAGGCGGCGGCGTCGAAGCCCCACTCCTCGGCCGTATAGCGGTGGGTGCCGTGCAGGCCCCGGGGCTTGGCCGCCACGTAGCGCGTGATCGCGTCGCGATGCTCGACCGTGGGCTCGCGTCCGATCGCCTCGTAGGCCCCTGCGATCGCCGCCGCGGGGTCGTCCATGAGGTCCGAGAAGCGAACGTCCCCGTAGGTCCCCGGCAACGACCCGTCGGCCCGCCGGCGTGCGATGGTGTTCAGCGCGTCGCCGAACAGTGCGCCGATCAGCGCCGACAGGACATCGAGGTCGACGTCGTCGGTTCGCAGCCACCGGACCATGGCCGCCGTGCTCACGGTGGACGGCATGGTCCGGGCCGGGTCGCGGTGCGTCAGCACCACGCACGCGTCGGGATATGCCGCCAGCAGGTCGTCCAGCATGAACACGTATCCCGGCGTCTTCAGCAGCCACCGCCGCGCCGGCCGGCCGTGCTGCACCGTCTGGAGCAGCGCACGGTGGAACGCCAGGTCGGCGGTCACGTCGGGCAGCCAGTCGCCCATGTCCGTCAGGACCATCGACCAGTGGCTCCCGGCGAATGACGGCGCGCAGATGGTGATGCACTCGACGGGCAGGTCCGAGCGGAGCTCGTGGATGGCGGCGAACTCCGGCTGAACGTCGGCCCAGAGCTCCTGCTCCGATTCCGTCATCGCGCGCCGCTCGCCCTCGCCGGTGCCGTCGGGGGGCACGGGGTGGATCACGTCGCTGGCTATGGGCGTGCGCAGGCCGGCGTCGAGGCCGAGCAGCTCGAACAGGATGGTGGTCCCCGAGCGCGCCGGCCCGGTCACGATCACCGGCGCCTCGATCACCTCGTCCGCGATCGACGGTTCACGACGCCGCCGCTCGCCGACGAGGAACCGGGTCCGCAGGCAGCGCAGTAGCTCCTCCCTCGTCATGAGCCTGCCGACCACATGCAGGTCGCTGAGGTTGACCGCGTCGACCAGCGCAGCCAGGCGCGCCTCCCAATCGCCGTCACCGAGGTCTGCGGGATCGCTGACGCCGGTCGACGCCCGCGCCTGCTCGATCAGGTCGCCGGCATCGATGGGGACCAGCCGGTGGGGGCCGCCGGACGCGGACCCCATCGCGTTCACACGCCTGACCCAGTCGGGCCGCCGATACCTCTCCCGCATCGGTGTCAAGCCCATCCGGCCCGAGTCAACCACAGGCGGTCGTCGGCGCGGCGCCTAGGTCCTAGGCGACCACGTCGCGTAGCGCTGGAAGCCCGGGGGCGGCAATCGCCCGTGTTGCGGCCCCCGGGTGCTTCCAGCTGGGGACGGACAGCATGTCCGACGGGAATTAGCGGGCGCGAAGCGAACGGGGTCCGATCGCCGGTCCGACCGGTGCCACCGCCTTAGGGTGTCGGGGCACATGCCTCGCTCGTTCCGGTTCGAGCCACCCGAGCCCCGCTCCGGCTCGCTCACGCGACCTCGGCTGCTGGGCGCGCTGGTCGGCCGATGGGAGCACCGGGTGACGTCCGTGGTGGGCGGTGCGGGCATGGGCAAGACGACGCTGCTGGCACAGGCCGTCGCCGAGAACCGGCTGGCGCCGCGGGGGGAGGACGTCTGGATCGGCCTCGAGCCGGGCGACGCCGACGGCGTGCCGCTGGCCCGGGACGTGATGGCCGCGGTGAGCGCCGAGGAGGGCGACCGAGCCCGCGGCGCGGCGCCCGCGGTGGCCGATGAGCTCCCCGACGCGGCCGCCGTGGCCGACGCCGTGTGGCGGCGGGCGCCGACGGAACTGTGCCTGATCGTCGACGATGTGCACCTGCTCCCCCCGGCCTCGCTCGGCGTCACCTGGCTGATCGCCCTGGTCGGGGCCCTGCCGGCCAACGGCCACGTCCTGCTGGCGAGCCGCTGGTCGCCGGCGGTGCCGCTCGCCCGGCTGGCGACCCAGGGTGCCGTCCTGCGCCTGACCGAGGACGACCTCCGGTTCACCGACGACGAGCTGGCCGGGTTCGCCGCCCGCCGGGGCATCGACGCCGGACACCTCGAGGACACCGGCGGCTGGCCCGCGATGGCCGAGCTGGCGGCCAGCGTCGGACACGACCTGGCCGGTGACTACCTCTGGGAGGACGTCCTCCAACCGCTCGGGCCCGAGCGGCGCCGGGTGCTGGCGGTGGTGACCGACCTCGGTGGGGCCGACGACGGGCTGGCCGGGGCCGCGCTCGGAACCCCGGTCGACCTGGCGCGCGCGCTCGGGGGCGTTCCGCTCGTCGCCCACGGCGCCGACGGGTGGCGGGTGCCGCATGCGCTGTGGCAGGCCGCGCCGGCGCTGGCCCTCGCCGACGACGACCGGGTGTCGGTGCGGCGCCGGGCGATCGACCACCTCGTGGCCGGCCATCGCTACGACGCCGCCGTCAACCTTGCCCGCGACGCCGGCCTGACCGACGTCGTGCCCGAGATCCTGCGCGCCGCCTGCATCAGTGCCGATCGACCCCCGGGCCGCCAGCTCGACCGCTGGCTCGCCGGGCTGCCCGACGAGGTCAAGGACACGCCGGGCGTCGCCCTCGCCGCCGGCGTGCGGGCCGCCATGCTTGCGCCGGCCGAAGCCACGGAGCCGTTGCGCACGGCCATCAGCCGGTGCCGCGACGCGGGCGACCCCGACGGTGAGGTGAGCGCCCTGGCGCTGCTCGGCGAGGTGGCCTGGTGGCGCGGGGAGGGGGGTCTGCTGGCCGAGGTGCTCCCCCGGTTGGTCGCGCTCGGGGCCGAGGGCCATCCGCTCGCCCGCGCCGTGGCCGGCCTGGGCCAGGCGGTCGTCGCCGACATCGTGGGCGGCGACGACGACGTGCTGAGCGGCCTCGACGCCATAGAGCCCGGCGTGTTCGACGACACGTGGGAGGCGATGGCCGCCTGGCTACGCGCCACCACGCTGGCAGGCGGCGGCCGGGCCGAGGAGGCGATCGCCGTCATCGAGGGGATGCCCCCGATCGCCGATCCCGCCCTCCTGCTGGCAACCGAGGGCGCGCACCTCCAGGCCCGCTGGGCGCTGGGCCAGGTCGACGAGGTGGTCGCCGGCGTGCCACCGCTCATGGAGCGGTTCGAGGCGGCGGGGGTGCTCCAGTTCGAGCTGGTGAGCATGGCCGAGGCCGCGTTCGTGCTCGCCTGGGTCGGCGACGTCGAGGCCGCCCGGGATCTCGTGGCCCGGGTCCGGCGGAAGGAGGGGGACGCCGACTTCGGCCAGGCGGCGCGTCTGGCGCTGGCGGAGGCGGCGATGGCCGTGACCAGCGGGGACGACGCTGCGGCGGCGGACCTACTCGAGCGGGCGATCGCGGTGCATGGGCTCGACGCCGGGATCAACCGGCGCGCCTGGCGTCGCGGCCTGGCGCTGACGTACGTGCTCGTCCCGTCGGCCCGCGACCGTTGGGATGCGGCCGATCTCCGGGGCCACGTCGCCGAGGCACGGGCGCTCGCCCGGGCGGTGGTCGCACTGCGGGAAGCGTCGGGCTCCGAGCTGGCCGGCGGTGCCGACGAGCTGCGCCACAGCCTGCGTGACGTCGACCTGAGCGACGCCGCGCGCGTCCGCGCCGGCCTGCACCACCGGCTCGCCGTCGAGCTGGCGCTCGGCCTGGAGGCGGCCGGCCGGCCCGAGGGCGTGACGCTGCTCGAGGCGCTCGGTCCTCGGGGACGCGAGGCGATGCGCGCCGAGGCGGCAGGGCAGTCGGACCGGGCCAAGCTCGCCAAGTCGCTGCTCGCGGTCGTGCCCGCCCCGCCGGCGCACCGCACCGAGATCGCCGTGCTCGGTTCCCTCGCCGTGGTGCGTGACGGGGAGCCCGTGACCGACGGTGACCTCCGGCGCGAGCGGGTGCGGGCGCTGCTCGCGTTCCTCGTGGGTCACCGCGCCACCAGCCGGGGGGCGGTCATGGCCGCCCTCTGGCCCGACCTCGACGAGCGGGCCGCCGCCAACAACCTCCGGGTCACCATGACCTACCTGCTCCGCGTCCTGGAGCCGTGGCGATCCGCGCGGGAGCCCGCCTACCACATCCGGGTCGACGGCCAGGCCGTCACGCTCGTCACCAGTGACTGGCTCCGCATCGACGTCGACGCGTTCGACGACCACGTCGACGCCGCGGCCAAGGCCGAGGCCGACGGCACGCCGTCTCTGGCGCTGGAGCACAACCTGGCGGCGGTCGCGCTGTACCGGGGCGACGCGTACGAGGGCGTCGCCGGCGCCGACT
>Ga0081455_10002133_pt1 | contig 23568 bp, 26 predicted proteins | sample TabmetS3T2R1_FD_70207 | JGI IMG/M metagenome (GOLD analysis project Ga0081455, IMG submission 70207) | Tabebuia heterophylla rhizosphere microbial communities from the University of Puerto Rico - S3T2R1 | ecosystem: Host-associated > Plants > Roots > Rhizosphere ...
GCCACGTTGCGCTGGCCGCGCCGCTCAGCATGCTGCAGAGCCGTTACGCCCTGGCGATCAGCGATCTTGGGGTCGGCGCCAGCATCAACCAGGATGGCAACGATCTGCTGGTAGCGCCGGGACCCATCGCCGAGAATGACGGCCTCCAGCAGCGCGGTCCAGCCGAGGTCGTTCACGTGATTGACGTCGATGCCGGTGCGTACGGCACGCCGCACGTAGCCGACATGACCGCGCTCGCTAGCCGGAATGAGAGAAGTCCCACCAAACCGGTTGCGGATCGTCAGATCGGGCTCCGCAGGCAGCAGCACCTCGAGCATGTCGACGCTGCCGGTCACCCCGGTGACGAGCCAGGGCGTGTCATGCCGATCATCCAGCGCATCAGGGTCCGCGCCGAGATAGACCAGCGACCGGGCGACCCCGAGCCGGTCGTGGGTCGCAGCGAGCAAGAGTGGCGTACGGCCCTGTTCGTCCCGCGTCTCAAGACTCGCTCCGGCCCGGATGGCGAGCGCCGCGGCTGTTGCATCGCCGTCCTCGGCGGCCGCGAGCAGTCGCCGATTGGCCACCCGCTTGGATGGTTTGTCCGCCGCCAGCGCGGCGCGCAACACGTGTGCGATCTCGTTGTGGCCTTTGGAGGTTGCATGCTCGAGCGGCCTGATCTGATCACGCTGCGACGGCAGCCGCGGGTCTGCGCCAGCCGCGACGAGCACCCGCACCGTGTCCACGTAGCGGCGTGACCCATCGCCCAGCAGGATCGCCTCGTGCAACGCGGTCCAACCGAGGTTGTTGATGTGGTTGATCTTGACGTCAGACTGGACAAGTCTCCCGGCGATGTCAGCATGGCCGCGGTCGGCGGCCCGGATCAGCCCGGTTCCATTGAACGAGTCCTTGGAATCCACATCGGCGCCGTGCTTCAGTGTCAGGTTCAGCAATTCCAGGTAACCCTCGCTCGTGGAGATCAGGTACGCGCTCTGCACCGTGTTGTCCTTGGCATTCACGTCGGCACCTCGGGCGATGAGAGCTCGGGCACGGCGGAGGTCGTTGTCCCAGGCTGCCTTGATCAGCTGCTGGTTGAGCCTGGCGCGTTCCTTTGCGTCGGGCTTTGGTGCTTGCGTGGTCTTCGCCGGCTGCGGAGTCGGCGGAGCGGTGGAGGCCGCTGGCGAGGTGGCTTGCGCGGATGGACTGGAAGTTGCCGTATCCTCAGCGCCGCACGCCGCGGTTGCGAAGGCGACAAGGGTCAAGATCGCGAACGAGCGGTAGCACCTCATTCGTCGAGCCTATGAGCCTCGCACAGTGACCACCGCCGGCTGCCGGACGCCGTGTCGCCGGTACGTTGGCCGTCATGAGCGCGCCCGTAGCTGATGATGATCTTGTACGCCTAGTGCCGGCAGACGATCCACGTGCCGTCGCCGCTACGGCGGCTGTACAGGCAGGTGACCTGGACGCGCTGGAACGGTTGCTCGCTGCGGATCCATGGCTCGCGACGGCGCGCATCGGCGACTGGGACTGCCATCGGACATTGCTCCACGCCGCAACCGACTGGCCTGGGCACTTTCCGAACGGTCCGGCGGTGGTGGAACGTCTCATCGCCGCCGGCGCCGATGTGAACGCCCACAGCAAGTTCAGCTCCCACACCGAAACGGCGCTGCATTGGGCCGCAAGCAGCGATGACGTCGCCGTTGTCGATGCACTGATCGATGGGGGTGCTGACCTCGAGGCGCCCGGCGCTGTGCTCGGCGGCGGCAGTCCGCTTGCCGATGCATGCGGGTTTGGCAACTGGGCCGCGGCCCGCCGACTTGTCGAGCGTGGTGCCCATCCGCGGCTGAGCGATGCCGCAGCTCTGGGGTTGGTTGATCGAGTCGAGGCCGCCTTCGCCGAGGAGCCAGGTCCGGATCGCGAAGTGATCACCATGGCGTTCTGGAATGCCTGCCATGGTGGCCAGCGGGAGACAGCCCAATACCTCCTCGATCGTGGAGCCGACATCAACTGGATCGGATGGGACGACAAGACTCCTCTCGATGTCATTGATGACTCCAGCCGACCCGAGTTGGCGACCTGGCTGAGAGCTCGAGGCGCGAAGCGCGCCACCGAACTGCGGGCCTAAGCGGTGCAGACCCCGAAGCCCTAGGGTTTCGCCCATGCACGCCGCCGATACCTCGCGGCCGCCCGCTCACACGGTCGTGGTGCTCGGCCTCCTCACGATGTTCGGGCCACTCTCGCTCGACCTCTACCTACCGGCACTACCCCAGCTTGCCGACGATCTTGATGCCTCAGCCTCAGCGGCGCAATTATCCATCACCACCTGTCTTGTCGGCCTGGCGCTGGGCCAGCTGGTGGCAGGTCCGATGTCGGACCGGCTCGGCCGAAAACGCCCGCTGATCGTCGGACTGCTGGCCTACGTCCTTGCTTCCGTGGCCTGTGCGTACGCGCCGTCAGCAACCGTCCTCGCCATACTCCGGCTCGTGCAGGGCCTGGCCGGCGCGGCTGGGATTGTGATCTCTCGCGCCATCGCGCGTGATCTTTATTCCGGACGCGCGCTGATGATCTTCTTCTCACGACTGCTTTTGATAGCCGGTCTGGCGCCGGTCGTTGCTCCGATACTGGGCGGCCAGCTCAGCAAGATCATGAGCTGGCGCGGCATCTTCGTCGTACTGGCAGGCTTCGGTGCGGTGCTGCTGCTGGCGGGGTGGTTCGGTCTCAAGGAGACATTGCCCCCGGAGCGACGCATCGTCGGCGGATTTCGCCGTACCTTGCACGGCTACAACACCCTGCTTCACGACCGTTTCTTCGTTGGCTGCGCGCTGTCGTCGGGCCTGGCCGGCGCCACGATGTTCGCCTACATCGCTGGCTCGACGTTCGTTCTGCAACGGATCTACGGCATGTCGCCGCAGGGATTCTCGCTGGTGTTCGGATGCATCTCTCTCGGCCTCGTGGCAGCGGCGCAAGCTGGCGCCCGGATTGCACTCGTGTGGTCGCTGCCGCGCGTGTTGGGTCTGGGCCTGGCCATCAATCTCCTCGGGGCCACAGCTCTGCTCGCGACGGTGGTCAGCGGACTTCCGCTGGCTGTGCTGATCGGCGCGCTGCTCGTGATGGTGTGCGCCGTGGGCCTGATCTTCCCGACGGCGAACGCGCTGGCGATGGCCGACTATCCGGATCTGGCCGGTACGGCGTCCTCATTGCAGGGCTTGAGCCAGTTCGTCTTCGGAGCGGTGGCAGCGCCGCTCGTCGGCATTGCCGGCGATCAGACGGCGCTACCGCTCGGCATCGTCACGACCACAGTCAGCGTTTGTGCCATGACCAGCTTTGTGAGCCTGGTAATTCCTGTGGTGCGGGCTCGGACGAAGGACTACTGACCGGCGGGCGCTATGACTGCCCGAGAGGCACTGCCACCACTGGACACGTCATGTGGCTCAAGCAGTGGTGTGCCACCGGACCGGAGACATCGCCAGTCCAGTCCGGAGTGGTACGCGTCCCGATGACTAGCAGATCAGCATCGGCAGACTCGGCCACCAGAACCGGCCCCGCATCTCCTTCGGCGAACTGCAGTTGCCAACCGGGCTCAGGCGAGGACTCCTCGAAGACGCGACGGATTCCGCGCCGATACGGTGCGCTGATCATCTCCTCGGGAAGCAGGCCGTCTTCACCGACCTCGATCGATCCGAAGGCCTCGATGCCAATCGGCCAGTCGATCACATGCACCGCGCGTACGGTGGCGCCGGTGAGGCGAGCCTGCCTCGCGGCCCAACTCAGAGCCGCGCGAGCCGTCGGCGTGTCATCCAGACCTACCACGATCCGCTGCGCCTCGCCGCGCTCGATCTGGTGCACAGCCAGGCGGCGGTCGCCGTGAGGCGAGGCGGTCGATGCACTCGTCATCATTACTCCAGAGTTCTCCGGCCGCTGGGGCCGCGCGATGATCAGCCCACCAGCTCAATATCCACTCTGTTGATCTGAGACGTCAATCAGCAGAGGCGAAAGTCCCGAAGCGGACGCTCCGCCTGCAAATGGGTGCCCAACAGATCTAGTCCACCGGGCGATCCATGGGTAATGCTGGGAGGACCGTACGGCGTCCGCGGCGCGGCTGGCGACTGAGTAATCCGGCGCGCGCGTTGCGCGGACGGCGGATCCACCGAGACACTCAGGAGGACGCGATGAAGGCGGATGTCGGCGATCGGATCGTGGTGGCCTCGGGCACGCTGCACCGGCCGATTCGAGACGGCGAGGTCTTGGAGACGGGACCAGATGGCGCCGGCCCGTACTTGGTGCGATGGTCCGACAGTGGCAATGAAAGCCTGTTCTTCCCTGGTCCGGACGCACATGTCGAACACGTCCAGCGGGATTCCGGCGACGCGGGCGGTCAGCAGGTCCCAGCAGCATCGGGCGCGGAGCCGACCAAGAAATGGAGCGTCGAGATCTACCTGTATGAAGATCAGAGCTCGACGTCGGCCAACGCCGTCCTGCACAGCGACGTACCTGGGCCGCTGGATGTTCGCGGCGAGGCTCGCCGCAGTCCGGCTGATCCGGACATGCCTGCGGTAGGCGACGAAGTGGCGGCGGCCCGTGCGTTGCGGCAGCTTGCCGATCGGCTGCTTGAGATGGCCTCGAGTGATCTCTCAGATGCCGAGGGCCATCCCGTCTCGCTGCGCAGCTGAGTCACTACCCGTCCAACCAAGGTCCAAGATCATGACTGAGTCGTGGCCTTGGGCTCGGCAGCATCAGCATTGTCCGGGTAGTCCGCGGCATGGCTTTGCGGAGTGATCATGACTGGGCATGGCGAGTGCTCTATCAGGTGACGGGTCAGCGTGCCGAGCCCGATTGATGCCCGATGCGCATCTCGGTGTCGTTCCACCACAAGCAGTTCAGCATGCTCACACTCTTGTAGCAGCCCAACTTCGATGACACCCTTCACGCTGCGAGCATGGATCTTCATATCCGGATGATTCTTCGCTACTCCGGCAACGGCATTTGCCAACTGGGAGTCGGCCCACCTGGCCGCCTCCTCAACCTCTTCTTCGTCCGGCTCGATCTGGCCGCCGTAGGTGGGTGAAAACTGCAAGTTCCAGACATGGACGGCAGTCAGCGGACACTTACGCGCCGCTGCCTCAGCGACCGCGCTCTCGAGCGCTCGCTGACCAGAGTCTGGCGTAACGCCCACCACGACCCCGTGCTTGGAGTCGCTTTCGAATTGATCATGGCGGACGACGATCACCGGACAGGCTGCCTGTGCGGCAACGGTGTGAGACGTGGCGCCCGTAAAGGCGCGGTACACCGCCGACACGCTCCGGCGCTGCACGATCAGCGACGTCGCCGACTGCGACGCGTGCAGCAGTGCCTCGACTCCGGTACGCGGCACGGCCGCAAGACTGATCGGAGTACCGGGATCGACCATCGCGGACAGCGCCAGCCCCGCCTCTTCGACGACCTGCCGGCCGCGTGCCAGGTGGCGCTCAAGTGCCTCACCCCCGGAAGCAATCGAGAGCCGCGGAAGGCTCCCGTGAACCAGGGTGATGGTCGCCTCCCGCTGCCGACTCATCCGCGCAGCAACTCCGAGCGCAGCGCGGTAGTGATCAGGACCGCTGTCACCAATGCCGACGACAAGCCGATCGGCTGCCTGGCTGTCGCTTGATCGTGACTCCACTGGTACCCCCCAACCACTCAGCCTAGATAATTCCCGGCAAACCACAGTCCAGTCAGAACTCCGCGTCGTGATTTAGGCTGAGCGGGTGACATCCGCGACGGCAGCCGATCGGTTGCCGAAGCCCAGCGGACAACACGCGGTCGGTCGCCTGTCCTATGACTGGGTCGACTCCACAAGGACTGAGATCTACGCCACCGACCGAGCGGATCGCCGCGAGCTGGTCGTCTTCGTCTGGTACCCATCCATACAGGAAGGTGCCGCGACCTTCGCGCCTTACCTTCCCCCGGCATGGGCTCCGGTCGCTGAGTTTCTTGGGATCAATGTCGCAGACCTGAGCTCGCACGCAGTCCCCGACGCCACGGTTGCGGAGCACCACTCCGCCTATCCGGTACTGCTGCTATCTCCCAGCGGTTTCCCGCCGCTGCTGCTGAGCGCAATCGCTGAAGAGCTGGCCAGCCACGGCTTCATCATCGTTGGCGTGAACCATACGTACGAGACGGCGGTGACGGCGTTCAACGATGGCCGGATTGTGGCGATGAACCCGGCAGCTCTGGGCGGGGCACTGGGACCACAGACCGGCTCGTACGACGAGGTTTTCCGTCAGCGGGCGTCGGTTTGCGACTACAAGGCGGCTGACCTGGCATCGGTGGCCGATCACCTTGAGCGAATCAACAGCGATCCGGCCGAGCGCCTAGCCGGACGCCTGGACCTGGGGCGGGTCGGTGCCCTCGGCCACTCGTTCGGTGGCAACGCCGCTCTGGAATGGTGTCGAGCCGACCAGCGGTGTCGAGCCGCGGTCAACCTCGACGGTGCACTGTGGAGTGAGGTGGGCCGGGTCGGGCTCGACCGGCCGGCACTCCAGGTGCTGGCCGAGCACGGTGAGTTCGCCGTAGCCGCCGAGGATGCCGTCAAGGCTGGTGCGGCGCCCACCGCTGAATGGTTCGAAGCGGAGAAGGCGCTCACCTTCGGCGGCTGGCGTACCGTCCAGCAACGCGCCCAACCTGGCTTCACCGCACAGATCGGCGGCGCGACCCACCTGAGCTTTATGGACGTTCCCTTTCTACCAGTGATGGATGGGTCGATAGTCAAGCCGGCAATCGACGCTACCAAGATCAAACCGCAGCGGATGTGGCGTATTACCTGCGATCTGCTCCTCGCGTTCTTCGCCAGCCATCTCGACGGTGCCACAACACGGCCTCTCGAAGAATTCGCAACGGAGTACCCCGAGCTGACTATCGGTCCCCCTGAGGGGTAGTTCCCCTGAAAACCACACGCTAGACCACGGTCCACCCCTCGAATTCACGCTCAGCAACGGGCATTGGTCCTCATCTGGAGTGAGGTTTTCAGGGTCATGCGAGAGGATTTCAGTGCAACAGGCAACTTGTGAAAGGTGTTGCAATGACCACCGCCGGTGAAACACCCGTCGATCTACCAGCTGCAGCTCCGAGAGCGCTGGAAGTCGAGCAGAACGGCATCAACTCGATCAGCGTCCATGAACACCGCGGCAAGCCGCGGGAGCTGTTCTGGCCCTGGTTCGCGGCGAACATCTCAGTACTAGGGATCAGCTACGGAGCCTTTCTTCTGGGCTTCGGTATCTCCTTCACCCAGGCAGTCGTTGTCGGTGTGGCCGGCATCGTCATCTCGTTCCTGTTCTGCGGCCTGGTCTCGCTGTCTGGCAAGCGCGGGCACGCGCCGACGATGAGCTTGAGCCGCGCGGCGTTCGGAGTCAACGGCAATCGGGTGCCTTCTGCAATCTCCTGGCTGCTGCTCGTCGGCTGGGAAACCGTCCTGGCTGCGCTTGCGGTGTTGGCCACGGCAACTGTCTTCACCAGACTGGGATGGGAGAGCGGTTTCTTCGACAAGGTCACAGCGCTGGTGCTGGTGGCCGCCTTGATCGTGATCGGCGGAGTTCTCGGTTTCGAGTTCATCATGAAGCTGCAGATGTGGATCACCGTGATCACCGCAGTACTGACCGTGATCTATGTGATCTTGGTGGCCTCCAACATCGACTTCGCAACGCTCGCCGGATTGCCGGCCGGCCCGATACCGCAGGTAGTGGGTGGCTTCGTCTTCATGTTGACCGGCTTCGGGCTGGGCTGGGTCAACGCGGCCGGCGACTACTCCCGCTACTTGCCACGGCATGCATCGAGCACCGGCGTTGTCGGCTGGACTACCTTCGGGGCGTCACTCGGTCCCGTGGTGCTGTTGATCATCGGGCTGATGCTGGCGGGCTCGTCGCCAGAGCTGAGTGAGGCAGTGGCAACCGATCCCATCGGCGCACTGACCACCTTGCTTCCGATCTGGTTCCTCATTCCGTTTGCACTGGTCGCGGTCCTGGGGCTCGTTGGAGGTGCCGTCCTCGACATCTACTCCTCAGGGCTCGCACTCCTCAGCGCCGGCCTTCCGGTGCCGCGATTCGTCGCTGCAGCGATCGACGGCGTTCTAATGATCGCGGGATCGATCTATCTCGTGTTCATCGCTGACAACTTCATCGGGCCGTTCCAGGGATTCTTGATCACATTGGGCGTCCTGATTGCATCGTGGTGCGGCATCTTCCTCGGCGACTTCGCCTTGCGCCGCCGCCCGTACGCGAGCTCGGAGTTATTGGATCCACACGGCCGCTACGGCGGCGTCCGCGTTTCTTCTCTGGTGTTGTTGTTGATCGGCGCCGTGGTCGGCTGGGGTCTGGTCACCAACTCCTTTGCGAGCTGGCTGGGATGGCAGGGATATCTGCTCGGCCCGCTCGGGCTAGGTGGTCGGGAAGGTGCCTGGGCGTACGCGAACCTCGGGGTGCTCGCTGCGCTGATCATAGGTTTCGTCGGCACGCTGCTGTTGGGCGTGCGGACCGTACGGGCTCAGGAAGCCAAGCCACTCTCGGAGGCCGACCTGGAGGCGGCAGCCGTCGAATGAACCTGCAGATGCCAACGCCCGCCAGGGATGCCAAGGCCGCATGGCTGATGATCATCGACATGCAACGGATCTTCGGCGAATCGACCAGTGAATGGGTCACGCCGGGATATGCATCGGCTTCGGCTGGTATCCAGCGGCTGCTGGGCACGTTCGAGTCCCGGGTCTGTTTCACGCGGTTCCAGACGCCCGAGCAGCCGACTGGGGCCTGGATCGAGTACTACGAAAAGTGGCCCTTTGCGCTCGATCCTGCGAACGCGCCGCTTTACGAACTCAGCGAGGAGTTCAGATCCATCCCGGCGACCATTGTCGACCGGACGACCTTCGGCAAGTGGGACGCCGAGGCCGACCGCGAACTGGGACACCCCGCCGAGATCGTACTGGCGGGTGTCACCACGGACTGCTGCGTAATCTCGACGGCGCTCGCGGCGGCCGACGCAGGGGTGCACGTCATCGTGGCGGCCGACGCCTGTGCGGGCGTGACCGAGAAAGATCATCAGCGTGCCCTCGACACCATGGCGCTGTACAGCCCATTGATCGATATCGCCACGGTGGACAACATCGTCGCGCCTTTAGCCACATGAGCACAGCCGGTGACCGCGCCCGTGGCGCGCTGTATGGCCTCGCGATTGGCGACGCGCTTGGCATGCCGACTCAGTTGATGTCGTATCAAGAGGTTGCTGCCTGCTTCGGTGTTCTCGATGGGTTTCGAGCAGCACCGGCAGGTCACCCGATCGCGTCCGGCTTGCCGGCGGGATCGGTGACGGACGACACAGAGCAGGCGCTGCTATTGGCCGACGCGCTACTCACCGGCGCCGGACGCATCGAAAGCGATGATCTGGCTCGTCGGCTTCTGGCCTGGGCAGAGCGGGCACGCGAACGCGGATCGCTGGATTTGCTGGGCCCGTCGAGCAGCGCGGCGGTGGCGGCGCTGACAGCCGGCGGCCCGGTGGATGAGGTTGGACGTTCTGGCGCGACGAACGGCGCGGCGATGCGGATCACCCCGGTCGGCTTGATCATCTCCAGTGATGATCTTGATGCGCTTGTTGATCTCGTGGTGGAGGCGTCTCGGGTGACTCACCACACCGGCGTGGCGATCGCCGGCGCGGCCGCGGTCGCAGCCGCCGTCAGTTGCGGCATCGACGGAGCGTCAATTGCCGAAGCCACGACGCTGGGCATCAGGGCCGCAGCCTTGGGTCAACGGCGAGGCGAATGGGTGGCCGGTGCGGAGGTTAGCCGCAGGATCGCGTGGGCTGTTGGGCTAGTGGATGCAGATGATCATGAGCGCTCGGTACGAGAGGTCGTCGAGCTCGTCGGTACCAGCCCGGCAACACAGGAATCGGTACCGGCCGCCTTCGCGGTACTCGCATTGCATCCCGACGATCCGTGGCAGGCATCTCTGACAGCCGCCTCGCTCGGTGGCGACAGCGACACGATTGCTGGGATGGCCGGCGCCATCGCAGGTGCCTGTCATGGCATGGACAGCTGGCCCGCTGACGCCGTTCGTACGGTACGCGAGATCAACCAGCTAGATCTGGAGACCTACGCCGAGAAGCTGCTGTCATTGCGCGCCAATTCGTGATCATGGAGTTGTCAGCATGCGTGGCGGCTCAGGCGACCACTGACGCTGACAAGTCAGTGTTTCACCAGGAGTTGATGTGGAGCATATCGTCCAGCGGTTGCCGCGGCGCCGGCTTGAACGTGTCGCCGGTGTAGTAGGCCGTGGGAATCAGGACGCCTTGTCGGATGTCGGCCGGCATGCCGAGCAGCGCTGAGATCTCCTGCTCGTACCGCATATGAAGCGTCGTCCAGGCAGTACCCAACCCACGGGCACGCGCCGCCAGCATGTAACTCCAGGCGGCAGGCAACAACGAACCCCACAGGCCGGCTTGGTTTCCGGCTCTGAGGCTCGGCGCGCTGATGCACGGAATGACCAGCACCGGCACCTCACCCATGTGTTCGCCGAGGTAGACGACGCTCTCCCCCACTCGTTGCTGCACCGCGCTGCGCTCCGGATCGTCTGCGAACAGGGAAGCGGCCGAGGCCCGAGAGTTGAGGTAGGACGTGACGGCCCGGCGGTAGTAGTCACCGATCACCCGCCGGATGCTCTCGTCGTTGATCACCACCCACTGCCAGGCTTGCCGATTGGATGCAGACGGCGCCTGCAGTGCCACCTCCAAGCATTCGCGAACCAAGTCGAGGGCTACGGGTCGAGTGAGATCCAGTCGCTTGCGAACCGTCCGGGTCGTGGTCAGAAGCTCATCGGGTGACAAGGGCAGCGTGGGCATGGGCTCATGATCGCAGCCGGTTGGATGTCAGCGCCCTGAGCCTGCCGCTGCGCCCTAGGCCTGTCGAAGGGCGCCCCGACTACGATGGCTGCCTCTGGGAGCATAGGCATCGTGAAGATCATGTTCGCCTCGCTCGGCGCGTACGGCCACCTATACCCGATGATGCCGCTCGCGCTGGCCAGCGCGGCGGCCGGCCACGAGACGGTAATCGCGGTTGGGCCTCCATTTCTGGGACGGTTGCCACTGCCGACCGTTTCCGGGTATCCGCCAGAACTCGAGCTGGACTGGGCGATCCAAGAAACTGGAAGTCGTCACCCTGATCTGCATGATCAGGAGTTCAGCATGGCCATGTTCGCGGATGTGACCGCAGAGAACGTCGCTCCGACCATGATCAAACAATGTGAGCAGCTGCGCCCAGATCTGGTGATCTATGAAGGCATGAACACCGGAGCCGGCGTGGCGGCGAGCGTGCTCGGCATTCCGGCTGCCGCGTACGCGATTGCGCTGGCGAGCTTCGTCTACAGCCCGCTGCATCGGTCGACAGTCAGCTACCAACGCGGCATGTGGCTGCAGCGAGATTGTACGCCGCCTGATGAGACCACCCTGCTGGCGGCGGCGCTGATCAATCCGGCACCGTCCACTGTGCGTCAAGTCGATGGGATCGCGGTCCCGACCATTTCGATTCGATCAGTGGCCTACAACGAAACCAGCGCTGCCGTACCGGCATGGCTGTCCGGACCGCGTGCCCGGCCTCGGGTCTATCTCACTCTTGGCACCGTGTCCTTCGGCGCCGTCGATGTACTCCGCCGTGCGATTGCTGAGGTCGCGCCGCTTGGCGTGGATATTTTGGTGACAGTCGGCCCTGAAGGAGAGCCGGCCGCACTCGGCGATGTGCCGGTCAACGTCCATGTCGAGCGATTCGTGGCTCAGTCGGCAGTGCTCCCATTGGTGGATCTCATCGTGCATCACGGCGGCACGGGTACCGTTCTGGCAGCCCTCGAGGTGGGATTGCCACAACTGCTGCTGCCGCAGGGAGCAGATCAGTTCTTTAACGCGGAGATCTTGGCCGAGGTAGGAGCAGCCCGGGCTCTGCCGAGCGATGCACAGCAACCAGGCATGATCACCGAAGCCGCGCAGGTACTACTCGGCGACTCCGCAGCAGCACGTGAGGTCGCCGTGCGGATACGGGATGAGATGGCCGCAATGCCGAGTCCGGCGGAGGCAATATCCCAGGTCGTTGAGCTCGCTGGTTAGGACGACCCCGGATCCTCCATCCGGAACCCGATCTTGAGCGTCACCTGGAAATGCTCGACCTGACCGTCGGCGAGATGTCCGCGGATGTCGCTGACCTGGAACCAGTCAAGACCGCGTAGCGTGCGTCCAGCGCGTTCCACAGCGACGCGGATGGCATCGTCCACTCCCTGGGTGGAGGTACCGACGATCTCAGACAGGCCGTACACATGACCATTCATGGCGCTCCTTAGTGATCAGCTTTGGTGCGACCTTAGCGAGTGCTCGCGCTCACCGCCCGATGCCGCACCGCAGTGCCTAAGGTCCAGAACTCGTCGGCAGCGTAGAGGTCCCACGGGCGCCACCAGGCGTCAGATCTGCCGTCGCGTAGCTAGGTCCCTGGACAGCTCTCCTTCAGCGCCGATGAGAGAGCCTTCGTTGCGGTGGCGAGCTGTGCCAGTGCGGCGACGAGCGCCGGCGCCTTCTCTTTGAGATTGTCAGTGGTCAGGCCGTCTGCCGCCGCCTGCACGCCGTCAAAGGCTGTCTTGACCTCCTGCACGCTGGGCCGGACCGCATCTGGTGCCGAGGCCTGCGCCTTGTCCAGGTCGGTCTTGACATTGTCGATCGCGGTGGTCAGCGTTCCCGCCCCGTCCTGCAGAGGCCTGACCTTGGTTAGGGCCTCGAGCGACGACTTGAGTGCTGCGACATCCGCGCAAGCCTCCGTGGGCGCGGCGGTCGTCGCAGCGGAAGTCGCCGGCGCCATTGACGTCTCTGGCGAAGTCGCTGTGCTCGGCGTGGAGCTTTGGCTGCAACTCGCCAGGACGCCGAGCAGGGCAACGACCACGACCGCTCCGGAGGGGGATCGACGAGCACGTCCGAGTGGCATCTTGGTTCTCTCCTAGCAAACAACGGATTTCAGCACGCTACACCCGTGATCTCTGACGATCGCTGAAGCTGCTGGGCAAAACCAAGATCAGCAGGGTCCTGGGCGCCCTAGCCTGCCGGGTCATCCATTGGCTGTCCAGGACGATAGGTCTGGCGAAGCTTGACTCCAGCCGACTGGCCACCGTCGATGGGCAAGGTCACGCCGGTGACAAAGGAGGCGTCTGCTGAGCAGAGCCAGAGCACGCACGCCGCAACATCATCTGTCGTGCCGATGCGACCGAGCGGAACGCTTTGCGTGGCCAATTGCTGCGCGCGGTCGCCCGCTGCCCGAAGATGATCAGTCAGAATCGAGCCGGGTGCGATCACATTGATACGAATGCCCTGGTCGGCGTAGTCCAGAGCGGCCGACTTGGTGAGCCCGATGATTCCTGCCTTGCCCGAGACGTACGCCGAGAGGTTGCTCATTGCGCCCACACCGGCAACCGAGGCCATATTGAGGATCACTCCGCCACCAGAATCCAGCATCGCCGGGATCTGATACTTCATGCCGTAGAAGGTGCCATTGATGTTCGTCCGGATGCCTAGCGAGAAACCGTCGGACGGGATGTCTGCCAGCGGCGCCGGCATCGGGCCGTCAGTGGCATTGTTGACCGCGAAATCGAGCCGGCCGAACTCTTGGATGCACTGCTCAATTAGCTCGCGTACGGAGTCCTCGTCAGTGACGTCGGCCGGGACTGCGAGCACCCGACCGCCATCGTTGCGGAGTTCGGCCGCGGTCTTCTGCAACCTTTCATTGTTGCGGGCGGTGATCACCACCGCTGCGCCCGCCTGAACAAAGGCCGCCGCGATGCCAGCACCGATGCCTTGGCTGCCGCCGGTGATCAGCGCCACCCGGTCTGCGAAGTCGTAGTGAAGATCCATGTACTCACGTCTACTCCAGACTGGACTACGGATCGTCAGCCAGTGGACGCAATTGGTCCTACGTTGTGTGACGTAGACAGCTACGCAGCGCCGGTACGCCTTGTCGGGGCGATGCAGGCTGTACCAGCTAAGAGAAAGCCCAGATGAGAACGACGATTAGTATGATGGTCGCGACAAGCGCCTCAGTAGAACTGAGCTGCAGCGCGACGAGCATCAGCTCCACTCCAAGGGCCCCCGTCCGACTCAACGATGACCAAATGGTATAAGCCGTCAAAGGCTACGGACCGTTGCAGTTTCCGCGTGTCGGTTGATCGTTGTAGGGAATCCACCGCGTGGCCCTGGGCTCGACGCAGCGGCCACTGTTCTGGAGCGTTAGGCCTTCGATGGGCAGGTTCAAATCATCGGCAACGAGCTGGATGACCTCGTCACGGGCACCGTTCGGATCGATGTACCAGCCGTACCGGCGGATCGGAAGAGTGAACACCAGAAGGAGCGCGGCGATCTGCGCGTCCACCTGCCCTAAGGCGGTCGGCTGCCCATGTCAGCCGACCGCTGTGGTGTGCGCGGTAGACCCGGATCCAGCCGCCTTCACGGCGCATGATCGCCATCTCGTGCTCACCGAATCGAGCGATGTCGGCGGCGATGATCGGCCGGCGGGTACGCGGCAGTGTGCGCTCCTGAGCTGCCTCGATCCACCCCGGCAAGATCAATGTGTCGTCGGCGAGATCGGGCAACTCCCCACCACCTTCGACTGGTAGATCGGCGAGGTGACTCCCCAGCGAGCCTTGCGTTCTTCAACTCACCCCGGTGAGATTAGCAACGGCAGGAGATCGTCCGGGACGAAGTTACGCATCAGTTTGTCTTACAGAAGTGTGTCTTACAGGAGTGGCTCCGGAAGACGTGAAACGGTTGCCCGATGTGGCGTCTCAGTAAAAGGCGGGGGGCGCGGGAAAGTTTGGTAGGCCAGATCTGAGCAGCACCACGCTCCGGCGCCGTTATTCGTTACCGTTCTGCCGTGGCGGATGGGCAGTTATGGGGTCAGATTATTGCTGCGGTTCTCACAGCTGCAGCAAGTGGAGGTGGTGCGTTCCTCGGTGTTGTGACCGCCAACCGAAATACCAACGTTGTAGACGCACGTGCCAAGGAGAATGCAAAGTGGGAACGCATCCATCGGATGGTCACCATGGCATGCTCCACGAACCAGACCGAGGCCTCCGTCGGCTTCTACCACCTTACGAAGTCGAAGGCTGATTGGAATGAAAACCCTGAGCAAGCGGCGTTCATCAGGCGAACCTGCGAAGCCCTAACCGCTGCTGCTGTCCAAGCGTATCGTGGCGGTCAGACAACGGTCGTGACTAGTCCTTCACCGCTTCCGACGGGAGGCCCGTAGTGAACCAGTACCTGCACGTGACACCCTCCCAGGTACTCGCGGCCAAGCTCGCACTAGAGCTGAGCAAAGAGGCGGGCGAGGTGCCCGACGAAGCCCTTAAGGCGATCGCAAACGCACGGGTTGTAATTGATGACGAACGCGCCGGTATGTCAGAACTGGAGCAGCGCCGCGAGATGAAGGCACGCCGTGCGAAGGCGGCAGAGAGATCCTATGAGTGGGCGCGCGAGGTAGCGCGCGGGATCCCCGTTAGACCCTCAGAACATGTCGAAGACGCGGCCGCTAATCCACCGGCGGCGCGGACCGCTACACAGTCAGCGTCCGAGCTTGGCGAGCCAACGCAGCCTTGAACGCGGATGCTTGCTCCGGTGAAAGATCAACTTCCCGCAGTGCGGCCTGCACCATCTTCACCATCAGCTGGCCCTATCGCTCGGCGATCCGTACAGTACGGTCGGCGAGCCCGGCTGCAACGCCCTTCGAGGCGAAGGCGCAACGGTCACGCTCTTTGGCTTCAAGATCAGCAGGTCCTCGGATCGCTTCCCCGGTGGCGCAAACGCCGACGTCCTTCGCGGCTCCGTACGTGTTGCCGACAAGGGCTGCTACTCCCGGTGTTGAAGATGCGATCAAGATCACGACGAACCGTTTCTGCGGTATCGGCATACTCATCATCAGGAACCTCGAGGTCCAAGCCGTCCTCGTGCGCCTTCTTCAGTCGCTCGGCTGCGTCGTATGCGTCTTCAAGCAACATGGCGTAGCGCTCTGCTCGAGCGGCGCTTTGCGTTACCAGCCGGAGAAGAACCTCGCCCGGATCGACGCTGGTGTCACTCAAACCCCAGCTCATGACCTCCGCTCGCACTGCCGCCTTTGAGGCGACATGCGGACTTGCTTCACCATGGAACCGGCAGACCGATCCACCAGGGATTGCCTCGTTTGCACTGCTTGCCGATGCGGGAGGTTGCCTTGCACTGGACGACCGGGACGCTCATGGGCTGGGCAACCGATGCATGGGCTCTGTAACGAACATCTGGCGTATGCATCCCGAACAACGGAACTGCCATCCTGAGCCCTACCGGCTCGAACTCCCTTTGCGTGCGATCCGACTCTCCACGTGGCCGGGTGAGACAGTGATCGATCCGTTCTGCGGATCTGAAAGCACCTTGCGCGCCGCCAAAGATCTTGGTCGCAAAGCGATAGGCATCGAGGCCTCGGAGAAGTTCTGCGAGCACGCGGCGCGGCGGCTTTCCTAGGAAGTGCTCCTTTGAATACCGTCTCTGATCTCGCACAGATAGACCACGAAGCGCCACTGCAGAATTACTGAGAGAGGCGGGCATGGAGTTCGAAGCGCTACTCATCCCAGCATCCGATTTTCGTGACGTTGAAGTGATCACAATCACGAAGGACGAGATCAGAGATTACGTCGGCGGATGGCCGAAGCGCACTCGGTACGACAGCGACACCGCGTTCTTCTGCAACGAAATCCAGCTCGGCTTGCCAAAGAACAGGCGCGCCAGCGATTACGTTAAGACCGAGTCGGACGCGGCAAGGGGCAGAGCCGATCACCTCGACAACCCCAACGTTCTATATGGCGATGTCATCGTCGTCGGCTACACCGCATTCACAGAGGAATTGAAGGACATCCCCGATCGTCTGGTGACTCACACCTGGGAAGGTCTCAGCTTTCCTCGCAGGAGGGAAGACGGACCCGGTCATATTCCAGCGCCCTGGGACATTCTGGGACCCGGCGAGCCCGGACCTTGGTCGAGGTTCGTCTGACGCGACCGGAGGAGGACGAGTCGTACGACCAGCGTTTGGGCATGGAATGCACGCCAGGCTGGAACGAGTTGATACTGAGGCCGTTCGCGATCTGTGTCAGCGGCGCAGACAAGCCCGTATGACCGGAGTTTGGCTGCAATCGACGACGTCGAGTCCATGCTCATAGAGGTCGAGGCATACCGAAATCACTATGACGCCAGCTCGCCGTCAACGAGATGCCGCACGAGTGCAACGCAATGCTCGAGAACGGTGGAAGCGCCCGCTCTCTGACGACTAGAGACCGAACCGCCTTTGCCGTTCACGCCGGCGTCGTCGGAGACGCACGATCTCCTCGGTCGCCTCTCGCAGCGTTTTGAACGCCCGGAGTTGAAAGCGTTGTGGGCGTTCCCATGACAACCAGGGATCAGGCGGAACCAGCGAGGACCGCACAATGACACTAGATCTTGATCTGGTTCGTGGTCGAGGTTGGCGTAATCGCCGCGATATAGATGTACACGCTTCCATGTTCCACAAGCAGCGCACTGTCGGTTGTGGCTTCTTGCGCATCAGCATTGCGAGGGGGCTATGACCACGGACACCTCCGCAGCTTAGAGGTGAGCCACTACGATGTACCGGGCACGAACGTCGGTGACCATGCCCTGGGCGGGGAGACTCGGTGGGGGCAGCACTTAGCGGGCCGCATCGACGCTCAGTCCCGGAATAGTCCCGGCCAGGTTGACTGACGAAGCTCAACGTTGACCAACAATGATCAACGTTTTTTCTAGTCAGAGGACGTTTGGGATCGGATGGGCCTCTAGCTCAATTGGCAGAGCTGCGGACTTTTAATCCGTAGGTTGTGGGTTCGAGTCCCACGGGGCCCACAAAACCCCTAGTCGGAGCCGGTTTCGGCGATCCGTTCCCGTGCTCCTGAGCCTTCGTGGGACGAGTCAGGGGACGAATCGCCCCCGTCGAAGGCTGGCCTGGCGTCCGGATTAGAGACCTCCAGCGCCGGCACGTTGCCCCGAGTTCGTGGCCCGCCGGCCGTCGGCCGCGTGTAGTAGTGTGTTGCGCCGGATCGGCTGCGAGCAGTGCCCGCAGCCAGCCGCCTGGGCTTGCCCAGCGGTCGAAGCTCGCCTCGCTTGCGGGCCGCGCCGCCCGATTGTTGGTGGCGGCCTCACATCCCCGACCTCAGCACGTCGAACTCAGCTCCTGGCGAGGACGGGTCGAAGCCGTGCTCGATCAGCCAGCGGGCCGCCACCAGACTTCGCCAGGACCACCACGCTCGGATCACGTCGAGGTCGACGTCGATGCCGTATCCGGCGACGACATCGCCAAGGCGCTCCTCATGTCCGAGCGTCAAGGTCGCAAGGTCGTACAGGGCATCGCCCTGGCTTGCCTCGGACCAGTCGATCACCCCGGTGATCTCGTCACCGTCGACGAACACGTGGGTGATCTGCAGGTCGCCGTGCACAAACACTGGTGTCCACGGCCGGAGGGCAGCCTCGGCGATCCGTCGGTTGCGCCTAACCAGTTCGGTAGGAAGGACGCCGTTCGCGATGAGCCACTCGCATTCGCCGTCGAGTCGTGATGCGATCTCGTCGAGACTCGGACCAGGCCATGGCGGCAGCGGCGCTTCGTGCAGCTTCCGTGCGGCGGCACCCACGGAGGCCCACGCCGCCGACGAGGCGGTCGACGGCTCGCCGAGGCGGCCGAGTGCCGTTCCTCGGAGGGCGGCGAGCGCGAGCACAGGCGGCTTCCGCCACAAGACCTCCGGAGTCGGGATTGGCGCCAACGCCATCGCCTCGACTTCCAGGTCGGTGAGCGCTTGATCAGAGTCGATCTTCAGGAACACGTCACCGACGCGTAGGGTCGCGCGCTCGTCATGGGCCACAACGACCTCGACTCGTCCCACGCAGGCATTGTCGCGGGATGCGCACTGACGACGCCAGGAGTTATCGACCGGGCGACCATTCCCTGCTCACAGCGGTCGCTTGCGACACCCGAGTGCTCCGGCTATCGAAGTGTGGTGGGCCGTCAACGACATCAATGCCCAAAACTCCCGACCAACCGGAGGAGTCCATTCGAAACGCTCCCGGTCCTGTGGAAACACAGCTCGCGGCAAGGGTCAAGGCGTGGTGCCGCTGGCCGACTTGCCAACCTATTTGTCGGCTAACTGGACGCGCTGTAGGCGTAGGGGCGACCGGGTGGGTCTTCACCTACCCGACCGTCCACGGCTTCGCGCAGTAGGTCGGCGTGTCCGGTGTGCCGGGCGTACTCCTCGATGAAGTCGACCAGGAGTCGCCGCAGCACATAGCTGCGCCCATCGGGTGATGCAGATGGGGTGTCGGGACCACGATCGGCCAGCGCCTGCCGGACGACCAAGCGGGAGCGGTCGACCGCCTCCCGCCACCACATCTGAAGCTGGTCGGGCGAGTTATCCGCCGCCGTACGCCAGATCCAGTCGCTGGGACGACCCTCGGCGGCGGCCCACGGCGCAGGCAGAGCCTGGCCGGCAAAGTCGCGAGTGAAGTTGATGTCCTCCATGTATGCGAGGTGCTTGAGGAGGCCGCCCAGGGTGAGCATTGACGTATCGATCCTCGTTCGCAGGCCGGTCTCGTCGAGATCTGCGCACTTCCAGGCGAACGTCGCACGCTGACGTTCCAAGGAGCCCACCAGCGTGTCTATCTCGTTACCGGAGGCGGGTGGTTCGGGATACGTTGATGCGTCAGTCACAACTCAGTGTCACATGCCACGAATGTGGAAGGCCGCGGTGCACCAGCGAGGTACAGCAACGGTGGTGGTCCCCTGGCAGCGGTTGTTGGGCGTCGCTTTGACACCGCCTCACCGGCAGGTGTGCCTTGTGTTCAAGCGCGTTTACCTCGTAAACTCTACGGCCTCAGGCGTCCGCCGGTGATCTGGGTGCGTCTGCCACGGTCGTGTCGGTCGCGGTGCTCGTCGGTAGGCAATCTCAGGTTATGCAGCGACCGTTGGTGTCCAACATTCAAATGGTGCGGCAATTCGGCTGGCGTTAGAGAAAACCGGGGTGCTTAACTGATGCTCGACTGGAAGTGGCCGCGGCCGAGGAAACTGACTGGATCTGTTTGCGTGGCCTTTCCGTCGAGACGATGGAGTAAGGCTTGGGGGGGATTGCTCATGGAGCATCCATGCGTTCGCGGGTTGAGTGAGTGGAGGCCGCTAGCTCGCGGCGGCCGTTCCGTGGTCTGGGCGGCTCGCCAGGTGTCATTGGACCGCCCGGTCGCGGTCAAGGTGTATCAGCGCGAGTTGGATGAAGGCGATCGAGGCCGTTTTCTGCGAGAGGCTGCCGCCGCCCGGCTTTCAGATCACCCTGGCATCGTTACGGCCCACGACGCGGGCATACTGCAAGACGACCGTCCCTACCTCGTTATGGATCTGTGCTCGGGCGGATCCTTGACCGAATGGCTCAAGCCGGAGAATCGACCCAGCGAAGAGCGGGTCCGGCAGGTTGGCGTCCGGATCGCCGATGCGTTGGCCGCCATTCACGCGGGTGGGGTGCTGCACCGCGACGTTAGACCAGCCAACATCCTGATCGACAGCTTCGGTAACCCCGGATTAGCCGACTTCGGGCTGGCGGCCGATATTGGCGCCGAGACAACGGCGGCTGATGCTGTATGCGTGACTTCGGCATACGCGCCGCCGGAGTTCGGAACGCAGCCGGCAACAGAATCCGGCGACGTCTTCTCCCTGGCTGCCACGTTGTATGCCCTGTTAGCAGGTCGCTCTCCTCGTAATGTGGGCGCCACCGCCCCCGTCGCTCTCGAGCAGACGGTCGAGGTCGCCAAGACACCAATTGGCCCGATCCCCAGAGTCAACCGGTATTTACCGATACCCGGGGTCAACCGGTACCTAATGGACGTGTTGATGAACGCCCTGAGCAACGACCCCACGGCTCGGCCGACCGCGGCGAGATTCCGCGACCAGCTCAGGAATGTGCCGGCCACCAACATTTCGAAACGAAGGGCGCATGTCGGTGCTGGAAAGGACACGTCCTCCGTGTTTCTGGGTGGGGGTTCCTTAGTTCCGGGGCATTCGGCATCTTCGAACAGCCACAATATTGCTGTCACGGCGGTAAAACCGGATTCGCAGCGAGCTCCTGGCCAGGTGGCAACCATCGAGGCACAACGACGGCGAGGAAAACGCCGCGTACTCATTCCGGCCCTGGCCGCGGCCTTGGTTACTGTGATCGCACCCACGGCCTGGCTGATCAGCGAGCCCGCTCCGTCGGCTCTACCTGCCACGATAAGGTCAAGTGCGACCGCCGGTACACCGTCGTCGAACGCCGGCCCGTCCATTCAATTGGAAGATTCAGCCGACGCCGCCAAGCCCTTCCAAACCGTTCAACTCCGAGGCACGTATCGCGGTGGGGCAGACACCTCCCTGCGGGTGCAGCGCGAGGAGGGAGGCAAATGGCTGGACTTCCCCCTACCGACACAGACCGACCAGTCGGGCAAATTCACCGCCTATGTCGAGCTTGGGGGGCCGGGTCGTTACCGGCTTCGCGTGCTGGACCCCGACTCCGACTTGACGTCTAAGCCCTCTGAGCTCGTGATTGAGGGCTGACCATCATCTGGCTGGGCGCCCAGAGCACAACGTTGGATGGCAGCGACATCGACCCGTTCTTCGTTAGGTCCAAACCCCTGCGAATTTCAATAGGTCGGCCATCGTGAACTGCCCCCGGGCCGGCGCTATGGGTTGCGTGGGCTTCCACAGGGCGTTCAGAAGTAGGTACGAGTTGGCGTCGCGCTGCATCAGGGCGACGAGGACCTCCGCAACGATCCGCCCGCCGACCGGCCCCATCTTGCGCCCTCGGCCGACGATCTCTGCCTCCTTCAAGATGTAGAACCACAACGGTGCCTCACCGTCCCATCCCGGATCCTCGAAGAGCGTCTTCAGATCCTGGTTCTCGACGTCGAACTCGCGTAGCACCTCCACCACGTTGCCGACAATGGGAACCCGCACCTCGATGCGGTGATCCGTGTACAGCTCCTCATCCGTAAGTGGGGTCACGTCCATCAGCCGAGCAATCTGCTGTCCCGACGGCAGGCGCATCTTTTTGCCACGGAGGAGGTTCCGTACGGCGAGCCGGCTCATCGGGTTGCTGTCCGGGAGCGCCGTAGCGGGCAGCCGGAACAGCGCGTCCGACAAGTTCGCGTCGAACTGACGTACAGGCCGGGCGGTCGGGGGCTTCCCGGCTGCGTTGAAGAACTTGCTCCACTGCATCTTCAGCCGAGGAGGAATCGGGCGGTGCCCGTTCAGGTTGTTGTCGGTCGGCTCAGCCTCGAACAGCGGCACGCTCGACACGGCGACGGTGGCGCCGCTCCGGGTATCGATGAAGTCCCGCACGGTGTAGCGGGGGCGCGCAATGCTGTGGCCGAAGCGGTACGCGGCGACCGAGAACTCCACCGGGATGTAGGGGCGGCCCAGCGGGTTGATCGTCCGGTAGTACTTGAGGTTGATGATCGGAAGCCCGGTCAGAACCTCCTGGTACACCGAGTCGGCCATGGTTTTGCCCACGATTGCGGGCAGGAAGTCGTGGGTCACCATCCACTGGTAGTGCCACCGGGCCAGGCGTTGGGCCGACTCGAACACCGAGAGCCCGGGGAACAGCGCGGAGACAAGGTTCTTCCGCACGTAGTCCACGAGCTTGTTGTGAAACATCTGCAGGGCCACATGCAGCTGGAGGAGGATCAACGTCTGGTCGTTACGGGGATCCGCCATGATCGCCTTGCCACTGTCGTCGCGCGGCACGTCGTAGACCACGTCGGGGGTCGTCGGGACACCCCTGATCTCGCTGTATGAGCTCTTCACGATCCGGAACTTGTCCCGGTCGTCGGGGTCGTAGAGCTGAGGATCCTTTTTCGGCCCCCGTCCGTAGATCGCGTCGAGGTCGTAGCGGGGGGTGCGGAAGTTGGTGGTGGCATTGGGATCGGATTGCTGCTCACTGAGCGTTGTGGTGTCGAACGTGATGTCGTGGTCGATGAACTGACCAACGAAGGTGAACCCCGATGTCAGCACCGGGCTCGGGTTCTCGCCGAAGGCGTCGTTGTGGTCCTTGGTGACCACAACGGGACTGCCGTCGCTCTTCAGAACCGGCTCACCCGTCTCCGGGTCGGTCAGGTTGGTGCCGATGACGGGCCGTTCCTCCATGGTCTTGCCCAGGGCGGACAGCAGGTCCTCCGAGGCCGCGTACGGCGGCTGGTTCTTGAACATGTACCCGAAGCGGCCTTCGGAAGTGGGGCTTTCGAGCACCAGCTCGAGGCCACGAAGCTCGGCGCCGTGCGGTTCGATCGCCACCTCGGCGATTGGTTCGGCGGCCGCCGGTCTGATGCCGACCGCAGTGACTGCTGTTCCTAGCGAGGCGGCTGCCGTCCCCTGCAGAAAGCGGCGACGGCTGATTCCACGAGCCTCATGCTCCCCCATTGACACCCCGATCCTTCGGTCGCGTTGGTGTTACTTCTGGGCCAGGCCTGACCCGATGAGGAAGTTACCGTCCCTGACGCGGCTTGTCTCGAATACTTCGCTAAACA
>Ga0081455_10002135_pt1 | contig 23563 bp, 21 predicted proteins | sample TabmetS3T2R1_FD_70207 | JGI IMG/M metagenome (GOLD analysis project Ga0081455, IMG submission 70207) | Tabebuia heterophylla rhizosphere microbial communities from the University of Puerto Rico - S3T2R1 | ecosystem: Host-associated > Plants > Roots > Rhizosphere ...
CCTTGTCCGACCGCCTCGATAAATTGGAAAGCGCAGGCCCCGCCGGTACGGGCGACGGCGGCTCGCCGCGCGCCGTGGCCTCCGAGGTCGACGCGCTGCGCACCCAGCTCGAAGCCTTGTCGCAATCGGTGTCGGCCAGCGGTGCGCAGGTAGGTCAACGCATCGACGGGATCGACGCGCGTCTCGCTTCGACCACGACCGATCTCGGCACGCGGCCGTCGCAGCCGGACTTCTCGGAGCTCCAGCGCCGCGTCGGCGTGCTCGAGCAAAACGATACGCGCGCGCAGCTTCGCCGGGCGACTCTTGCGCTCGCGACCACGAGCCTCGCGGTCGCCGTGCGCGGCGGCTCGTCTTATGCGCAGGAGCTCGACATCGTGACGAAGCTCGTGCCGGAAGATCCGCAGCTCGCGATGCTCGCCAAGCACGCGGCCTCTGGCATCAAGCCGCTGTCGGAATTGGTGCGCGAGTTTCCCGATGCCGCGCGGGTGGCGTCTGCGGCGGAAAAGAATGCCGCGGAACGACCATTCTGGACGCGGATCTGGGATTCGCTTGCCTCGGTGGTGTCGGTGCGGCGCACGGATGGCGGCCCGACGCCCGGAACGGATGCCGCGCTGACCGGTATGCAGCGCGCGCTCAACGTTCAGGATCTAGCCGGCGCGCTGGGCGCGGCTCAGGGTCTTGGCCCCGCCGCGCGCAAGAGCCTCGCCCCCTGGCTCGACGCGGCGCAGGCCCGCGCGGACAGCGAAACGGTGCTGCGCGATCTGCAAAAGAACACGCTGGCGATGCTCGCCAAAGACATCGCCTCCGCAGCGGCGCCCCGGCCGGAATGAGGACCCAAGCCTTGAGGACGCATGCGTAAAGTTATCGGTTTTTTCCTGGCGCTTGCGGTCGCGGCCTTTGCCGCGGGCTGGCTCAACGCCCATTCCGGGCGCCTCACGCTGAGCTTCGATCAATACGAAATTCAGACGAGCGTCGCGTTCGCGCTGTTTGGCGTGGCGGTGCTGGTCGCGGTTCTGCTCGCCGCGGCGAGCGTGGTCTCCGCGCTCATCAGGGCGCCGAAGCGGCTCAAGGCCCATCAGCAAACCCAGCGCCACAGGAAAGGGCTCACCGCGCTGTCGAACGGCATGATGGCGGTGGCGTCCGGCGATGCGCGCGCCGCCGAGCGTCACGCAAAGGACGCCCGCAACTGGCTCGACGAGCCGCCGCTCACGTTGCTGCTCAGCGCGCAGGCCGCCCAGATCTCCGGCAACGAGCGCGACGCCGAGCATCATTTCGCCGCCATGCTGGCCGAGCCGCGCACCGAGTTTCTGGGCCTCCGCGGGCTCTTTCTGCAAGCGCAACGACGCGGCGACCAGGCGCTGGCGCTCAACCATCTGCGTCGCGCCGCGGGACTGAAACCCGGCACGCCCTGGGTGGTAACGGCGCTGTTCGACACCTACGCCGCCGAGGGCCGCTGGGCCGAGGCCGGTGAGACCTTGAGCGAGATCCAGCGGGCGCGGCTCATCGACGAGCAGATCGCGCGCCGCCGCCGCGCCGTGCTGCTCGCCGCCGAGGCGAACGCGATCGCGCCCAAGGACCCGGTGCGCGCCTTGAGCCTCGCCGAGGATGCCGTGCGCCAGTCACCCGGGCTCACATCAGCCGCGGCGCTGGCGGCCCAGCTTCTCGCCAAGGAGGGCAAGGTCTGGCGCGCCCAGGCCGTGCTCGAAAACGCGTGGGCGCAGGCGCCTCATCCCGAGCTCGCGCAGATCTATGCAGGCCTCAAGCCGGACGACACGCCGCGCGCGCGGGGCAGCCGCCTCATGGCGCTCGCCGAGCGCAACAAGGAATCCGCCGAAAGCCGCCTGCTCATCGCCCAGCAATGGGCGGCGCTCAAGGATTTCACGCAAGCGCGCGCCGCGCTGGGCGATCTGCCCGAGCGGCTGTCGTCGGCGCGCGTCGCAGCCCTCATGGCCGAGATCGCCCAGGCCGAGGGCCTGCCCGGCGAGTCACGTTACTGGCTCGACCGCGCCATGCGCGCGCCGCGCGATCCGCAATGGGTGTGCGAGAGCTGCCATGGCCCGGCCGCGACCTGGACGCCGGTCTGCGCCTTCTGCAACGGCTTCGACACGCTCTCCTGGCGCATCCGCACCGAGACGCTCTTCCCGCTGGGGCCGGGGGAGCACCCCTCCTCGGGACCGGTGCTGGCGCCCGGCACGAGCCTGCCCCAGGCCATCCCCTCGACCGCGCTTGTGCTCGGCAGCGAGCGGGCGGATGCATCCGCCACCGTCCTGCCGCCGCTCGCCCCGCCGCCTCAAACCCCGCCTCCCGCCACCGAGCCGAAACGCCCCGCACCCAAGCGCGCCGCCGACGGCGAGAAAGAGCCCGTCATCTTCGTGAGCCCGCGCGCGCCCGACGATCCCGGCACCGATGCAACCGGCAAGTCCGAGCCCCTTCCCGAGCACCGCTGGTGAGCGCCAAGCTTGCCAATCCGGGGGGGATGAATTAGAGAAGGCTCCACTTTTTCAGGCCACATTCCGCCCGCACGACCGAAAGGTCGACGCGCTTCAAGCGTGGGCCGCCTTAGCTCAGCCGGTAGAGCATCGCATTCGTAATGCGAGGGTCGGGTGTTCGAGTCACCCAGGCGGCACCATTGAATCAATTACTTAACGGGCGTCCGTGCGCGGTTCGCTTTTGCGCCACGCGCACGCTGCGGTGACGCAGTCATACGCAATCCCGGCATACATCGAGCGAAGTCGCGGCACCACCGCCTGGGTCACACCAAAGTCCTTGCGGTGAACACGGTCGCCTCGTCCTTCCCAACGGCGCCAATCGAGCGGCTAGATTGATTCACATACATTCTCTTGCCGCTCGACGGCAGTTGGCTTGAGTGTGGACGGGTCTGCTTTTTTCTTCTCTAGGAGGGAAGCCCAATATAGATTTAATCCATTCTTTAGCGTTAGCTCTTTGTTTGGGGTTTCTAACCAATACTCGATTCTGAAGCCAGATTCTTTGTAGAGGTGAACTCGATGGCGCTGCCGGCGACCGAGCAACAGACCTTTTCCATCGGCGGCGTCGTCAGCCGGACGGCCCAGGTCCTTGGCAAGCATTTCGCCCTTTTCCTGGGGTTGGGCGTGCTCGCGGTCATCCCGAATATCATCTTCGCGAATGCGATGTCTGCGACCCACTCCGCCGGGGCGCAACTCGGCGCATCGCACGGCTTCTTCATTCTCGTCACGTCGCTGCTGTCGGTCGCTTTGGCCTTTCTGCTTCAGGCGGCGCTCGCCTACGCCACGGTGCGCGTTCTGAGCGAACAGCCCCTCGGATTCAATGATGCTCTGATGACGGCGGTGCGTGCCTTCTTTCCTTTACTTGGGGCGTCGATCATCTTCGGGCTGGCTCTCGTCATAGCCTTCATGCTGCTGGTCGTGCCGGGATTGATGCTCATGACGGCCTGGGCCGTCGCGGTGCCTGCGCTCGTTGTGGAGCGGGTGGGCGTGTTCGATTCGTTCAAGCGCAGCCGGCTCCTCACCAAAGGACATCGCTGGTCCATATTCGGCCTGTTGCTGGTGTACTATCTGGCGGTCATTATTCTGCAACTGGCGATGAGGCCCATCTTCGGGTTGTCGCTTGGCGTCACGGCCAATCTTCCGATTGCTTACATCGTCGTGAACGGCTTCATTCAAGCCGTGTTCGCCATTGTTTCAGCAACGGGCATCGCCTGTCTTTACTTTGAGCTGCGCAGCGCGAAGGAAGGAATCGGCCCGCAACAGCTTGCATCGGTGTTTGATTAGGTGGTGTCGAACTTGTCTCGTTTGCGCCGCCCGAGCAGCAGGCGCGATTCCAGATGGCGACGCAGAGCAACGTAGTAGGCGGACAGGAATTCCGCGTCCGGTGTCGCGTCCCCGGTTCTGCCGATCTTGCGCCGGATACGGTCAGCGACTTCCCGCATCGTCCCCGGCTCCTTGGCGCGCAGGACTGATTCGAGGACCGACAGCTCGCGGATACCGTAGGCTTCGAGCGCGGTGCGATCGAAGACGAGTTGCGCAGCGGGAGTTCCGGCCGCGAGGTCGATGCCCAGAATCCGGCGCGGCGTATGGACGACCCAGGTGCCCGCAACGATGTCGCCGATCCGCAGACGGTCACGGTTGAACAGCGGAAAAAAGACGAAAACCCCGCTCCAGACGAGTCCAAAAACCGAAATCCAAAGATCTACCGAGTCGGACTTGGTTGCGACGAAGGTGAGCGGCAAGAAAACTTCGAGCTCGCGCATCGCGTTGCGGGCAAAGATCGCGTTTGCCGTCAGCGGCCCGCCGGACCGCGCGACGACCCGAAGGCCGAGCATGCGTTTCGCAGGCGTCGCCGCGCGAGCACCCATCTCGAATGCGGTGAAGTAGAAGAGGCGAATGAAAAAGAAGCCGAGCACCCACAGGGCTGCAAGATACGCAGCAGCGGCGAAATGCAGCATGGCCGCGAGAATGGAGAGGCCGATCGTCATTGCGACCAGCGCGAGCACGATGAACACCACGTCGAGCAGGAATGCCGTCGCTCGCTCCGAGGCCTCGGCGAGAACGAGATTCAGGTCGACGCCTTCGGGGGTCACGAGCTCGCGGATGCGGCGAGCTGGGTTCAAGCCTTCACCGCGCGCAACACCGCTCATGGCTGCCGCTTCCCGCCATAGAAGTAAAGGCCCCACAGAAGGGCGGTCGCGGACGCAATCGCATAGCGGAGCGGTGTGCTCGCAATGAGTTGACGCGCGAAGCCCTCCAGAAGACCCGCCGCCGCGAGCATGGCCACGACACCCGCCATCACGAGCGCTGCCTGGTGCCCGGCCGTCCGAAGCGCGTCCAGTCGGGACAACTCGCCGGGGAACGCAAGCGACCATCCGACGCGAAAGCCGGCGGCACCTGCGAGGATGACGGCGAACAGCTCTGTGACACCGTGAATGAGCAGCCAGCCGCCGAACGGAAGCGCGAGATCATGGCTCGCATAGACGGCCACGAAAGCGCCGAGGACAAGACCATTGGAGACGAGGAGAAACGTAGTCGGCAAACAGCATGCGATGCCCAGAGAGAACGCGAGAATGGCAATCTCGGCGTTGTGGCTGAAGAGGAAGCTCGAAAAGAAAGCGAGACCGTCGGCCGAATGGGTGTCGAAGAGAGCGGAGCGCAAAGCCTCGGTAGAGGCCGCAGGATCACGTCCTCCTGCAAGGCTCCGCGCCACGAAGGCGTAGAACCATTGCGAATCTCTTTGCACGAGGGCAAAGGAGACGATGGTCCCCAAAATGACGAAGAGGGCGGAAACGATGGTCTCGCGCCACAAGCCCCTCACGGCGGCGGGCCAATCATGGGCGAGAAAGCGTGCGAGCCACTCCCGCGCCGTCACGCGCGTGCCGTAGACGCAAAAATAGGCCCGCGTCGCCAAACTCTCGAGGTAGGCGATGAGATTGTCATCGAGCGAGACGGCCCGCGCCGTGGACAGCGCCGAGAGTGCCGAACGGTAGAGGACCGGAATTGCAATCACCTCGTCGTCCGTCAAACGTGTCGTCAGGCCGCGCTCGAAGTGATCAAGGATCCGTTCAAGACGTTGCCAGTCCGCCTCCCGCTCGGCGCGAAAGCGATGGCTTTTGAGATCAGGCCCGCTCGACACTTGCCCTCCGTGTCCGGCGTGTTTTCATAGCGAGATAGGAATCCATCAGCTTCAGCCCGATGGAGTCGAGCGGCACGTCAATCACGTCAACGCCCATGCGCTTGAGCCGCGCGGTGACAATGCTCCGCTCGCGCAGCATCGCGTCGGCGAGGACGGCGCGGCTGATGTCGGCCGGCGAGAGCGGCGCGCCGCGGGCCAAAGTCTCGAGCTCGTCGTCGCGGAAGGTCACGAACAAGACGCGATGCCGCTGCAAGAGTCGGCCGATGCTCTCGATCATCAGCTCCGCGCTCGTGGTATCGAAGAAATCGGTAAACACGACGACGATCGAACGCCGCTGCAACTCGACTGCGAGCCGTGTAAAGCCGAGGGTAAAATTGGTCTCACGCGCCGAATAGTCGAGGCGGGCCGCCAGGTACTGCAGGCTGGAGAAGGCTTTGACCCCACCGACCGTGCCGCTGAACAGGACGGGGGTCTCGTCGAAGGCGAAAAGGCCGACGCGATCCCCGAGCCGCAGCGAGAGGAAGGCGAGCAGCAGCATCGCGTGGATCGCGCGGTCGATCCGCGGCAACCCCGCGAGCGGTTCGCACATGAGGCGCCCCGTATCGACGGCGAAGATAATGTGCAGGTTCTCTTCGGCCTCGTAGTCACGGATGAGAAGCTTGCCGTGGCGCGCCGACTGCTTCCAATCGATTGAGCGCCGGTCCATACCGGATTGAAACTCGCGTAGCGCGTTGAACTCGGCACCGTCGCCGGGCCGACGCTGGATGCGCTCGCCCGTCATGCCCATGCCCGCGGCGAAGAGCCGTGTCGCCGTCTCTTTCACTGTGGCGATATCAGGCAGAATTGCCATGGCGTGGTTGACTGCCACCGTCCGTTGCCGCCAGCCAAGACCGAGCGGACCGTGCCAACGGATCCAAACATGAGAGATCGTTTCGCTGCCGCGGCGCAAGCCGGTGATCCTGATGTCTGCGTCGACTGTGTCTGAGACCATGGGACTGGTCGCGCGCTCCGGAATGATGGAGAGGCGGGGGCCCGTCTCGATTGCCCATTCGATCGCGCGCGGTGCGGCGCCGTCGAAGGTGAACGTCAGATGTGCGGGCTCCGGACGGGCAACTCCGATGGCATTCGGTGCCGCAAGCGTGCAGGACAGGCGGGCCGTGCCGGCGGCCGCCAGGGCATCCAACAGGAAGAGACCGCCCGAGAACAGGATCCAGACCACGCCCGCAAGCCACAGCGCCGGCCACAGCATAGCGCCCAGAAGCGACAGCGGCAGACCGAGCAGGACGAGGAAGATGAGGCGCCGCGTGGGATACATTTAGCGCGGGACCTCGGTCGTCTCGATCAGGGTGCGCAACACGTCATCGACCTTTCGGCCGTCGATCTCGGCTGTCGCCGAGAGCACGATGCGATGCCTCAAGGCGGGCAGAAGCAACGCCTTGACATCGTCCGGTATGACGTAGCTGCGGCCATCCAGCGCGGCATGAGCGCGCGAGGCCGCAGCCAGCATGGCTCCGCTGCGCGGACTCGCGCCGATCGCGATATCGGGTGCGGTGCGGGTGGTGCGGATGATGCTGACGATGTACTGGGCGATCGGCGCCGTCAGCGTTACGGATTCCACGAGGCGAACACAGGCCGCAAGCGTTGCGGCATCGATCACCTGCGTAATGGCGCCAGAAAACGGATCGGGCATGCGGACCGTAGCACCTTGCGTCGTGACGATGGCAAGTTCTTCCTCGGCGCTCGGATACGCGAGCGTGTGCTTGAAGAGAAAGCGGTCAAGCTGCGCCTCGGGAAGCGGATAGGTCCCCTGTTGCTCGATAGGATTTTCCGTTGCGATCACCATGAAGCGCTCGCTCAGCGGGTGCGTCTTGCCGTCCAGGGTGACTTGACGCTCCTGCATGGCTTCGAGCAAGGCGGCCTGGGTCTTGGGCGGCGTACGGTTGATTTCGTCCGCAAGCAGCAGCTCGCAGAAAATCGGTCCGCGATTGACGACGAAGCTGCTGGTTTGGAAGTTGAACTGCGCCGTTCCGAGAATATCACCGGGCAGAAGGTCGGGCGTGAATTGAACGCGGCCGAATGTAAGGCCAAGGCTCGCGGCCAGACATTGTGCGAGGAGCGTCTTGGCCGTGCCTGGCGGCCCTTCGAGCAGCATATGTCCATTGCAGAAAAGGGCGACAAGCATGAGGTCGACCGTTTCCGCCTGACCGATGACGACCGTGCCGATTTGTACGCGCAACGTCTGCGACAAGGATCTCAGGTCCGCAATGTCCATCCCGTCATCCCCTGCAGCCATTGATGAAGCTTTGTTGCAACACGCATGAGCCCGGCCGCGTCTCGGACCGCAATGGCTTCCACGTGCAGATCCGTGAAGCGATAGGGCCCGCCGCTGCGCCGCTCCAACGCGGCGAGCCAATATGGCTCTCGTGCTTCGGCACGCGGCACGCCGGCTTGGGCAGCCAGAACGTTGAGCACGACCTCGGCGTAGCGCGGTGCCATGCTCGCCTCGCGGTGCGTCATGCGGATGACAGCCGCCGTGTTATCGGCGAGCGCGCGCTTGCCGAAGGCCTGGATGCGCCCCTGCGGCTGCATCGGGCCAAAACGGTGCAGCGCATGCATTGCAATGAACGCCGCGGCGAGAATCGCGCACAGCGTGGCCCCGAGGAAGGGCGGCTTGAATGCGCTTTCCAGAAGGTTGGGCGAGGCCCGGACGCCGTTCAGCGTCAGATCGAAGGACACGGGCCCTGCGCTCTTGCGCAGCGCAAGGATCAAACCGACCCCGAATCCCGCGGTCTCGCGGTCGTGGAAGCCAGCGTTGTTGAGAAGATCGGGATCAGAGAGGATGTAGGTGGTCATGCCGCGTATCCTGGCGAGAACAATCTTTCCCGCGCTCTCGACGATGATGGGCTCGAGCGTGGTGCCGGAAAGCGTCTGTAGTGCCTGGATGTTCAGTGGTTTGCTCGGGACGATCCGATCAAGGCTGTCCTCGCGACTTACGAGGCGCACCGATGCGGCGCCTTGGCCTCGTGTGATTTTCACGGTGTTGGCGATCTCGGACAGCATGTGGTCGAGCGGGCCTGCGTCAATCGTGCCCGTTCCCATGACCCAGCCCGGATGTTTCGGATGTTCGGCCACCAGCCATTTTGGCAGCACCACGAGCCGCACGCCGAATGCGACATTTGCCTTGAGATCCGACGCGGACGTCAGGACATCGGGCGTCAAGATGACGAGGCTATCGTCTCCGGAGGAGGCCGGTTCCCGCAAGAGACGCGTCGGCATGCCCACTCTCTCAAGCATGTAACGCAGGCCGGCAAAGCCGACGGCGGATTTTGAGAGCGCATTGGCGCCGCCCGACCTGTCCATGCGCAATTGCGGCGCGTAAGCGTTGAGAGCAAAGAAGGCGACGAATGAAAGGGCGCTGATGAGGAGCAACCCGATGGCGAGCTTCGGCGGTAGAAAGGCCGCACGTTTGTTGTCAGGCGGGGGCGTCATTGTGGTGCACCGCCGGTGCGCCACTGGCCCGGAAAGGCGAAGGCCTCATACTCTTTCCGGCAACGCATGAATGCCGACGCGTCGATGGGCGTTTCGGCGAAGACGGCCCGCTCGACAACGGCGGCGATCCCGCCGAACGCCGAGCGCGCGGAAGATGGCAACGCCTCCAACCGTCCGATCTCGCGGCTCGTAAAGGTTGGGCGCAGCAGGTGCGGCCGCTGCGCCTCGATGTCCTCGATGCTGCGCAGAAGCAGAAGGTGGACCGCCTCCGCGTAACGCCCGCGTGCCGCGAGGGCATCGGAGTCTTCGAGCAGACGGCGCGCGGTCGCGGGCACCGGGCGCCAGTCCTCCGGATCCGCCACACGCGAAGGCTCCGCCTTCAGCCAGCCGCGATAAGAGCGGTAAAGCGCATAGGCGCCGTAGAGAGCAGCCATCGCGAGCAGGACCCACATCACGGTTCGAATAAGAGGCCAGCCATGACCGAGAAATTCGAAGGAATTTTTCAGAAACTCGGTAAGAGCTCTAAGCCATCTCGGCGGCTCCGGCACTGTAAAGATGGGGAGATCGTGTTGAAAATCGGTTCGCGCGATAAAGTCGGCATACGCGCGCGCAAGAGTCGCGCTTGTGTCTGCTCCGAGTCCGGATTGAACCATTGCCGCGATCACTTGAATGACTTGGACTTCGCGTAGAGATCCCCTGCAAAGGCCTATATCTCTTGCTCTGCGAAAGGTCAATTCTTGCCGGCAACAGGGTTGATTGACTGTATAGTTCCTTCGACGGGAGCGTTTGCCCAAGGAATTCTCGAAATCCATGCGCATTCTCATTCTAGGCGCCTACGGTCTGAGGTGTTGGCGCGCGAAGCCCCTGCGCATAGATGCGCCGCTGCCGGCCGCCTACCACACGCTCTATCGAACCTGGTTCGCGTGTTGTGAAGGGTCGCGGCCACGCAGCCCCATTCGACCCCGGCCAATTCAGGTGCTATCTTCGCTACCACTCCATCAGGGAGGAGACGCATGCTGCAGCTGAAGCAGACGCCATTCGGCGCCGAGATCTCCGGAGTGGATTTGTCGAGGCCCGCCGCGCCCGAGCTCAGCCGCGCGCTGATGGACGCCTATAACGAATACGGCCTCGTCGTCATTCGCGATCAGACGCTGACGAAGCAGCAGCTGGTGGAGGCGAGCCGGAGCTTCGGTGAGCTCGAGATTCACCCGCTCGCCAACGCCATCGACAAAGAGGTGCCCGAGATTCTCATCATCAGCACCCATGGCACCATGGGTGATGTGACGCCGGGCGGCGAGGACGAGCTTGTCGGCAAAATCGACTGGCATACGGATCTCGCCTATGTGCCGGTGCCCAATCGGGGCGCGCTCATCTATGGCGTCGAGCTGCCGCCCGAAGGCGGGATGACCGGCTTCATCGATCGCCAGGCGACCTATGCGGCGCTGCCCGAGGATCTCAAGGGGCGCCTCGAAGGGCTCACGGTCATCCAAAGCTGGCGCTATGCCCAGGAGGGCATCGCCAAGAACCCGAGCTTCCGTACCGACGAAGGCGCCAAGATGCTGGCGCTCGACAAGTTCCCGGATCTCGCCGCGCCGCTCGTCTATCCGCATCCCGTGAACGGTTACAAAGTGCTGAACGTGCCGCCGATGTGGTCGTCGGGCATCGTCGAGCTGCCGGGCACGGACGGCCGCGCGCTTCTGGACGAATTGATCCGCCATTCGCTGCAGCCGCAGTTCATCTATTGGCATCGCTACCAGCCCGGCGATGCCGTGCTGTGGGACAACTGGCGGCAGATGCATGCGGCGAGCGGAACCAAGGGCCGTCATCGCCGTCTGATGTGGCGGACCACGTTCAAAGGCTCGGTGGAGTTCGGCCGGCCGCTCGCGCGCGCCGCCGCCTAAGACCGCGATCGGAGGGGAGCCATGAGACGCTGGTCGCTCGGACAGCTGACGGTCATCGGCGTTCGTCCTTACGAGCTGGTCGAGATCGCCGCGCGCTCCGGCTATGACGCGGTGTGCCCGATCGTCGGGCTTATCGACATTCCCGGCCTGCCGCTCGTGCCGCTGAAGGCCGGTGATGCCGAAACCGAAAGAATGGCGCGGTCGCTGAAAGCCAACGACATCATCTTCAACAACGCCGACGGCTTCGTGCTCGATGCCCAGACGGATCTCAACGACGTGCGGAGAATGGTCGATCTCGTGGCCGCGTTGGGTGCCAGGAGCATCAACGCGCTCATCTTCGACGCGGATCTACCGAGGGGGATCGCGACGCTCGCGGCCCTGGACGAGATGGCTGCTGGAGCGCGGCTTCCCGTCTTCCTTGAATTCCTGCCGATCTCCGCCGTTGCCTCGGCGAAGGACGCCCAAGCCGTCATCGCAGAAACGGGAAGCACGAACATCCGGCTGATGATCGATGCGATGCATCTCAGCCAGTCCGGCGGTGGTCCAGACGACATGCGCGCGCTGAGCAAAGCGATCGGCAGCGCACAGCTTTGCGACGCGCCGGCCAAGCTTCCCTTCGAGGAGTACAAGCGCATGATCATGGAGGAGCGGTGGGCGCCCGGCGACGGCGAGCTGCCGCTGGTCGACTTCATGGCGGCGCTGCCGCAGGACCTCATCTGCGCCATCGAGGTCCCGCGCCTCGACGAGCCGGATCTCGTCGCGCGGGCCAAACGGATGCTCGCGGCCGGCCGCGCAGTTGACCAAGCGTAATCACAACGTCTTCACCCAGGCGGCAAACTCGTCGCGATTGAAGACTTTGAAACCCGGCGTTTTTTTCGCCTTCCGGCGTATCCACGTCACCGCACCGGGCTTCCAGCCGTCGCCGCCCATGACGAAGATATATTCGCGCTCTCCGAGATTTGCGCGCGCCGTCTCATAGATGAAGGGCATCTTTTCATCGGCCGAGCCTTCCGTGGCTTGATGCTTGACCTCGCACAGGATCTGACGCTGACCGCTGATGATGAGAAATTCGATGCGGGCGCGGTGGCCATAGATCGAAACATAAGGAGCGTTCGTCACGACGATGCGCGGGGTCGGGGTCTTGTAGAGCGTGGCCTCGTTCCAATCGGAAGACGCAATGACCGTGAAACCGGCGCGCTCAAGGATGCCTTGAATCTCGTGCTCGAAGGCGCGGCCCGCTTTTTCCGCACCGTCCCGTCCGTCGGCGCGTGCATGTCCCGCGCAAAGCAGGAGGAGAAGCGCCATCGCGGTGAAGAATATGCGCAAAGTCGAAACCGTAGAGGACGAGCGCGCTCGGAAAGGGCGCGGCGTCACGGACAGTGCTCTTCCCCGGCTGCCCGAAGCAAAGGCGCCCCCGGATCCAATGGACATGAGCTTTCCCCTCGACCCAATCGTGCCACCACTTCGTATCGGTGCGCGCCGGAACCAGGCAGACGACGACACATCCGCGGCGGCTTTCTTGGTAAGCCTTTTCCATCCAGGAGCCAATCGTCCGGCCATAGGGCGGATTCAGCCACACCCGCTTGTGCCGACTCCAGTTCTGACGAAGGCCGTCCTCCGAACGCGTGAAAAAGCGCGCGCATTTGGCGTTTCGTGCCGTCGCGCAGGCATCGAGTCGAAAGCAAAAAATGGCATCCAGGCTGGCAAAGAGCCAGTCCGGTGTTTCCCAAGCCTCGTGTCGGCTCGAATAGAGCGCCGCGCCAATCATGTTTCCATGATCGGTCAGGATTTCCGGAGGGGGATAAGTTTTCGGAGTTAGCTGTTGGCGGGCCGGAATCGCGGGCGGCGCTTCTCACGGACGGCGCGCACGGCTTCCTTCGAATCGGCGTGTCCGCTCATCGTGATCGTAGCGACCTGCTCGATCTCGTAGCCCTGCCGGCTGCCCATGTTTTCCGTGTGATCGAGCGTGCGTTTGCTCATGCGCACGGCCGTCGGGCTCAGCGCTGCAATCTTCCGCGCAAGGCTCAGAGCGGTTTCCATGACCGCGTCCGGCCCGCAGAGCTCGATCGTGCCGCCGGCGTCCTTGAACGTCCTTGCCGAAAGAACCTCGCCCGTGAAGAACATGCGGCGGACGAGCGGCTCCGGCGCGAGACGGGCGAGATGCCGCGCGCCGCCCATCACGCCCACCGTCAGCTCCGGCAAGCCGAGGCGCGCATCCTCGGCTGCAACGGCGAAATCGCAGGAGCACACCAGGGCCATACCCGTTCCGACGGCCGTCCCGTGGACGGCGGCGATGACCGGGACCACACAGAACTGGATCGCGAACAGAGCGCGGCGCACATGCTGCATCCGCATGGGCGCGTTGGCCGGCGTCATCGTCTCGAATTCGCCGAGATCATTGCCGGCGCAAAAGTGCTTTCCCGCGCCGCGCAAGACGATCGCGCGAATGTCCGGCCCCGCCTGATCGGGATCGGAGAAGAAGGCGTCGACCTCGTCATACATCTTCTGATCGAAGGCGTTCACCGGCGGGCGGTTCAGCGTGACGATGGCTACGCCATCCTCACCCACAGCCACCTCGATCCGCTCCCAGGCGGCGCTCGTGTTCGTCATGGGTCAACTCCAGGAATCGCGAGGGATTGGGCCGTGCGTTCAAGTGTCATCGTGTTAGGCACCCTCTACTCCGTGTCATTGCCGGGCTTGACATTTTTGGCGGCTTGTCCGCCAAAAGGCGGACAAGAGGGCAATCCAGAGCCCCAAACATCTCAGCGTGTGGCCCCTGGATCCCCGGGTCAAGCCCGGGGATGACATCGTGTATGTTTCGGAATCTTGGGAACCGGAAAGCGGCTTGAGGAGACCCGTCACTTGCCGCGTGCGCGCTCGGCAGCTTCGATCAGCGGCTCGAGACGGTCGGCGTAGTAATGCATGAACTGCAGGCCGAACACGCTCCAATTGACATTCGTGCGGTCGAACTCGTCGAGCCGCGTCAGCGTGCACAGGCACGCGATCGCGACGGAGATCGCGTCGTAGATCATGAAATAGCGCAGCCGGTAGGGGCTGAAGACTTTGCCACCCGCCTCCCGATACAGTTCGACGAACTCGTCCTGATCAATCTTGCCATGGGTGCCGGCGAAGAAGCGGGCGAACTCTTCAGCGGGATCGCCGATGCGCGAGTTTTCCCAATCGAGCATGGCGATGACCTCGCCGTTCTCGATCATCACGTTGTGCAGGCCGAAATCGCCATGAACGAGACAGAAGAGCTCGTCGTCGGGCGGCACATTCGCCTTCATCCAGTCGAGCGCGCGCGTGATGATCGGCGACGGGCCCATCCTATTGATGACCGCCTGGTTCGCCCAATAGTCGACGAAGCCGCGCGTGTTGGCGGCGAGGGTCGGATAGTTCAGCCATTTCGCGAGATGGGATTTTTGGATCAGCGGATCGTCGCGATCGATCGGCACCTTGTGGATGCCGGCGATCGTGCGCGCGAGCTTGCCCATGATGTCGTCGGGCAACGGCTTGTTGGTCTCCTTCACCGTTCCAAAAACCTCGCCCGGCACCTTGCGGCTGACGAAAAACCGCATCCCCAGCAGGCTTTGATCTTCCTCGATCCACATGGGCTCGGCGACGGGCACGCCGTGCTTATAGGCATAGCAGACGACCGGATATTCGCGCCGGATGTCCATGCCGTCGAGCTCCATGAACTTCACCGGCGGCTCGAGCCGGATGACGAAGGATTGCCGCCCTTTCACGGAATCCTCGGTGTCGAAGGTCACCGTGTGCTTTGAGAACCCTCCGGGGATGACGCGGAACTCTGTGAGCTTCAAATCAGGCACCGACGGCGAGCGCGCCTTCAGATAGGCCTCGAACCGTTCTCGGTTGAATTTCTCGCGGTCGTAAGGCGCCAGGACTGCACCTTCGGGCTGCGTGGTGCGGTGCGCATAATGCGAGACTTCCCAGGCACCGACATCGGCGAAATAGCTTTTGACGGCCGCGCCGGCGCTCGGCCCCAGCGCATGCACGATCCGCTCGAGCTCGGCCGTGACGTCGGTCATGGCGCCGCCGATGACGTCGGGATGGCTTCGCGGATCGAGCGAGACCGACGCTAGCTTGGATCCGGTATCGATCTTCCGCTCATCGAGCAGCGCCCGGCCGCGCGCGGCCAGCACCGTGCCTCGCGCCCGATAGTCGAGATAGAAATCGGGCTGCTCGCGCAACGCCAGCTCGCGCGCGCAAACGTCGATGACGTTCAGAAGCGATTGAACTTCGGGCTTATCGCTTTGGCTCGCGAGAAGATCGACCGCACTTCTGATCGTGCGCAACAAACTTGTGCGTTTCGGCCGCATACTCGCTGCTTCCGCGGGGCCGCTTTCTGTGTCGGCCCCGCACTCCCCATCAGATGCCAGCGCCTTATTTGCGCCCGGCCATTTTGCGCACGAAATCCGTGAAGTGCAAAGTCTGGATCTCCCCGTAGCCCTTGCGCCCGTTGCAGGTCCATTCGACCATGCAGATAAGCGCCCGGAGGTTGAGCCAGGCATAGAACGGCGTGGAGGCCAGCACCTTGCCTTCGGCCAGATACGTCCGGCCCTTGACGTCTGTGATGTGGATCGAGATCCCGGTGGGGTGAAGGATCGAGAAATCGTAGTCCGTCTTGATCTTCGCGGACGCTATGGGAACCTGTTCGCCGTCGACAATCATCCAGCCGAAGCGCAGGAGCGACTCGGGATCGACCTTGAATTCGCCCTTCCACACCGGATCGCGCTCGGGATCGTCCATGCCGGTCACATGAAACGAGAAGTCCGGCCCGAAGCACGCCGTCACCCATGAGTTCGGTGGAATGTGCATCGAGTTCTCGAGGCGGTATTCGCCCCAAGAGCGGTCGCGCATCGCGTAGCAATCGACCTTGTGCGTGTCGCCGCGCAGGGTCACCTCGCCGGTGCAATGCATGACCTGCTCGAAATGCTTGCTCGACGGCCACATGACGGGCTCGGACACGCCCTTCTGCAGGACCTTGAAGTGGTTGCCGCGCTCCGGATCGTCGTATTGGAGCTCGAAGGTCTTGCCCGGCTCCAGCATCTGAATCTTGAGGCCGCTGTCGAAGGCGGCGTCCGGCCACTTGCCCCCGAAGACGTCGCCGCTCATGTGGTTCCGGTAGTCGAACAGCTCGCAGCCGAGCGTGATCGGCTGGACGCCATACCAGGTCATCGATCCCGCGAGCACCGAATTCAAATTCGGGTGGTACCAGACCCAGTTGAAGGAATGCAGTTTCTTCTCGGGCACATAGAAGCCGAAATACTGCGTTTCGGTCAGCGCGTAATGAGGCTTCTCCGCTTTGTCCTCGGGATGCAGGCGCTCATGACGTACGTCATAGGTGCCGAATTGCGGCGCGTAGTATTGGACGAAATAGCCTTCGCCGAGGGCCAGTTCCTTCTGACCGCGCTGAGCGGTGCCTGATGCCGACATGACAGATACTCCCGGATGTGGTCGACGCTGGATTCCTACCTGTCGCGCTTCCTGACCGAAAACCGCGTAACACTTTTCGGGAAGCGCTCTTAGGGTCAGTCAAGCCCGTTGAACGAGACGATGAACTTGGTGTCGCCGCCCTTCTGCCGGAACGGGATCGCCTTTTGGTATTCGGGCGACTTGTACCACTTCTCCAACGCGGCCTTGTCCTTGAACTTCAACAGGACGAAGCGCCCGGCGGGCATCTTGCCCTCGATCAGCTCCGGCGTGTCGCAGACCGCGAGCGCCTCGACATTGTATTTCGCGACGCTCTCGAACCCCGCCTTCTCGTAGAGGCCGTAGGTTTCGAGGTCCTTGCGGTCGATTGCCGCCAACAGATAGATCGTCATGCTGTGTCCTTTCGCGAAACCGGTTGTTAGCTCGGCCACCCCGGAAATGGGGGAAGTGTGGGCAGATGTTGCTGCCAAATGAGATTGATATCCTTGTAGGCTATTTTCCAGACACCGTTCCGGCGCTCAAGCGTATCCTCGTAGCGACCGAGAATGAGCGAATCCGTCTTCACTTTGACCGCGCCGAAAATCGCGTCCGCGCCCGGATCGTTCAGGTTCGGCGGCACGCTGTGATAGGCGTACACATAGGACTTGGCCTTCGCCCTGTCGCCGTCCACGTCGACGACCTCGTTCCCGATCATGTGAACGGTGCGCATCTTCTCGATGATCTTCGGAATGCCGCTGCAGTATTCCTCGAGCGTGTATTCGTTGATCAGGCGGATCTTGGCGTCGGGATGAAACGAGTTCCGGACACCCGGCACGTCTTTGCCGTCGATGGCGAAGGTGTAACGGTGGAGGACGTTCAAGATCTCCAGGTGATCCGCCGCTGGATAGGCCACGATATCCTCCTGTTTTTCTGCCTTGGGGCTCGAACCTTAGGCTACGGGCGCGGGGAATTCTTGCCGGAAAGCGCATGGGAACATTGCGTTGGGGTGCAAGCGCCCTTTAGCGAGAGCGCGCGGCCTCGACGCAGGACCTCATGAAGATCGTGAAGAACTCCGACCCCAAGGGGATCATGCGGATGTCGTTGTAGCCGTTGGGAATGCGCGCGACCCCGATATTGGTGCCGAAATAGTTCCGGAAATTGAGCAGGCACTTGTAGTAGTCGAGACTCGCCTCATCGATCGGCTGACCGCCGCACCGGCGATAATGATCGAGGAACCGTTCCCAAGGCATATGAGCGCTGACCTGATCCTTGATGTAAGCGAGATCTTCGGCCGGATCGCCGAAATGCGCGGCCTCCCAATCGAGCACCGTCTCGATCTCGTTGCCATCGACCAGAAAATTATGGACGAAGCAATCGGTGTGAACGACCACCGGCGTGTTGAGATTGTTCGGAACGTTGCGCTTCAGCCAATCGAGGATGAAGACCTCTCCCGGCGAGGGCAGCCGCGTCGACGACGACCACACGCGCTCGATGTCGTTCACGTTCTTGGTCACGGCGTCGCGCACCGTATCGCCGAGGCGCACACGTGTGTCGCCGGTCGCCATGTAGTCCTCGAAATTCTTGAGCGGAATGCCGTGCAGCCGCGCGAGAAACTTCGCCAGGCTGAACAGAAGGGCTTCCGGCACGGCTTCGCTCGCGCCGCTGAGCGAGCCGATCTTCCGGCCCATGCCGCGCGTGGCGACATAGTAATCGCTATCCGTGTCCGGCATATCCTTGAACAGCCAAAAAGGCTGGGGCACCGGCAGGCCGGCGGCGTGGACCCGTTTCACGATCTCGAATTCTTCGCGCGCACGGTGGCACCAGAAGTTGAAGAACGGCTGCGACGAATTCTTGCGGATGACGAGCTGTTCCGTGCCGTGCGTCGCCGTCTTGAGCGTGAAGAAGAAGGTCTCGTTCATGAAGCCGCCGGGCACGACGGTGAAGTCGAGCACTTCGAGCGCGCCGCGTTCCGGCAAACGAGCTCTGAGATGGCGCTCGAGCTTCTCCCGCGTGAGATATTGAACGCTCTCCGACGTGCCCGCGATCTCCGGAAGCGCCGCGGCCGCAAACGCGCTGTAGTAGCTCAGCTCCCATTCCGCGACGGCTCTGAGCCAGCGCGAGATCTCTTCGCCGAGCGCCGGGCTCACCTTGGCCCGGGCCGTCATCAGACGACGCGCGCCCTCGTCCAATCGCGCGATGAGATGTCCGAAATCCTGGCCAGCCATGCGCTGATCGACCTGCGCGACCGGCGCCTCCCCCGCCTTCTCAAGCAGCTGACCCAACTGCTCCAGAAGAGCGTGGCCGGGCTTGGTAAACTCCGCCGTGATACCCGGCAGAACGACGTTGCGTTTCATAAGCTCGCGCAGGGCCTGGATGCCGATCTGCGCGGTCGACTGTGACCCTGCACTTGTCAGCTCGGGCAGGACATCCTTGGACAGGCCGGATGCGACAAGCCGCAAATAATCGTTGCTGGACAGAAGCATGCCGAAAGTCCCTCCAAAGCGGCCCCGTTTGGGCTCGAGCTATGCCCCTATACCAATACCATGGGCCCGGCCCGGAGCGCAGATAGCCTCGCTTTTGGCCTTTTGCATCACCACGCAATACCCAATGCACGACGTGGCATTACCGCTATTCGCCGATCACGGGTAAAGTCCGGCCCGGAACAGTTGGCAATCTTTAGGCCGGCAAATTTCAGGAGCCCTGGTTATGACCCGTTTTGAAGGCCCCCTCGGCAAGAACAAGGATCTGCGCATAGAGCCCTGGACGCCGAACTTCGAGAAGACGCCGGGCATCAAAGGCGGCCAGACCAAGCAGCCCTATGTCGATTTCGGCGGCGATCGGATGGCCGACAACGAGAAGTATTTCTCGCCGGAAGTTCTGGCCAAAGAGTGGGACCTTCTGTGCACGAAGGTCTGGATGATCGTTGGCCACCTCAACGACGTCCCCGAAGAAGACTGCTTCATGAAGGTCGACTACGGGCGGGAGTCCTTCATCATCGTGCGCGGCAAGGGCGACAGCGTGCGCGCCTTCTTCAATGTCTGCCAGCACCGCGGCACACGTTTCGTGACCGCCGATTTCGGCCGCGCAAAATCCTGGACTTGCCCGTTCCATCATTGGCGCTACACGAACGACGGCAAGCTCGACAACGTTTATGAGCGGGAGTCCTTCCGCGAGGAGACGCTGTGCCGCAATCTCGATCTCGCGCCGATCAAGGTGGAGGCCTGGAAGGGCTGGATCTTCATCAACATGGATCCGAACGCCGGGCCGCTGACCGATTATCTCGGCGAGCGGTTCCGCGAGAGCCTCGATGCCTTCGAGTACCGGAAATTCATCCGCCTGTACGATGTGCGCCAAACTTGGAACATGAATTGGAAGGCCGCGATCGAAGCCTTCATCGAAGGCTATCACGTCACTGCGATCCATCCCGAGCTGTGCACCTTCATGGACGACTACTACGTCCAGCACGACATCTACGACAACGGCCATGGCCGTTCGATCTTCCCGTTCATGGAGCCGGCGCAGTCCTATCTTGCGACCACCAAGGGCGGCCAGGAAGGTCTCCGCGACGAGATGAAGCTCTTCCTGAGCGCCGCGCTGGTCGACGAAAAGGATCATCCCAAGCGCTGGCAGGATGTGAAAGCGGCCGTCATCGCGGGCAAGCGCCGGAATCAGGCGAAGCTCGGGTTCGACTTCTCGCGCTTCTCGGATGATCAACTGGTCGACGACTGGAACCTGAGCTTCTTCCCCTTCGCCACCTTCAACACGCACCCCGAGGGCGTGCTGTTCCAGCGCTGGGTGCCGGATGCGGAGGATCCCCGCAAGACACACTACCACCTGCAGATCTATGCCATGCAGGGCGACTGCGTCATCCCGAGCTACATGCCGATCTCGCCTGAGGCCGACCGCACCGGCAAGAATGTGCTGCCGATCACGCGGCTGGAGGGCATGGGTGGGCCGGCGCTCGGCTTCGTCGTTCAGCAGGACGTCGATCTCGTGCCCAAGTTCCAGGCCGGGATCGAGTCGCGCGGTTTCAAGGGCGCGAGCTATGGCGAGCAGGAAATCCGGGTCCGGCAGTTCTACCGCGAATACTATCGCTACATGAACAAGCAGCGCTTCTAGCCCCGATGTCATCCCCGGGCTTGACCCGGGGATCCAGGGCCGCGCGCACGGGCGTTTGCCGCTCTGGATTGCCGGGTCAAGCCCGGCAATGACACAGAGAAGTCGTTTGCGTCCGTCACATGCTTATCGCCCCAGGTCCCGGCAGTTGCCGGGACCTTTTTGTATACCCGTCAAAGGTCTGCGCGAGAGCGGCTCACAAGCGGGTGAGCGAGACCAGTGTTCTGCCGCACACAGCGGGGAAACGCTGCACGCCAGTTGCACGCATGCGCCTTTTGACCCATGATCTCGCCCGGGCGAGCTAGGAGACCCAGCCCCTCGACAGGCAAAATAAAATGCCTGCAGGGGTCAGACGCCCTGTCTCATAATGATAATGGGGTCTGCGGAGGACAAGGGATGCTTATCGAACGACAGGCGAAGTCAGTCGCCGAGTTCAATTCGCTCGTCGCCCAGGGCTATTACAAAGCCGAGTCCTACATCCCCAGAGGGACATCCGGCGACTCGTCCTTCAAGCTCGACATCACGCAGGCCGGCGCGATGCCCATCTGCAGATTTCGCGGCATCGATATCGGCGTCAGGCGCAATTGGAAGCATATCCGCGGCGCCGCGTCCGGACTCTATGTCGTGTGGTTTCCGCTCGAAGGCGAAGTGTCCGTCACGCAGAACGATGTCCATGATGTGATCGCGCGGCCGGGCAGCCTTATCATCACCTGCGGTGATCGGCCCTTCCACATCAAGGTGGCGGCCGACGGCGCCGCGCATTGGGCGAGCCAGGTTCATGTGCTCGTGCCTTCCCACATCATCCGCACTTACCTGCCGGACGTCGACAAGCTGTGCGGCCGAGCCTTCGGTGCCCAGGCCGGCGCGGCCGCGATCGGACGTGAGATCTTCTCTCAGCTCGTCTGCGAGGCGAGCCGAACGAGCGACCATTCGGCGGAGCGGCTCGGTCTCGCCGCGCTCGAAGCGATTGCGGATTCGATCAAGCGCGAGGCCGGCGATGTTCTCGACGGCGTCGATGACAACAAGCGCGCGCGGCTCCAGCGCATTCTGAGCTACATCCAGCGCCATCTGGCGACGCAGGGCCTGACTGCCGATCAGGTCGCAGGCGCCTGCAACGTCTCGCGTCGCTATCTGCACTATCTCATGAAGCACAACAACACGACGTTCGGCGAATATTTGTGGGAATGCCGGTTGCAGCAGGCGAATGTCTGGCTCAACGATCCCGAGTTCCGCCACTTCAACATCGTCGACATCGCCTATATGGCGGGGTTCCGCAGCGCTTCGCATTTCAGCCACGCCTATCGCAACCGGTACGGCTTTCCGCCCCGCGCCTGCCGCGGTGGAATCGCGGGGACCGCCGCACCGGGTCTCCCGGATCTCGAGCTGCCGGACGACTTCGTCTAGCTCCTCCACCCCCAGCGAACCTCTTGGCGCGGCGCTTGCCTTTTTGTGCGCGCTCTCAAGCAAGGCGCCATGCCCGCGGAGGAGAGCAGCATCAAGCACGGTCCATACGATGGCGCGGGACTCAAAAATCATTGGGAGGAACGGATATGATCCGGCGACTAGAGCATTTCCAGGGAAAGTGGACACCGGTTTTCCGTCCGGAAACGCGACGCGGAATGAGCCTAGCGATTGCGACCTATCTCATCTCCGCCGTGCTGCTCACCGCGAACGTAGCTGCCGCCAAGCCGAGCGATCGCGACGAGATCGCGGCGGTCACCCAGGCCATCGTGACCGGATTTTCGACGCGCAACATGGACATGATCATGTCGTCCTATTCGCCGAACGAGGACCTGATCGTGTTCGACATCTCGCCGCCCATCAAATATGTCGGCGCGAAAGCGGTGCGCGCCCTCAACGACTATTGGCTCAAATCCTTCACGGGCAAGATTGAGGGCAGCTATTCCGATCTCAACGTCACCGTGGTGGGGCCGGTCGCTTACGGCTACAACGTCCAGCACTGGAAATTCACGCGCCCCGACAACTCGGTCTTCGAGTTCACGACGCGGCTGACCAACGTTTATCGCAAGATCGACGGTCGGTGGCGGATCGTGCAGGAGCACGGCTCGGTTCCGGTCGACCTCGCCAAGCTGACGCCGGTTCTGGACGCGAAGTAAGCATCGCTCGGTACAACTCCCTCTCCCCTTGGGGAGAGGGTTGGGGTGAGGGGGCCACCACGCTCGGAGTCCCGTCACCCCCTCACCCTGGCCCTCTCCCCGAGGGGAGAGCGAATACACGCCCTAAAGCTTCAGCACCGTCTTTGCGATCAGGGTACGCATGACCTCGTTGCTGCCTGCCATGATCGACCAGGCGAGGTTGTTGAGGTAGGTGGGTAGCGCGATCCGCGCGTCTTCCGACCCGAGCGGCGGGGGCAGCGCGTCGTCCCATAGCGGCCGGCGAAGCTCGAGCTGAAGCCCGTCGCTGCCGAGCGCCTCAAGCTTCAGCCGGTCGATCGCTTGGCGAAGATTGGCCATGAGAAGCGCGATGGCGGGCGTGTGCTGGCCGCTCGTGTGATCCTTGCTGAACTCGGCGAGCTGGCGCAGCTCAAGGATCTCCAGCGCCTGGGTTTCGAGCTCGAGCATCGCGAGCCGGCTCATGAAGTCGCTGTCTTCGCCCAAGGTCGCCACGCGATCCGACGGCAGGTGAGCTGCAAGCTTCCTGAGATCGGCGAGATCGACGAGCAGGCCCGGCGCGAGACAGGAGCCGCCGCGCTCGTTTTCGAGCAGGAACTTCGCGATCGTCCAGCCCTGGCCTTCCGCGCCGACCAGGTTTGCCGCGGGCACCGCCACATCGTCGAAGAAGACCTGATTGAGCTCGTGCTCGCCCGACATCAGGCGGATACGCCGGATCTCGATCCCCGGCGTCTTCATGTCGATGAGCAGGAAGCTGATGCCCTGTTGCGGCTTGACGTTCGGATCGGTGCGTACGAGGCAGAAGATATGGCTCGCGAAATGCGCGTTCGTCGTCCAGATCTTGCTCCCGTTGACGATGTAGCGATC
>Ga0081455_10002136_pt1 | contig 23558 bp, 20 predicted proteins | sample TabmetS3T2R1_FD_70207 | JGI IMG/M metagenome (GOLD analysis project Ga0081455, IMG submission 70207) | Tabebuia heterophylla rhizosphere microbial communities from the University of Puerto Rico - S3T2R1 | ecosystem: Host-associated > Plants > Roots > Rhizosphere ...
TGGCCACCACCGCTACGAGACGGCGCGCGTGTACGCCGAGGAGATCGGCGGCGAGGGCGATCACCGCTACGTGCTCATGCTGCTCTGCTCGCTCTCCGACCCGGGCCTGCTCGTCTTCCCCACCCACCGCCTGCTGACGGGCCTGAAGGACGACACCCCCAAGCAGCTGGCGATCCGCGACGCAGTGAAGCGCGACTTCGAGGTCGAGCAGCTGGCGTCCACGCACGAGCTCGAGCCGGGCGACGACGGGCCGGTCGCGTTCGGCTACATGGACAGTTTCCACAAGCAGCCCTACCGCGTGACGCTCAAGGACCAGTCGATCGCCGACCATGCGCTCGCCGGGATGCCGGACCCGTATCGCCGGCTGGACACCGCGGTTCTCGAGGCGATCGTGCTGCGCGGCGCGCTTGGGATGTCCGAGGACGACATCTCGCACCTGCGCGGGCTCGCCTACTCGAAGAACCTCGCGGACGCCATCGAGCGCGTCGAGTCCGGAGCTGCCGACGCCGGTTTCTTCATGCGCGCGACGCCGGTCGAGCAGGTGCGCGAGGTGGCGGAGGCCGGCGAGTCGATGCCCCCGAAATCGACCTACTTCTACCCCAAGGTGCCGACGGGACTCGTGTTCAACCCGCTCGCCTGACCGCTTGGGTACCTGTACGCTGGTGCGTGAGCCATGAAGACGGCGGCTCGCTCAACTGGCCCCCAATCGACACCGACGCTGGGATACGCGAGCGTCGGATCCGGTGAGCCGCTCGACGGTCCCGGCATCGAGGATCAGCTGGTCGCGATCAGGAGTGCCTGTGAGCGCCTCAACCTGCGCCTGCTCGACGTCGCCCGGGATCACCAGGCCGACGGCGCCGAGGATGCGGAGCAGCCGGGACTCGTGCAGGTGCTCAACCGGATCGACTCGGGCGAGGCCGCCTGCCTGATAGTCAGCGACCTCGAGCGGCTCACGCGCAGGACGGCGCAGCTGGAGACGATCCTCGACCGGCTCGAAAAGGGCCAGGCGCGACTGGTCGCCCTCGACGTGGGCCTCGACTCCGCCACGGAGGAAGGCAGCCTGGCGATCGGACGAACCACGGAGACGACCGCACCCGTCGCGCCGGCCCCGGAGCCGCCCCCTCCCGAAGAGCCTGAGCCGCCGGCGCCCGAGGAGCCGGAGGAGCCGAAGGCAGCCCCGGAGCCCGAGGTGGTGGCGACTGAACCCGAGCCGGAGCCCGCGCCCGAGCCGCCCCCACCCCCGCCTGAGCCTGCGCGCCAGCCGGTTTCCGCCCCGGCCACCGTACGCGCGTTCGGATATGCCACCGCGCCCCCGGACACCGAGCAGAGCACCAGCGAGCTCGACCGCCAGCGCCGCGTGATCGAGCGCTACTGCGGACGCCACGGGATCGAGGTCGTCGAGGTCGTGCGCGAGCGCGAGCCGAAGGACGGCAAGGCACTCGACCGCGCCGGACTTTCGTTCCTGATCGAGCGAATCGCCGCCGGAGACGCGTCGTGCCTCGTCGTCACCGGTCTGCAGCGCCTCAGCCGCTCAGTCGCGGAACTCGGAACGATCGTTCAATGGCTCGAGCGCAACGAGGTGCGACTGGTCGCGGTCGAGCTCGATCTCGACACTGCCAGCCCAGGTGGCCACACGACGGCACGCGCGCTCGCATCGGTTGCCGGCATGGAGCATCAACGCCTGTCCGAGCGCACCCGCAAAGGACTCGCGGCGGCGCGTGCCAAGCGTCACTCGTCGAGCGCCGGCGGACCGGACTGGGACGCGATCCGGAAGCGCATCGCGAACATGCGCGCCGACGGGATGACCCTGCAGGCGATTGCGGACACGCTCAACAAGGAGGGCGTGCCCACCCAGCGCGGCGGAACCAAGTGGCGCCCGTCAAGCGTTCAGACCGCCGCGGGCTACAAGCGACCCACCCGAGCCGCGAAGGTCAGCGACCTCCCCCCGGTGCGGAAGCGGCCACCGACACGTCCCTAGGCCGCATTTCCAAGAATTCCCGCCAAGGATTTCGGGATTCACGCCCAGCCCTGTTTACGCGGGCTGCGGGCACATCTTTCCGCCAGGCTCGGTTGCGTATGCGCTATCGCCCTTGCAGGAGCAACTCGCGGAGGCGCAGACTGGAACGTCCGAGCGGCCAGTCCCCCAGATATCCGCCGCTCGCTCAAGGCGCGTGCTCCTCTGGCCCCCCACCACCCGCCCGGCCCTGACCCTCCTCGCTCGCGAGGAGGCCTCCGCCGGGCGCTGGGTTGGGCCGGCGCGCGCCGCTGCAACACCTGATACGACACCCACACCGGAGCGGCCGCACGGGCCGAGAAGTCGGAGAACGCCCGTGCCTCTGCTCAAGACCCGGGCATGCCCCGAGGTCGCTGTCTCTCGATACGCCGGGCCTGGCCCACAGAGCCCGGCGGGCGCGCGCTGCGCCCGCTACAGGTTCAAACCCGATCACTCGAGAGGAGGGGGCCGGTGAGGAAACTCCTCGCTCTGGGTGCCAGCGTCGTAGTGCTGGTCGCTGTGTCGGCTGCTCCTGCGTTCGCGCAGAGCTCCGCTGACCAGACGGCAGGCAATTCGGGCAGCTCCCAGGCCTCCAATGGCAGTACCACCGCCCAGTCGGCCGGACAATCACAGTCGGCGGCTGGGCTGCAGCAGGTCTCACAGAACTCCGACACTGTGCAGACCGCCGATTCGAACGCGTACGCCAACCAGAGCGGCGTGAACGCCAACGTCACCGTGACGATCGGCGGCCACGACGTGTATGGCGGCAACAGCTCAGCGACTCAGAACCTGAGCAACTCCGCGTCATCGTCGGCGAGTAACAACGCCAGCACCACGCAGAACGCCGCCCAGTCGGGCGGCGGCGCACAGTCGGTATCGCAGGACTCCTACACCGAACAGGACGCCAACTCGGGAGCGAACGCGCATCAGAACGGCGTGAACGCGAACGTGGCGGTGACCATCGGTGGCGGGGACGTGCACGCCGGCAACAGCTCTGCGACGCAGACGCTGCGCAACAGCGCGAATTCGGACGCCAGCAACACCGCCAGTACCGAACAGAACGCCGAGCAGACAGGCGGCGGCTCTCAATCGGTCGATCAGAGCTCCGACACGTATCAGGACGCCGATTCCAAGGCCAAGGCCAAGCAGAACGGCGTCAACGCGAACGTGCCGGTCACGATCGGTGGCGGCAACGTCTACGGCGGCGACAGCTCGGCCAGTCAGACCCTCGTGAACTCTGCCGAGTCATCGGCAAGCAACGAGGCCTCGACTGAGCAGAACGCCGCGCAGTCCGGCGGTGGAGCCCAGTCGATCGATCAGTACTCCGACACCGACCAAGACGCGGACTCGAAGGCCGACGCGCATCAGAACGGCGTGAACGCCGACGTGCCGGTCGAGATTGGTGGCGGTTATGTGGGCGGCGGAAGCAGTTCCGCCGACCAGAGCCTCGAGAACTCGGCCGACTCGTCGGCGAGCAACGGGGCGTCGACTGAGCAGAACGCCTCCCAGGATGGCGGCGCTGCTCAGGAGATCGGGCAGGACTCCGGGACCGAGCAGGACGCGGACTCGGATGCCGACGCCGATCAGTCCGGAGTCAACACCGCCGGGTCCGACGCCAGTCAGGACGCCAGCAACAGCGCTGACTCCGAGGCCACGAATGAGGCCGGGACCGAGCAGAACGCCGAGCAGTCGGGCGTTGGTGCTCAGTCGATCAGCCAGGGTTCCGAGACCAATCAGGACGCGGACTCGGACGCCGACGCCGATCAGGACCTGACCAACGCCGCCCTTGGTGGCGACGCTGATCAGGAGGCCGACAACGAGGCCAGCTCCGAGGCCAGCAACGGAGCCGATACCGAGCAGAACGCAAGTCAGTCTCAGGAAGAAGAGACCGACTGTGAGTACCTCTGTGGCGGCTCAGTGCAGGCTCAGGAGATCGGCCAGAACTCCGAGACCAATCAGTACGCGGACTCGGACGCCGACGCCAACCAGTACGCCACCAACGTGGCGGCACTCGGTGGCGACGCTGACCAGAATCTCGGTGGCTCGAACTCGGCCTCTTCTGAGGCGAGCAACGGGGCGTCGACTGAGCAGAACGCATCACAGGAGCAGTCCATCGAGGATGGCTGCCAGTTCCTGTGTGGCGGGCACGCTCAGGGTCAGTGGGTCGACCAGAACTCCGAGACCAATCAGGACGCGGACTCGGACGCCGACGCCAACCAGGACGCCCTCAACGCGGGCGGCCTGATCGGCAGCGCCAACCAGGAGGCCGACAACTCGGCCGACTCGTCGGCGAGCAACGACTCGACCACTGAGCAGAACGCCGACCAGTCGCAGTCCATCTCCGGTGGCTGCCAGTTCCTGTGCGGCGGCCATGCTCAGGGTCAGTGGGTCGACCAGAACTCCGAGACCAACCAGTACGCGGACTCGGACGCCGACGCCAACCAGGACGCCACGAATGTGGCTCTGGGCGGCGAGGCGAATCAGGATCTCGAGAACGACGCCACGTCGAACGCCTCCAACGAGGCCTCGACCGAGCAGAACGCCGAGCAGTCGCAGGAAGGTGGCGACGAGCAGGCGCAGTATCTCGAGCAGAACGCCGAGACCAATCAGGATGCGGACTCGGATGCCAACGCCGATCAGGACGCCACGAACTCGGCCGCGGGCGGCAGCGATGAGCCCGAGGAAGAGCCGAATGGCAACGGCAACGGCAACGGATCCGGCAACGGGTCCGGCGCCGGCGGCTCGCAGTCCCCGCAGGCGGGGGGATCCGGCCATTCGGTCGGCTCCGCTCCGGCAGCGGCGATGAGCTACGTCGCCGGTGCGTCGGCCAAGAAGGCCGGCAAGCGCGCCAAGAAGGCCGCGCGCAAGGCCAAGAGCAAGAAGGCCAAGAAGGGCAAGAAGGCCAAGCGCGGCAAGAAGGGCAAGCGCAGCAAGAAGGCAAAGAGGAGGTCCCGCCGGTAGGGAAGGATGAGCGTGGAGATTCGCTCAACCACGGTCGTCTGGCGGTCATGCGCAGGCCGCCGGACGGCCACCTCTCAAGTCTCCTCACGGGGAAGGAGCGCGGGTGTCATGCCCGCGCTCCTGGCCGTGCTCGTGCTTCTGTGGGCAAGCGCGATCGCGGCGCCGGTCGCGGCGGCGTACGACGTCACGGGAGCGCCGTCGGCGAGCCCGGAGACGGCCACCGCACCGAGCCCGGAGCCGGTTGTCGTCGAGGCCCCGGCGACGCCGCAGCAGCCGGCATCCGTACAGGCTGAGCCGGAGCCCGTCGGGCCTCCGGCAGCCGAGCCCGAGCCACCCGCGGCTGAGACGCCGACGGTTGAGCCCGAGCCACCTCCTGGGCAGCCTCCGCCGCCTCAGGGCTCGGGCGAGCCCACCGCGGTGGGCATGGCGCACAACAGCGCTACGGTCGTCCAGGTCGTCGTCCAGGTGCAGCGCGGTTGCCAACGCAACTGCCGCGGCACGAGCCAGCGCCAGGAGGCCGTCCAGCGCTCCGAGGTCGTCCAGGACGCGCAGAGCGTGGGGCAGGACGGGGCGGTCGCGGTGAACGAGAGCCGGACGATCCAGTTCGTGTGGCAGCAGCAGCTCGGCTGCGTGGCCTTCTGTTACGACACATCGCAGGTGCAGTCGGCCTCGCAGACGGCGCTGACCACACAGTCCGCCGAGGCCGTCGGCGAGGCGCTGGCGCTCGCGCTCAACGACTCCGAGACGCGCCAGCTCGTCTGGCAGCTGCAGGAGGGATGCGTCGTCGAATGCCACGGGGCGTCCTCGCTCCAACTGGTCAACCAAGAGCAGCGCACCGACCAGACCGCGGGCGCGTCGGCGGCGAGCGGCAACCCGGACGAGTTCCTCGTATGGCTCAACGCGCTCGCGACGAACATCGGAGCGACGCTCCAGACGATCTTCCAGTTCGAGGACGCCGACTGCCTCGAGGACTGCATCGACGGTGTCCAGATCCAGCTGGCGGTTCAGAACGCGGCCACGACACAGACCGCGACCGTGGAGGAGCCCGACCTCCCGACGCCGCCGGCTGCGGAGCCGGCGCAATCGGCAGCGGCGCCCGAAACGGTTGCGTGGGACGAGCCTGCGGCAGAGCCGCCGGTCCTCGCTGCCGCGAGCCCGCTGCACCGAGACGCCGGCCGGGCCGAGCGCGCGCAGTCACGCCCCCTCACAGCGCGTCCGGGCCACGGCGCGTCGCCGCCTCCGAGCGCGAACTGGGGCGCGCGCCGGAGCATGGCGGCAGGAGGGATCCCGGCCGCCTCGGTCGACCGGACCACGGGGGGGCGCCCGGCGGCCGGCCCGGGCGCTGATCCTGTCGTTGGCCCTGGTCGAGCCCGAGGCCCCAGCCGTTTCCCGGGCCGGCCCCCCACCCCGGCTGGTCCAGGTAGCTCGGGCGGTCGGACTCGTCCGGATGGTCAGGCTGGCTCGGCGCGTCCGGGCGCGGCTCCGACCAGGGTCCCGCCCACGACGGAGCGCCAGGCTCGCCTGGGCGCGGCGGCCGCGCCCACGGGTCCGGTTGCGGCGAGACTGGCTGGTCGGGTCGGTCGCTCACAGGGGCTCCTGAAGGTCCGGAGGAGAACTCCCAGCCTACCCCAGCGTGTCGGAAATGCTCGGCTGGTGAAGGTGGGCGGCGCTCGGGCGGACCTCCGCCCTTTCTCCGTGCCGCGACCGAGCGGACCCCATTGGTCGGGCGCGGTGAGCTGGGTCGGCCCGGCGCGACGGTCAGGAGATCAGGGGCTCGGTGCGCCTCTCCAGGCAGTCGCTGATGCGGAGACGGATCGAGGGGTCCATGGGCGTAGCGTCAGGGTTGGTGCGCCGAAATGGCAAGCAAGGAGGGCGACCTGGGATGCGCTGCAAGGGTGTGGTCTTCGCCGAGGCCCGGTTCGAGATGTCCAGGACCGACCAGGCCACCTGGCAGGCCGCCATCGCCTATGGGCTGGCCCACGGCATCACCGCGGACGAGCTCGATTTCCCCACCGACGACTCAGTCGGGACGTTGCCGTAGTGGCGACCAAGGAGGCGGACCGAGACGTCACAGCAGCTATGGACGATCTCGTGATCGAGCCCGCGTCCGCCGCTTTTCCACCATCGGCGGGACACCACCGGGCGGGGGATGCGAGGGCCGAGGAGTTCTCGCGCGAGGCGATCCGCCGGTACGAGGCGCTGGGGCCGCGCAGGGATGAGCGGTTCGACTTCGAGAATCTCGCGCTGGCGCGTCTCAACCTCGTGTCGGGCATGTCCCCACGTGGCTCTGTCAGGCCGTGAAGCGGTAGCGGGTCTGGCTGTAGGGCTCGCCTTTGCCGAACGAGAGGACCTTCGTCGGTGTGACGCCGAAGACGAGCCCCTGGCGACCATCGGGATCGCGGAACGCCCCGTCGGCGACCTCGAACGGCCAGTCGAGCTTCGACTTCCACATTGCCGCCAGCCGTTGGAGCTGCGCCTTGTCGGTCACGCGAACGGCAGCTCCCTCGACCACGACGTCGAGCCCCGACCGGAGCTGGTTGGTGCCGGTTGTGAGGATGCAACGGGGATTGGACTCCAGGTTCTTCGCTTTCTGTTCACCGGCGCCGGCGCAGAAGTGGAGCGCCCCGTCGAGCCAGATCGCCGGGAGCGGCGTGACGTGCGGTCGCCCGTCGCGGCGGACGGTCGACAGCCAGAACATCTCTGACTTCGACAGCACCTCGACCACCTCGGCCCACGGCCGCGCGGTGGCGTCCGGCTGGCTGAATCCCCCGTGCAACTCTGCGGTCGGTTCGATCTTGGGCATCAACGCTCTCCTGCATCGGGTTCTCATGCGATCGCTCACTACAAGATAGACACCACGCGGAGGTGGAACTCATCGCTCCGTGACGCAGGTGCCTGGGCAGCGCCCGGCCGCTGTGTTCGGTCGATGTTGCCGCGGGCGTCGTCGAGCCGCACCCTCGCCGAGGGCATGACTCCGCACGTAACCGCTACGATGCAACACCAGGCAGTGAACGCGCTCGACGACCTGTTGGCTGTCAATCAGGACGGACGGACGCAAAGCAGCAGCTAGGGCGCGTAGCTCAGTCGGTCAGAGCAGCGGACTCATAAACTACTGGCGTGGGGCTGTAGCTCAGTCGGTCAGAGCAGGCGGCTCATAACCGCCCGGTCGCAGGTTCGAGGCCTGCCAGCCCCACAACCACTACGCCGAACCTATGATGAGCAGGGAAACGGAGGTTCAGGCTGTCGCGCCGAGCTGTACATTGTCCGAACACCGCCAGCCGGAGGGCCTTGGCGGCTCCAGGCCGCATCCCCCCAACTCAGCATCGGCGCGGGTGAAGTACCGCCGCCACCGAGCTCCCGGCACTTCCCCGTCCTAAATTTGGGCTTTGCAGAAACGTGAATTGTGGCCGCCGATCGACGGGATCGCTGGACGGCACGCGGTTACTGCTGGCCGTAGTCTTCGTCGGTGACAGGGTCGCCCCATTCGGATTCGGGGCCTTCTTCGGGTGCTTCCCACATGGCGATGTGGGTCATGAAGTGGCCGGGGGCGGCGCCGTGCCAGTGCCATTCCCCGGGGGGTGTGGAGATGGAGTCGCCGGGGAGCAGTTCGATGATCTTGCCGCCGCGGGACTGGGCGAGGCCGCGGCCCTCGGTGACGTACAGGGTCTGCCCAGTGGCGTGGGAGTGCCAGGCGGTGCGGGCGCCGGGGGCGAACCGCACCGTGTTGACGCGGAGGCGCGAGGGCGGTTCGCCCTTGGCGATGACGTCGAACCACACGTCGCCGGTGAATATCTCGGCCGGTCCCTTGACGGTCGGCTGCTTGGGCAGGATCTCCATGGTGGCTTCCTTGTTGATGCGGTGTTGCGAATTGGGAGATTGGTTGCCGCTCACGTGTGGTCGGCTGGGTGGGCCGTCTCGGCCTGGTCGAGGGTGGCCGCCCAGCTTGCGAGGAGGTTCAGCGCGTCTTGGGATGTGGAGCCCGCTTCGGCGGTGTACGTGATGAGCGTCATGAGCGACTCGTGGCGTGCGGCCGACGCCGTGCCCGGAGCCGACAGCGCGAACAGGGCAAGCCCGATCGGCTGCTTGGCCGCAGGCAGCAGTGTGATGATGAGGGTGAAGGCCATCGGGATCAGGACGCCGCCGGTGAAGCCCTGGAAGGCCCGCAGCACGATCATCTGGCCGAGATTCTGCGCCAGGGCGCAGGCGGCCGAGAAGGCGAGAAACAGCGCCGCGTTGGTGAGCAGGTAGACGCGCACGGAGAAGACACGCGCCAGCCAGGCGCTGAGCGGGATCACGACGATCTCCGCCACCAGATAGGCCGTCGAGATCCAGCCGCCATCGTCGATACCGGCGCCGATCGCGCCCTGGATGTCGGCGAGCGAGGCATTGACGATCTGGATGTTGAGCACCGCCATGAAGGCGCCAAGCGTGGAGCCGATCACGGCGATCCAGGTCCGTGCGGTGACGGGTGCGGCGACGGCGGTCATGGTCGCCTCCTTACCGGGCGGACTTGGTGTCGATGGTCGGCTCGACCGACATGCCAGGCCGCAGCAGGCCTTCGAGCTTTTCGTCGTCCAACGCGATCTTCACCGGGATGCGCTGCACGATCTTGGTGAAGTTGCCGGTGGCGTTGTCGGGCGGCAGGAGCGCGAATTCCAGGCCGCTCGCCGGCGACAGGCTGTCGACATGGCCTTTGAGCGTCACGCCGGGGAAGCTGTCGATTTCGACTTCCGCTGGCTGGCCCGGACGCACGTGGCCAAGCTGCGTCTCCTTGTAGTTCGCGACGATATAAACGGCATGCAGCGGCACTACCGCCATCAGGGCCGTGCCGGCCTGTACGTATTGGCCAACACGAAGCGACCGGGCGCCCACCGTGCCGTCGACCGGCGCGCTGATCGTCGTGTAACTGAGGTTCAACTCGGCCTGGTGCCGGTTGGCGAGGCTGCGATCGCGCGCCGCTTCAGCACGACCGCGATCGGTCTTGAGCACATCGACCTTGCGCTCGGCGACCAGGAGGCTCGCTCGGTCGTGCTGGAGCAGGGCCGTCTTCTCCTTCAGCGCCGTTTCGGCCTGCTGGGCACGTTGGACTGTGCCGTAGCCGGTTTTCACGAGCGCGCCATAACGCGCGTTGTCAGCCTCGGCGAAGGTGAGCGCTGCCTGTGCGGACGCGATGTCAGCTTTGGTTTGATCGATGACGGACTGCTGCTGGGCGATCTGCGCGTCGAGGTTGCGCAGCGTCGCTTCCGCAGCTTCGACATCGGCATTGGCTTGATCGAGCGCGACCCGGAAATCTTGATCGTCGATGCGCGCCAGCACTTGACCGGCCCGGACCTTCTGATTGTCCTCGACCCGCACTTCGGTGACATAGCCCGAGATCTTGGGCGCGATCGTTGTGTAGTCGGCCTGCACGTAGGCATTGTCGGTCGACACCTGGTACTGACCGACCTTCCAATAGTCGTAGCCGCGGTCGATACCGATCCCGAGGGCCGCCAGCAGGCCGATGCCGAGCGCTGAGCGCTTCAAGGCGGCCTTGGAAAGGAGCGGGGCATCGCCGCGACGGGCGAGGCCGGCAATAGCGGCATAGGAAAGCAAGGACATGGGTACTCCGCGGTTCGACGGCGGAGAAATGGGCCTCGTTAGAAGGATTGATAATCATCCAGATTTTTGAAAGATTATCCCGTCACGATTTATAATGGAGTCCGCCCTGGACCGCCTTACGAGTCTGACGGTTTTTGCCCAAGTGGCTGAATCCGGTGGATTTTCGGCCGCTGCGCGCCGTCTCAACATGTCCACCACGATGGTGAGCAACCACGTCCACGCATTGGAGGACCGGTTGGGGGCGCGGCTCCTCAACCGGACAACTCGGCGCGTGAGCCTGACCGATGTCGGCCGGACGTACTACGAGAGCTGCCGGCGCGTTCTAGCCGAACTTGAGGAGGCCGATCAGGCGGCCGGCCTGTTGCAATCCACCGTGCGCGGTACGCTGCGGCTCTTTGTCGGCACGCATCTCGTGCCGTTCATCGCGCCCGTCGTGCTCGATTTCCTCGGCCAGCATCCCGAAGCATCGGTTGATCTCAATGTCGGCGAGCGCAACGTCGACATGGTCGAGGAAGGGCTGGACCTCGCGATCCGCGCCGTCCAGCCGCCGGAAGCCAATCTGATCCTGCGCAAGCTCGCCAACTGGCATCACATTTTGTGTTGCGCGCCATCCTATCTCGAGAAGCATCCTGAGCCGCAGCAGCTTCAGGACTTGGTGAGCCATAATTGCTTGCGATTCGCGCTCTATCCGTTTGGAGAGGAATGGCAGTTCATCGGACCGGGCGAAGCGCAGGTTTCTGTCCGCGTTTCGGGCAACCTCGTCACCAACAGTGCAACGACGCTGATGGAAGCAACGCTGGCGGGTCACGGCATCATGCTCGCGGCAACGTTCATCGGTGTGGCCGACGACATACGGGCCGGACGCTTAGTCCGGCTCTTGCCGGATCATCGGCCCATCGATTTCTCCATCAATGCGACCTATCCGACGCGGCATCACCTCTCGAGCAAGGTGCGCGCCTTTCTCGATCTCACCGCCGAGCACATCGCTCGCCAGCGACAGGCTCTGGCCTTTGGCTAAAGCTGCGGCGCAAAGAAGCCGTGCAGGCCGAAAGGCACGTGGTGCCTGAGCCGCGCGGTGAACAGAGGCTTCGCTGCGACGTCTCGCGCATCCAGGCCGACAACAACGCTTCGTTGTGTGTTCGCGTCGAAGACGAGCGTGACGAGGACACCATCCTCTTCGGTGCCGCCACCGGTCGGAATGAACACGGCTTCGCCGGGATAGCCATCTGGACCGAAATCGTGGACTGCCACCGTGCCGCTGTCGATGTCGATGCGGGCGATCTGTTGCTGCAGGCCAAGGGTGCGATCCGCAGAATTGCAGGCGATATAGGCGAACCGGTGACGCCTCCCGACATAGGCGGGATTGATGGTGGGGAATTCGTTGGCCGTGCCCGCGGCGAACGACTGTGTTTCGACCTTGCCGTCGGCGAGGTCCACACGCAGCCGGGTGAGGGCGGCCATGCCTTTGGCGGGCCAGTCGGAGCGCCAAAAGTCGCGCAGCGCCTGGCCGATCACCGAATAGTCGGGGTAGCGCGCGAGATCGAGAACAAGTGTGCCGTCCTCCTCGTAGCCGTTGGCGAAGTGGAACTGGAAGAACGGCTCGGTCTCGATGATGCGCGGCTTTCCGCTGCCGTCGCGAGGCACAAGCAGGATCAACGTGGGCCTACCGCCGTCCCAATGCAGGGCGCCATCGAAGCTCGCGAGCCCCAGGATCATCTTCAACGAGCGGACCAGGATCGGGCCAAGGCAGAAGACGAGATGATGCTGGGTGAGCACGAAGTCGTGGTTCATCAGCGGGTAGGGCAGCGTCACCGCGGGCAACGCGGTCGCCACGCCGCGATGGATACGATAGGGCGTGAGAGTCGTCTTGCGTCCGTAGTCGATACCGAAATTGAACAATTCCCCGCTCTCGGGATCGATCTTGGGATGGGCAGAGAAAGCTCGAACCACGCCGTCAAAGTCGGTGATGCCCTTGGTCGCGAGCGTTTGCGGATCGAGCTCATAGGGCGGTCCGCCTTCCCATAACGAAAGCAGGTGTCCGCTTTCAGCTACGACCGACGTGTTCGAGACGTTGGCAGGCTGGCGGAAGATGTTCGCGAGCACGCCACCAGGACGCATCTTGCCGAAGCCGCGATAGACGATCCGGCCGGCGCGAGTCTCGTCAATATAGTTTGCCGTCGCGACATAGCGGTTGCGATAGCGGATGCCGTCCGCGCCGAAACGGATCGCCTGGACCATGCCGTCGCCGTCGAACCAGTGCGCGAACCAGCGGCCGTCGAGCATGTTGCGGCCCGAGCCGTTGCGGAACAGCGTGCCACGCACGGCAGCCGGCACGACGCCTTCAATGTCGTCGACGCGGTAGTCGAATTCCTCGGCGAGGGAGCGGAACCCGCCGCTCCAGGGATGGAGGGCCATCCCGATCCCGGGTTTAGTTGCCAATCCCGAACTTGTAGGAAAGTCCGGCGCGTACCGTCTGGTTCGAGGGCTGGAAGGTTGCGCCGTACGCGGACGCCTGACCGAACTGGGTGTAGCGATACTCGATGCGTGTCGACCAACCGTCGGCGATACGCATCTCCACACCCGGTCCGATCGTCCAACCGCCCAGCGTGGTGTCCTGGGAAGAGCTGGCGAAGGCGCCACCCGCTCCCGCCGAAATGGACGTGGTGAAGGTCGTGCCGGTGTAGCCAGCGGCGGCATAGAGAAGCGTCGACGGTGTCGGCAGGAAGCCGACGCGGCCGAGCACGCTCCAGGTCATGTTCTGGCGCGAGTTGACCGATGCGAATGCATTGCCGCCCATCGAGCTGGTCGTCGTTTGCAGATTGGGCCACGTGAGGTCACCCATCAGGCCGACGAGGACGCGGTCCGCGAACTGGTAGTCGGCGCCGACGAAAACCGAACCCAGCAAGCCTTGGCCGCCTGTGTTGGCGTTCGCCGAGGCGCCGCCAAAGGATGCATTCACGTTATTGTTGAGCGCACCTGCGCCGGCTGCACCGCCGAGATAGATCCCGGTCCAGTTGACCTTACGCTCGGACGCTGCCTGCGCTGCTTCCGCCGTCGCTCCACCGGGCGCGCCGAAGCGATAGGAGAGACCGATGCGGGCTGTATGGATCGACGGCGACAGGCTCAAATTCGTGCCCGGCAACGATTTCTGCTCATACTGGCTGTAGCGATACTCGATCTTGCCCGCCCAACCGGCCCACAGCTTGGTTTCGATACCGGTGCCGATCGTCCACCCGTTGAACGTGTCGCGGCTGTCAAGGAAAGCCGATCCACCGCCACCGAACGCCGACGCGGTCGTATGGATGCTCTGCCCGGTGTATCCGCCGAGGGCATAGAGCAGGGTAGACGGTGTGGGCAGTACGCCCGCGCGTAGCAGGAGAGCCCAGCCGAGATCGGGGTGCGTCGTCAGGTTCGCGCCGGCACCGGGCACCTGGGCAGATACGGTCGAATCAAGACCGCCGTAGGAGAGTTCAGCCAGGGCACCGATCAAGGCTTGAGGCATGAACTGATAGTCGAAGCCGCCATAGATCGAGCCAAAAGCGCCTTGGCCTCCCAGCGCGTCTACGTTGAGGGCGGGGCCGAAGCCAGAAGAGATGTTCGCTCGATTGACCATTGCCTCGATGCCCACGGCGGCGCCGAGATAGGCGCCTGTCCATGTCGGCCCGTAGGCGGAACCGGGAACGTCGATGGGTTGGGTTTGGGCAAAGGCCGTCGAGCCCATGCCAAGACTCGCCAAGGCGATGGCGAGGTGTACCTTTTTTGATGTCATTTCATTTAGTTAGAATAGAGGGTTGAAGCAATCTAACATAACGCAAGCTTAGCGACAAACGGCCGGAACCATCGAAGTGGCGAAGGCCTTGAGCTCTGCGGATGGGACGCCGATGCGGGCACGAATGGCAAGCGTATCGAGCAGGGAGCCCGCGATGCGTGCACGAGCCGCCGGGCTTGGCGACCGTCCGAGCTCACCGGCTGCCACCGCCTTGGCGAAAGCTGCCTCGAAGCATCGCTCGAATTCCTCGAGAAGCGTCTGCGCCATGGCGGCGATCCGGGGATGGGTCGGTGCTTCGACTGCCGCGGTGCCCACGATCAGGCAGCCGCGTGGACGAGGCGGCGCCGTGTAGATATCGATCGCCGCGTTGAAGACCTGGCCCAATCGACGTTCGATCGAGCCTTTGCCGCCAAGGATGGCCTCGAGTCCCTCGCGGCTCTTGTCGCCGTAGAACCGCAAGGTGTGAAGGTAGAGCTCCTCCTTGTCGCCGAAGGCGGCGTAGAGGCTCGGCCGGTTGAGCCCTGCTGCCTCGGCCAGCTCGTCGAGCGAGGCGGCGGCGAAGCCCTTGTCCATGAACACCACGCGCACACGGTCAAGTACCTCCGAGGTATTGAACGAACGCGGCCGGCCTCGCGCACGCTTGGGAGACGCTTCGGTTAATTTTGTACTACTTCGCATATTAATCCTTGACTCGATCGCATTACCGCATTTTTGTACAGCATCGCACAAAAACATGGAGGATGCGATGGAACTGTTCGCTTCACCAATGGCCTGCTCGCTTGCCTCGCACATAACCGCCCTCGAAGCCGGCTTGCCGGTCAAGGTGCGGTTCGTGAAGGACAAGAAGACCGACGATGGCGGCGACTTCTTCGCCATTGCGGGCAATGGCTACGTTCCGGCACTGCGGCTCGACAATGGCGAGGTGCTGAACGAGGGCTCCTCGGTGCTGCAGTATCTGGCAGACCGCAAGCCCGAGGCGGGCCTCGCGCCGGCCTGGGGCACGATCGAGCGTTATCGCCTGATCGACACGCTGAACTACCTCGCCACTGAAGTGCACAAGAAGCTGTTCCAGCCGATCTTCACACCGGACGCACCGGCCGACGCGAAGGCGGCGGCCAAGGCGCAGCTCGAGCCGACGCTCGACTACATCGCGCGGCGGCTGGGCAAGGGCAGCTACCTCGTAGGCGAGAAGTTCACTGTCGCCGATGCCTATCTCGTGACCTTGCTCAACTGGTTCAGCTTCGTGGGCTGCGATCTCAAGAAGTGGCCAACAATCGGCGCCTATCACCAGAAGCACCTGCAGCGCCCGGCGGTCGCTCAGGCGATGGGTGTGGAGATGGAAGAGCGCAAGCGCCGCGCGGCCTAATCATCTTTCTTCCGGACCACGCGCATCTTGCGCGCTCATACCCATGAGCGAGTCGCGCGGCGTAACCGCCGCGCTGAGAAGCTCGCGGTCCGGAAGACTCATGATTTCTTGTTCAGCACCCCGAACCGTTCCTTCGGCGCCTTCTCGCGCGCGGCCGGCCCATAGGTGCCGAGCTCGACACGATGCGGAATGGTGAGCATGTAGTTCTTGAAGGCGCCTTCCATCGCCTGGCGCCAGCCCTGCGCATCCTGCATTTCGTTGACGGACGCCTTCGCGAACTTGAGCGCGAAAGAATCGCGCTCGGCAATTCGCTGGGCGAGTGCCATTGTCTCGTCTTCGAGTTCGGCGCGTGGCACCACCCGATTCACGAGCCCTGCCTTTTCCGCCTGTGTCGCGGTGATGAAGTCGCCGGTGAAGAGATATTCCTTGGCCTTTCGCGGACCGAGGTCCCACGGCATCGAGAAATATTGCACGTGCGCGCCGCCCCATTTCACGGCGCGATCGGCAAACAGCGCGTCGTCGCTCGCGATGATGAGATCGCAGGCCGAGGCGATCATCATGCCACCCATGATGCAGTAGCCTTGGACCTGCGCGATGGTGGGCTTGGGCAGGTCGCGCCAGCGCATCGTGTTCTCGAAGAAGCGCTCCCAAAGACGCCGGTACTCGCCTTTGAAGCCGGGTTCGAGCAGCGTCTTCTTCTGGTCCTCCATCTCCTGCGGGCTGCCGAGATCGTGGCCGGCCGAGAAATGCTTGCCCGCACCTGCGAGGATGATGACCCGGATATTGTCATTGTCGACCGCCGCCTCGAAAGCGTCGTCCAGCTCTTCAAGCAATATCCGGCTTTGCGCATTCAACACCTCGGGCCGGTTGGTCGTGATCTTGAGAACCGCGCCGGTACGTTCGGTCAGGAGCGTCGCGTAGTTCTTCATGACGCACCCATGATGTGTGCGCTGGTATCGCGAATGACGTGGCCGCTCGCGTGAGGCATGTTCCCTCCGGTTCCTCGGTATGACTGGAGCTTATCATGACGTCCGACATTTCCCACGCTGTCAGCGTGCTGCTCGAAGCGCGCCGGTCCAGCCGACAGGTGGCGCCGCCGTTCGTTTTGCAGGACCGTGATGCCGTCTACGCCATTCAGGATGGAGTCGCTCAGGCAACGGGACCGGTAGCAGGCTGGAAGACCGGCGCACGCACGCCGACGGCCGAGCCCAGCGCCGCTCCATTGCTCGCGGATTCGCTCGTCAGGTCGCCAGCCAGCTTCAACGGCAAGGCGATGCACATGATCGGCGTGGAGGTCGAGATCTCGTTCCACATCGTGCGCGATATCGCATCGCGCAGCGATCCCGTCGGCCGCGACGAAGCGCTCGAAGCCGTGGGTGATGCGTTCGTCGGCATGGAAGTGGTGGACACGCGGCTGGCCGACTTCAAGAGCGTCAGCCCTGAATGGTTGTTGGCCGACAACCAGATGAACCACGCATTGGTGATAGGCGACAGCATCAAGTCGTGGCGCGCACTCGACTGGCCGAACCTGCAGGTGAGGCTTGTGATCGGCGGCAAGGTCGAGGTCGACCAGAAAGGCGGGCTGGGCGCGGTCGATCCGACACGACCGCTCGCCTGGATGATCGACCATGCCGTGCGCTTTCGCGGCGGCATCCGCAAAGGCCAGGCGATCACGACGGGCTCCTGGACCGGCCTGCGCTACTACCCGCCCGATACGAGGGCGCTTGGCGAGTTCGTGGGGCTCGGCACAGTCGAGGCGAGATTTTGACGCTTCGGTTGGGGCCGTAACCTTGAACCCGAGGCCGGCGGCAATGTCGGCCTCATGCAAAACGCCCTTCGTTTCTCCCTTCCTGCGGCCGAGCCGCCGTGGGCAACACACCTCTGGCCATCCGTCGTGTCGACGCTGTCGCTATGGCGACAGCGCAGTCGGTCGCGCCGGCAGCTGGCTTCGCTCGACGATCGCATCCTCGCCGATCTCGGCATCAGTCGTGCCGAACAATGGCAGGAAAGCCGCAAGCGATTCTGGCAGACCTGACTGTCGATAGTTCGGTGGGGACCGTAGCGAGGGGCCGTGTCACCGCGGCAAGGTCCGCCGCATGCAAGCTCCCTTCTTTGGTTGGCGTGTCGTTGTCGGTGCCTTCGTTCTCGCCGTTTTCGGCTGGGGCGTCGGTTTCTATGGGCCTCCCATCTATCTTCACGCCGTCCAGGAAGCGCGCGGATGGTCAGTCACACTCGTCTCTGGGGCCGTGACAATCCATTTCCTGGCGGGCGCGGTCGTCGTTGCCAATCTGCCTCGCCTCTATCGTCGGTACGGCTTGCCCGCTGTCACCAAAACGGGGGCCATCCTGCTCGCGCTCGGTGTGCTTGGATGGGCGTTGGCGGATGAGCCTTGGCAGCTTCTCCTGGCGACCTTGGCGAGTGGCGCCGGCTGGGCCGCGATGGGAGCGGCGGCGGTCAACGCGATCATCGCGCCGTGGTTCGTCACCAAGCGCCCGGCAGCCCTCTCGAGCGCTTACAACGGTGCCAGCATCGGCGGCGCGATCTTCTCACCCCTCTGGGTGGCGGCCATCGCCTGGCTCGGCTTTCCCGCGGCCGCACTTACGGTCGGCGGCGTGATGGCGGTTGCGATCTGGCTGCTTTCGGCCCTGATATTCTCGCAGACGCCGGAAGGCCTGGGGCAATCACCCGACGGAGCCGGCCCGGCGCCGGAAGTCGCTGCGGTCGGCCGCACGTCGGGCATGAACCCGTGGCGTGACACTCGCTTCCTCACGCTCGCGGTTGCGATGTCGCTCGGCCTGTTCGCGCAGATCGGTCTCATCGCGCATCTTTTCTCGCTGATCTCGCCAGCATTGGGAGAGCAGACGGCTGGAATCGTGATGGGGGTCGCGACGGGAGCCGCCATCGTTGGCCGGACGCTGGTCGGCTGGTTGATGCCGGCCGGCACGGACCGTCGCCTGGTCGCATGCGCCAACCACGTCGTGCAGATCATTGGTTCGCTAACGCTCCTCGTAGCCGCCGGCGAAAACGTTGTGTTGCTGATCACGGGCGTTCTGCTGTTTGGCGTCGGTATCGGCAACACGACTTCCCTGCCACCGCTGATCGCCCAAGCCGAATTCGATCGCGGCGACGCGCTTCGTGTTGTGTCGCTGATCGTCGCGATCAGCCAGGGCACCTATGCTTTTGCCCCGGCCGTCTTTGGCGCGCTGCGCGGCTTGTCGGCCACCGAAGGAGCTGCCGTGTTCGTCGCCGCAGCAATCCTTCAAGGATTGGCCATTCTGGCTTTCACTGCGGGCCGGCGCGCTGCCCGGCCTTCAGTTTCCTTGTCACGTTAGGCCTAGTGGCCACTCCACTTCGGCGGCCGCTTCTCCAGGAAGGCGCTCATGCCCTCGCGGAAGTCGGCGCTGCCGTAGGTGCGGCGAATCAGGTCGTCGATGTTCTCGTCGCCGATCTTCGCCTGCAGGCGGCGCAGCGCTTCCTTGGTTGTCTGCAGTGTGATGGGCGCGTGGCCCGCAAGCGTCGAGGCCAGCTCCTGTGCGCGGGCCTGCAGGGCAGCCGTGTCGGGCAGCACCTCGCCCACGAGCCCGGCCCGTAGCGCCGTCGGCGCATCCATCATCTTCGCCAGCAGCAACATTTCCTTAACCTGCTGCGGTCCGATCAAGGTCGCTAGTCGGGCGTAGTTGGCCATCGACAGGCAGTTGCCGAGGGTGCGGGCGATGGGGAAGCCGAACTGCGCCGAGGCCGAAGCGATGCGAAAATCGCAGACCGCGGCGATCGCCGCACCGCCTCCCGTGCAAAACCCAGCAACGGCGGCAATTGTTGGCACCGGGCAGCGCTCGATCGTGTCGAGGATGCGGTCCATTTTGCGTTCGTAGGCGATGCCGTCCTCGCCGTCCTTGAACGACTTGAACTGCGCGATGTCGGTCCCGGCGGCGAAGGCCTTGTCGCCGGCGCCGGTGATCACCAGCGCCTTGGCCTCGTGCGTCGTGGCGACGCGGCCACAAATCTCGGCCAATCCTTCATACATGGCAAAGGTGAGGGCGTTGCGGGCCTGGGGCCGGTTGAAAGTGATCCAGCCGATGTCGCCGCGCTTGTCGTAGAGCAGTTCTTGGGTCATGTCCCTAGTCCGTGGAATGGTCCGCATCGTAGGCGAGGCTTCATGGCGTTTGAACGACTTCTGAGGGGCTTCGAGGATTTCCGCCTGGGTTACTACCGCGAGCATCTCGATCTGTTCGAGAAGCTCGCCACCGAAGGCCAGTCGCCCAAGATCCTGGTCATCGGCTGCTCCGATGCGCGTGTCGATCCGGGCATCCTGACGCAGACCCAGCCGGGTGACATCTTCACCATACGCAACATCTCGGCGATGGTGCCGCCGGCGCAGATCCCGCCGGACGAGCGCCAGCATGGCACCTCGGCCGCCATCGAGTTCGCCGTGCGTGGCCTCGAGGTCGAGCATGTTGTCGTGCTGGGGCACGCGCTTTGCGGCGGCATCGCCGCCCTGGTCGATGGCGGGCGGTCGGGCGCCTATGCGAGCTACGACTATCTCTCGACCTGGACCGCCGTCGCGCGGACCGTGCGCGACGTTGCCGTACGCGAGTTGAAGGGCAGGCCGCACGAGCAGGTTAATCGTGCCGTCGAACAGGCCTCTGTACTGAACAGCGTCTTCAATCTGATGAGCTTTCCCTGGCTCGCGGAACGCGTCGATGCCGGCAGCCTTCGCCTGCACGCCTGGTGGTTCAACCTCGTCGAAGGCCAGCTGTATGCCTTCGATCCCGCGACGGCCCGTTTCGAACCGGTCCAAGGCATCAAGGTGACGCCGGCTGTTGCCGTTGGCACGTCACTCGCGTCGATCAGGCCTGAACGCCTGATCGCCAACATCGCGGGAAAGCCTGCGTTCTAGGCCCGGCCCGCCAACGAGTCGATCGCGGCATCGACGCCGCCCGGCGCGAAGGGCACGCCGGCGGTCTTCATCGCAAGCTCGGTCGTGGCCAGGCAGCCCAGCAGCATGGGTTCGTTGAGATCGCCCAGATGGCCAATGCGGAACACCTTGCCCATCAGCGGGCCCAGCCCGCCGCCCAGCGACAGGTTATAGCGTTCGAGCGCTGTTTTGCGCAGCCCGTCCGAGCTCACGCCCTCGGGCATCACCACCGTGGTCACAGAATTGGAGAGCCGATCCGGAGTCTGGCCATAGAGCGTCGGCCCCTTGCCGTTGGCGCCCCAGGCGCGCACCGCCGCGCGCGTCGCCTCGGCAAGCCGCGCATGGCGCGCGAACACGGCGTCGAGGCCTTCCTCTTCCAGCATCTTGATCGACTCTTCGAGCCCGAAGAAGAAATGGACGGGAACAGTACCGATGAAGCGCTGTGGCGTGCGCGCATTCATCAATTGCCAATTGAAATAGTACTTGGGCAGCTTTGACGTGCGCGAGGCTTCCATCGCCTTGGCGCTGACGCCGGTGAGTGCCATGCCCGTCGGCATCATCAGGCCCTTCTGGCTGCCGCCGACGGTAACGTCGACGCCCCAGGCATCCATCTTGTATTCCATGCTGCCGAGCGAGGAGATCGTGTCTGACAGCAGCAACGCCGGATGCCTGGCCTCGTCGATCGCCCGGCGGATTTCGGCCAGCGGCAGCACCATCCCGGTCGCGGTTTCGTTATGCACGGCGAGCACGGCCTTGATCTCGTGCGCCTTGTCCTTGGCGAGGCGCTCGGCGACCTTGGCGATCTCCACGCCCTTGCGCCAATCGGCCGGCACGGTCTCGACCTTGAGCCCCAGCGTCTCGACCATCTCCTTCCAGCCCAGCGAGAAATAGCCGGTCTCGACCACCAGCACGGTCTCGCCCGGCGAGAAGAGATTTGCCGCTGCGGCCTCCCAGGCGCCGTGGCCCGTCGAGCCATGGAAGAACAGGGTCTGGTCGGTCTTCAGAACACGCTTCACGCCGGCCGTGCAGGCACGCTGGATTTCCAGGAATTCGGGCGCCAGGAAATCCATCACCGGCCGATCCATCGCCCGCAGGATGCGGTCGGGAATGTTGGTCGGGCCGGGATTATTGAAGAATTGCCGTCCACGCGGCTTCACGTTCACAGGGGCGTTCACTGAGGGCTCCGGTCTGCGAAAGATTTTGCGACGATAGGGCCGAGCCCCTTGGCGAGACAAGCGAGGCTTGCGATGTTCGGCCATTAGCTGAGTTGAGGGCAAGTATGAGCGCGCAACAGAAAGATTCATCACAGACGAACTCCGCCGTGGTCACCGACTACAAGGCTCGCACTGGCGGCTCGGCCGTTCTCTACGAAAGGGCGCGCAAGGTCCTGCCGAGCGGCATCACGCACGATGCGCGCTACCTCGATCCCTATTCGATCCACGTGTCGCGTGCCAAGGGGGCGCGCAAGTGGGATGTCGATGGCAACGAGTACGTCGACTATTTCGGCGGCCACGGCGCGATGCTGCTGGGCCATTCGCATCCCGCCGTCGTCGAGGCGGTGAAGCGGCAGATGGATCTCGGCACGCACTATGGCTCGAGCCACGAGCTCGAGGTGCGGTGGGCCGAGCTCGTCTGCGAGCTGATCCCTTCGGCAGAGAAGGTGCGATTCACCGCATCGGGCACCGAGGCCTCGCACATGGCGATCCGTCTCGCGCGTGCCCACACTGGCAAAGACAAGATCGTGCGCTTCGTCGGTCACTTCCACGGCTGGCACGACACGGTCGCCGCGGGCGCGGTCTCGCATTACGACGGCACGACCACGCCCGGCGTGCCGCAAAGCGCCGCCGATCTTACGATCCTGATGCCGGCCGACGACGTGAAGCCGGTCGTAAAACTTCTCGAGGAGCGCGACGACATCGCGGCGGTGATGTTCGAGCCGTCCGGCGCGTCGTGGGGCCAGGTGCCATTGCCGCCGGGCTTCGCCCAGGCGATTCGCGAGGTGACGGCCCGCCGCGGCATCGTGATGCTGATGGACGAGGTCATCACCGGCTTCCGCTGGTCCTCGGGCGGTGCGCAGAAGGCACAGGGCGTCACGCCTGATCTCTGCATCCTGGCGAAGATCGTGGCCGGCGGCCTGCCGGGTGGCGCGGTCGCTGGCAAGCGCGAGATCCTCGATCGCATCGATCACGCCGCAACGACCGCGAAGAAGCAGGAGAAGATCGCCCATCCTGGCACCTACAACGCCAATCCGCTGTCCGCTGCGGCCGCAGTGACGGCGCTGTCGCTGGTGCGCGACGAGGATCTCGCCGAGAAGGCGAACAAGACGGCGGCCGAGCTGCGCGCGGCGCTGCGCCAGGTGCTGATCGAGGAGAGCGTGCCGTGGGGCATCTACGGCGATTCCTCGGCCTTCCTGATCTATCCCAACCCGACCGGCGAGGACGTGAACCCGGCGACCTTCGATCCGCTGAAGCTCGGCTTCGCCAAGCTGAAGGGCGCCAAGTCGGGCGCGCTGACCGGCAAGATCCGCATGGGCCTGATGAGCCACGGCGTCGACATCATGGGCGCGCCCGGCGGCTTCGTCTCGGCAACGCATGGCGGCGCCGAGATCGAGAAGACGGTGCATGCGCTGCGCCAGACCGTGCGCGCGCTGAAGGCCGAGCGCGAGGTCAAGGCGGCGTAACGGAAACGCAGACTTCGTGGTCGTCGTCGGCGCCCTTTAGAGGATGGCGTCGACGGCGATGTGGTTCACGGCAATGAGCTGCGCGCCGTCGTAGGCCTGCAGCTGAATGTCGAAATGCGCCGGTCCGGAAAAGTTGTTGCCTGGTCCGTACGCTGCGGTGAGGAAGGATTGAAAGAACGAGAAGGCATAGTTCTCTGAATTCTGCGTCACGTTCGCATTGCCCTCGTCATCGGCAATGAAAACAAGACCGCTCGCCTCATCGCGCCACTGAAAGCC
>Ga0081455_10002137_pt1 | contig 23556 bp, 15 predicted proteins | sample TabmetS3T2R1_FD_70207 | JGI IMG/M metagenome (GOLD analysis project Ga0081455, IMG submission 70207) | Tabebuia heterophylla rhizosphere microbial communities from the University of Puerto Rico - S3T2R1 | ecosystem: Host-associated > Plants > Roots > Rhizosphere ...
CCCTCGGCGAGAAGCGGCCACACATCTGTGTGGAACACCAGTGAGATGATCATCTGGGGCGGATTTGCCAGTGGTAGTGCGTTAAACACCGGCGGGAAATACAATCCGACGTCGGATACTTGGGTAAATACCAGCGTCACCAACGCGCCAGATGGCCGAGAGTTTCACACCGCAGTCTGGACCGGCAACGAAATGATCGTCTGGGGTGGTGCCGGAGACTTTGGGGATCTGAACACCGGCGGGAGATATGATCCCAGCGCGGATAGTTGGACAGTTACCAGCAGCATCGATGCGCCCGCTGGTCGAGACCATCACGCAGCGGTGTGGACAGGCGAAGAAATGATTGTGTGGGGCGGATTCCTTGATGCGTCCCGCTTTGTTACCAACAGCGGCGGTAGATACTGCGCGCAAGGTGGCCCTTCACCAACTCCTACACCTACTGCTACGGCGAGCGCCAGCCCGACTCCAACGCCGACCACAACACCAAGTATAACTCCGACAGCGTCGCCTACCGCAACGCCGACAGTAACAACGACGCCGAGCAACACTCCAAGAGTTACTCCCACGCCGAGGTCTCATCCGACTCCCAGGGCACGGCCGACTCCGCCGCCACACCTGACACCAGTGCCGCCTCCGCCTTCACCACGACCTACTGCGTGGCCTCGGCCCACCTCGCCGCCCCACATCACACCAGTGCCAACTCCCTCCTCGCCTCGGCCCACTCCCGCGCCACGGCCGTAGGCTGTAGCCTGACAATCTGTTAAGGAACCTCATCTGACGCATTATCCGCTGAGGACATCCTCCTTTGCCCGAGGCTCCGGCGGACAGGTCGGACGCTACGGCACCGAAAAAATTAGTGTTCATTCGTGTGCATTCGTGGTTAGTAAAAGCTGATGAAAACCAACGCTAGACCCAACGTCCGATTCATCGCGATTAGTGCTGCGCTCCTATGGGTCGCGACAGTGCCGGCAGCTACTGCGGCTACTCCGCAATATCAGATTTATGACATCGGCGTTATTGAAGTTGGCGACACGGCTTCGCAGGGTTTTGGCGTGTCGCATGCCGGAATTGCGGTGGGCCGATCGATAAGCACGAATGGTAGCCAGGCTTTCACCTGGACGCTCAACGGCGGCATCGTTGGCCTGCCAAATCTCGCTGGGCGCAGCTTTGCGGTTTCGAACAGCGCCAATGACAGCGGCATTGCCGTCGGCACCGCCGCCACGACACTCTTCGGCTCAGACCGGTTACCCGTAATCTGGCAGAACGGCGCGGTTTCGCAGTTGCCGTTGCCAGCGGGCGAAACGCTAGGCGATGCGAACTCAGTGAATGCTTCAACAGTGGCAGTGGGATCGGTTGACGCCGGAAGTTTGCAGCAGGGCGTGATCTATAGTGGCGGCAGCGCGACAATCATCACGCAAACGACAGCGAATGGCAGTTACTTTCTCACCGCATTCGGCATCAATGATGCGGGGCGTGTCGTAGGTCAGGGCATTGATCCGACGAATGCTGCACGAAACGTTGGGATCGTCTATGACATAGGTCAGAGCAGCGCGTTCGAGGTCGGCGCGTTGCCGGGTATGAACGGGGCACTGGCGTTCGGCGTAAGTAACAGCGGTTACGTGGTTGGCTCGAGCATGTTGAACCAGGGCTCGGGTCTGCCGTTCATCTGGTCGGATCAAGACGGAATCGTTGCCATTCCACTCGCTTCGGGCACGAGCGAAGGCTCCGCGCGCGCGGTAAATTCGGTCGGTTGGGTGGTGGGAAACGACTCGTCAGCTTTCTCGATCCCGTTTCTCTATGACGGAACAAACACCTATCGACTTGCCGATCTGATTCCCCCGAACTCCGGCTGGGACCTATCGATGAACACTTCGTCGTCGGCAGACGGTATTAGCGAGGTCGGTGTTATCGTTGGGACTGGCGTTCACAAAGACGAGACTCACGCGTATGCGATGGTGCCCGCGGCGTCTAGCCCGACACCCACGCCAAGCCCTACGTCAACTGCAACAGCCACGCCTACAACGACACCTACTCCAACCCTTGCGCCCAGAGCTACTCCTACGCCAAGACCGCGCCCCACTCCGCGGCCGCGACCGTAGCTGACCATTTGAATTGAGCAGTAATGAGTCATCGCTGATCGGTTGTGGCCCGATCGGCGAATGTCGATTCTCGCAGGTTTGGTTCGTTGAACGCATCGCCGGCAGCGAAACCGGTATCAGAGACACCGGCTACATAAAAAATTAGTGTCCATCTGTGTTCATTCGTGGTTACAAAGACGAAGGAGTATGAAGGAAACGCATCCTGAGGACGCGCACACGCCGCTGAGTTATCAGGGGGCGTGGAGAATCGTGTGGTTGGTTTTCTTCCTGTTTATCGTCTGGCTAATTCTGCGCGCGCTGCAACCGGTGATTCTGCTTTTCGCGCTCGTTTTGCTTCTTGCAATGGTCCTGAATCCCATTGTGGTCTGGTTACAGAAATTTCGTGTCCCGCGCTTTCTTGGTGTGATCCTGCTAATGCTCGCGCTCATAGCTGTGGCCACAACGATTATCGTTTTCGCGATACCACCGCTGGCGAGACAAACGCAGGAGCTCGTGCGCAACGCACCCGAGGTGTGGCAGGGCATTCGCGTCCGGATCGAATCGCTCACAAGAAATTATCCGGCCGTTCGCGAGGCACTGCCGCGCACGGACGAGATCGCAGGAAAAGCCGGCGCGGCCGCGGGGACAGTCGGCAATTTTTTGCTCCGTTCAACGATCGGATTCGTCGGTGGCGTAGCCAGCGTCATTTTGGCCATCCTATTGCTCGTTTTCGTGTTAGCTAATCCAAGACCACTGGTGGCTGCGTATCTGGCACTTGTTCCCGATCGTTATCGCGAGCAAGCGCACCGCACTCTCGCGCGGCTCATGCGACAAATGACTGCATGGGCGCGTGGCGTCGCAATCAATGGCGTCATCACCGGACTGTCCATAGGCGTGTCGCTTTGGTTGATTGGCGTGCAGCCCGCGCTCATGTTCGGCGTGTTCGCGTTTCTGGGTGAATTCCTTCCAAACGTCGGTGCGTTTCTCGTTTCCATTCCCATTTTGCTGGTCGCATTGAGCATGGGTGCGACAAAATTCTGGCTGGCACTCGCGGTTATCCTGTTGGTTTACCAGGTTGAGATAAATGTTCTTGTGCCGGGCGTGCTCGGCAAAGAAATGCGATTGCATCCGGTAAACATTTTGTTCTTCACCCTGGCAACCGCGGAATTGTTCGGGCTACTGGGAGTTTTTCTCGCCGTTCCTGCTGCAGCGCTCGTGCAGATTGTGATCGACGAATTTTATTTGCGACCTCGCAAGATCGATCCCATCGCGCTCGATCGCGAAGCCGCAACTCTAGTGGAAGGCAGGAAATAAACATTCTAGGGCGTCTGTATCAGGCGCATCCGATCGAACCAAGCTAGGGGCTACTGCGCGGAGACACCGTGCAACCGGCGGCCAGGGACCGCCGCTGCAAATGGTTGAAGAGAAAAGTTTTGACATCGTCCCATCGATCTGAGTAAAACCGGGGTACGAACGGGAATCCCATCACACAATGTCAAAGCTAAAAGTAACGTTTACTGGTTTGATGCTTCCGTTGATTCTGCTGTTTGGCTCGTCCCAGGCGGACTCACGGAATCCGGCGACAAGCGATAGCCACGGCCAAAGCGGGACGCTTCAGAAAATGATTGTGGACAATGGAAGCGTCACGCTGCAACTCGATCTCAACGGATTGAATGGAAGCGGTTCTCTGGTGGCAAGGCCAGTTACATTGCACTTTGCCGCGGCGTCCAATTCTTTCTTTCCAATTCTAGTGTTTAACAACGTGTTGCGTGGACTGGAGCCGGGTTCGGTCGAATTGATCCCGCAGAACAAGACAGGACTCCCCGTCGCGTTGACTGCTTCGCTTAACCACCTAGTGATTGAAAAACCCGGCCAAAGATCGCGTTCTGAACTTGTAGTGTGTGATAGTAGGAGCGGTTTCGTGTTCTTTAATGTGGAAGGGCAGCAATACGATTATGATGCCGGTGCGCAGTCTCTTACGATTCGAGGAGGCAGACTGCTGCTTTCCAAAGAGTTTGCCAAGGCGCTTGCTATTCCATCAGAAGCTGGTTCATCGGTCGGAACAATTTCTATCGGCGCGGCGATGCGGCCGATTCAAATCGACCAGCTTGTTAACGGCGAAACCAAGTCGATTGTCATGCCGCCCATGCAACATGCCTTCGGCTTCGGACGGCCAAACCTCGTGTCTGGCCCTGATGTAATAGTTGGAGACATCGAAGACGTGGACCAGATGGGAAACAACGCGACACAAGTTGGTCTGGCAATAGGGACAGACTCGTGTAACAACGGCGACCAGCCAGTCGATTGGTTTGCGTTGCCTGACACCGATCATCCGGTCGTTCCACAAAATCTCTATCGCATGAGCGGTGGCACAGATAACAACGAGCGGTTCGAACAAATCGGCCAGTCTTGGATGAAACATACCTTCGAAGCATTAGAAGAGAGTATTTGCGGCACTTGTAACACCAGTGGCTGCCAAACGTTCACCCATCTGTGCCCAGGCTGTTCCGATCCGTATGTTTCGGGCCTGAACGGCGATCAAGATCTGATCGGCTCGCGCGCCTGGGTCAATCCCTTCACAGGATCGTTCCCTGCTAATGCCAACGACCACACTGGTCATACCCATGACGGAGTATCGCATCGGATCCTGACCGAAATGACTGATCTATTGCCGGCGGGAAATCCGGGTGCGACGTATTTTGGCGAAGCCGCCTACCTCAGCGCGCATGAATACACATGGTGCCAGTCGAATCCCACGGAATGCAACATGTTCAACAATTTCTCGTATCGCCAGTTCTCTGTCAGCGGCGGCCCAACAGTTTTCAACTTCTCAGCAGTCAGTTCTACCGTCCGCATGGAACCTGCTATCCAGGCATGGGCAGATACGGGCGCCACAGTGCAGCAGGTTGAGCCTGATCCGGGTAACGATGGTCTCTTCTTCGTCGGGTACAAGGTAACAGGCCCAACTGCCGGAGTATGGCACTATGAGTACGCCTTGTTTAACATGAACCTGGATCGGGCCATTCAGTCCTTTCAAGTTAGTTTTTCGGGAGCCATCAGCAATATTGGGTTCCACGCCCCGCCTCAGCATCCGGGATGGTCACACGATGGGACGCAGGGAGACGCTGGGTATAGTAGTACGCCATGGGATGTTGCAACGGATATTAACAGCATCACCTGGAGCACGGAAACGTTCGCGCAAAACCAGAACGCCAACGCGATTCGCTGGGGAACATTGTACAATTTCCGATTTGACTCTAGTGCGCCCCCGAGCACTAGCACCGCATTCGTCAGCTTCTTTAAGACTGGCTCACCGATTACTGTCGACGTGATGGCTCCTTTCATGTCGGACACGACGCCAAGTCCGACGCCTACGGCTACAGCCACGGCGACAATTTCCCCTACGCCAACAGCGACAGTTACTGCAACGGCGACTGCCACGCCGCGCGCCACTCCAACCCCGAGGTCCAACCCGTCGCCAAGGGCTCGTCCAACGCCTGCGCCGCGCCCTTAGTCGTCACTCTTGCCGGGTCGCAGCAAGTGATCAGCCATCAGGGGTGAAGCGTCCCGTCCTGAATCGGCTGCATCCGGCACGCTACAAGAGTCGTTAAAAATCTTTTTTTGCGTCCGCCGCAAGCGCGTGAGAAAAATGAGCTCTCTGGCAGTTTAGGGAACTTCCACCTGCAACCGAACAAATCCACCGATGTCAAAAGCAATCGTCGCCCGTTACATCTTCCTGTTGTCCTTGCTCGTCGCCTGGTCCGGCGCGGACTGCGGTACTATACCCGCCCAGAAGGCAAAAAGTCCGAATGACCAAAACGTGAACGGCACGCTGCAAAAGATGATCGTCGAAAATGGAAGCGTGACGTTGAACCTTGATTTGAATGGGTTGAATGGAAGCAACGCCCTGGTCACGAGGCCTGTTTCGGTACAGTTCGCCGCCACGAGGAATTCGTTCTTTCCCATTCTCCTTTTGAACGATCAGTTGCGAGGTCCCGAGCCGGGTTCTATCGCGCTGGTTCCGGTAGACCGACCGAATCCCCTCCTTCCTACCGCACTGGCCGCATCTCTTAAGCAGCTCGTCCTCGAAAAACTTCCGCCCAATGCAGCCTTCGATCTCGCCCTGCGCGATGCCAGGAGCGGAATGACGTTTTTCAACGTCGAAGGGCACCAATACGATTACAATGCCAGTGCGCAGGCGCTGAACATCGAAGGCGGACGGCTTTTGATCTCAGATGAATTTGCCAAGGTGCTGGGGCGTCCCTCAGACGCCGGAGCGAACGTTGGCGGGATTTCGATGGGCGCGGCGATGAAACCGATCGAGGTCCAGAGAATCGTTAACGGCGAAACGCAATCGGTGGTTGTGCCGGCGCTGCGGCAGCCGCTGCCGGGAACAACTCCGGGTCCGGACGTGATTGTCGGCGATTTGCCAGATATGGAGCAATTCGGTAGTGCTGGAACACAGGTGGGATTAGCGATCGCGACAACGTCCTGTAATGCGGGGACCGTAGACCTGGATTGGTTCGCTTTACCAGATACCGATCACCCGGTGATTCCACAAAACCTGTATCGGATGAGCGGTGGCGTGAATAATGACGAACGATTCGAACAGATTGGTCAATCCTGGCTTAAACATGCGTTTACAGCGTTGACGCAAGATGCCTGTGGCTTCGGTTGCAACGGCGTGGGCGGCTCCCATCTTGGGTCCGGCTGCTCAGACCCATACTCTGCCAGCCTAAATGGAAGCCAGAATGGGATCGGCTCGCGCGGCTGGGTCAACCCGTTCACCGGCGCTTTTCCATCTAATGCGAACAATCACAGTGGCCACGCGCACGACGGCGTTTCGCACCGGGTTCGGGTTGAGATCGATGATTTAAACCAAAATCTTAATCCCGGCGCCACCTATTTCGCCGAAGCGCAGTATGTTACTCCGCACGAATACTCGTGGTGCCAGGCGCATCCCGGCGAATGTAACATGTATAACAACGCCTCCTATCGGCAGTTCACGGTCAGCGGGACGACAAATTTCACATTTTCTGCTGTTGGCTCCACCGTCTGGCGAGAGCCTGCCATCTCGGCTTGGACGGACACAGGCGCCTCGCTGAACCAAATTGAGCCCGACCCTGGAAACGACGGCATCTGGTTTATGGCGTACAAAGTCACAAACTCAAGTCCGGGAGTTTGGCACTATGAGTACGCATTGTACAATCAGAACCTTGATCGGGCCATCCAATCGTTCAGCGTGCCCCTCGCACCCGGAGTGAACATCAGTAACATCGGCTTCCATGCGCCACCACAGGAACCCGGTTGGCCAAACGACGGCACATTCAACAATCATGGTTACAGCAGCACGCCGTGGACTGTCGCTCAGGCTCCCGATTCCATAACTTGGAACACAGAGACATTTGCGCAGAATCAGAACGCGAATGCAATTCGCTGGGGCACACTCTACAACTTCCGGTTCGACGCCGATCAACCGCCGCAAGAAACCAATGCAACCGTCGGCTTTTTCAAGACAGGTTCGCCGATGACGGTTGCAATCCAGGCACCTGGTGGCGACGCCACACCGACTCCGACGCCTACCCCGACAGCGACTGCAACCGCTTCTGCAACGCCGAGTGGGACGCCAACAGCCACCCCGCGGCCTACTCCGACCCCAAGACCCCACCCGACGGCAAGGCCTCGTCCCACACCTGCGCCGCGCCCCTAGGCCTTCATCCGGTTTAAGAAGTGATCGGTGATTAGGGGTGCACCCTCCTCCTATGGATGCGTTGCGTCCGGCATGGTAACAGAATTGTCAAAAATCTCTTTTTGCGTTCACCGCGAGTACGTGGGAAAACTGTAGCTTTGTCGATCTTAACCCGCTTTCCGCAACTAAAGGAGTTCGCCAATGTCAAAGATAACGGTTATCGGTTTCGCTCTGCTGCTATTTCTGTTTCTCGGGAATAATTCAGCAACCTTCGCTGCCCAATCCAGCCAAAACACTTCCGATGCGCCCACCGGCACCTTTCAAAAGATGATTGTCGAAAACGGAAGCGTGACGCTGAAGCTCGATCTCAACGGATTGAACGGAAGCGACGCGTTGATCACGAGACCCGTCACACTAAATTTCGCCGCTGCAACCAATTCGTTTTTTTCGATTCTGGTTTTTAACGATCTGTTGCGCGGTCCCCAGCCGGGCTCAATCGCGCTCGTTCCACAAGCCCGACCACATCCCCTGCTTCCTTCTGCGCTCGCCGCCCACCTCAAGCAACTTGTGGTCGAAAAGCTTCCTTCAGACGCGGCTTTTGACCTCGCTGTGCGTGACGGCAAAACGGGATTCACGCTTTTCAACGTCCAAGGACATCAGTACGATTACGACGCTAATGCACAGTCTCTAAGCATCACAGGTGGAAACCTGCTTGTTTCAGAAGAGTTTGCCAACGCGCTCGGCCGGCCATCCGATGCCGGTGCAATCGTTGGAACAATTTTTATCGGCGCCGCGATGCAACCGATCGAGATCGACCAGGTTTTTAATGGCGAGCTGCGATCAATGATGATGCCGGCCTTACGGCAGCCGGCAGTTGGCACTCAACCGGGCCCTGATGTCATCGTCGGAGACCTGCCCGAAATGGAACAATATGGTCTTGCCGGAACTCAAGTAGGCCTGGCCGTAGGAACAGATTCCTGCAACAGAGGAACCGAGAACGTAGATTGGTTTGCATTACCGGACAACGATCACCCCGTGGTTCCGCAGAACATGTATCGCATGAGTAGCGCTGCCAATAACAGCGACCGGTTTGAACAAATTGGCCAGTCGTGGTTAAAACATACGTTCGCGGCAGCATCGTCCAACACGTGTGGTTTCGGCTGTAACGGTGTGGGCGGCGATCATCTTGGCTCGGGTTGTTCCGACCTTTACAGCTCCGGCTTAAACGCGAGTCAAACCGGTCTTGGGTCCCGCGCCTGGGTAAACCCCTTCTCTGGCTCCTTCCCCGGCGGGAACGTTCCTGATAACCATGATGGCCACCACCACGACGGCGTATCCCACCGTATCCGGGTTGAGGTCAGTGATCTGGACACGACGCTCAACCCTGGAGCGACCTATTTTGTGGAAGGTCAATACGTCACGCCGCATGAGTACACGTGGTGTCAGACTCACCCTACGGAATGCAACATGTTCAACAATGTTTCCTACCGTCAGTTTAATGTTCACGGAGGCCCAAATAATTTCACATTTTCACCTTCTGGCTCGACGATCCAGATGCAGCCAGCCATCATGGCCTGGACTGGCGCGACAGTCAGCCAAGTCGAACCCGATCCGGGCAACGACGGGATCTGGTTTGTGGGCTACAAAGTGACTAATCCAAGCGCCGGCCTGTGGCATTACGAATACGCGGTGTATAACGAAAACCTCGACCGCGGAATTCAATCTTTTAGTGTGCCGCTGATCCCTGGAGTGAATATAAGCAACATCGACTTTCATGCGCCGCCTCAGGAACCCGGCTGGCCGAACGACGGGACGCAAAACAACCAGGGTTACAGCAGCACGCCATGGAGTGTTACTCAGGCGTCTGGTTCCATAACCTGGGACACGGAAACGTTTGCACAGAACCAGAACGCCAACGCGATTCGCTGGGGTACACTTTACAACTTCCGGTTTGATGCCGATCAACCGCCGCAGAATGCCAATGCGACAGTCGCGTACTTCAAGACAGGATCACCAATGATGGTTGCGATCCAGGCCCCGACAGGGAACGGCACGCCCAGTCCCACGCCTACAGCCAGCCCCACGCCAACGCCGACGGTAACGCCGACTCCGAGCGACACCCCGTCTCCAACTGCTACACCCACAGCTACGGTCACGGCAACCGCAACAGCTACCGTTACTCCAACAGCGACAGCCACAGCAACGCCTACGCCGACCTCAACACCAACTCCGAGTGCGACAACCAGCCCAAGGCCTACCCCTACACCAAGGGTTGGCCCTTCACCGAGGCTTCGCCCTACTCCGGCACCCAGACCGTGATGCTCAATGATCAGTGAGAAGTGCTTCGTGATCAGTCGATGTGAGCACTAAAGGGTTGCTCGCAGTTATGCTTGGGGCCGCCCTTGCAGCGGTCAGCCTCCGATTAGGAGGAGCGCCGAGTACCTCAAGTCCAGTCGGCACTCCAACGCCGACACCTACACCTGTGCCTTTTTCGCATCCCCTGGTTTTTCCGCCTGTTAATACGAACGCGAACGTGTCGATCGGTATCGATGGAGCATGCCTGCAGATCCTGGATGGGCCATGCACCAATATGTGGACGTTTGGCGGGACGTACCCCGGGTTAACAGTTCGCAGACCTAGCGGGCAGACAACCTACGTCACGTTTACCAATAGCCTCGATCCAGCGGCGGGTGAGATGACCGTGCATAATCACGGCAATCACTCTTCTGCCAATAACGACGGCCAACCAGACACTTTGCTCATCCCCACGGGAGCATCGCGTACCTACACGTATGACGGCCTTGAAGAAGGCAATCCCCAACGCGGTAAGATGCAGTTTTATCACGACCACCGCATGGACGTTACCGGTCGCAACGTTTGGATGGGTCTTACCGGCTTCTACATTGTTGATGATCCGGCTGATCCTCCAACGCTTCCCTCCGGGAAATTCGACTTGCCTCTGGCAATCGCTGACCGGCAGTTCGATGCGAACAACCAGATCCCATACGTGTTTAACCGCGACGGGGTAATTGGGGATAACTTCCTGGTTAATGGGGTTTACCAGCCATATCTCGAGGCGGCCGACCGTAAGTACCGGTTCCGCATTCTAAACGCCTCGAATTTCCGGACCTATTTTCTTGAGCTAAGCAGTGGCGATTCCTTTACTCAGATTGGCACTGAGAGTGGCCTGCTTCCTGCACCTGTTACTCGCACGGGTATGCGGATGGGGCCGGCTGAGCGTATGGACGTCGTTGTCGATTTCGCTGGTAAATTGGGGCAAAACATCTATCTCATGGATGCACTGACCGGCACGCAATTGCTGCAGTTCCGAGTAACTGAGGACGTGGTTGATGATAGCACGATACCTGCAACCCTTCGATCGCTGCCAGACATCGGGCAGCCAACAGTCACGCGGAATTGGAGCTTTGACGAAACAGAAGGTCATTGGACAATCAACGGACTGAGATTCGATCCAAACCGCGTTGATGCCAGGCCGACGCTGGGAACGACGGAAAAGTGGGTCTTCACAAACCCTACTGGACAATCACACACGGTGCATATCCATGACGTTGCGCAGCAGTGCGTCAGTCGCGATGGAGGGGAATGTTATCCGTACGAAGCGATGAAGGAAACCTGGTATCTTGCTCCGGGCGAGGTATTGGAGGTTAAGCTAAAGTTCACCGACCACGTCGGCATGTACATGCTCCATTGCCACATGCTGGAGCACGAGGACGATGGTATGATGACGCAATTCGAGGTGGTGCGTGCGAACCCGACACCCAGACCCAGGCCCACTCCTCGGCCGCGACCGACGGCGCACTAAAGCAGGGCGCACCGTGGACTGAGTAACACCTGCTGCACTAGATTTGGCTGGACTGCTTGTCATGGTCGGAGCAGCGGCTGAACCTGCGAGGTGAACTTCAGCTGAGAAGTTCTGCCGGATTACCTCTGGCAGTAATTCTGCCCGCTTGAAGGAGCAATACCTCTTCGCAAATTGCAATAGCTTCCGCAGGATCGTGCGTCACGAAAAGCATTGGAATGGCGAACTCGCGATGAAGAGCCTGCAGTTGCTCCAAGATGGCATTCTTTAGTTTTGCGTCCAGAGAAGTCAACGGTTCGTCAAGGAGCAGCAATTGCGGCGCGGAAAGTAGCGCACGCGCGATCACCACACGTTGATTCTCACCACGCGAAAGCGAACGGACGTGACGATCAAGTAAATGTCCGATCTCCAAAAAATCGATGACGTGATGGAACTCAAGCGTGTAATCTTTTCGCTTGCCGTTGCTCCCGTAGGCGAGATTGCGTCGGACTGACAAATGAGGAAACAGCGAATCGTATTGCGGCACATAGCCTAGCCTCCGCAGGCGAACTGGGAGCGAATAATTTCGCCCGCGGTCATCGAATAATTGACCATTGAACGAGATTTTTGCGCTGTCTGGTTTGCGAAGCCCGGCAATCGTTTCCAGGAGCGATGTTTTTCCCGCGCCAGAAGGTCCAAAGATTGCGGTGCGAGCGTGCTGAATGTCAACGTCGACACCGAGCGCGAACTGCTGAAGACGCAGACATAATTGTCGGATTGCCAGTTTCATCCCATCGATCGTTTCTGCATGAGCACTTCGCTCAGCCACACTGCACTAAAAGCGATGATGACGCATACGACCAGTAGACGATAGGCACTTGCGTCGTGGCCAAGTTGTACAGCGGAGAAAATTTCGAGTGAAAGCGTTGTTGTTCTTCCCGGAATATTTCCCGCCACCACTATCGTCGCTCCAAATTCGCCAACCGCACGGGCAAACGCCAGGACGATTCCCGCAACGATGCCGCGCGAAGCAAGTGGGAGCGTGATTGTGAAAAAGACTCGCAAGTCACGCGCGCCGAGTGTTCGCGCGATCTGCTCAAGACGCTGATCGACGCCTTGAAATCCAACGCGAGCAGAACGAACAAGCAGCGGAAAAGACATCACCGCGGCAGCCAGGACGACCGCGCGCCAGGTAAACACAACGTCAATGTCGAAATGCTGGCTCAGGAAGTGGCCAATCGGGCCCCGGCGTCCAAACATTTTCAAAAGCACTAATCCCGTCGCCACAGGCGGTAACACGAGCGGCAACGTGACGACGGTCTCCACCAAGAGTTTCCCAGGCCAGTGATACCGATCCAGCAACCAGGCCACAGCCAATCCCACAGGAAGAATTAGCAATGTGCTAAACGCGCAGACGGCGAGCGTAAAACGAATGATCTGCCATTCAAGTGGCGAGAATGACATCGTCAAAACTTCACGATGAAGCCATATCGTTCGAATGTTTCCCGCGCCCTTGCCGACTCGAGGTAAGCCAGGAACTTCGATGCTGCGCTCTTTTCTTTTGCCTCCTTAATTAAGGCCACGGGATACCGAATCCGCGGACCTTGTTCGACTGCAACAGTAAACGCGATTCTGACTTTGCTGGAGATGTTCGCATCGGTCTCATAAACGAATCCGGCATCTACATTTCCCGATTCAACCGCGACCAGCGCTGCGCGAACATTTTCCGTCGGCACGATCTTCGGTTCGAGTTTCTGCCAGAGACCGATCCGGGTAAGATACTCCTTGGTGTAAATCCCGGCTGGGACGGCCCGTGGATCAGCGACCGCGATCTTTTGTGATTTGGTAACGAGTTCTTCTGGCGAGGCAATCCCGAGTTTGCTGTCGTAAGGCACAACGATGACGAGTAAATTGGAGAGCAAATCGCGGCGCGTCTCGGTTGCTACAAGGCCGGCTTTCTCCAATTCGTCCATCTTCGCTTCATCCGCGGAAAGAAACATATCTGCAGGCGCTCGTTCGATGATTTGTCGCGCGAGCAAGCTCGAAGCTCCAAAATTAAACAATATCTTGTCGCCACTTTCCTTCTCGTAAGCAGAGGCAATTTCTTTCATAACATCTGTCAGGCTTGCCGCCGCGTAGACGTTTACGTCGGCGGCATGCATCTTGCACACCGCAAACATCGCTGTGAGGACCAAAACCGGTATTCGCATTGTGTGGGATTCTCTGAGACTTACTTTATTGTTTTTCGACGGAGACTTCGGTCGCCTTAATGATCGCAAAAACCTGATCCCCCTCTTTCAGGTTCATTCGCTGGACTGAACCAGTTGTGATAACTGACGTGACTTCTCCAGCCGTAGTTCGAATAACAATTTCTGAGACGACTTTGTCAGAAATAATTTTCTCGATGGTCCCCGGCAATCGGTTTCGAATACTAGTGCTCATATGGATACTTTTCACATTTAGCCGAACTTCGATTCAATCTTCGCAAATCGGCAGCGGTCCACGGCTTGCGGTCTCCAACATTCTTGCACCATGAGGTGCGCATGAAAAGCGCGATTCAGACGAAGTCCGCCGCTGATTTTCAGTTGCGGATCATCACCGCCACTCCATTGTCATCGCATCAAATGATCGCAAAACGAAAAACAACTGCGACGCAAACGTGGTGGGTCGCAGTGTTGCTTCTGACAGCATTCACATGGACCACCGAATCCGGAAACAACGAGAGTGGTAACGTGGTACCAGAAAACCGCGCCACTCCGGCAATCCGCATCGTCGATCAATACGGACGCCAGGTTCCGAGTGGAAAGCGATACGTTGGGAGCGAGATTTTTGATGTGATAGTGGGACCGGTAGGAAACGAACTCAGTTTCGTGCCGGATACCCTTAACATTACGGTAGGCGATACGGTGCGCTGGACCTGGGAGAGCGATTCTCATAGTGTCACCAGTGGCACGTCCTGCATCATCGCCGATGGGCAATTTTGTTCGCCTGATAATATGAACTGTGAAGTCGGGATCCTTAACGACACAGGATTCGTGTATGAGTTTACTTTTACGCAGCCTGGTACTTACCAGTATTTCTGCTTTTTGCATTGCTTTGCCGGAATGACTGGCGTGGTTAACGTCTTGCCAGCAGTACGGCCTCCTCCCACGCCGCGGCCTCGTCCGACGCCGCGGCCGCGCCCGTAGCTTCCGCGAGCGCTAGTCCTTGTTAGGCATTGCACCACTTCCACCGAGTTGGTTTGCTTTCTGCAAATGTTTTTCAGCCAACTCAAGCATACCGAGATCCTGGAGCCGCCGTCCAAGCACCCAATGGTAAAGCGGATTGTTGGGAGTGAACAGGTCGGCTTGTTTTTCATAGAGATCAGCTTCGTCAAACTTACCTGACGCGCGCGCTGCTCCAGCAAGCTCGTTGTTAGTCAGAACCAGTTGCGCGTTGCGCTGCAAGGCCTCCGTCCAAACCGTAACAGCCTCCTCCCTGCGACCGAGCTGCCATAGTGCTTCGCCCTTTTCCTGGCGAGCGAGAATCAAATCATCTCTCTCCACTAACGCTTCATCGAGACTGGCTCGGGCTTCGTCGTAACGGGCGAGACGATTTAGAATGGCACCGCGATAGTAAAGACTCAAAGCTTTGCTCTCATCCTTCTGATAAGCTGCAGCTTTGCCGAGGGTTTGCACCGATTGTTCAGCGTCGCCTGACAAATATTCGAACCAGGCCAGCTTCGGCAGCGCTTCGCTGTTTATAAACAACCCCGTTCTTGAAGCGGCCACATAATGTTCTTTTCCTCGGAGCATGTTTTCCCGGTCGGCGGAACTAAGCCAGCGAACCGGGTTAATCTGCGCAAGAGCTAGCTCGTCGGGCAAGTGAACCTTATTGAACGCGACATTGCCGAGGAATTCATGGTAACGCACCCAGCCGCAATGCGCGTTCAATCCAATCCAAACGCAGGCAAAGGCTGCAAACGCCCACCCCGTTTTATGAATTCTGTCTGATGACTTTAGATTGAAACGGTAAAATGACAGTTCCCTTCCTCGAAGCAGTCGCCACAACTTTAGAGTGAGAAAAGTCGTGACTGCAGCGCAACCGAGAGCCATCAAAAACGGAACCAACGCGTAAACACCGCGAACAGATAGGAAACTTCCCAGAAACACCACTGCGCCGACGATCTCTTCAGGCCAGGTTAGAGAATAACTCCTTTTGATCGCGTTAGACTTGGGCGCCACCAGCGTGGGTTTCCCGAAACCGAAATAGAGCGCGTCGTTCGGACAAACGCTGACGCAATCCATGCACTTCATGCAACCCGGATCGACCACCATTCCGTAGTGCTTGACTTCCGCGTGCACCTGCACATTGGAAGTGCAGGTGGCGGTGCAATGCCCGCACTGATTGCACGCGGGCGTGACACGGATTTTTCCCGGCGAGAATTTATCGGCGAGACCGAAGAAACCGCCGTACGGACAGGCATAAGTGCAAAAGCCTTTTTGCCCCAAAAAATAAACTGTCACAAATCCGCAGATGAATAGAAAAGGTACGGCCACTGCAACTGACGGAAACGTCTGCCAAAAATTTGTGGTCACCAGGTGATTGGTGAATTTTGGAATGATCGATTCGTGCGCGGGCTTAGAAAAGAAACGATATGCCGTCGGCCACACGAACATGTACAGCGCAGCGACGAGCGGGACATACACCAAAAGACGCGACCGAAACGGCTTCGGATGTAGCCCGATTTTTTTCAGCAACCAGCCACAGAGATCCTGCAACGCGAGAATGTGACAGCCCCAGCCACAAACGAAACGCCCGAAGATCAGCGTCGCTAAAATTGCCAGGGCAAAAAAGATAAAACCCGCGTTGACGAATCCCTTTTGCAGCGTGTGCATCGTCTCTGAGGGTTCTATAGGCGAAACGGTTTTGCCCATCATCTGCCACTGGATGATGTGCGCGATCATGAACAAATTCAGCACGATCAAGGCCGCCGCGCGCCACCGGCTGGTTCGTGATTTTCGGATCCCAGCTTTGCTGTAGCCAGCGACGTCTTGTCCGCCGTAGCCCTGACGAATGCGGATAACCCCGGCGGTCATGCCCCGGGAAGTCCCCATTGTTTTCAATTCCCGGCTGATGCAACCACTTTTCACAAAGTTGACGAATTTACGCCAAAACACGGCGCTAAGCGAGTGAGCAAGCGGCAAGGCTCGGTTGCTCTAAAAGCAAATTCGGATTAGAGAAAATGACGAGATCCAAATAACGAAGCTCGCAAGACTCATGAATGATCAAATGACGAAGCGTCGCGATGCTGCTTTCTGGTCATTCGCCTGCCACGCGGTAGTCGAGCGAAGGCAGGCGGCTAGTGCTTCATTCGTGATTCGTCATTCGTCGTTCGTTATTTGCCGGAGCGTGCTTCTCATGGTGATCGCACAGATGTGTTGCAGCGGCCTGCTTCAAGCCCAAACTCCCAATATGACTGGCGCGTGGAACGTGGAGATAACTTTTCCGAATGCAGAGCACCGCGTGGTGCGCTTTGATGCACAAGCCGACGGCAAGGGAACTTTAACCGCGGCGGATCCGAAATCTAAAGTTTGGGGGGCCACGAAACCTTCGGAGGCTACATGGACTCGAGGCGAAGGAAATTCGGTAACATTCTCGGGGCCGATGGAGTTTCTACTCGGCAATGTTGGGCGCGACGCGGGGAAATTGACCTGCAAAGGAAAATTTGAAACCGCTGATTTGATCTCGGGCGAAGTGGAATTTTCCCCTCTCGTGGGAGAGCGACCGTCGAAACATGGCGCTTTCAAAGCGGTCCGGGCTCGGAGCGGCGAATAGCGAGGATTGTAGGCGGATCACTAATCCGGCTGATCGAACTTATCCTCCGCCGTGGCGTAATTTTGAAACGTGGCGAGTCTCTCGCGCCTGCGTCACTAGACTCGCGTAACCGGGCCATTCTGGTTTGCGCTAAGTTCCTGAATCTGGTTTCTTCATCTTTACTGTCGGTGCTATCAGCTTAGTTCGTGGTTAAAAAATCTTCTCTCCATCGCGCACACGGAAAGATGTCATCAACGCGATGGAAATTGGTCCTGCAATTCCTCGTTTTGTTAGTCGTCGCCGTGGCAGTGACTGAGAGCATGTGGGAAGCCCCGGCCCTGCTGGCTGGTCATTCGGCCAGGAAAGATCTTGTCCGTCTTGTGGAGTTCGACGCCGCCTTTCGTGCGGGCGATTTTTTTCCGACTTGGTCTCCTGATTTGTACTCGGGATATGGTTCACCAATTTTCCAGTTTTACGCGCCGCTAAGCTATTACGCGGCTGAAGTACCTGTGCTGACGGGATTAGATTACGCCACAGCGTTGAAGCTAACCCAACTACTAGCTCTCTTTTTCTCGGGGCTAGCCATGTATTGCCTCGTATCGACGAATTTCCCGGGTTGGGTGGCCTGCGTCGGCGCGGTATTCTACATGGTCGCGCCCTACCGGCTGGTGGACATGTTCATCCGTCACGCTCTTGCAGAACACTGCGCTTTCATTTGGCTGCCGCTCATCGTCTGGGGCACCGAACGGTTTGTCTCCAAATTCAGCCGAATCGGCCTGGTCACTGGCGCGCTTGCGACTGCCGCGCTGATCTTCACGCACAATATCCTGGCGTTAATTGGCATTCCTGTTTGCGTGGTCGCCGGCTGGGTGTTCGCGTCGCACAGACGTGGCATTTTATCATTGGCCGCGGCCGGCGCCGTCGCGGCGCTCGGAATTGGCTTGGCAGCGGTCTTTTGGTGGCCAGCCATGACAGGTCGCGCTTTCATCCGCGCCGAGGCTAGCCTTACCGGCGGCTATTACGATTTCCACCGTCACTTCATCGATGGATGGCAGTTCCTCAATGCACGCTGGAATTTCGGCATCAGCGGCGGAAATGATGGCAACCAAATGCCGTTGCAGATTGGTCTGATGCATCTCCTCGCCGGGCTCGGAGCGCTCACTATGGTACTAGGGCGCTGGCAGGGCGAAGGAGACGCCGGGCGGCGGCGCGCCACCTGGAGTGTTGTGGGCGTGTGTGTAATGGCTATCGGCGCATTTATGTGCTGTCGCTGGTCGCAAATGCTTTGGGAATCTCTCCCACTGGTGAAGTACGTGCAGTTTCCGTGGCGCTTTCTCGGGCTCGTCGTGTTTGGTGCGGCGATCTGCGCTACCGCACTGGCTGATCGTGTCATGGTAAAGGAACAGCGTATGGCAATCATTATGTGCCTGCTAGGGATCGTCCTCCTGATGACTGCGTACTACCCTTACTATTCTCAGGCGTACTTCTTTGTCGGTGACGGCCGCACCAGATCTGTAGCAAAGTTATCCGCCGCCGGCGTGAGAGACTTGCAAGCTACTGGCTTCCTGATCCCCTTCGGCCTCTCACTGTCCACAGCCGAACTTCGAGCGATGAATGAACGGGCAACAAGCGGCGATGACTTCCTTCCCACCGATGTGAAAGAGAAGCCAACCCGACCGCCTGCCGAGACCGTGCGTGCAGAAGGCGGACGCGTTCTCGAGTCCGCACAGCCGCGTCAAAATCACTATCGGAGCCGCTTGCAAATGTCGGTTCCAGGCAAAGCCGAGTTGCTGCAATTCTGGTTCCCCGGCTGGCAAGCCACCGTCGATGGATTTCCGGTGGCAACTGCCCCCGCCGGACCTCAAGCCATTGTCTCCTGCGAGGTTCCTCCGGGCGACCACGCCGTGGAATTCAGCTATCGCGCTTTGCCACAACGAAGAACTGGCATCATCATTTCAATCCTCTCTGCCGCAATAGCGGGATACATTATTCTGTTCCTTGGGAGAGTTCAGTGGCGAGTAATATCTGCATCAACGACGCCCGTTCGGGTCCCGGCGTCGCAAGGGGCAATGCATGCCCAGGGGAAGCCTCGCAAAAAGTAACAGAGTTGTTACCAACGACAAGTTCTCACGCGCGTCGCATTAGCCAATTTGCTTGGGCAAAAGTCATCTGCCGAAGGGAATTCCGTGTTACCTCCGCAAACGGATAAAAAAAGCTTGCAATGTCTTGATTCATCCAATAAAACCCGGGGCAATCACACCATAAAACTGGAAAAAGTGTTGACGCGCTAGCGGCGGTTCCGCTACAAACATGCTTCACACTTAGATTCCATCCATATCAACATATCTATGAAAAGAAAATCCGCTTCACGATCCGCCTTCTTCAATCTGCGTGTCTTATTAGGCCTGTTTGTGGTCCTGGCCGGCGTCTTTCTGGCGCTCATAGGCCTTGGCACGTTTTCAGGGTTTGTTGCCAATTCCGCACAAGCCCAGCAGACGCCCAAAATCATCAACGTCCCAGGGCTGCCTCCGGGATTCGACTGCTCCACGATATATGAGAAGGGCATCAATAGACAAGAGAATCTGGGGGCCGGACTTATCATGATTGCCTGCGGCGAAGCAACGGGAGGTTCAGCTTGGTCTTATGGTCGCTTCTCTTCTCTGCTTCTCAATCAAGTGACAGCCCCGCTGGCGTATGGCGACGCGGATGTTGATCTGATCACCGGCACGGAGACTTTTTCCCACATTACGCAGTCGGAGACATTCACCACAATCAACCCGGATGATCCCAACCAGATCGTGGTCGCCTACAACGACTCACGCAGTGTTGCCTTGAGTCCCTTCAATATTTCTGGCGCATCGGTCTCGACCGACGGCGGCACCACCTTCACCCGTCTGACCAGATCCAACGGTCAAAGCCCCTTCCCGAATACGGCGGGCGATCCGGTTATTCTGTACAACAAATCCACCGGTACGTGGTTGACGGTGTGGATATTCGACGGCCTGTGCGGCAGCGGCCTCGGCGGGTACAGTTCGACCACTCCGTGGGACCCGGATAGCTGGACCACACATTACTGCGTTAACACCAGTGGCGGCTCCGGTGACGACCGCGAGTCGGGCTGGGCCGACAACAACCCAGCGTCTACGTTCTTCGGGCGGTTATATGTTTCCTGGAACAACTTCAGTGTAGGGGGCGGCGCTCTCCAAGTCACCTTTTCCACTGATAACGGTACCACATGGCACACCCCGATAAATGTGAGCAACACGGGTACCTTTATCCGCAACGTTCAGATTACTGGTGACATGTCGGGCAACGGGACAATCTACATCGCCGGCATGGACGAAGGCGGCGGTGGCTTCCCTCACAACGACACCAACAAGATCTTCAAATCAACCGATGGCGGCAATACCTGGAGCAACACCTATACCGGCACTCCGTTCCAGGGACCGGGCGTGCAATTTTGCAGCGACAATTCGTACTTTGCCTGCATGTTTCCTGACCAGGGTGGCTTCTGGCGGCATGAGGGCTGGGGTGAGCCCGCCGCCTTCAACGATGTTGTTCACCTGGTCTATTCCCAGCACGGCTCAGGCGCTGATCCTGGCGACGTGTTTTACATTCGTTCCACCGACGGCGGAGTGACGTTTGGCACGCCGTTCAAGTTGAACACCGATTCCACGACCCGGCCTCAGTGGATGGCTAACATCTCAGTCAGCCCGGGTGGCACGTTATTGGCGACATGGTATGATGCGCGCGAGAGCACGACTTGCACCAAAGGTAACCCGAACGTCCCCTGCTATAGGATGTGGTCGCGCAAGTCCACCGACAACGGTGCGAGTTGGTTGCCGGACGATACACTCTCGGACATAGTTACTCCGCTGCCGGGACAGCCTGACGGGTTCATCGTGGCAGGCTACGCCGGCGATTACGATTACGGCTCTGCAACAGTCGCCAAGCATGCTACTTCATGGACGGACGGGCGAGTGGCGATCAGCAGCCAGGCCCAGCAGGATACCTTCTTCGACCAGGAGCCAGCCGGGCCCGCTGTGACTCCAACTCCAAGTCCCACTCCTACAGCTTCCCCGACGCCAACCGCGACCGCTACACCGGTTGCTTGCAGTTGGGCGGCGGGACCGAGTATGCCAAGTGTCGGAACCCGCATGGCGGGTGTCTTTTTCCCGGGCAACGGCAAGTTTTACGCCATGGGCGGACGCAGTGCAGATGTTGGGGGCAGCGAGTTCACGCATCCCTTTGAGTATGATCCAGTCGGCAATAGCTGGGCTACGAAAGCGGCTACTTATCCGGACAACCAGGTTAACAACATGGCGTGCAGCGTGCTGAACCAGGGCGGAACGGACTACATCTACTGCGTAGGCGGCTCGGAAGTTGCCAACCAAACGTCCACTGGGCGGGTTTTCCGTTATGACCCGATCACTGACACCATCAGCACCGTGCCTGCCAACTGGCCTTCAGGCGATCAAAACTTTATTCCGGGCGGCTTCTCCGTGTTTAACAATAACATGTACATCCTGGGTGGCTTTGAGATAAATGTGGCCATGGACGATAACATCTGGCAGTTCGACCCAGAAACGCCGGCATGGACCCACAAGGATGCGGTCTTGCCGACGCAGCTCGGTTACATTCCGCAGGCTACCATTGGCAACCTTATTTACACGGGCGGCGGGAGCACCTATGACGGCACCTTGCTTCATGACAGCACCATCTCGCTGGTTTACGATCCGGTGGCCGATACCATCGGTAACATTGCGTCGATACCGCGGGCCACGGCTGAGACACGAGGGCTTAACTTCTGCAACACGATGTATGTAATGGGTGGCGGCCGAGAGGCGCCCAATCCGTCAAGCGAGGTGGACATCTACGATCCTGTGGCGAACAGCTGGTCGGTTGGCGCACCGTTTGTCGAACCGAGGCGCAACTTCCCGACCGATACTAACGGCACCGACCACATCTGGTTGGCAGGCGGTTACGCATTCGACGGGGTTACTGTTTTGGACTCGATGGAAATCTTCAGCTGCTCGGTGAGTCCTTGTGGGTCACCTTCGCCTACACCCACTGCCACTGCAACACCAACTGCAACTGCCCCGGCTACAGCGACGCCTACGGCTACGGCCACACCTACGCCCACAGCTACGTCGACGCCGAGACAGACACCGACGCCGAGACCAGCGCCTACACCAAGGCCTCGCCCGACGCCAGCGCCTCGGCCCTGAGATTGCCTGAAAGATAGTCGAGAGTTCATAGCTCTCCGCCGCAGCCGGGATCGAAAGATCCCGGCTGCTTGTTTTCTGGTATTAGTGATTGCGTCGTGGCAATCGCGCACTTTGTCCACTCTGAGATCGTTGCGCTAGGACTTCTGTATGGCTGACGCGCCAAATCGACACCGGAGCGCTTCAAACATCTACAGTTTTTATCGAAATAAACGATGCCACCTCGCCATTATTGTTTTCCACGACAAATGTGGCATTCGCCACCGGACCGAGTCGGCCGCATCCGCTCTCATTGGCTCCGGATTAGCTGGCTAATCCAACCATAAAACCGGAAAAAGTGTTGACACGCTCATGGCGGTTTCGCTAAAAATCGCGTTTAAGTCTTAAGTTCTATCCACATCACAACCATCCATGAAAAAGAAATCCGCTCCACAATCAGCCTTCTTCAACTTACGTGTCTTAATCGGACTGTTCATCGTCCTGGCCGGCGTCTTTCTGGCGTTGGCTGGCCTCGGCACGTTCTCCGCAATTGCGTCCAAGCCCGCTCAGCCGAAGCAAAAGCACAAAATTATCAACATCCAAGGCCTTCCTCCTGGATTTGACTGTTCCAAGATTTACGAGTTGGGTAAAGACACGCAGGAGAATCTAGGAGCTGGACTTATCATGATTGCCTGCGGCGAGGCTCCGGGAGGTTCAGCTTCCGTTCCCAGTGCCTTTTCTGAGCTTATCCAAAAACTGCTTCCATCACCCCTGACACCCTTGGCATTTGGTGCCGGGGACGTCGATGTGATCACGGGCACTGAGACGTTTCCTTCGGTTACCCAATCGGAGACATACACCACAGCTAACCCAGATAACCCTGACCAAATCGTCGTCGCCTACAACGACTTGTCACACGCCGGTGGCAACCCTGCTAACTACGCCGGCGCGTCAGTCTCGACCGACGGCGCCGCGACCTTCACCCGCCTC
>Ga0081455_10002138_pt1 | contig 23555 bp, 20 predicted proteins | sample TabmetS3T2R1_FD_70207 | JGI IMG/M metagenome (GOLD analysis project Ga0081455, IMG submission 70207) | Tabebuia heterophylla rhizosphere microbial communities from the University of Puerto Rico - S3T2R1 | ecosystem: Host-associated > Plants > Roots > Rhizosphere ...
ATTGGGAACACCTATGCCCAACTGGCCGGCGCTGGCTACGACGCCATCGTGTCGGTTCACCTCAGCAGCAAGATCTCCGGCACCTGTCATGCGGCGCAGGTGGCGGCCAACCTGGTCGACATCCCGATCATCGTTGTCGACAGTATGACGTTGGCGATGGCGGTCGGTTTTGCGGTCTTGACCGGAGCAGAGGTGGCGCGTTCAGGTGCTGCGCCCGACGAGGTGGCCTCGACCGTACGTCAGCGGGCGGCAGCCTCGACGACCTACTTCTACGTCGACAGTCTGGAATACCTGCGACGGGGCGGTCGGATTGGCACTGCAGCGGCGATGCTCGGGTCCGCACTAGCGGTAAAGCCTCTGCTCACCGTTGCAGACGGCGAGATTCGGCCGTACGAGCGGGTCAGAACGGAGTCGAAGGCCTTGACCAGGCTGGAGGAATTGAGTATCGCTGCGTTCGATCGTGCCGTGGGCGTGACGGGCCTGGTGGACGTGGCGGTACATCATCTCGACAACCCCGAAGGTGCACGGCGGCTGGTCGACTCACTGAGTGACCGGGCGCCGGTCGGGGACGTCCTGATCTCCGAGGTGAGTGCGGTACTCGGCGTACACGTCGGCCCGGGAACTCTCGGGATCGTTGTCTCTCCCAGGGTCTGAAAGTCCGTCGCCCTTGTTATCCCCAGCCAACGGCGTGCCCTAAGCGCTGTCCACAGATTCCCGCATCCGCGTACTTCCGCAGGTTGTCGTCCTTAGCTTCTCGACATGGCACACCGACCGAAGGTGGACGTCGAGTTGGCTCGGTTGATCAGCGAACGGCTCGCGCTGGTTTTGGCCGAGCAGTCGCCGCGCCGAGCCCACGGATCCCGACCGGGGTCCGCTGCCGAGTCGGAGGCCCACCCTGAGTCTGTTCCTGACGGTGCCGAGGACGGAGGACGCCGCACCACAGAAGCCCTCGACGAGCTGCCAAGACCAGGATTCAGCCGGTTGCATGTCGGAGTGGTCGGCGTCTTGCTGGTGCTCGGTCTGCTCGCGGCTGGCTGGCTGCTGCTGCGTGCCCGCCCGGTCGCCGTAGCGAGTCCTGGGGAGGTGGTGACGATGAGTACGCCGTCGCAGACTGCGCCCACGGCGTCGTCCGCGACAAGTCAGAGCGCGACCGGGCTAGTTGTCCATGTCCTCGGCGCAGTCCGTGATCCAGGGCTGGTCAAGCTCCCGGAAAGCTCGCGGGTCCAGGATGCGATCGACGCAGCAGGTGGGCTCACCCGTGGAGCCGATGCCGGCGAGCTGAATCTCGCTCAGCTGGTTACCGACGGCCAGCAAGTGGTGATCGGTACCACCGATGATCCGGCGGGTGAGGTGCGAGACGGGGGACAGACGGGTGCGGGGAGCGGAAGTCCTGCGACGGCGACCCTTGATCTGAACCGCGCAAACCAAGTCCAACTGGAGGAACTCCCTGGCATCGGGCCGGTGATCGCCCAGGCCATCCTCACCTGGCGCCAACAGCACGGGCGGTTTAGTCGCATCGAAGAGCTTCAGGAGGTGGACGGCATCGGGCCGAAGACATACGCACAGATCGAACCGCACGTCCGGGTGTGAGTGCCTGGCTACGGCGGCATGTGGAGGCTGCGCGCAGCGGAACTGACGGGCTCGTCCTTCGGCACTGGCGGCACCGCGAGCCAGCCGATGCCCGGGGCACCGCCGGGAGTTGGGCGGATCTGCGAATGGTGCCGCTCGCGGCTGCTGGCTGGGGGGCCGCATGGGTCGGGACTCTGGGCTCCTTGGCCGGGATCGCGGCAGCAGCGGCCGGGGTGGCCGTTGCACTGGTTGTCGCCGGCTTGCGGCGCTCAGCCAGTGTTCTGGCCATTGCCCTGGTCACGACGGCGATCATTGGCGCAGGAGTCCTCGACGTGTACCGGCTCCGGCATGGCCCCGTCGCTTCGTTGGCGCATCAGGAGGCGATGGTCTCGGCGAATCTGGAGATTCGCACCGATCCACATCTGGTCACTGGGAGGGGAGTGAGGGCTGGGGCCGCAGTCATGAAAGCGGTGACAGTACGCATCGCGGGCCGGGGTCACGCCTGGCGGGTGCGGGCTCCGGTGCTGGTTGTCGTCACCGGCCCGCAGTTGGGGCAATGGCTCCAGATCCCCGTGGGTACGCAAGTCGCAGTGAACGGGCGCCTCGAGGTGGCGGACCGAGGCTCGGACGTGGCTGCGGTGCTGCGCGGGGCGCGTGGCGCGCCCCTCGTGATCGAGCAGCCGTCTGCGGGGCTTCGCCTCGTGGAGCGGGTACGCGCCGGATTGCGGCACGCAGTTGCTGATCGCCCACCGGAGCCGCGTGGCTTGGTACCTGCGCTCGTACTAGGCGACACTTCCGGCCTCGAGGAGGATCTGACCCGAGAGTTTCAGGCAACGGGCCTGACGCATCTGACCGCCGTCTCCGGCGCAAACCTCACCCTGCTGCTTGCGTTTGTGTTGACGGTCTCGCGTTGGGTGGGTGTCAGAGGGTGGTGGTTGCGCGGCGTTGGCCTGTCCGGAGTGGTGGTCTTTGTCGCCTTGTGCCGTACCGAGCCAAGTGTGCTGCGTGCGGCCGCGATGGGTCTGGTGGCCTTGGCGGCGCTCGGATCAGGCAGCAGGTCTGCGGGCCTGCGCAACCTCGCTGTCGCCATGATGATCTTGCTGCTGATGGATCCGTTCCTGGGCAGATCCATCGGCTTTACGCTGTCGGTGCTGGCCTGCGCCGGCATCGTGTGGTGGGCGCGAAGCTGGACAGTGATCATGAATCGCCGGCTGCCCTTGATCCTTGCCGAATCGATTGCCGTACCGCTGGCCGCTCAACTCGCCACGACCCCGGTGGTGGCTGCCATCTCGGAGCGGGTGAGCATCGCCGGTCTGATGGCGAACGCGCTGGCGGGTCCATTCGTCGGCCCGTCGACAGTGCTGGGATTCGCGGCCGCCGGCAGCTCCTTACTGAGTGGGACCTTGGCCGCAGCCTTCGGATTCGGCGCTGCCTGCTGTGCGCAAATGATCATCTGGATCGCGACGATCGGTTCGCAACTTCCTGGCTCGGAGGCGCAGCTCCCGGCGACTCCCGCGATTCTCATCTGGCTAGCTGCCAGTTCCCTGCTGGCCGGACTATTGATGGCACACGTACTGGCGCGCCCATGGCTTTCGCTGCTGCTCGGTGGTGTCATGATCATCTGCCTCAGCACAGCACCACGGCAGCCGGGCTGGCCACCCCGCGATTGGGTTCTTGTTGCCTGCGATGTCGGCCAAGGCGACGGGCTGGTAGTGCGAACCGGCCGAGGCAGCGCGATCGTGGTGGATAGCGGCCCAGATCCGCCCGCAATGCGGGCCTGCCTGGATCGTCTTGGGATCAGGAGGGTGCCGCTGCTGATCATTACCCATTTCCACGCCGACCACGTCGATGGCTTGGCCGGCGTGCTCTACCACCGCCGCGTCGGTCAGCTGTGGCTCAGCCCACTGGCACCACAAGGGCCGTCGACTGCATTGATCACGAGCCGGGCTGCGCAGCAGCGAATTCCGGTGAACGCGCCGCGGCCGGGTACTCGTGCGAGCGTCGGAGTGGCCGAACTGCAGGTGCTTGGACCGGTGGAGCATGTGGCTCCCGATCAAGACGAGTCCTCAAAGCAGAATGACGGCAGCCTGGTGATCATGGTTGAGGTGTCAGGGCTGCGGTTGCTGCTCACCGGCGATATCGAACCGCCCGGCCAGCAGGCGATTCTGGGCAGCGGAGCAAACCTTCGTGCTGATGTCCTGAAGATTCCGCATCACGGATCGGCCCGACAGGATCCGGCGTTTTTCGCCGCTACGCACGCCAGCATCGCCATTGCCAGTGCCGGCGCCCAGAACGATTACGGCCACCCGGCACCGCGGACGGTGCAGCTGGTGCGCTCGCTTGGGATGACCCTGCTCAGGACTGATCAAGATGGTTCGGTCGCGATCCGGTTGGGCCGCCATCGGCTGGCCGCGGTCACCCAGCGATGATCACAGTGCACTACGACACCGCCACCGGGAACCGGAGCGGCCCGCGCAGCGTGGTGCCCATCCGCATGTTGATCGGCCCCGCCTGCCGGATGCGGGGAAACCGTTCGGCCAGGGCTCGGAATGCCTGGGTCAGCTCCAAGCGAGCAAGCGGCGATCCAAGGCAGTAGTGGATGCCGCCGGAGAAGGCGAGGTGTTCGGCTGGAGACTCGCGGGTGATGTCAAAGCGATTGGGTTCTGGATAAACCTCCGGGTCCCGGTTCGCGGCCGCCAAGAGTGTGATCACCCACTGGTTCCTCGCCACCAACACATCGCCCACCTCGGCTGGCTGGTTGGCTACTCGCGCGGTCTGCTGGACTGGAGGATCGAAGCGCAGCACCTCCTCGACAACAGCCGGCGACCGCCCGGGATCTGCGACGAGCAACTCCCATTGCTCCCGGTCGGCAAGTAGCCAACGCAAGCCACTACCAATCGCATTGACCGTGGTCTCGAAGCCGGCGATCAGTAGCAGCCGTACGAGCGCTGACAGCTCCGCTGGAGCGATTGTCCGGCCTTGCTCGGCCACGAGCGCGGACACCAAGTCATTGCCGGGGTCTACCGCCCGCCGGTCAAGTAGCTCGACAAATGTGGTCCGAAGCTCAGCATCGGCGGCCGCCAGCGTACGAGCCTGGCCGAGCGACCAGATGCCATCCAGGGCTCGAGCAACTGTCGTGCCGAGCCGTCGGAATCGTTCCGGCTCGTTGGGCAGACCAAGGAGATGGGTCACCACGGCAATGGGCAGCGGCGATGCGAAAGCGGTCATCAGGTCGAACTCACGTTCGCGTTCGCACTGATCCAATAGCAGCTGGATGGCGTGATCCACTAATTCCGCGTAGCCCGCCATCCGCCGCGGTGTGAAGGCTGGTGCGGCGAGTCTGCGGATCCGAGTGTGGTCGGGCGGGTTGAGTTCCAGCAGCGAAAGGTCGAGTCCTACCTGGTGTGCGACGTCCTCGCTGCCGTCCTCTGGACTCACTCCAAACTTCCGACTCCGTAGCACCTCATTGCACAGCCGGTGGCTGGTGGTGCTGTAATTGCCGAGCCGGGTCGGCAACATCGGTCCCTTGGCCCGCATCTCTTCATAGATCGGGTAGGGGTCGGTGCTGTGGTTCGGCAGGTTGAGGCGGCTGAACAGGTCGCCGCGGACGTGCGCCCAGTAGAGCACCAGCGCCCGTTCCCGATACATGCCGCCGAGGAACCTCGCGGCCTGGACCGCCTTGGTCGCGCTGCTCATGGGTGGCCAACTATTCCATGATCAACGAGGCGGACCAGTCATCGGGTTGATGCGTACGATCTGGCCCTCACAGCTCGCCACTACATCGGGAGAAACCTCGCCTGCGGTGATGTGCCCCTGAGCTGGATTGTCCCCACCCGGGACACTGGCAAAGCGCACACCGACTGTCCCTTTCGCACACTGATAGCGCCAGAGCTCTGCACTGTCGGTTACGCCAATGCCCAAGAGCTCATTTGACCGCGTGTCGAATCTGTCAGTGCCGCCTACGACGATGACCTCACCATACTGGGCTGCGACGATGCGCCCCGAGATCTTGGCGCCCTCAGGGGTGTAGGCGATCACTGGCGATAACGAGACAGGGAGTGTGTGGGTCGAGAGCTGCTGGTAACCCGAGTAGGCCGTCACGGTCTGGCACGTGAACCCGCTGATCACCAGGGTCTTTACCGGTTCTCGCTGCGGGTTGGCGGATGTCGGTTGATCGAGAATCCAGGAACCGCACGTGAAGTTTATTTCCTCGGCCGGGCTGTCGTAGGTCAGCTGGTCCACCCTCTTGTCGGCGAGGGTTGTCGCTGGCCAGCCGATCGCCCCGGTCACGATCAGGATTCCAATCACGATCAGACAGCGGCCGATGAACGCAGCGTCGCGGCGCGGCGGCCATGCCTGGTAGGCAACCCAGACGGCGATGCCGATCAGCAGGCCGCAGAGGTAGAGCAGCACAGTGCTACCCGTCCACAACGCTGCGAGTCGCAACGCCTCCGTGTTGTTCTGGAGTGCTAGGGCGGCGTCGCGTAGCTCAGGCGCGAAGAGACAGCGCCCGACTGCTGTTGGAGCCGGACCGATGATCGCGTAGACGGCGAGGACCGGCAGACCGCTGTGCCAAGTCTTGGGCGGCAGCGGCGCAAGGTTATCGAGGAATCCGTGAAGAGCGGCGTAGCCAGCACTCCAAACCCAGGTGATCAGCAGCGCTACGCCGACCAGCGTCGATCGCACTTCACCCCTTACGGCGAGCGCAATGACGCTTGCGAGCGCAGCGACCAAGCCGAGTGCCGCTGGGGCGAGCATTGCGGTCCGGCCCAGCCAGTGGCGAGTGCGAGACAGCCAGAAGAGCGCAAAAGCACACACCAGCAGCACCAGTGCCGGAAGTCCCCACTGACCGTTCTGGGCTTGGACCTGTGGCTGACCTTCGCTGGTGAGGGCGGGTGAGGCAAGCGGAGCCAGCTGGGTGAGCCACAGTTCGTTGGCCGGGAAGGCACTCGTCTCCGGGATCCAGTAATGAATGAAGAAGACCCATTGGGCGCCGAGAGAGATGATCAGAGGGATGGTGGCAGCCAGCCGAATCTTGCGGGAGTCCTCCACTCGTTCGGCGGTAGATGGTCCGAGCGACCCCACGTCCGGGCGTGCAGCCCGCGGGTTGGTGTACGTGATCTTTGTCACGACGGGGTGCCGCCCACGCTCATCGGATCAGCCCGTCGTGTCCGCCGCCACGAACTCGACCCGCTCGTGGGGAACGAGACGGCGTAGCGCCTCTCGATCCGATTGGGTACCAACCGACAGTCCGCGCGCGCGTTCCTCCGCCGATCGCAGAGCATGATCGACACCGATCCGCAGGATCGAGTCGTCATCCACGGATCGGACGGACAGCAATCGTCCGGGACTGCCATCGACCTGCTTGAACCAGGCGCGAACCAGATCCTCGTAGGAATCCGCTACGGCAGCGACAAAATGCAAGTTGCGATCTTCGAGGGCGACTCCGAGGACTTCACGGACCCGGCTTCCCTCATAGGCGCCGGGCTCTCGATCCACGACGGCGATGACCGTGGCTGAATGGCCAACCTTGGCGCCTGCAATGCCTCGAAGCTCCGGCTCTGCGTACTTGCGCCAGATCCGGCGAAGTCGAGCATCCATAGTCAACTCGGCATCGAATGACCTGGGGCCGGACGCTGCAAACACCGCAGCCGGCGACGGCTTGAAGCTATCGACTGACTGGTCCAGCTTCGGCGCACTGCTTCGCGCGGTCGGTATCGAGATGGCGCTGTCCTTGGGCCAGTTGACCTCCATGACTTCGAATGAGCGACGCAGCAGCGTCCCACCTGCGAATGATTTGGGTAACCAGCGCTCGGCTACGACCTCCTGCACCGTCTGGCGACGCAGGTCAGCAAGTCGGTTCATCTTGATGGCCGCATGCATCTCCATCGCCACCTCGGTTTCGACCCGCTGAAGCAGGTACGCCTCGAGTTCGGTTCCGTATTCTGCGGCCATGCCCGCAATGGGGGCGTAGTTGTCGCGGTCTGTCAACTGAACTGTCACCCGGACCAGGCAGCGCTCGATCTCGTGGCCATCCAGGGTGATGAGATGGTCAACCGTCACGTCGAGCTCGACGGGAGCGGTGTTGACCGCTAGGACCTGGACCGGACGCAGCGAGGGAAGTAGGCCGGGCGTCAGGTACTCGCCGGGAAACTTGAGCCGTGGGACGCTGTCCTGCTCAAAGACGACCACGATGGTGTTCGGCTGGACATTGACAAGGCGGTCAAGGGGATGCGGATCGCCGGTGAGCTTCATGCCCAGATCCTGGCCATCGACCACACTCTTCTCAGGTTCCATGGGGTCAGTCGGAGTCTGCCGATCAGTAACCACCCGACCGAACAGTGAAGACCAAACCTTTCTGACCACCGAGGCCCCTTTCGCCTAGTATCCAGTTTCTCGGCTCATGTATATCAACACCAGTCATCCGTACGCGTGAATCTGATTTGTGTTGCCAAATGGAACATAGGCGCAACTGTTATCAACCACGGTGTCAGTTGGAACTGGCATGCTGTGCTGCGTGGCGGCAGTGAGATCCCCGTTCGGTCGGCTGGTTCTGGTCAGCGGGCCAGAGGCACTCTTGGCAGACCGCGCGGTCGCGGCGCTGCAGCAACAGATGCGCTCAGAATCGCCTGATGTCGAGGTCTCTGAAATCGAAGCAGCTCGGCTGGACGCCGGCAGACTCGCCGAGGTCACCAGTCCGTCACTGTTCGCAAGCCGGCGCGCGGCCGTCATCACTGAGCTGGAGAATCTGCCGCCGGATCTCGACGCCGATCTGGTGAACCTTGCCCACGCTCAGCTGCCGGATATTGCCGTGATCGTGGTGCATCGCGGTGTGCCGAAGGGCAAGGCGCTCGTCGCGAAGCTGAAAGCCGCAGGCGCTGAGGTCATCGAATGCGCGGCGGTGAAGCAGTGGGAGCTGCCGCAGTTTGTTTCGACCGAAGTCAAGCGAGCTGGTAGCACGATTGACTCGGGTGCGGCCTCTGCACTGGTGGACGCCGTTGGCCACGACCTCCGGGCTTTAGCAGCAGCAGTCGGACAGCTGCTCGCGGACGGCGAGGGTGGCCCGATCAGGGTCGATCAGGTACGCCAGTACTTCGGCGGCCGCGCTGAGGTGACCAGCTTCGCGGTGGCCGACGCTGCGCTGGCAGGACGCACCGGTGTTGCGATGGAACAGCTCCGCTGGGCCCTTGGGACAGGTGTGGCCCCCGTTCTGATCACCAGTGCCCTGGCTTCCGGCGTCCGCGGTCTCGGCAAGTTGATCACTGCAGGCAGCGGGCAGCGAGATGCCGACCTGGCTCGAGAGGTTGGAGTGCCACCGTGGAAGCTCAAATCGATGCGGTCCCAAGCCCGAGGCTGGGATCAGGGAAGTCTCGCCATGGCGCTCAAGGCGATCGCGACAGCGGACGCCGATGTGAAAGGCGCCGCTGACGACGCCGCGTACGCGTTGGAGCGAGCCCTGCTCAGCGTCTCCCGTCTCCGCAGGAACTGAGTCCGTCAGCGCTCCTTCTGGATGTGATCAGTCCAGTCGAGCTGCCTGAGCGGCTATAGCGGATTTCCGGTTCGCAGCCTGATTCTTGTGGATTACGCCCTTGGACGCGGCCTTGTCCAGCGCTCGTGAAGCAGAGTACGCAAGGTCCTTGGCCTTCTCGGTGTCACCAGCGGCTGCGGCTTCGCGGAACCGACGAATCGAGGTCTTCAGAGCGGACTTCGTCGCCTTGTTACGCTGACGAGACTTCTCGTTGGTCTTGATTCGTTTGAGCTGGGACTTGATGTTCGCCACGACAGGCCTCTGGAACTCTTCTGTGATGTGGGGTGGGGCGCCGCTGTGCAGGCGCAATCGACCACGTTACCAGCGGCGTAATCAGCGGGCCAAATTCGCCATATCACGTGAGGATGTTTGTTGTGAGTCCCGTGTCCGCGCCTGCACCTGGCCGCACCGACCCCTCGATCATCCGTAACTTCTGCATCATCGCGCACATCGACCATGGCAAGTCGACTCTGGCCGACCGGATGCTGCAGCTGACAGGTGTTGTCGACGAGCGGTCGATGCGAGCGCAGTATCTGGATCGCATGGATATCGAGCGGGAACGCGGTATCACCATCAAATCCCAGGCCGTCCGGATGCCCTGGAGGATTCGCGGGAGGGATGAGGAACCCGATACCGGTCAGACCTATGTGCTGAACATGATCGACACGCCGGGCCACGTGGATTTCACCTACGAGGTCTCCCGATCCCTGGCCGCATGCGAAGGTGCGGTGCTTCTCGTTGATGCCGCACAAGGCATCGAGGCGCAGACTCTCGCCAACCTGTACCTGGCGCTGGACGCCGACCTGCATGTCATTCCGGTTCTTAACAAGATCGACTTGCCCAGTGCACAGCCGGACAAATACGCCGCCGAACTTGCCAGAGTGGTCGGCTGCGACCCAGCCGAAGTGCTACGTGTGTCCGCGAAGACCGGCGAGGGGGTGTCGCAACTACTGGATGAGATTGTCGCTCAGATACCGGCGCCGGTCGGCGATTCCGAGGCGCCGGCTCGAGCATTGATCTTTGACTCGGTATACGACACGTATCGGGGAGTCGTCACCTACGTGCGCGTTGTTGATGGCCAGCTATCACATCGCGAGCGGGTGCTCATGATGTCGACCAAGGCGGCTCACGAGACATTGGAGGTCGGTGTCATCTCTCCCGAGCCGACGAAGGCAGCCTCCTTAGGTGTTGGAGAGGTCGGTTATCTGATCACTGGCGTGAAAGAAGTTCGGCAGTCTCGTGTCGGTGACACCGTCACCTCGTTGAGACGGCCGGCTGCCCACGATCTGGGTGGCTACCGGCCTCCGAGGCCGATGGTGTTCGCCGGCCTCTATCCAATTGATGGCGCTGATTATCCGGAACTGCGTGAGGCCTTGGACAAGCTGCAGCTCAACGATGCTGCGCTGAGCTATGAGCCAGAGACCTCTGGGGCACTCGGGTTCGGGTTTCGGATCGGTTTCCTGGGGCTGCTGCACATGGAGATCGTCCGCGAGCGCCTGGAGCGTGAATTTGATCTTGACTTGATCTCGACGGCTCCTAATGTGGTCTACCGCGTTGTTTTGGAGAGCGGCACCGAAGTCGAGGTGACGAATCCATCGGAGTATCCGGCGGGAGGCAAGATCGCGGAGGTGTATGAGCCGGTCGTCAAGGCGACCATCCTGACTCCGGCAACTTATATCGGCACCGTTCTGGAGCTCTGTCAGAGCCGTCGTGGCGCCCAGGACGGCATGGACTATCTGTCCGAAGATCGGGTGGAAATCCGCTATACGCTGCCGCTCGCCGAGATCGTCTTCGATTTCTTCGATGCCCTCAAGTCGCGGACCAGAGGCTACGCGAGCCTGGACTACGAGCCGTCCGGCGAGCAACCAGCTGACCTGGTCAAGGTCGACATCTTGTTGCACGGAGAGCCGGTCGATGCGTTCTCGGCGATCGTGCACAAAGACAAGGCCTACTCGTACGGGGTGATGATGGCCGCCAAGTTGAAGGAGTTGATCCCCAGGCAGCAGTTCGAGGTTCCCATCCAGGCCGCCATCGGAACGCGGGTGATCGCGCGGGAGACCGTACGGGCCGTTCGCAAGGACGTACTGGCCAAGTGCTATGGGGGCGACATCACTCGGAAGCGCAAGCTGCTCGAGAGGCAGAAGGAAGGCAAGAAGCGGATGAAGATGGTCGGCCGGGTCGAGGTTCCCCCCGAGGCCTTCGTGGCCGCACTCTCTACAACCGGTACCGGTACGGCCGACAAGAAGTAGCTGTGTAACCATCTCTGCGGCGAGCAGAGCCTAATAGGGAGGGAGCCATCATGCTTGCGCTTCAATTCACCGAGTACGGCGATCCCGAGGTCCTCCGTGTTGGTGAGGCGCCCGAGCCGCATGCAGTATCGGGACAGATTCGTGTCCGAGTACGGGCGGCAAGCGTTAATGGGGCTGACTGGAAGTTCGTCTCGGGCAGGTATGCGCAAGGTAAGCCGCTCGAGGGCACCGGTTATCCGGGCTTCGACGCGGCTGGCGTTGTCGACGAGGTCGGAGAGGGCGTGACCGGCGTGGCAGCCGGTGATGACGTGTTTGGTCTCGGCAGCCATACCCAGGCAGAGTACGCAGTTCTGGATTCCTGGGCCCGCAAACCGGCGTCTGTGGATTGGGCTGTGGCGGCAGCGGCCGGGGTGGTCGCTGAGACGGCCGAGCGGGTCCTGCGGCTGCTGGGTGTGACCGAGGGCAGCACGCTCTTCATCGACGGCGGTGCAGGCGGGGTCGGCTCTGCCACAACGCAGATCGCCAAAGCGCGGGGTGCCACAGTGATCGCGTCAGCGAGCGAGGCCAACCAGGACTATCTCCGTGAGATTGGCGCCATTCCGGTGGTGTATGGCGAAGGCATGGTGGACCGGGTGAGGGCGCTAGATGTCGGGAAGATCGACGCTGTGCTCGACGCGGTAGGCAAGACTCCGATTGAAGATCTGGTCAGGCTCGCTCCCGAACCGTCTCAGGTTGTCTCCATCGCCAACTTCGGAGCCGCCGCAGCCGGCGCGCGGGTCACCGGCGGTTCGGCCGACAGCCAGCCTATGAAGGCCCTCGCTGAGACTGCCGAGCTGCTGGAACAGAGCAAGCTGGTGATCAAGATCCAGACTTTCCCATTCGACCGAGCCGCGGAGGCGTATCAGGTCATCCAGGCCGGCCACGGCCGTGGAAAGCTCGTTCTCATCCCTGACTGATTGACAAGTCGGCGACATAGCCTCAAAACATGCCGTCGGTCTTGCCCGAAGGACAACCTGCGCCGAGCGACGGCTCGCTGCCCGCGCACGCGCTGCCAGAGATTCCGCTTCGGCCTCTCGGTATTTACGTCCACGTGCCTTTCTGCACTACGCGCTGCGGCTACTGCGACTTCAACACCTATACCGCCGCCGAGCTCGGGACCCAGCCTGGAGCCAGCCGCACAGGCTACATTGATGCCGCTATCCACGAGGTGGAGTTGGCGGCTCGAGTGCTGGGTCCGGAGGCGCCAGTAGTTTCGACGGTCTTCGTCGGAGGCGGCACTCCGACGGTGTTGCCGCCGGATGATCTTGGTCGGCTGATCACGGCGGTGCGCGACCATTTCGGGCTCGCAGCGGACGCAGAGGTGACGACCGAGTCCAATCCCGAGTCGATCGACTCCGCCGGTCTGTACCGGCTCCGGGAGCTGGGCTTCAACCGGATCTCATTCGGTATGCAGTCAGCCGTTGGACATGTCCTCGCGACGCTGGATCGCACCCACTCCCCAGGCCGTGCCCTCCAGGCGGTAGCCGAGGCAAAAGCTGCCGGGTTCGCCAATACCAGCCTCGATCTGATCTACGGCACACCGGGGGAGTCTGCCGCCGACTGGATGGTAAGCCTGGAAGCGGCGTTATCAGCGGCTCCGCAGCACATCAGCGCTTACGCGCTGATCGTTGAGGAGGGCACCCGACTGGCGGCTCGGATCCGGCGCGGCGAGCTCCCGCCTCCCGATGATGATGATCTTGCCGACAAGTATTTGATCGCCGAGGAGCGGCTGAGCGCCGCCGGCCATTCCGCGTATGAGGTGAGCAACTGGTCCACGAGCCCGGCGACCCGCTGTCGCCACAATCTGGGTTACTGGCGCAGTCATCATTGGTGGGGCGTTGGTCCGGGGGCGCACAGTCATGTTGGTGGAGTCCGGTGGTGGAATGTCAAACATCCATCGGCGTACGCGTCCAGGCTTGCCGCAGGCGTGTCTCCGGCGCAGGCTCGAGAAGTGCTCTCGGCCGAGGACCGACGAGTCGAGCGGATCCTTCTCGAACTCCGACTCGCCGATGGTCTGCCCACATCGCTGCTGACCACCGGCGAGCGGGATCGCCTTCCTGATCTTCTCGTCAGGCGGCTCGTTGTGATCGAAAACGATATGTTGATCTTGACTCGGGAGGGAAGGTTGCTCGCCGACGGCGTGATCCGCAATCTGCTGGATTGAGGGGTCTGTGCCCTGAGCTCGTCGAAGGGCGCACGAGCGCGCTTCGACAGGCGCCGTCCTGAGCTTGTCGAAGGCTCAACGCGCATTTGCCCAACGGTTGGAGCTCAGTGGTTGCCTGGGATCGTGGCGGTCCTGGCAATGTTTCCGCTGAATTCGGTGCTCTTCCCGTACATGCCCTTGCGCCTACGGGTCTTCGAGGAGCGCTACCTGATCATGCTGGCCGAACTGCTGCGGAGCGAGGATGCGCGGTTCGGTGTCGTGCTGATCGAGCGCGGGCGGGAAGTAGGCGGTGGGGAGAAGCGCTTCAGTGTCGGCACGATCGCCGAGATCACCCAGCTTGGGGCTCAGGAAGGCTTTGTCGGCCTGATCGCTCAGGGCACCCGACGCTTCGAGGTCACAGAGTGGCTGGACGACGCGCCTCACCCTCGTGCTGAGGTGAGCGAAATAGCGGAGCTGGAGTGGAACAACGATTTGTGGCAGCTGCGTGAGGAGACTGAGCAACTGGTACGCCGCACCCTCTCTGTTGCCAGCGAGTTTGCCGAGAACGTCTGGCCTGCTGATATTGAGCTGTCTGCCAACCCGGTGGCGGCGGCCTGGCAGCTGGCCGCCATATCACCCCTCAACGCTCTCGATCAGCTAGCACTGCTGAGCTCGACTTCTTTTGCCGAACTGCTTGCCGGGGTGTCCGACATGACCAGCCAGGCGGCGCTCGCCTTTGACACGCCCTGGCCTGGCGGCGACGCGGAGTAGAGGGGCTCTGCGAGTCACCGCGAGCCTATTGAGGCGCCGGCCCAGTGCTGGCGCGCGGGATCAGGCTGATCGGCAAGAGCACCTGGCGCGGCCTGGATTCGGGGTCGATCAACAACCGGCCGACGTGTTGCCCCTTCTCGCGGATCGGTTGATGGACCGTGGTGAGATTGGCGGCTTGCGCGGCGGCGATGTCGTCGAAACCACAGACTGACACGTGATGTGGCGTGGTCAGCCCGCGATTCGACAACGCCTGCAGCGCGCCGAGGGCCAGCACGTCGCTCAAGCAGACAACCGCCGATGGAAGCTCATCATGATCAAGCAGCCACGTGGTGGCACTGGCACCGGACTCGATGGAGTTATGACCACCGGAGACGATCATGACCTGACCTGGCATCACTTCGCGGAGACCGGCGACGCGGGCGACGTAGTCCAGGTAGGTCAGCTCGGCGACATCGACGCGTCGCCCCGGACTGCCTGCCGGTTGGTTGGTCTCAACGAGGACAACGATGTCGCGGTGACCCAGATTGGCCAGATGCTCGCCGATCATGACGCCGCCACCGAAGTCGTCGATGGCCACCCAACTTGAGTCGGGATCGTTACTGGCACTTGTCGTCACCAGCCGAACGCCACGCGCCCTGGCCAGCATCGCCGCCGGGTGATCCGTGGGAAAGGAAAGGATGGTGAGGGCATCGATGTTGGCGTGCCGGACGGCTGTCATGTCACTGCGATCCGCGTCGGTTCCTGAGGAGTCCGTGCCACGCCTCGACAAAGGCATCAGCACGATGCTGATCCCGTGCTCCTCGAGAATCTCGCTGAGACCCGCCAGAAACTCGATAGCGAACGGGTCGGAAAATGCGTACGAAAGTCGTTCGGAGAGCAGGACTCCGATGGCGTCCGCACGCCCCACGCGCAGGATACGGCCCGCAGCATCGGGACCCGGGTAGCCGAGCTCCGCGGCAGTCGCGAGGATCCGCTCGCGCAGCTGCGGTGACAGCTGGTCGGGTCGGTTGTAGGCGTTCGAAATGGTCGCGGGTGAGACTCCGAGAGCAGCGGCGAGCGTCTTGACGGTCATGCGCGCCACCGGGTGCCTCGCCTACTCCAGCTGCTGAATCGTTCTAGTCAGACTAGCGGGTCGGATGTCTGATCCGGGCACAAGTCAACGTGGGGCGGGCCGCCGTTGCTTGGCCACGCCCCAGTTGACCACCTTCTCAGCGCTTCTTTTTGCCTTTTCTGAGTTCCCAGGAATCGCTTCCGGGAGTCCAGTTCAACACGCTGGCACGCTCCATAAATTCATCGCTGGTGATGTCGCCGCGTGCAAAGCGCTCGGCCAGGATCTTTTTGGCCTCACTCTCAGGTGACCGGGTGCTGGCCCAGGACGCGGACCCGAGCTGACCGTTCCGAACGAGGAAGAACAACAAGGTGCCCAGCGCGAGCAGCATGAGCAAGAAAAACATCAAACCTCCTAAGAAGGGTGCGAAAGGCGGCACTGCGCCGCTCGCGAACGTCGAGGGATCACCGGCTCCCCAGGGAGGGCCGTGATGGTGATGATGACCGAAGCCGCCCTCCAGCGGGATGAGTAGTGGGGTCGTCATGAATCCATTGTGCGGCGGCTGCTGGAGGGCGGCATCGGCCGAAAAGCGGCTCTTTGACTACGCTCCTTGACGTAGTCGGGATACCGCGGCCGCAGGATGTGCAGCCCGCGCGGCCGGTCTAGTGTCGAGAAAAGACCGCATCGACCGATCGGGACGAGACAGCTGCGAGCGTCGGAAATCGCGCCGCACGGAGAAGGAGCGAGCAGAGGCGTTCTTACCTCTGTGAGCGACGACGGCGGCGGATTCCAAGCGCGATGCGCGAGCAGCTCAAAATAAAGGAGGAACCATGCGGGTCCGTACCCGGCGTGCGCTCCTCATTGACTCCGCCATTGGACTGGCACTGGCGTTTGCCAGCTGGTTGGCCTCGTTCTACGTCTGGGCGGGTTCGGAGTTCGGTCGGCCGGATTGGCGTCAGGGACCGCCTCGCCACATGGCCACCATCGTCGATCCGTCTCCGTGGGTGCTGCCAGCGGTGTTCATCGTGGCCCTGGGTGTCGCCACTCGGCGGATCTGGCCTCGTGTGGCGTTCGTTGCGACCGTCCTCGGGGTCGGCATCTACCTGGCGGCCGGCGCCATGTTCGCCCCGATCTTCTTAGGACCTGCGCTCGCCGTATACGCAATGGCGAGCGGTGCGTCGATCTTTACCGACCAGGATTCCGCCAGCGCTCCTCGACCAGCCATGCCATCGCCGCGCAGCTGGGCGCCGCTACTCCTACTGCTGGTGCCGATGATCATGGCCGGACACTGGCAAGAGTCGTACCTGGGACTTCTCGATCCGGCCTTTTACGGCGCCTTGGTCAGCGTGATCGCGATCGCAGTCCTTCCGGCCCTGATCGCAGTGCTGGTGCGGAGTCGCCGGGAAAGTGAACGAGAGGTCCGTGAGCAGGAACGCCGCCGCTACGCCTACGAAGAGCGGCTACGGATCGCCCGCGATGTGCATGACGTGGTCGGCCACAGTCTCGCCGTGATCACTATGCAAGCGGGGGTGGCGCTTCACCTGCTGGACAAGGAGCGGGCCGCCCACCCACGCCCAGATCAGGTGGCATCCTCGCTGGAGGCGATCAAGAGAACGAGCCGCGAGGCATTGGCGGAGCTACGGACCACGCTCGAGGTCTTTCGATCAGACTCGGAGGAACGGCGGAGTCCGCTGCCAGGATTGGCTCGACTTGACGACCTGGTGGACGGGCTGCGCTCGGCCGGCCGAGAGGTGACCTTGATCCGCGAGCAATCCGATGATGATCTTCGGGACCTGCCGGCTGCAATCGATCAGGCGGCCTTCCGGATCATCCAGGAGTCGCTCACCAATGTGGTCCGGCATGCACCGACGGCTCACGTCACCGTGCGAGTGGCTCGCCAGGCTGGGATGCTGACCGTCGAGGTGAGCGACGACGGACCGGCCGTGAACGTGCCGCTCGACGGGAATGGCATTCGCGGCATGCGGGAACGTGCCAGAGCGGTCGGCGGTACGGTCTGGGTCTCGGTGAGCGAGCCGCGCGGGCTGGTCGTACGAGCTGACCTGCCGCTGGGGGAAGGAGAGCTTCGGTGACTATCTCCGTCGCTCTCGCCGATGACCAAGCCCTGGTACGGATGGGCCTGCGGGTACTGATCGAATCGGAAGATGATCTTGTGCTGGTGGGTGAGGCCGAAGACGGTCGCGAGGCCGTGGATCTGGCACGGCGTACCCGGCCTGACGTGATCTTGATGGATATCCGGATGCCAAAGCTCGACGGTATCGCCGCGTTGCGGATGATCGTGGGGGATCCCACACTTGCCGGCGTACGGGTGATCATGTTGACCACCTTCGAGCTAGATGAGTATGTCTTTGAAGCACTGCAGGCAGGCGCCGCCGGCTTTCTGATCAAGGACACCGAGCCGGCCGATATGTTGCGGGCCATCCGGCTGGTCGCAGCGGGGGAGTCGTTGTTGTCACCATCGGTGACTAGGCGGGTGATCGAGTCGTTCGCCTCGAGATCGCACATTCGCAAGACGCATCCGCAGCTGTCGGAGCTGACCGATCGAGAACGTGAAGTGCTGGCTCTGATCGGCGAGGGCCTGAGCAACGATGAGATCGCCGAGCGATTGGTGGTGAGCCGGGCAACCGCGCGTACCCATGTCAGCCGGGCCATGATCAAGCTTCGAGCTCGTGATCGTGCCCAGCTGGTGGTGATCGCTTACCAGTCCGGTCTGGTGCGTTAGCGCGCTGTCTCAGACCAGCGGCAGCGTCGGCCGCGTCGGTTTCTGCGTCTGGGCTGCCTGAGCCGCTATCCGGCCGCGCTGCTCGAAGACAAACTCCCGATCCACCGGCTCGCCGTGCCCTGGCACCGCGAGGGTCGTCGCCGTCATCAGTCCGATCACCGCGTCCAGGGTGCCTGGCCACTCTGCCGGAACCGAATCCGGGCCAAAGGACGGCGGTCCAGCTGACTCGATCAGATCGCCGGCAAACAATAGGTCAACGTCAGGCACCACAATGACCAGGTCGCCATCGGTGTGGCCACGGCCGAGATGGGCGATCTCGACCCGCCGGTCACCCAAGTCGAGTGCCGTCGCGACCGCTATCTCCACGTTCGGATATGTCAGCTCACTGGGATCGATGCCAAGTCGTTTCGCCTCCGACGCGCCACCGGCAGACACAATCCGGGCGAGCACCGACTCATGAGCGATCCTCGGTACGTCGGCGAAGGCCGCCAGTCCAAACGTGTGGTCGTAATGCCAATGAGTGACCACGACTGCGGCGAGCGGGTTCTCGGTCACACCGGCGAGCGACGCACGAAGCACACGGCCGTGCGACGGACTAGACCCGGTGTCCACCAATAGCGCCCGCTGCGATCCGACAATCAGACCAAGGTTCACTGACGTGGGCTCAGCTACAGCCCGATACACACCTGATCGCACCTCAAGCCAAGGCCCGATGCTGACTGTCAGGGCCTCTTCGGCAGCCGGTGGCAAGTCGGTCATCACGCTAGACTGGCACTCTGTTTGTGCGAGTGCCAAGCACCGTGCGCCGCCAACGCAGCACCCCGGCAGAGACGTTCCAGGAAGGAGACGCATGGACGACCGCAAGCTCGAAGTGCTCCGCGCCATCGTCACCGACTACGTCTCCAGCCAAGAGCCGGTGGGCTCCAGGTCGCTGGTCGAGCGGCACGACCTTGGCGTCTCGCCGGCGACTGTTCGCAACGACATGGCTGCCCTCGAAGAAGAGGGTTACATCACCCAGCCGCACACCAGTGCTGGTCGCATTCCAACCGACAAGGGCTATCGGTTGTTCGTCGACCGCCTTGGCTCCCTGAAGCCGCTGTCGCCTGCAGAGCAACGTGCGATCCAGACATTCCTCTCTGGAGCGATTGACCTGGACGACATACTGCTGCGCACAGTGAGGTTGCTGGCCCAGGTGACCCAGCAGGTCGCCATCGTGCAGTATCCGACGCTCAGCCACTCGGTTGTCCGGCACGTCGAAATCGTGTCGATGTCACCGTCGCGTCTACTGCTCATCCTCATCACCTCGACGGGAAGAATCGAGCAACGCGCGCTCGAGATCCCAGAACATGACGAGGAAACACTCGGCGAACTGCGGGCACATCTCAATGCCGCCACAGTTGGGAATACCTCACCCCAGGCCGCAGTTCGGTTGAGCAAGCTGAGCGGGACGTTGCCGCCGTCACTGGAGATGATTGGGCAGGCGGCGATTGCGACACTGCTGGAGATGGTGAGTAGCGAGGCGTCAGGCAGGATGGTGGTTGGCGGTATGCCTAATCTCACCCGGTATGGCGCTGAATTCGAGACCACCGTCAAGCCCGTGTTGGAGGCGCTCGAGGAGCAGGTGGTTTTGCTGAAGTTGCTCGGCGAAGCAACTGCGGATGAGGTCACCGTCCGGATTGGACAGGAGAATCCTTATAAGGAACTCCAGTCCACGTCGGTAATCGCGAGCGGCTACGGTAGTCAGGTCGACACGTTCGCGACTCTCGGCGTGGTCGGGCCGACCCGAATGGACTATCCATCCACGATGGCGTCGGTCCGCGCCGTTGCCCGCTACGTCGGCCGATTCCTCTCCGAAGGATGAGAACAACCCGCATGAGCCCTGACTACTACGAAATCCTGGGCGTCCCGCGCAATGCGACACCTGAGCAGATCAAGAAGGCCTACCGCCAGCTTGCGATGAAGCTCCATCCCGACGTGGCCCAGGAAGCAGATGCGGCTGAACGCTTCAAGAGCGTCGCCGAGGCGTACGAGGTGCTGCAGGATCCCAAGAAGCGCGACCTTTACGACCGAGGCGGCGATCCGCTGGGCGGTGGCATAGGCGGGTTCAACGGCGGCTTTGGCCCAGGCGGCTTCGACTTCACCAACCTGGTCGATGCGATGTTCGGCCAGCAAACCTCGCGGGGTCCGCGGTCGCGAGTCCGCCGTGGGCAAGACGCATTGGTTCGCCTCGATCTTGAGCTTGCGGAAGCAGCGTTCGGTACCACCAAGCCACTCCGCGTGGATACCGCCGTACTCTGCCCGCGCTGCAATGGTTCCGGCGCATCGGAAGGATCCCGGCCGGTCAGGTGTCCGACATGCCATGGGCAGGGCGACGTAACCCACGTTCAGCGATCCTTTATCGGTGACATCCGGACCACCCAGCCATGTCCCACATGTCACGGCTACGGCACGGTCATTCCGGACCCCTGCATGGAATGCTCCGGCGATGGCCGGGTCCGTGCGACTCGAACCATCAACGTCAAGATTCCGCCGGGGGTGAGCACCGGGAACCGCATTCACCTGTCGGCGCAGGGCGAGGTCGGCGCTGGCGGTGGTCCGGCTGGTGACCTCTACGTTGAGCTCCAGGTGCTGCCGCATGAGATTTTCCGTCGAGACGGCGATGATCTTGAGGTCGTGGTCAAGATTCCGATGACCGCCGCTGCGCTGGGTACCGAGGTGATGGTGGCAACTCTCGAGGCCGATCTCGACGATTCCACGCCAGAAGCGCGAGAGGTACGGATTACGGTGCCCTCCGGGACGCAGTCCGGCACCCGGATTCCGATCGACGGCAAGGGCGTTCCGCGCTTGCGCGGAAGCGGCCGCGGGCAGCTTGGAGTCACTCTGCTTGTGCAGACTCCGACGCGAACGGACGACGAACAGCGAGATCTGTTGCGCCAGCTGGCTGAGCTTCGCGACGAGACCCGCCCCGAAGTCACCGTGCAGAAGCACAGCCGCGGCGTCTTTGGGCGGCTGCGGGACGCGTTCGCCGGCCAGTGAGACATCCGGGGCAGAGCGGCTGAGCATGACGGACCCGCTCTTTCTGTTGGATGACTTGGCCGATCCGCTTCCGGTGGTTGGCGCCCACGTTGTGCTCGACGGGACTGAAGGACGGCACGCTGCCGTGGTGCGCCGGATCCGGACCCGCGAAATGATCATGATTGCCGATGGGCGTGGGCGGGGAATTCGCGGCATGGTGGTAGAGGTAGGCCCGTCGAGTGTGGCTGTCGAGGTCGCCCAGCACCTTGCCGTAGCTGCCGAGTCCCGGCGCTTCGTCGCAGTGCAGGCGCTGGCCAAGGGGGATCGGTCCGAGTTGGCAGTCGAGATGATGACCGAGATGGGCGTCAGCGAGATCGTGCCCTGGCAGGCATCACGGTCGATCGTGCGTTGGTCCGAAGAGCGAGTCGCTCGGTCCTTGAGCAAGTGGCGTTTGACCGTACGCGAAGCCGCCAAGCAGTCTCGTCGGCTTACCGTGCCGCTGGTGTCTGAGCCGGTCTCTACTCGACAGCTTGTCGAGCGGGTAGCGAGTGCTGACCTCGCTGTGCTGCTGCACGAGGAAGCCGATGAATCGATCGCAGAAGTCGATCTTCCTGAGGCTGGCACGATCCTGATCATCATCGGTCCAGAAGGTGGCATCACTGCCGATGAGCTCAGTGAGCTGACCCGAGCCGGTGCTCAGCCGGTGTCGATCAGCGACGGTGTCTTGCGGACCTCGACGGCGGGCGTTGTCGCGCTGGCCGGACTCAAGTTACGCCAGGAGCACTCGATTGCGCCCTGAGCCCTCTCCTCTACCCCCCGAGCCCTCTCCCATGCGCCCTGAGCTCTCGCGTCTACGCCCTGATCCCTCTCCTGTGCGCCCTGAGCCCTCTCCTGTGCGCCCTGAGCCCTCGCCTCTGCGCCCTGAGCCTGTCGAAGGGCGTGGATCGGACGTCGACAAGCTCAGCAAGCCGCTGCGGTACAGCTTCGTTCCGTGCGTCTCGCTGCCAGGCCAGCTCGGCCGCTCCGGCGTGATCACTACGCCACACGGAGAGATCAAGACGCCGGCGTTCGTCGCCGTCGGGACAAAGGCCACTGTGAAGGCGGTGCTTCCCGAGAGCATGGCTGCGCTCGGCGCCCAAGCTTTGCTGGCGAATGCCTTCCACCTCTACCTGCAGCCTGGTGCGGACCTGGTCGAAGCTGCCGGCGGGCTGGGCAGCTTCATGAACTGGCCCGGACCGACGTTCACTGATAGCGGCGGTTTCCAGGTCATGTCGCTCGGTGTCGGCTTCAAGAAGATGCTCGCCATGAACACCGATGGTCTGGAGGACGACGATGTCATCGCCGAGGGCAAGACCCGCCTCGCGCAGGTCGATGAGGATGGCGTGACCTTCACCTCGCATCTTGACGGGTCGCGGCATCGCTTCACACCTGAGGTTTCCATGCAGATCCAGCACCAGCTGGGCGCAGACATTATTTTCGCTTTCGACGAGTGCACGACCCTGATGAACACCCGGGCCTATCAGGAGCGGTCAGTCGTCCGAACACAGCGGTGGGCTTCCCGCTGCCTCGCTGAACATCAGCGTTTGACCCGCGATGGCAAACCATCGCACTCCCAGGCCTTGTTCGCTGTGGTTCAGGGAGCGCAGTACGAGGATCTCCGCCGACAGGCAACCCGTGATCTTGCTTCGCTGATGATCGACGGGTCGGACTTCGACGGCTATGGCATTGGCGGCGCCCTGGAGAAGGAAAACCTTGGCACGATCGTTCGCTGGGTCTGTGAGGAGCTGCCCGAGGACAAGACCCGTCATCTGCTGGGAATCTCAGAGCCGAATGATGTCTTCACTGCGATCGAGAACGGCGTCGATACCTTCGACTGTGTGGCGCCGTCGCGGGAAGCCCGCAATGCTGCTGTCTATACCGTCGACGGCCGGTTCAATGTCAATGCTGCAGCCTCCCGGCGGAACTTCACGCCGATTGATCAGGACTGCGATTGCTATACCTGCCTGCAATACACCCAGGCGTATCTGCATCATCTGTTCAAGGCACGCGAGATGCTCGCCTCGACGCTGTGCACCATCCACAACGAGCGGTTCATCGTGCGCTTGGTTGACGACATTCGCGCTCACATCGAGGCTGGCACCTTCAGTGACTTCAAGATCGACTTCTTGGGTCGCTACTACGGATGGTCGTTGCGGCGCTGACGGCCTCCAGCTGTTGATCATTTGACTGGAACCGGCTGCGCGCAGCGAACACCAAGAGCCAGACCATCAGCACGACCTCGCCAACGAACGTGAAAGAAGTGACCTCGATGGCGTACGTCGTGGACAGCAGGCCACCGAGGCTGTCGGTCAAGTAGCCGGCACCGGCGATCACAACCAGGACGCCGATGAATCGCGGAACGAGGCCAGAGGTGATCGCCAGCCAGCCGACAAGCAGCAGGTGGATCCCGAATA
>Ga0081455_10002139_pt1 | contig 23553 bp, 16 predicted proteins | sample TabmetS3T2R1_FD_70207 | JGI IMG/M metagenome (GOLD analysis project Ga0081455, IMG submission 70207) | Tabebuia heterophylla rhizosphere microbial communities from the University of Puerto Rico - S3T2R1 | ecosystem: Host-associated > Plants > Roots > Rhizosphere ...
AGTTTCGCGGCATTGGCCGCATCAGCCTTTGACACCTGAAATACGGGTTGCTGCTGTTCGTCACCCAGAACCGCACTGTTCCACGCCCCAAAAATTATGAAGGCAACCCCGAAACAAAATACGGATCGAATTTGAGATTTCATGGTGTACACCGGGAAAACCATTGCTTTACGATATTTCGCGTAAACTGGCTCAATAAATTCACACAGTCTCTTCGTCGAAAACCAAGTGTTTGTGTGTATCGTAGTCAAGCACCAGGCAAATTTGCCCTCCGGCGAACAGAAGATTTGCCTGCCCCTGATTTCAGCGTAATTCTGACAACTTTTATATGCCCGATCGCGCGTACCCTAATCCAATCGATCCCGAGTTAATTCCCGGCGCGCGCAATGCGATCAATATCTGCCTTCAACTAAAGCCAGACGAGCGGATCACAATTATCACGGACACCGCGACGCGTGAGATTTCAGCTGCGCTCCAAACCGAAGTGGAACGGGTCGGTTCGGATTATAGTTTATTTGTTCTGGAACGACACGCGCCGCGCCCGCTAAAATCCATGCCGAAAATTATCCTGGACGATCTGGAGCGCTCGCAGGTCTCAATTTTTGCAGCTCAAACGCAACCGGATGAGCTCCCTTCACGCACCCAAATGACCAGCGTCGTCAACAAACATAAGATCCGGCACGCTCATATGGTCAACATCAACCGGCAGATCATGCTCGAAGGTATGCGCGCCGATTTTGTGAAAGTTGATGACCTGAGTGAGCGCCTGGTCGAGCTGGCTCGCAGAGCAGAGCGGATCATATGCAAGACACCGCACGGCACCGAGTTTGAAGCTGAATTCTCGCCGAAATTAAGGTGGCTGAAAACCAGCGGAATTATCACGAAGGACAAATGGGGCAACCTACCTGGGGGCGAAATTTTTACCGCGCCCTTCAATACTAACGGCGTCTTCGTTGTTGATGGAGTTGTTGGAGATTATCTCTGCGAACGCTTCGGCGACCTGGAATCCAGCCCGCTCACCATCGAGGTAGAAAATAATCGGATTCGTTCTCTGAATTCGGAGAACAAAGAGTTGTGCGAAGAGTTTCGCGCCTACACCAGCACTGACGAAAACAGCAACCGCGTGGGCGAGTTTGCCATTGGTACCAACACTGCCTGCACACACGTCATTGGACACATTTTACAGGACGAGAAAATTCCCGGTGTCCATATTGCCTTTGGTCATCCGTACGCCGAGCACACCGGCGCTAACTGGGTTTCCAAAACACACATCGACTGTGTCGGTCGCGATTTCGACATTTGGTTCGATGGCGAGCAAGTGATGCGCGACGGAAAATTCCTGGTCTGAGTTTTGCTGTCATCGCGTCGTCGCAGTCGGTGTGTTATTCGTGATTCAACGAGATGGACCCCGGATTACGCGCGCGTTTCAACGCTGACTTCACTCCGGAAAAATACGCGACGTTACGGCGATGCGTAAATGAGACGGAGAAATGGCCCGCCGATTTTCGAATTTCGGAAACGCCGATTTTCCTGACTCAAGCGTTTACCGACGACGTCACGCGTGGTGCACATGCAATCGTCGACGCTACACGCACGCGGGAGTTCGTGAAACAAGCGGCATCGGCTGTTCCGAAAGCGTTGGAAGTTCCAAACGAATCGGCTCACCCAAATTTTCTTGTCGTCGATTTCGCGATTTGCCAAGAGGACGCCCGGCTCGTTCCACGCCTGATTGAATTGCAAGCGTTCCCAAGCTTGTTCGGATTTCAGTTACTGTTGCTTGATTGCATTCGTAAGGCGTATCCGGTCATTCCGCGCGATTGGACCTCGTCCTTTGGTGGAATCAAAGACGATGCGTATCTCCAACTGCTACGACGCACAATCATCGCCGATTCGGCGCCGGAAAACGTGGTGCTTCTGGAAATCGAGCCGGAAAAGCAAAAAACGCGAATCGATTTCGCTGCAACAGAAACACTTCTCGATGTTCGTTCGGTTTGCGTGACAAAGATCAAGAAGCGCGGGCACCAGTTATTCTACGATCGCGACGGCCGCGAGGTGCGGATCGAGCGCATTTATAACCGGGTAATTTTCGATGAGCTGATTCGCCGGCCGGATTTGAATCTGCCATTCCAGTTTCAGGATGAACTTGATGTCACGTGGGTTGGCCATCCGAATTGGTACTTTCGGATCAGCAAGCATTCGCTGCCGTTTCTGAAGACTGATCATACGTCGCCAACCTTCTTTGCGGCAGATTTTCCTGCCAGCGAGAACATCGGCGATTACGTCTTGAAGCCGCTTTACTCGTTTGCGGGACACGGTGTGGATATGGACCCAACAAGAAAAGAAATCACCGCCTTGGAAAATCCCCGGGACTGGATTTTACAGAAGAAAGTCGACTACGCGCCATTCGTGGTGACAATCGACGGTAACAAATCGAAGGCCGAAATTCGAATGATGTTCGTTTGGCCGGATAAAGACCCCGATCCCACGCTGGTCAACAACCTGGTGCGAATGAGTCAGGGCAAAATGATGGGCGTCGATTTCAACATCGATAAAACGTGGGTGGGTGCCAGCATCGCGTTGCATCAATCGTGACAGAGTAAAAGGTTACAAAGTTAAAACGTTAAAACGGCGAGGGGCGGTCATTTAACTGTTTAACCGTTTAGCTTTTTAACGATTCGGGAAGCGGTCAGACCCTCCCACTCCAGGTTTTTCCATCATCGTTCGCACTTCGGCGGACGTGCGAACGGGAACGATTTTGAAATCGATCAAATCTTTCCAATTGTCGGTCCAAGCCTGAAACAGCGACTGGTCCTCGGTGCGCATCAATTGCCAGCAAGTTTTCAGCTCGACATCGATCCAGCTTGAAACGTACTCAAGTCCTTCGGGCATCATTCGGCCCTTTTCGTCGAGACGCCGATAAATGGCAGGGGCGTCTTTGAACTGTTCTACCGCCATGTAAAGCATATTTCTTCTGTAGCGGCAGGCGTGCCGCCTGCAATGTTCTAATTTTTGCAGCCGACATGGCTGCCCTCCGCAGTACTACGCGGGCTCGGTAGAGACAGTCGCTTCACCGGCGCCCTGCTCAAACGCCTGTTCCAGTGCGCGCCAGGGAAGCATCGCGCATTTCACCCGTTGCGGAAAATTTCGTACTCCTCTCATTACACGAAGATCTCCGAGGCTCTTGGGCACTTCATTATCATCATTGGTCACCAGATCGTGGAATGCTCGCAGCATCTCAAGCGCTTCCGGACGACTCTTTCCCTTCAGTTTCATTGTCATCAAGGAAGCCGACGCCTGGCTGATCGCGCATCCACGCCCTGTGAACTTGATCTCCTCCAGTCCTCCGCCCGTATCGAATTTCACTGCGAGATGAATTTCATCGCCGCACGCCGGGTTATCTCCGTGCACGCGGACCGCGGCATCGGATAGTTCTCCGAAATTCCGCGGCCGGCGCGAATGGTCGAGAATGACCTCCTGATAGAGCTCTTCGATTTCCGGAATCATGAAAAGAAACGCGCAGCCTTGTGCAGGATTTCAATGGCTCGATCGATTTCCTCCATCGTGTTGTAAAAGTAGAAACTGGCCCGCGTCGTGCCCGACACACCGAGCCGCTGCATCAATGGCTGGTTGCAATGATGCCCGCCTCGCAATGCCAGTCCGTATTGGTCGGCGAACGTGGTGAGATCGTGTGGATGCGCCGCTTCCATCACAAATCCAACCAGAGCACCGCGCTCCTCGGCCGGTCCAAAAACACGTGTACCCGGTAATTCGCTTATGCGATCGAATGCATACCGTGCCAGTTGGGAATCATGGTCGAAAATGGCCGCGCGTCCGATTCGATCAACGTAATCGATGGCCGCGGCAAGCCCGATGGCGCCCGCGATGTTTGGCGTGCCGGCTTCGAACCGATGCGGAGCTTTCTTAAAAGTGCTCTTCTCCAAAGCGACGCTTACGATCATTTCTCCTCCGCCATGCCATGGTGGTATGGAGTCTAAAATCTCCTTTCGCGCGTAAAGCGCGCCGATCCCTGTCGGTCCACACATCTTGTGTCCGGAAAACGCCAGAAAGTCGCAGCCCAAGTCTCGCACGTCGAGCGGCAGGTGTCCGATGCTCTGTGCCGCATCTACGAGTGTGAGTGCGCCAACGGCGTGCGCTTTCTCACACAATTCAGCCACAGGATTAATTGTGCCCAGCGAGTTGGAGATATGGGTAAACGCAAAGAGTTTTACCTCCGGTGTCAGTAACGCGGGCAACTGCCCGAGGTCCAGGGTTCCATCATCGAGAACCGGCACAAAGCGCAACCGCGCTCCCGATCGTTCTGCTAACAACTGCCACGGCACAAGGTTGCTGTGATGTTCCATCTCAGTCAGCAGGACAACGTCTCCCTCGCGCATAAATTTTCCGGCCCAAGCCTGGGCCACCAGGTTAATGCTCTCAGTGGTCCCGCGTGTGAAGATGATTTCGTCCGGGCTCGCCGCGCCGATGTATTCAGCGACACGCTGCCGCGCTTTCTCGTAAGCCTCTGTCGCTCGCGAGCTCAAGGTGTGCAGACCGCGATGAACATTCGCATTCTCATGCTCATAATAGGTCCGAAGCGCCTCGATCACCGCGCGAGGTTTCTGCGAAGTGGCCGCGCTATCAAAATAGATCAGAGGATGGCCATGGGCCTGTTCGCGGAGGATTGGAAAATCTTTGCGAAGAGTCTTCCAATCTACTGGGCTGGCAGCGGTCCTATGCACGCCATAATCTGCTCCGTGCACGGCTGCGCGCCACCCCTATTCCACAAGGTTGTAAGCGTTGTCCTCAACGCGTTGATAAAGCATGCGGCTTTTGCTGGCTGATCCAACTCCGGTCGATTGCGCCCCCACGATTCCCGCCATCGTCTTCGGAGAAGCCGATCCACCTTTGCAGACGCAACCTTATACGACTATCCGAGTTCTTTGTTCACTTCACCAAACGCGTTCACGGCAAATTCCAAATCTTCGCGCGAATGTGCAGCCGACACCTGCGTGCGGACACGTGCCGTGCCATGCGGAACAACCGGATAAAAAAAGCCGATGACGTAGATACCTTTCTCAAGCATTCGAGCAGCGAATTTTTGCGACTTCGCAGCGTCGCCAATCATGATCGGAACAATCGGATGAACCCCGGGTTTGATCGTGAGGCCACGCTCGGTCAACGCCTCACGGAAATATTTTGTGTTTTCTTCAAGTTTGTCGCGTAGTTCGGTCGACGCGCTGAGCAGTTCGAGCGCTTTTAACGACGCGGCAACCACGGGTGGCGCGATCGTGTTGGAAAACAGATACGGACGCGAGCGCTGCCGTAAAAGATCAACGATCTCCTTGCTTCCACTGGTGAACCCGCCGCTGGCACCACCAAGGGCTTTGCCCAGTGTGCCGGTGATAATGTCGATCCGGCCCATGACACCGCGATATTCATGCGTACCTCGCCCTGTTTTACCGAGAAATCCGGTTGCGTGCGCATCGTCTATCATTGTGAGGGCGTCGTATTTTTCCGCGAGCTCAACAATCGATTTGAGATCAGCGATCGTTCCGTCCATGGAAAAACAACCGTCAGTCGCAATCAATCGAAAGCGTGCATCCTTTGCAGCACGGAGCTGTGCTTCGAGATCGGCCATGTCGTTGTGCTTGTAACGGAAGCGTTGGGCTTTACAGAGCCGGATGCCGTCAATGATGCTGGCGTGATTCAATTCATCACTGATCACCGCGTCTTTATCGGTGAGGAGCGTTTCAAACAAGCCCCCGTTTGCATCGAAACAGGATGGATAAAGAATCGTATCTTCGGTACCGACGAACTTGGTAACTGCTGCTTCGAGTTCCTTGTGAATGTCCTGCGTGCCGCAAATAAAGCGGACACTTGCCATCCCAAACCCGTGGGTTTCCAGCGCCTCTTTGGCCGCAGCGATCAACGCCGGATGATCGGCAAGTCCAAGATAATTGTTTGCACACATGTTGAGCACGCGTTTGCCGCCCGTGATCGCAATATGGGCGTCCTGCGGGCTTGTGATAACCCGCTCGGTTTTGAAAAGGCCCTGCGATTTAATTTCCTCCAGCGTTTGCGCAGCCTGATTTTCAAATTTGGAGACCATAGAGTCCAAAGCTATACAGATTTCAGTCGGGGAAAAGAAACAGCTCATAACGGCGCGGAAACCATAACATGCGGAAAAAACGGCTTGCGCTCTTGTGAATAACTGTTAATAAGTTCGCCGGTGGTTTGCCTTGACCTACGCTGACCGTCGTAACCTCGCCTGGGCTATTCTCGCGGCGTTTATCGCCATCGTCGTGCTCAGCGGTTGTGGGACAAGTCATCACGCTCTGCCGGCCTATGAACCGCCATTGGCCAAAACCGATTTTCAACATGTGCGTACGACAGCGTACACGCACACTGAGTCAGACCATCGTGAGTACGGGAACCGCAATGCGCTCGGCGGAGAGTTACAGGCGGCTGGCCCACCAATCCATCGGGCCGAAGTGACCCGGCGCGCAGTTCCGGTTGATGGCGTTCCGCGTGCTGTGTCGGTGGATGAGCCGGATTCTTATTCCCCCAAACTCCAACGATTCTCGATGGAAGAAACGCGAACGGTTACCCGCAAAACGAAACGCGGCGCGAAACCAACCCGCAACGTGAAACGCGCCGTTGTAGTCGCCAAACCGCAGATCGGTAGCGCTGCGGCTGATTGGTCGCGCTGGCCGGCTGGCACGTCCTTCCGACTGCTTTCTACCGGACAAATTTATCGCGTCGATGACTACGGCTGGGCTTTAGCCGGCCGGAATACGATTGATCTATACATGCCGAATCAACGCGAAATGAATTCGTGGGGCGCTCGCCAGGAAACCATCCAGGTCCTGCAATGGGGCGATCCGCAGCAGAGCTTGCAGTTCCTGCATCGGCACCAGGATTATCGACACATCAAGCGGATGGTGCTTGAACTCCAAGGCCGCGACAAAGAAGCGGCCGCGTTGCGCTAGGCGCGCGCGACTTGGCAGAGTAAGATCGGAAATCTGCAACGTCCGCGTAATCCGCGGTTGAAGGTCAGCATTCGCTCCAATTGAGAATGATCTTGCCAGAGTTCCCTGATTTCATGAGCTCGATCGCTTCCTTGAATTTTGCGTAGGGAAAGCGGTGTGTGATCACTGGGGAGATATCGAGGCCAGACTGGATCATTGCAGTCATTTTGTACCACGTTTCATACATCTCCCGACCGTAAATTCCTTTGATGGTCAGCTGATTGAAGACCACTAGATTCCAGTCAATTGCGGCGCTGCCAGGCATGATGCCAAGCAGCGCAATTTTGCCACCGTGAAACATGTTCGGCAAAATATCCGCAAACGCTTTGGGGTTGCCGGACATTTCCAGGGCCACATCGAACCCCTCTTTCATACCAAGCTTTTGCATTGCATCGGCGATTTTTTCCGTGCGCACATCCAGTGCAACATCGGCGCCCATTTTTCTGGCGAGATCGAGGCGATATGGATTTACGTCGGTAATGACAACATGCCTCGCTCCGGCACGTTTGCAGATCGGGATTGCCATGCACCCAATCGGGCCCGCGCCGGTAATAAGAACATCTTCACCTACCAAATCGAAAGACAGTGCGGTATGCACTGCGTTGCCTAGCGGATCAAAACAGGAAAGAACCTCCAGAGGAATCGAACGGTCCGCGTGCCAGCAGTTGTCTTGCGGAACCGCCACGAACTCCGCCCACGCGCCGGGACGGTTTACGCCCACGCCCTGCGTATTCGGGCAAAGGTGACGCCGCCCCGCCAGGCAATTGCGACAATGTCCGCAGGTGATATGGCCCTCGCCTACCACGAGATCTCCCTCTACGAATCCCTGTACCTGAGGACCGAGTCTGTCGACAACGCCTACGAATTCATGGCCAATTGTCATCGGTACGGGAATCGTTTTCTGCGCCCATGCGTCCCAGTTGTAAATGTGAACGTCGGTTCCGCAGATCGAAGTTTTCAAAACGCGAATGAGCACATCGCTACCACGGGCTTCCGGGACGGGAACCTCGTCGAGCCACAATCCGGGCTCTGCTCTGGCTTTCACAATGGCCTGCATGATCTTTCGCACGACAAGAGATTAAGCGAATCAGGCACGCATGAAACAAAATTTCCAAATGAGCGACCTGCAAGACTTTCCTACGCCATAGGCCATGGTTCACAGTGTCTGGCTACGGACCCGTCTTGAGATGACGGGCCGCTGCGAAGATGTGCCAGCTCATTGCGATCGATGTTCGCCTTCCCTCATTTCAACTTTGTAACTTTTTTGTTTGTTCTTGACAGATCTTCGGAATCTCTGGCAAAACGTCTGGAGGGAAATTTGCTTAGGCAACGGAAAAGTTTTTTGAAAGCTTATGCCAGCGGTTCCAGTTCTCTGTTCCTTCCGAGCCGCCTTCGCTGAGGCGGTATGGCAATGGCACGGCGTGCGGGACCAAGGGCAAATGGGAAAACAGGGCAAGTAAACCCTGAAAGAGATTGAGAAGACGTTTTCCTCGGCAGTCTCCCTCCGTTTCTTTCAGGATAGCGTGACCCCCATTACTCCGCGCGACCGCGGATCGAAGGTGGCCTCACACAAACGAAAACCCCGCCGGGGACAAAAAGAACAAAACTCATGACACCTCAAAAATTAATAACAAGTAATCTCACCCAGTCTTCGCTTTTTAGGCGAGGGTGGGTCCTCATCCTCCTTGCGCTTGGCAGCTTTGCGCTTTGCCCGATGGTGCAAGCAGTCGAACCGGCGGCGCCGGACACAGGCTTCCCCGGGGGCAACACTGCAGACGGCGATGGCGCTCTCGCTGGCCTAACAGGCGGTTTTTATAACTCAGCATTTGGCTTTTTGTCGCTCCTAAGCAACGCCGACGCCAGCTTCAACACGGGTGTCGGCGCGGGTGCGCTGCTGCTCAACACCGCAAACAATAATACGGCCGTTGGCGCTGGAACGCTCATTAGCAACACCACTGGCGTGAGTAACACGGCCCTTGGAACGTTCGCACTGTGGCTAAACACTACAGGCAGCTTCAACAACGGACTGGGTGACAGCGCGCTATTCAACAATGCTACTGGTACATTCAACAACGCCCATGGCCGCAGCGCGCTCTTTGCCAATGACGGCAGTGAAAATAATGCATTCGGCGACCTGGCCATGGAAAACAACACCACGGGCTCGCAAAACACAGCTATCGGTGATGATGCGCTGCGTAACAACGTAGACGGCAGTGGTAACGTGGCTGTCGGTGACGAGGCTGGCACTGGCCTGGGAACGAACGTCAATAACTGCATCGCGATCAACGTACCTGGCGCGGGCCCTTTCGCTACACTCGATAACACCTGTTTCATCGGTAGCGTCTTCGATCAGCCGGTTAGCGACGTTGGCACTCAAGAAGCAGTATTTGTCGATCAATTTAACGTGATTGGCATCACCGCGTCGTCCAGGCGTTTCAAACACGACATTCAACCGATGGACAAAGCCAGCGAAGCCATTCTGGCGCTTAAGCCGGTGACCTTCAAATACAATGCCGATAAGAACGGCAGGACCCAATATGGGTTGATCGCTGAGGAGGTGGCCACAGTGAATCCCGACTTGGTGGTGCAGCACAAGGGTGAATTCTCGACCGTTCGCTATGAGCAGGTCAACGCCATGTTGCTCAACGAGTTCCTCAAAGAGCACAAGAAAGTGCAAAGCCTGGAAACCACCGTCGCGCAGCAAGCGAAAGGGATGGAGGTTCTCACGGCGCAACTGAGAGAGCAGGCCGCGCAAATCCAAAGAGTGAGCGCCCAACTCGAGGTCAAGAAATCTGCCCCTCAGGTAGTCGCAAACAAACCGTAATCTGTCTTATACAGTTGCCTTGTTCTGCCAGGCAGCGAGGCGATTTCGTAAAGGCGTTTGCCGCAAGGTGAACGCCTTTACTGTTTAATCATAAATAAGCGGGAATTCCGCTGCCGTCGCCGGCAGTTAAGTCTTATCTCGCCGCGTTCTATGCTTGTTTCTTTGTCCGAATTGGGCAAGGCTCGTGAGCGATTACTCCTGGATATGAAAAAAGCCGCGATTCTGTCGATTCTCACTTCTCTCACGATCATTATTTGCGCATGCCAGAAACAAGATTCGTCCGCTGAGCAGCAACTTGTGCAACAGAAAGCGGAACTGGAAGCACGCGAGCAAGCGTTAGATAAAAGAATGAACGCCTTAGATGAAAAAGTAAATATGCTGTCCGCAAGAGTGAAGGCGTTGGCGGAACGGGAGAGGTTCACCGCGGACACGCAGGTAGCCCCACCCGATGCCCAGGCGCAGGACGTGATGCAAGATATAGCGCAGATGAAAGCGATGATGGGCGACCCGGCGCTGCGGAGTTCTGCAAGGGCTGAGAAGGACAGAATAACACAAGAGCGAGACGCGCAAAGACAGGGTGAGTTGGGACAATTACAAAACCAAAGGCCATCCAAGCCGAAGATATCCGGGATGGCGGTGCTTCCTGCGACAGAGAATTCGCCAACTCCCTCGCCTGCGGCGCAGGATCCATCGCCCCCCGAATCCTTGGAACAGCAGTAAATCGGGAGCGCTTCGCGCACCGGCCGCGCGTGCAGTTTTCGAGCCACGCGTGCGCTCAAATCTTGCACGGCGCGCGTTCCTTGGAGATGATGCAGCGCATGCCTGTAACTCTTGAGCAAACAGGGACGAACGTCATTGCGTCCCGTTCTGCGTTCATTCTGCGATTCATCAGCACGATTGCGCTTTGGACAATTGCTCTGCTGATCGTGTTCTCCGGCTACGAGATCTTGTTTTGGCTGTTGATCAGCGTGTTCGGAATGATCGGGCTATGGGAATTTTATCAGATGCTGGATCACAAGGGCCTGCCCAATTTCAAAATCACAGGAATGCTTTGCGGCGCGGTCCTGCTCGCTGGCAGTTTTTATTATTTCTCCAAGATCGGACCCGCACATTCCTATGATTTCGAAGTTGCTGTCTTGCTCTTTTTCCTCCTTACGGTTTTTGGCCGCCAAATGTTTGCTCGTCTGCGCCAGGACGAACCGCTGCAAACAATGGCCTACACATTGTTCGGCTTGCTTTACGTGCTCTGGCTTTTCAATTTCATCACCAAAATCGTCTATCTAACGCCACGCTCGAGCACGGGCCAATTGACCGGGCAATTTTATGTTCTGTATTTGATCGCGGTGACAAAATTTGCCGACATGGGCGCTTACCTCACCGGTAGCGCAATTGGCCGACACCTGATGGTGCCTCATATTAGCGCTAAGAAAACGTGGGAAGGTTTCTTCGGTGCGATTGTTTTTGCGCTGCTTTGCAGCCTGGGACTGTTCAAGCTGATGCCGGGTCATTTATCGGCGCTGAATTGGACGCATGCGACGATCCTCGGAGTGCTTCTCGGTTTCGCGGCAGTTCTCGGCGATCTGGCCGAGTCAATAATCAAGCGCAGCACCAATGTGAAAGACTCGGGAAATCTGTTACCAGGAATCGGCGGCGCGCTGGATCTTCTGGATAGCCTGCTGTTTACGGCGCCGCTCTTGTTCTTCTATTTGCGATTGGTGATTCGGGTGCCGTAAATGACAACAGAAACCTCTGGAAAACGTAAGCGTGTTGTCATTCTCGGGGCAACCGGATCCATCGGCCAGAGCGCCCTGAGAGTGGCACGAGATATTCCGGACCGGATGGAAATTGTCGGGCTGGCTGCCAACAGTAACGCTGAAAAACTCGCGGCAGCTGCGAATGAAACGCGCGCGCAATCTGTTTGTCTGGTCGATGAAACCAAGATCGACGTCCTGGTTCGCCAGCTTAAGTACAAACCGCAAATTCTTGGAGGACAGGAGGGACTGCTCGAAATCGCCCGCCTGACGAATGCCGAGATGGTGCTGGTTGCAATCGTAGGAACAGGAGGATTGCGCCCGACGCTGGCGGCAATTGAGACTGGAAAGGATCTCGCCGTTGCAAGCAAAGAAATTCTGGTAATGGCGGGCGAGATCGTGATGCGCGAAGCGCGAGAAAATGGCGTGAACGTGTTGCCGGTGGATTCGGAACACAATGCGATTTTCCAGTGCTTGGAAGGCAAACGCGCAACACGCAACGCTCAACGCTCAACCCTCAACGAAGACGATTCAGCGTTGGGCGTTGGACGTTGGGCGTTGGACGTTTCTGATATCAGGCGAATCATCCTCACCGCCTCAGGTGGACCATTCCGCCAGACTCCACGAAAAGAGTTTGATTCCATCACGCCGGAGCAGGCGCTCAAGCATCCGACCTGGAACATGGGGCCAAAGATCACAATCGATTCGGCGACGCTGTTTAACAAAGGTTTGGAAATGATCGAGGCACATTGGCTTTTTGGCGTCGAGATGGGCCGTGTCGAAGTGGTGATACACCCACAGAGCATCGTTCATTCAATGGTGGAGTTCGCAGACGCGTCGACGTTGGCCCAGTTGAGCTACTCGAACATGTGTTTTCCGATCCAATACGCCGTGACCTGGCCGGAACGCGTTCCGAATACTCTGCCACCGCTCGATTTCTCGAAGTTGTCCAGGTTGGAATTTTTCACGCCGCGTTATGACGATTTTCCCGCGCTAAACCTGGCGCGCCGGGCGGGCGAGACGGGTGGAACGTTGCCGGCCGTCATGAACGCCGCAAACGAAGTAGCGGTGGCCGGTTTTTTAGACAGGAAAGTGCGCTTTCCAGAAATCTGGCAGACCGTCGAAGAGGTCATGAACCGCCACACCTGCGTTGCGCAGCCCGATCTCAATGCAATATTGGAAGCCGATCAGTGGGCGCGCAAGGAAGCGCGGGGTATGTTAAATCGGTAAATCATTAAAAGAATTGCAACGGCAGCCGCGATGACGTGTCCAATCACTGACTAATTACTGATCCCTTCTTTCTAATCCCCATGCTACTCCACATTGTCCGCGTAATTTTCATCCTGCTGGAAGTTCTGATCCTCTTCAATTTACTGATCGTAGTACATGAATTGGGCCATTTTCTGGCAGCACGCTGGAGGGGGCTTTATATAGAAAAATTTGGGATCTGGTTCGGTAAACCGCTCTGGAAGAAAACGATTAACGGCGTCCAATACTCGCTGGGCTCGCTTCCGTTCGGTGGCTTCGTGGCGCTGCCGCAACTTGCGCCGATGGACATTATTGAGGGAAAAGCGGATCTCGATCGCGCGAAATTGCCGAGAATTTCCGCGCTCGACAAGATTATCGTGGCGATTGCCGGTCCGCTGTTCAGTTTGCTTCTCGCGGTATTCTTTGCGTCTATCGTCTGGGCTGTCGGCCAACCCGTAAGCGAAGCGGATTCAACCACGGTAATCGGTTACGTTTTGCCCGATTCGCCGGCACAAAAGGCTGGCTTGCAACCCGGCGACAAAATCCTGTCGGTGGACGGCAAACCGGTGAGGCGTTTTACGGGGATGAATGACAGCGTGATCTGGGGTGTTGTGGGAAGCGAAGGCGACAAGATCGCGGTGGAATTCAAGCGAGACGGAAAATTGCAAACCGTTTGGGTGGAACCCTACAAAGCGAAAAGCCGCGGCTGGTGGCGGAGACAAAGTGTGCGACAACTGCTCGTTTATCCGGCAGAGACGCCGATCATCGACAAAGTAGAGCCGAATACGCCGGCTGCTGCAGCGGGCCTGCGCTCAGGAGACATCATTCGCGGGTTTAACACGACACCGATCTATAATCCGATCGCATTGCTGGAGTACATCAACAAACACCCTAACGACCAGCTCGTTCTTCAGGTGGAGCGCGGCGGTCAGATGCTTGACGTCCCGGTAAAGCCAACGCTTCTGCCAACGAATGGCGAACAGAAACCACGAATTGGAATTCAATGGGACACAAGCGGAATCGAATCGATCCAGCATCCAAACCCGATCGAGCAGGTTTACAACAGCGTGACCAGCACGTTAAAGACGATCGGGGCAGTTGCCTCGCCAAAGTCTGACGTAAAGTTGCAGCACTTAAGCGGACCTGTCGGGATTGGGCGCATTTATTATCTCTTGTTCCAAAACGAACGCGGCTGGCAGCTGGCGCTTTGGTTTAGTGTAATTCTGAACGTGAACCTGGCGATCTTGAACATGCTGCCCATTCCGGTTCTCGATGGGGGTCATATCGTGCTGGCAATCATCGAATCCATACGCCGCAAACCGGTAAACATCCGCGTGCTGGAGGTAGTGCAGACAAGCTGCGCAGTGGTGATCATCGGTTACATGGTCTACATCACTTTTTTTGACGTCCAGGATTTGCCCTTCGTCCGCAAACCCCTCGACCAACTCGAAGCCCGCTCGGCCGAGAAAGATTCCCAGGCACCGTAGCGGCTTGCGTTGCGCGGGGCCATGCCAAGCCTTAAAATCCAATCGTGACCGCGAGTCCTAGGTCGTCGACCTGGCACTTGTCGTCCTATTAAACGACTTTGATTCCTGCAATGCGTGAGTTGTCATTCTGCGAAAACCCGTTCGTTTATCACCGTCGCAAAACGCGCGCGGTGAATGTTGGAGACGTTGGCGTCGGCGGTAACAATCCAATTCGCGTCCAATCGATGATCACCTGCGATACCATGGACACGGACGCCTCGATTGAGCAGACCATCGAATTGGCGAATGTGGGCTGTGAAATCGTCCGGATCACTGCGCCTACAGTGAAAGACGCGCGCAACCTCGAGCACATCGTAAAGGGGTTACGGGAGCGCAACTGCAATGTTCCAATCGTGGCAGACATCCATTTCAAACCGGAAGCCGCCATGGAAGCCGCCACATGGGTGGACAAAGTGCGCATCAATCCCGGCAACTATGCCGATTCCAAAAAATTCGTCATTCGCGAATACACGGATGAACAGTACACCGCGGAATTGAATCGGATTCGCGAACGATTTTCGCCGCTGGTGGCTCTGTGCAAGAAACGTGGAATTGCCATGCGTATCGGCACCAATCACGGCTCCCTTTCCGACCGCATCCTGAATCGTTACGGCGACACCCCGCTGGGGATGGTGGAAAGCGCGCTCGAGTTCGCCCGGATCGCCCGCGACCTGGACTATCACGCTTTCATTTTCTCGATGAAAGCCAGTAATCCGAAGATCATGATTGCGGCGTACCGGTTGCTGGTCGCGCGACTAAACGAGTTAGGGTCTGATTGGAATTACCCATTGCATCTCGGCGTAACCGAAGCAGGCGAAGGCGAAGATGCGCGGATCAAGAGCGCAATCGGGATTGGATCGCTGCTCGCTGACGGGATCGGGGACACGATTCGGGTGTCGCTTACCGAGGATAGTCCACATGAGATTCCGGTAGCGAAAGCGCTGGTTGAGAACATCAATAAGACCTCTGGCTCTCAACTCTCAACCCTCAACCATCAACTCTCCTTTGACCCATACTCATATCAGCGACGTGTATGCAAAACTATTGCTGTAGCCGGGGTCGCTGACCCTGGTCAAGAGGTGCGGCTCGGTGACGGAGAATTGATTCGCGTGGTCGTTAGGCGGACAAATTTCGACAAGATCGCACACAAAATCGAGAAGATGGGCGATTACAAACCCGAAATAGTCTATGAAAACGCGCGCATCCAGGAAGTTGATCCACGTGATGAAAGTGTCATCGCGAAACTGAACGCCGAACAAACTCCGCAATTGGTCAGCGTTAGAGACGATGTCGATCTCGAAGTGATTCCCGCGTTTCGAGCGCTGGCGGCGCGATTGCACCCCCGGCATCCGATTTTGTTGAAGGACATTTTCGATTGCAGGGCGTCTGTGTCAGACGCCGCTCAAGACGATGGCGTTTCACAGAAGCGCCCTACAAATTTTCTCGACACTTTGCTTAGGGCGGCAACAAACATTGGCTCTCTGCTCTGCGACGGAATCGGTGACGCGATTTTGGTGCAGGGTGAGGAAGCACCCGGCCAGGCGTTGCGCCTGAGTTACAACATTCTTCAGGCAGCCGGATCGCGAATTTTCAAGACCGACTATGTGGCCTGCCCTTCCTGTGGACGCACCTTATTCAATTTGCAAACCACGACGGCGAAAATCAAAGAGGCGACGTCCCATCTCAAAGGCGTAAAGATCGCAATCATGGGCTGCATTGTGAATGGGCCCGGCGAAATGGCCGATGCCGATTTCGGTTATGTGGGCGGCGCACCGGGCAAAGTGAATCTTTACGTGGGCAAAACGGCCGTAAAGTTCAACATTCCCGAAGTGGAAGCAGTGGAGCGATTAAAAGATTTGATCCGCGAACATGGCAAGTGGGTCGACGCTGTCCCGCAGACCAATGCTTTGGAAACAGTTTCGTAAGACTGCTCTACTCGCTCGTGTAAGTTTGACTCCTCTTCGGTCTCTGCGATACTCCCCGCTTCCCTCCCCGGAAAAAACCACTCTTCCATGGATAAAATCCGTAATATTGCCATCATTGCGCACGTTGATCACGGCAAAACCACGCTGGTCGATCAATTGCTGAAGCAATCTGGGACGTTTCGCTCCAATCAAAAGATTGAAGAGCGCGTCATGGATTCAATGGATTTGGAGCGCGAAAAAGGAATCACCATTCGCGCCAAGAACGCATCTTTTCAGTGGAAAGATTGCCGCATCAACATCGTCGATACGCCTGGCCACGCCGATTTCGGCGGCGAAGTCGAGCGAATCATGAAAATGGTCGACGGCGTCTTGTTAGTCGTTGATGCCCATGACGGTCCGCAGGCGCAGACACGTTTCGTGTTGCGCAAGGCTTTGGAAAACAAACTCAAGCCCATCGTGGTCATTAACAAGATCGACAGGGAAAATGCGCGCCCACACAAGGTCCTCGATCTCGTATTCGATCTGTTTGTCGAGTTGAAGGCGACGGACGAACAACTCGATTTCCCAATCATCTACGCCAGTGCAAAGGAAGGCTTCGCCACCACCGAACTGCAACAAAAGACGGAAGACATGACGCCGCTTTTCGAAGCAATTGTGCAACATGTGCCGGCGCCTAAAATTTCCAGCGATCCATTTTTCCAAATGCTGGTATCGAATCTCGATTACAGCGATTACCTCGGGAGAATTGCGCTGGGGCGTATTGTCAGCGGACAAATTGCCGTCGGCGACCCAATCGTCTGCATTCACCGCGATGGCACCCGCGAACGAGCTACGGTGACTGCCTTGTTCACCCACGAGGGATTAGAACAAGTTGAAATCAAGCAGGCGAACGCCGGTGATATCATTGGGCTAACCGGTTTCGAGGACATTTTCATCGGCGAAACCGTAACCGATTGCGAGGAACGCATGCCTCTTCAGTTCGTCGATATTGATCCGCCAACAATTCGCATGCGCATTCTCGTTAACGATTCGCCGTTTGCTGGGCGCGACGGAAAATTTGTGACCGCGCGACATGTTCGGGAGCGTTTGATTCGCGAAACGCGCGGCAATGTTTCCCTTCAGGTAAACGACACCGATACCGCGGGCTCGTTTGAGATCAATGCGCGCGGCGAAATGCAAATCGCAATCCTGGTGGAGCAGATGCGCCGCGAAGGCTATGAGCTGATGGTCTCGCGGCCCGAAGTGATTTTTGGACGGGCTGCGGATGGTGCTCTGCTCGAGCCGCTGGAAAATCTGTATGTCGATCTGCCAAATGAAAATCTCGGCGACATCCTGCAATCCATCGCTAATCGCAAAGGCGAGATTCTCGGCATGGATCATCACGCGTCGCGCGTTTCGATCGAAGCGGTCATCCCGACGCGCGGTTTGATTGGATTCGAGACCGATCTGGTGAATCTGACTCGCGGAGAAGGACTGATGAGTCATCTTTTTCGCGAATACGCGCCGTTCAAAGGCGAAATCGGTGGACGCGGTCGCGGTGTAATGGTGTCGATGGAGTCCGGAGTTAGCACTGCTTACGCGCTCAACAGTATCCAGGAGCGCGGGCGGCTTTTCATCGGGCCGCAAGAGGACATCTATGAAGGGATGATCATAGGCGAAAACGCGCGCCCGGAGGATTTGCCGGTCAATCCGTGCAGGGAAAAACACCTCACCAACATGCGAAGCCAGGGCGAAGGCAAAGGAATCCAGCTTGAAGCGCCACTGCGGATGACCCTTGAGCGCGCGATCGAATACATCGACACGGATGAGTACGTGGAAGCAACGCCAAAATCGCTTCGCTTGCGCAAGCGCATTTTGGACGCGACGGCGCGGAAACGGGCCGCCGCGACGGCCGCGTAGCGTCACCGTCCTGCAATCGCGAATTTTACTCGACCGTGACCGTTTCTTCGGCGGATCCGAAGCGACTTACTGCGCGTAATTTCCATTGGCCTGGCGCAAGCTGCCAAAAAAATCTACTGTCGCGCTGAGGAAAAATTCGCTCGTTGTTAACGAACCATTCCACCTCGATGGCCGATACCGCCGTGAGTTCGACCATCTGTTGCGAGGGAGGCAGCACGGGGTCAATCTCGTAATGCGCGTTCGGCGGCGGACTGGTGATGCGAAAGTCGGACCGGACATGCGCGCCGATGGTGTTATCACGGCTCGCACACCAACGAGCGTACGCGTCCGGCAATAGGAATTTTCCATCGCTCGCGAAATAATCTGCTGAATCTTCGCGCGGTTCGGTTCCTGGCAAAAAGAGTTCATTCAGTGTTGCCGGACTGAAACGGGACGGAACCAGTCCTGTCGCCCTGCAGACTTCGCGGCGCACGAGCCTGTTGTTCTCTTCCGGCGAATCAACAGGGTGATCGCGCCGCAGCAATTCCTGAATCACCGCAGCCCAGAGCGGCGTTGCTGCCCGGACTGCAAACATGTCGCCCATGGGGCGTCCGTCGAAATTTCCCGCCCATACGGCCACGGTATGCTCTTTGTCGAAACCAACCGTCCAGGTGTCGCGGAAACCGCTGCTCGTTCCCGTTTTTGCAGCGATGCGTTCCTCAAATGCCAGTGGCGATCGCGGCCCAAAACTTTTCTGCCTGGCCTCGTTATCACATAGGATGTCAGTCACGATTGCAGTCGCTTCCTTCGAGGCGACACGAGTCACCGGCTGGTTCTCGCCCGCCAAAAATTTGGCGCGCATCGCAGTCCCGCCTCGGCCCAGTCCCGCATAAGCAGCGGCAAGATCGACAAGGCGGGTTTCGGCATTTCCCAAGACAAAGCCGGCGCCGTAGTCCGACAGTCCATGCGGAAAATTGAAACCCCATTTTTGGAGGTGATAAAATGCCGGGCGCGCCCCAAGCCGACTCAGCGCGAAGACTGCTGGCACGTTAAGCGAACATCCAAGGGCCTCCCGCAACCGCACCGGTCCAAGATAATGATGATTGTAATTCTGCGGATCGTAATCGGCGTATTCGTCGCGGATGGCATCGGACGTGTCCGGCAACAAACTCGCAGCGGTAAGCTGCCTCTTATCGATTGCATCGAGATAGACAAACGGCTTTAAAGTCGATCCGCAACTGCGAGGAAGCGTCGCACCGTTAATTTGCGACGCGGCATAATTCTCCGAGCCGACCATGGCACGAATTGAGCCGGTGGCATTTTCAACAACAACCACGGCGGCCTGACTAATGTCGTGCCGGTTCAAGGCCGATAAATGTGAGCGAACCAGGCGTTCGACTGTCGTCTGCAGATCCAGATCGAGCGTTGTCGTCACCGGGCCGCGCAATCCCGCGTTTCGGGCGACCACGGCATCGACAAAATGCGGCGCCAAACGCACCGGTTCGACGTGGGCGATTTTCGGGGCCGATGCCAGCAACGATTGTTGATCGTGCGTAATAATTCCCAGAGCAACCAGACGGGCCAGCGACCGAGCATATTTCCGGTTTGCTTGCTCGAGATGTCGCCACGGATTGAATCGTGTTGGCGCTTGCGGCAAACCAGCGAGAAAAATCGCTTCGCTCAAGGTGAGATCTCGCGCCGGTTTGTCGAAGTATGCTCGGGCAGCCGCTTCGGGACCGATTCGCCGATTGCCATAACTGCTCCGATTCAAATATTCGGCGAGAATTCTTTCCTTGGTCCACCGGTGTTCGAGCTTCCACGCGATAATTGCTTCATAGAGCTTCTTGCTCCAACTGCGTTTTTCACGGCCGGTGGCTAGTTTCACCAGTTGCTGCGTGATGGTGGACGCGCCGGAAAGAAGATGACGTGATCGCAAATTGCGTGTGCAGGCAGCAGCTATCGCGTGCCAGTCGATACCGTGATGCTTGTAGAAGCGCCGGTCTTCCAAGGCCACTGTGATACGCGGCAGCCAGGGACCCATTTTGTCGAGAGTCACCGGGAATTGAGCCCGCGCCTCCGGCGACGCGAGGTCAGCAATTTCACGACCGCGGCAATCCAGCAACTTCAACGTTCCGAGCGACGGTTTTTCCAACTTGCGGGGGATTGGCAGCCACCAAATGAATCCAATCAGAAGTGTTAAAACAGCTACTGCGCAAATAACCAAAGGACGCGATCGCAGAACTCTGAGGAACTGCGTTACTTGGCCGAAATGACGCATAAACTTGAAGGCGAAAGCCCCGAGAAACGGCTGTCGTACATTGGTGCGACCTGGGTAGCCGGCCAGCGGAACATGCCCGCGGCAGTTGCACGCGCCAGAATCGAATAGGTGCCGGAACCCGGATCGACGGTGTCAAAATAAAGGAGCGCCGACCGATCGCGCATTTCGGAGTACGACAATCCCAGCACCCGGTCCTGCGGATCCGCCGGCGGAAGCTGGAAGAATTTGGCGACAAGCGCGAGGTTCGGGTTCACTACTTCCAGACCGGCCGGCAATGCATCTTCGAGCGCTACGAAATTTTGAAGCTTTCGCGTGTTCAGCCGGTAGGTGATGAGCAATTGATCACCCAGCTTAAACGGAGCTTGTGCGGTGCCGACTCGGTTGGGATCGGTGAGATTTTTGACCACGCGTTCGATTCGAAATCCGCGATCGACGCGATCGGTATCGACTTCGTTAGTCGAGTATTCGGCCTGCAGCAAAAATGTAAGGGCACCTTGATTCAGGCCTTTGACAGCCAGATTATCGTCCAACTTGTGGTCAAGCCACGCGATTGCACGGTTGTTTTTTGAAAGCACTCCGGGCGGCTGGATGCCATTCGACATCGTCGGCGCCATTTCAGAGCTGAGCATGGATTTGAACGCGAGTAGAAGCCAAAGATTTTCCTGTGTCGAAAGCGAACCTGCGGCATCCATCAACTTCGCCATGCGATCGCGAGCCTGTTGTTTTCTTTGCTTGGTCCAAAACGGCGGCGAAATGAGATTGAACGCGAAGGCGCGCATCGCCTCGGCGCGAATCATCGATGTAAACGTGGCAGGATTAAATGCACGCTCTTTGATCGGCGTATCGATTTCGCGCAACAATTGCTGCTGCTCGCGAGCCATAATGTTTTGCAGATGCATGCCTATCGCCAGTAACGCCCGGTCCTCATCAGTTCCCTCGTTGCGGTGCAGATAGAGCTCCTGCGATTCGTTTCGGAAATCATCGTGGTTTTCCGACTGCGTAAGCACAAAGAGTGCAAAGCACTTTTCAAATCGAGATGCTGGCACCTGTCCTTTCAGAATTTTCGTGACAGCCGAGGTAAGTTTCTCTTGGAGCTCGGCGGGCGCCTCGAACCCCGCGTTCACGGATTCATTGACCGACCAGAGCGCTTGGCAAGTCACGAAACCATTGCCTGTACTGCCACCTGGCCAATAAGGAAGCATTCCGTCATTCAGTAGGGAGTCGGCATATTGCTTCATCCCGCGTTCCAGCGTAGCGCGATATTCGACATCGCGTTCCTGCAAGTTCGGCAAATACTCCAGCAGATTTGCCAGCAAACTGTAGCCAAGGAGTTTCGTCGAAATCTGTTCGAAACATCCATGCGGATATTGAAGAATCACTGGCAGTCCCATGATCTCAGGCAGCCAAGGGGAGGTCGAAATTGTCGTGCTGATTTGGCCGCGACCTTGCTTCCATGACGCAGGCATTACGCCGCGCGCATCGAACCGGGGACCTTTGAACGAACCGGCTACGCTCTCTTTGCGCACAATCGTCGGCGCTTGCACCGGCAGTGTAATCTCCACCGCATCCCACATCTTACTGTTGGATTTCGAGACTGCCTCAAAACGAATCTTTGCCGGCGTGAGATTGACGTCGGCGACTTTCGCTTTGAACTGAAACACTGTGGGCGCGTCGCGATGAGCGGACAGCACGACGCTCTCTTCGCCGAGTAATTTCAAGTTCGCGTCGGGCACGCAGCGCATTGTGATCTCGTCGTTGTCGGTAAAGTTTTCCCTGGCGACGGCCCGTAACTCAACTTCATCGCCATCGCGCAGGAAACGCGGTAACGCCGGATCAATCAGCAGCGGTTTTGATATCTTCACCGTCTGCGTCGCATCGCCGCCGAATTGGTTCGCCTTCGTCTGGCCGACCGCGACGATCCGGTAAGTGGTCAGGTTATCCGGCGCAGTGAATTCAAACGTGACCTTGCCGTCGGCGCCGGTTTTCAAACTTCCCTGCCAATAGGCGAGAGTGCGAAATTCTTTGCGAACATTTTTGGTGTTAGCGAGAGCTTCTTCTTCGCCACCACCGCCAATTGTGAATCCCTTTTGCGTCAGACTGAGCTTCGCCAGGTCGTCAATGTAGCCGTGGAGCGCCTCGTAAGTGCGAACGGAGAAAGGATTCCTCGGATAAAATCTGGCACCGATCACTGGCAGCTTCCAATCTCCCAGCGTGAGCACAGCATCATCGACCGCAAAGACAAGGAGATCGACGTCAGGAATAGGTTTGTTTTCCGAGGTTACATTTATTTCGCCACGCACGGTTTCACCCGGCTTGGCGGTCGCGCTTGCGAGATGCGGCTCGATTTTTAATTCGCGATCCGGCCGGCGTACTTCGATGTCGCTATAGGCAAACCGTTCCCGGGGAAGCGCGTTCTCGCCGCCCGGTTTAACGAGATAGATTGATACTGTGGCATTCGGCGCGTAGTCCTTTTTAATCGGGACTTCGATTCGGCCTGCATTCCCCTTAACTGGAACAATCAATGTGTCGAGTATGTCATTTGTCTCGACCGAAACCCAGGCCACGCCGCCAAATGGCGCTTGGATCGTAAACGCAGCCTTATCTCCTTGCAGAAATGGTTCGGCCTGATGCTCGATTTTGAACGTCGTTTCATTGACCACCGGGAGCTCAGCCGGCTTTTCACCGGTGACTGTCGTTTCGTCGCTCACGAGGGGCGTTTTAATGTTCGGCGCGCTAACTGCGACGACGTATCGGCCGGTCTCGGTTGTCGGGAAAATCAGGTCCGCAGGCGTTTTCGATTCTTGTGACGCCACTTTCGCGAACTGGTCGGTATTGCGATATCGATAAACAAACGGAGCAATCTGTTCTTTTACCGTCTTCGTTGTGACATGGAACAGATCGGCCTGAACAATAACACCGCTAACTCTTTGATCCTTTGGATCGAGAGCGTCGATCTCGACTTTCACTCCCGCCTGCGCCAAGGCTCCGGCGGGCGGGCCGGCAGGCTCTGCAGTTTGTTCGTTTGCACGAACGCCCAGGCGGGTTTCGGAAGAAAAGAGCGTCGCCATTTCGCCGCCGGTCAGCGTTTGGCCGTC
>Ga0081455_10002140_pt1 | contig 23551 bp, 20 predicted proteins | sample TabmetS3T2R1_FD_70207 | JGI IMG/M metagenome (GOLD analysis project Ga0081455, IMG submission 70207) | Tabebuia heterophylla rhizosphere microbial communities from the University of Puerto Rico - S3T2R1 | ecosystem: Host-associated > Plants > Roots > Rhizosphere ...
GATCAGCGCCAGCACGCCGTAGGCACCGATGCCGAGCCCGGTCAGGAACTCGGTCACCTTCTGCGGTACCTGGGTGATGGTGAGGAAGTAGCCGAACAGCAGCGCGCCGATCAGCACGGTGAAGACGGCGGCGGCGGTGCGGGTCGCCTGCAGCAAGGCGGTCCGAATCCCCTGCCCGCTCAGGCGTCCTCGCACCACGCCCAACAGAAAGGCACCAGTCGCACCGACGCCGCCCGCCTCGGTGGGCGTGAACACGCCACCGTAGAGGCCGCCGATCACGAACAGGAAGAGCACCAGCGGTGCCCAGACGTCGCGCAGGCCGTTCAAGCGCTCGGCCCATGACGCCTTGGCGACGATGGGCAGGAAGTCGGGCTTGATGCGGCAGATCAAGGCGATGGTCGCCATGTACATGGACATGGCGAGCAGGCCGGGCAGGATGCCGGCCATGAACAGCTTGCCGATATCCTGCTGGGTGATGAGGCCATAGACGGCAAGCACGGTCGAGGGCGGCAACATGGCGCCCAGCGTGCCGCCGGCGGCGATGACACCCGTCGAGAAGCTCTGCGGGTAGCCGTAGCGGCGCATCTCGGGATAGGCGACGGTCGAGAAGGTGGCGGCGGTCGCGACCGACGAGCCCGAGATCGCAGCAAAGGCACCGCAGGAGACGATGGTGGCGAGGCCCAGCCCGCCGCGGCGATGGCCGACGAAAGTGTTGGCGGCGCGGAAGAGCTCGCGGCTGACGCCGGAGTTGGAGACGAACGCACCCATCAGCAGGAACATCGGGATGACGCCGAACTGATAGTCGGTCACCGTGCGCATCGACGTCTGGCCGACCAGCTTCAGCGCCGGCGCGCCGCCGGTCAGATAGGCGTAGCCCGTGACGCCGACCAGGCCCATGGCCATGCCGACCGGCACGCGCAGGAGCATCAGCGCGAACAGCACGACGAAGCCCAGAATGGCGACGCTGTCGGCGCTCATCGCTCGGCCGGGCTTTCGTCGTGGAGGTCTTCGGGATGGAAGATCAGCCGGTAGGTGCGGATGGCGATCAGCACCACCGCCGACACGTCGCCGATCCAGGCGATGGCGAAGAACGGCCAAGTCGGCAGGCCGAGATCGTAGGTCAGCACATTGTCGTTGTAGGTGGCCTGGACCTTGTCGAGCAGCGTGTAGGTCTGCACCGTGACCACGAACAGAAGGACAAGCGTGGCGAAGACATCGATCACCCGCTTCCAGCGCGGATTGGCCGAGGCCCACACGAGATCGACCGTGATGTGGCCGCCACGATAGGAGGTGGCGGCGATCCCCCAGAAGATCAGGATGCCGAGCAGCATGCGTCCGAAGTCGTACGAGTCCGGGATCTGCACGCTGAAGAAGCGGCGCAGGAAGACCGACAGGAAAATATTGGCCGCCACCAGCCCGACGAACATCGCCGCGATCCCTTCGATCGTGTCGATGATGCGGTCCATCACGCTACGCTTCACGCCGCGTCTCCTCAGCTGCGGCGTTTGCCGTCAAAATCCCGCCTGGTACTTCGCGATGCTCGCCTCGAAGTCCTTGTAGATCGTGTCGGCATCGGCGCCGACCTTCTTCACGGCTTCGGCCCAGGCCTTCTGCAGGGGCTCGACGCTCGCCTTCCAGGCCTTGAGCTGGTCGGGCGTCAGCGCATAGACCTCATGCCCCGACGCCGCCTTCATCTTGTCGCGGCCGGCGGCTTCGAAGTCATGCCACGGCGAGGAGAGCTTCACCGCCCATTCGGTCGTGCAGTGATCGTCGATCACCTTCTTCTGCGCCGGCGACAACGCATCATACTTCGCCTTGTTCATCGAGTAGGTGAACGTGGTCGAATAGAGCGGCACGTCCATGTGGTACTTGGTGACCTTGTCGAGACCGAACAGGAACATCGAGCCCCACGGGAAGAAGATGCCGTCCGCCACGCCGCGCTCCAGGACATCGCGCGCTTCGGGCGCCGAGGCCTGCACGTTGGTGCCGCCCAGCATGGTGACCATCTGGCCGATCGTGCTTTGCGCGGGCCGGATCTTCATGCCCTTGATATCGTCGGGCACTGTCACCTTCTTGCGGCCGTGATAGGTGCCGGGATCGTGGATGAAGGCAAAGCAGAAGTGCGTGTCCTTCATCTCGGTCGCCGCCAACTTGCGGTACCAGGCATCGAGCGCCGCCGTGCCCTTCTTGGCATCGGCGAAGGTGAAGGGGATCTGGCCCACCGCGATGATCGGGAAACGGCCGGGCTGATAGCCGGGATTGACGTAGGTGAGATCGGCGATGCCGTCGCGCGCCATGTCGTAGTGGTCGAAGGCCTTGCCGAGCTGCTCGGAGGGGAAGATCGCCGTCTGGATCGTGCCGTTCGACTGCTTCTCGATGTCGGCGGCCCATTCCTTGGTTGCCGGCACCAGCGGATGGGCGGGCGGCAGCCAGATCGAGATTTTCAGGTCGACCGTCTTGTCCTGCGCCATCGCCGGAAACGCCATCAGCCCGAGGGACAGTGCCAGAACGAGCTTCTTCATGCCCGTTTCCTCCAATTTGTTTGTTCCCCCAACCATATCGGTCCATGACAACAGTGCCAACCGGGTTTATAGCGCCCGCGCCATGGACTCCGCTCTCGCCTCCCGCCACGTCGCGCTCGATGTGCTGATCGCGTGCCTCGACAAAGGCCAGCCGCTGGATGATGCGCTCGCACGACACGAAGGCTTTGCCCGCCTCGATCCGCGCGACCGCGCCTTCGTGCGCCTGCTGCTGGCCACGACGCTGCGGCGGTTGGGCGAGATCGATACCGTCCTCGGCGCGCTGATCGAGCGCCCGATCGACGGCGCCAACATCGCCGGCCGCGAGGTGCTGCGGCTGGGTGCGGCGCAGCTTCTGTTCCTCGGCACGCCGCCGCATGCCGCCGTCGATACGTCCGTGCGACTGGTGGTCGAAGCGGGTCTACCGCATCTCAGGGGCCTGGCGAACGCCGTGCTGCGCCGCGTCGCCCGCGAAGGCATCGGCCTGCTGGGCGATCGCGATCCGGCGCGGCTCAACACGCCGCACTGGTTGTGGCAGAGCTGGGTCGAGGCCTATGGCGAAGAAGCCACGCGTGCCATTGCAGCGGCGCACCTGAACGAAGCGCCGCTGGACCTTACGCCACGCGACAACGCATTGTTCTGGTCGGGGCAGCTTGACGGTGAGCTGCTGCCGACCGGAACGATCCGGCGTACAGCGGGCGGCGCCATCACCGAGCTCGCAGGCTTTGCCGAAGGCGCCTGGTGGGTGCAGGACGCCGCCGCGGCGCTGCCGGTCCGCCTGCTCGGCGGAATCGCGGGCAAGCGGGTCGCTGATCTTTGCGCCGCACCCGGCGGCAAGACCTTGCAGCTTGCGGCGGCCGGTGCCCAGGTCACGGCCGTCGATATCTCGGCGCGGCGCATGAAGCGACTGGGCGAGAACCTCGCACGCGCCGGCTTGTCGGCAGAGCCCGTGACTTCGGACGCCAGCAAGTGGGAGCCGTCGGAGAAGTTCGACGCCATCCTGCTCGACGCCCCCTGCTCCGGCACCGGCACCTTGCGGCGCCATCCCGACATCGCCTGGTTGAAGGACGAGCAGGATGTCGGCCGCCTCACCCTGACCCAGGACCGCCTGCTTCTCCATGCTGTCCGATTGCTGAAGCCGGGCGGCACACTGCTCTATGCGGTGTGCTCGCTGCAGCCCGATGAGGGCCCGGCCCGCATCGACGCTCTATTTGCACGCGACAAGAAGCTCCGGCGGCACCCTGTGCAGCCGGCCGAGCTGCCGGGACTGGAGGCGGCCATCACACCTGCGGGCGATGTGCGGACCCTGCCCTCGATGTGGGCGGAACGCGGCGGCATGGACGGGTTCTACATCGCACGCGTCACTCGATCCGATTGACTTCGATCACCAGTTGAAACTTTATCCGGCCCAATCCAAGGACCCCGGAGGAACCTCCCATGACCATTCATCGCCGAAAGATACTCGCCGGCAGTGCGGCAGCTGCGCTCGCTGCCCCCTGGATCGGCGGCACGGCGCGCGCTGCCGCCCGGCAGCTCAAGATCTCCCACCAGTTCCCCGGCGGCACCATCGACAGCGGCGACTTCCGCGACCAGCTTTGCCGCCGCTTCGCCGCCGAGATCGCCAAGCGGACCAATGGCGCCCTGACGGCCGAGGTCTATCCGGGATCGTCGCTGGTCAAGACTGTGGCGCAGTATTCCGCCCTGCGTCGCGGTGCGCTCGACATGTCGCTCTATCCGTTGAACTACGCCGGCGGCGAGGTGAGCGAGTTCAATATCGGCTTCATGCCGGGCGTGATCAGCTCCTACGACCAGGGCTACGCGTGGAAGGGGGCCGAGATCGGCAAGCGGCTCACGGCACTCATGGCCGACAAGGGCACGGTCCCCGTCACCTGGCTGTGGCAGGCCGGTGGCACGGCCAGCCGTACGCATGCCATCCTGGAGCCCGGGAACGTGAAGGGGCTGAAGGTGCGCGGCGGCAGCCGCGAGATGGACCTGATGCTGAAGGGCGCCGGCGCCGCCGTGGTCAGCATGCCGTCCAACGAGCTCTATGCCGCAATGCAGACCGGCACGATGGATGTCGCCATGACGTCGTCGACCAGCCTGATCTCCTTCCGCCTCGAGGAGATCGCCAAGAACCTCACCACCGGCCGCGGCAAGGGCTTCTTCTTCATCTTCGAGCCGCTGCTGATCTCCAAGCAGGTGTTCGATTCCCTGCCCAAGGACCAGCAGACGGCGGTGATGGAGATCGGCCAGGAGCTCGAGAAGTTCGGTCTCGACAAGGCCAAGGAGGACGACCAGGCCGTCGCCAAGGTCTACGAGAAGGCCGGCATCAAGACCTTCGACCTCGACCAGGCTCAGGTCGACAAGTGGAAGGCGGTGGCGCGCGACACCTGCTGGAAGGACTATGCCGACAAGTCCGCCGGCAATGCCGAGTTCCTGAAGCTCAGCCAGCAAGTCCCCGCCGCGTGACGCCGCTTGCGCTTCTGAACCGGGCGATCGTCGTTCTATCGGCGGTCGCCCTTCTCGTTGCTTCCTGCGTGCTGACCTACTCGGTCGCGCTGCGCTATTTCTCGCCGCAACCAACCGACTGGCAGGACGAGTTCTCGGTCTTCCTGCTGATCGGCGTCACCTTCATGTCGGCCGCCTGGGTGCAGGCGCAACGTGGCCATATCGGCATCGAGGCGATCGCGGCGCTTCTTCCGCCGAGGATCGAGCGCGTGCGATTGCGCCTGGTCGATGCGGGCAGTGCGTTGTTCTGCGCCTTCTTCGCCTGGAAGTCGTGGACGCTGCTGCACGAAGCCTGGGTCGACGGTTATGTCAGCTCCTCCTCGTGGGCGCCGCCGCTCTGGATCCCCTATCTTACGATGGCGCTCGGCATGTCGCTCCTCACCCTGCAGATCCTGCTGCAACTCTTCCGCCGCCCATGAGCATCCTGCAGATCGGGCTGCTCTATGGCGGCGCCACCCTGTTCGCCATGTTCTCCGGCATGCCGATCGCCTTCGCGCTCGGCCTGGTGGCGACGGTGTTCATGGTGTTCTTCATGCCGGCGGCGGCCCTCGATACGGTGACGCAGAACGTCTACGAGGAGATGTCCTCGATCACGCTGCTGTCGATCCCGCTGTTCATCCTGAAGGGCGCCGCGATCGGTCGCTCGCCGGCCGGCAAGGATCTCTACTCGGCACTGCATGTCTGGATGAGTCGCGTGCCGGGCGGGCTCGGCATCGCCAACATCTTCGCCTGCGCCCTCTTCGCCGCCATGGCGGGCTCCAGCCCGGCCACCTGCTCGGCGATCGGCTCGGCCGGCATCCCCGAGATGCGTCAGCGCGGCTACTCTGGCGGCTTCGCGGCCGGCCTGATTGCCGCCGGCGGCACGCTCGGCATCCTGCTGCCACCCTCGATCACCATGATCCTCTATGCCGTGGCGTCGGAGCAGTCGCTGGGCCGACTGTTCCTGGCCGGCATCGGCCCGGCGCTGCTGCTGGTGGCGTTCTTCGCCGTCTATGCGGCGTGGCGCTATCGGCTCGAGGTTCAGCGAGCGCGCGCAATGCACAAGGACGATAGCGGCCTCGCGTCGGCCCTGCTGGCGACCGAGAGCTACTCGCTGCGCCAGCGCGTCGCTGCGCTGCCGCGCGTATTGCCGTTCGTCATCCTGCTGACCGGCGTCATGGTCGCGCTGTACGGCGGCTTCGCGACACCGTCGGAAACCGCAGGACTGGGTGCGGTCCTGGCGCTGCTGCTGATCGCTGTCATCTACGACACGTGGCGACCCAAGCAGCTCGATCCGATCATGGTCAGCACGATCCGCGAATCGACCATGCTGATGCTGATCATCGGCATGTCGCTGCTGTACTCCTACGTGATGAGCTACCTGCACATCAGCCAGTCGGCGGCGCAGTGGATCGTGTCGATGCACTTCTCGCGCTGGGTGCTGCTGGCGGCGATCCTGGTGCTGGTGGTGGTGCTGGGCTTCTTCCTGCCGCCGGTATCGATCATCCTGATGACCGCGCCGATCATCCTGCCACCGCTCAAGGCCGCCGGCTTCGACCTCGTCTGGTTCGGCGTCGTCATGACCATCGTCATGGAGATGGGCCTGATCCATCCGCCGGTCGGGCTGAACATCTTCGTCATCAAGAACATCGCCCCCGACATCCCCTTGAGCGACGTGATCTGGGGCGTGCTGCCGTTCGTGGTCCTCATGACGCTCGCCGTCGTCGTCCTCTGCTTCGCTCCCGAGATCGCGGTCTGGCTGCCCGACAAGCTGATCACGACGACGCGCTGATCTTGCCGGACGGTGGATCTCCAGGTCCGCCGTCCGGTAAGAGTCAAATCATCGAGCTCGGGCGGTAGAACGGCTGGTGCTTCGAGGTATCGATGTAGTCGGCGTAGAACTTCCGGGCGTAGGGCAGCAGGGCCTTGGAGAGATTGCGGCGCTCGACCTCGTCGTCGCTCAGCGCCTTGCTGAGATCGTCGTGCAGCGCCTTCAGTGCCACCGTGCGGTCGACCTTGGTGAACTTGCCGTCCTGGTAGATCACCTCGCCGTCGCATATGGTCATGGTGACGGCCTGCTGCTTGGCGCGCTGGACGACGGCGTCGAGTGTCGGCGTGAGCTCGTCGAGGTACGGATAGGCGACGCTGTCCCAGTCGATCAGCACCATGTCGGCGGCCTTGCCGACCTCGAGCGTGCCGATGCTCTCGCCGAACGGCGTCGTGCGCGCGCCGCCCACCGTCGCCATGCGCAGGACCTGGGCCATGGTCGGCACGTCGGCCTCGACCATGCCGGGCACGCGATGCGCACGCAGCACCAGCTTCAGTTCCTGCAGCATGTCGCGGTCATCGTTGATGCCGGCCTCGTCGAGGCCGATCGCAGTGTTGATGCCCTTCTTCTCGAAGAAATTGAGCGCCGCCACACCCGACCGCAGGCGGAAGTTGGAGGAGCAGTTGTGGCAGACGCAGCCCTTGGCCTCAGCCAGGCGATCGATGTCCTTTTCGCTGAGCCACACGCCGTGCCCCAGGGTCAGGCGATGGTTCACCATGCCGAAGCGATCGATGTATTCCAGCGCGGTGCACTTGCCACGCCGCCAGGCATACTCCTTCTGGTAGGCCGTCTCGACCAGATGCATGTGCATGGGCACGTCGTACTTGGCAGAAGCGTCCGACAGCGCGGTCAACGCCTTGTCGGAGCACCAATGCAGGTTGGCTGGCGCCAGCTGGATCTTCACCCGCCGCTTGTTGTGATGGTGGGCATGGAAACTCTTGAACATGTCCATGGCGTCATCGAGGCCCATCTTGAAACGCTCGAACCAGCGCTTCATCGGCCCTTGCAGCTCCGTCGGCAGGCTGGCGACGAATTCCTCGTCGGCCTGGTAGACGAGCCGGTTCTGGTCGCGCACGGCGTAGCAGTAGCTGACGCGCATGCCGACATCCTCGTAGGCGCGGATCACGTCCCCCGCCCGCTTCTCGACCTCCGGCAGCGTGCCCGGCATCCAGCCATGGATGTGCTGCACCGTGGTGATGCCCGAGCCGATCATCTCGAAGGCCGAATAGAGCGTGTCGAGGTAGAGGTCGAGATTGCGGATCACCAGGCGGGTGACGAACCACAATTCGAGCGGCATGTCGGGCGAGCCGAGCTGCACCGGCGTCAGGCCGACATGATGGTGGCCGTTGACGAACCCCGGCAGCAGGATCTCCCTGCCGTTGCCGATCACCGGCACACTCGGATGCCTGGCGTGAAGATCCTCGTAGGTGCCGACGGCGACGATGATGCCGTCCTCCTGCAGCACCGCACCGTCCTTGATCTCGGTCCAGGCGAAGCGGTCTTTCACGCCGGTGATGGCGGCACGGCTGCGAATCAGACTGGTGGCCATGACGTCTCCTAAAGCTGGGCGGACAGCGCTTCCTGCTCGGCGAAGGCGCGATCGACCTCGTCGCGCAAGAGCTCGGTGAGCCGGGTGCGCATGGCCTCGGCCTCACGCGAGAATAGATTACGCGGCCGGGGAAGGTCGACGGGGACGATGGTCTTGATGCGGCCTGGACGGGCGGTGAAGACCACGACCCGATCGGCCAGCGCCACCGCCTCGTCGATGTGATGGGTGACGAACAGGACCGACGCGCCTGAATCGCGCCAGACATCGAGCAGGAAATCCTGCATGCGAGCGCGGGTCTGTACATCGAGGGCGGCAAACGGCTCATCCATCAGCAACACCTTGGGCCGCATGGCAAGCGCCCGCGCCACCGCCACGCGTTGGCGCATACCGCCCGAGAGCTCGTCCGGCCGCTTGTCCATGGCGGCCCTGAGGCCGACGCGTTGCAACGCCTCCGCCGCGACGGCACGGCGTTCCCGCTGCGAAGCGCCGCGAATGGCGAGGCCGAAGCTCACGTTCTGCCAGACCGTCAGCCAGGGAAAGAGCGAGGTCTCCTGGAAGATCAGGCTGCGCCCGGGCGATGGCGTCTCGACCGGCTCGCCGAACGACCAGATCTGCCCGTCGGTGGCGTCCTCGAGACCGGCAATGAGATAAAGCAACGTGCTCTTGCCACAGCCCGAGGGCCCGAGAAAGACCACAAACTCGCCGGGCTCGATGTCGAGGTCGATATCGCGCAGCGCCTCGTGGGCGCGCCTTGTGCCGGCCGCCCAGGTCTTGCCGACGCCGCGGCAGACAACAGCGTTCTTCGACGAGAAGGTCGGCGCCTCAAAGGCCACGCAGCTTCCCCTTGGTGTCGGGCAGCCAGTAGAGGATGCGCCGCTGGGCGAGCCGCAGCAGCCAGTCGAAGGCGAAACCCAGGACGCCGATCACGGCAATGGTGAAGAAGACCAGCGAGGGATTGAAGGTGTTGCGCGCCAGCATGATCACCTGCCCCATGCCGTAACCGACGCCGGTCGATTCGGCGACCAGCACCACCATCCAGGCGCCGAACAGGTTGAGCCGCAGCACCGCGAGCATGCCTGGGAGGATCGCCGGGATGATGACGCGGGCATAGATCTGCCGCTTGCTCGCGCCCATGGTGCGCGCGACGTTGATCAGGTTGGAGCTGACACCGTCGATCTGGTTGATGGTCGCCAGCACCATGTGGAAGAACAGCGCCACCACGACCATGAAGATCGCCGGCGCATTGCCGATGCCGAACAGGAAGATCGCCACCGGCAGCCAGGCAATCGGCGAGACCGGCGACAGCAGTGTGACGGTCGGCAGCACGAGGCGATCGAAGATCTGCCAGTAGCGCACCAACACGCCGACGCCGATCGCCAGCACCGAGGCGATCACTAGCCCCGCAAAGACGCGCGCCGTCGTGGCGCCGACGGTGATCAGCACCGATTCGAAGGGCGTCGGCCCCTCGTTCATCGCCATGCCGACCTGCCAGCGCGTGGCCGTGTTGAAGAACTTGGCCTGCTCGGCGATGTTGCCGAGGAAGATGTGCGGCGGCGGCAGGAGCTTGGGATCGGCCCAGCCGAGCGCCCAGCAGAGCTCCCAGATGCCGGCGAACAGGCTGATGGACAGGCACGTCCACCAGATCTTGCTCAGCGTATCGAGGCCCGCCATCGAATCGAGGAGACGGGTTACCGCCGCCGGGCGGGATGGTCCGGCGGCGGCGCCCGCATCGCCGTCGCGCGTAACGACGGCCATCAGGCAGACTTGAATTTCAGCTTGCTATAGAGGTCGGGGTTCTCCTTGATCACCGCCTCGAGCAGCGTCCAGTCGATCGCATCGCGACCCGGCTTCTTCTTGATGTAGCCCATCTCCATCACACTGTCGGTGCGCTGCAGGATGAAGTCGGTCTGGCTGCGCGCATCGACCACGGCCGGCTGCTTGCCCTGCGCGATGCGGGCATTCTCGAGCGAGGTCTTGTAGTACTTGCCGACCAGCTCCTTCAGGACCTCCTCGGTGTTCGTCTCGGCATCGAGCTGGGCCTGCATCATGCCCTTGATGATGGCCTTCAGCCCGTCGGGATTGTCCTTCATCAGGCTGGCGCGCGCCGCCAGCACGCAGTCGGTATAGCCCTTGCCGTAAAGATCGACGCCGTTGGTCAGCATGACGGCGCCCTTGACGTCGGCCACCAGCGCCGAGGCGTAGGGCTCGATGGTGCAGATCCAATCAAGCGCGCCGGCCTTGAAGGCCTCGACCGCTTCGGGCGTATTGCCCATGTAACGCACCTTGACGTCCTTGAACGAGATGCCGGCCTTCTTGAGATAGTCGTAGGGCATGACCTCCAGCGTATCGAGCTGGAAGGTGCCGAGCGTCTTGCCCTTGAGCTTCTCCGGTGAATCGAGGCCAGGCCGCGCGACGATGGCGCAGCCCTCGACGCCGCCGCCGGCCACGATCTTGACCGGCGCGCCGGCATCATAGAGCGCCATGAATGACGTGTAGGGCATCAGGCCGATATCGACCTGCCCCATGCCGAGGAACGTCACCTGCTCGGCGAAGGTCGGCGTGTTGATGAACACCAGCTCCGTGCCGGCAGCCTTGGCGTATTGCCGCGAATGGGCGAGGAAGATGTTGAGGTTGCAGAAGCCCGAGCCGTGAGTCGACTTGACCGGGCCGGCGGCATGCGCGGGCCCACCGAACAGGCCTGGCCCCATGGCCATCGCGATTGCGCCCGTCGCTGCGGCGCTCTTCATGAAGCCCCGGCGCGACGCAATAGGCGCACCGGAAAAATCCATCTCGGAAAGCTTCGGGGAATGCGTGCAGCCAATGCGATCACACATGACCTGTCCTCCTCGCTTCATGTCGGCACGCCAACCGAAGAGAACCGCTGATGCGGCCTGCGCTGAGAGTAAAGCTGCAAGCACCGTGCCACGCCGGAGGTGGCGACTTCGGCCCATAAGGACCGCAGACTTGTTGCACTGCGGTCGCCTATTTCTTGGTCAGATGATCAAATCTTGTTCGATCGCCGTTTGTAGCGAAGACGCTCGGCATGCCCCAGATAGAGGCCGGAGAAGACGATCACGGCCGCGCCGACCCAGGTCCAGAAATCGGGGATGCTGTCGAACACCAGGTAGCCCAGGATCGCCGCACCGATCAGCTGGACATAGTTGAACGGCGCGATGGTCGCCGCCGGCGCCTGGCTGAAGGCGATGGTGAGGAAGTAGTGGCCCACGCCTGCCATCACGCCGATGGCGACGAACAGCGCCCAGTCCCAGCCGAAGGCGGGCGTGACCCATTCGAACGGCAGGAGCGGTGCCGCAGCCACCGTGCCGACGATGGTCGCCATGGTGGCCGAGGCATCGGGCCGTTCGGCTTGGCCGTAGCGCCGCGAGAACAGCTGGTAGAAGGCACTGCACAGCGTGCTGGCGACGATCAACAACGAATGCCATTCGAAATGGGCGTGTCCCGGCCGCACCACGATCAAGGCGCCGACGAAGCCGATGCACACGGCGATCCAGCGTCGTGGACCGACCGGCTCACCCAGGAAACGCGAGGACAGCGCCGTCACCACCAGCGGGCTGGTGAGCGAGATCGAGGCCGCCGTGGCCAGCGGCAAATAGACGAGACCGTGAAAATACAGGAAGGACGAGAAGAACAGCAGCAGGCCACGCACCACCTGGCTGCCGACATTGTGCCAGCGAAACAGCGCCAGACCGCTGCGCGGCAGGAACAGCGCCATCATGAGCACGAAGGCGAAGGCGTAGCGCGCCCAGATCACCTGCACCACCGGATAGTGCTGGGTCAGCGTCTTGGAGATCGCATTGAGAACCGAGAAGCAGGCGACCGAGAGGAGGATTGATAGGATGGCGCGCAGGACATGGTCTCTCGCCGGCGGCGAGGCTTTGACATTCATGGCGCGGAACCTAGCGGCCTCGATCTGCCGGACAAGCGCCCGTTGCGGCAACGACCCATCGCGATTTGCATGGGTTGCGATGTCGCACCGATCTCAGGCGGACAGCGCTTCGCGGTCTTCCTCGTCGCTGGGCCAGAGCAGCAGCGACACGACCAGCAGGATGCCGAGCCCGCCGACGATGCCGGCGAAACGGTCGATGCCCGGCATGATGCTGGTGGGCGGTGCCGGCCCCTGGACCAAGGTGATGACGAACACGAAAGCCGCCTGGGTCCCGACATAGCCGACGCCGTGCTTGCCGTTCTGGACGTGCGAGCCGATCCATACCCCGGCGGCGATCATCAGAAGCCACCAGAAGATCGAGGTCACCTGCAGGGCCAGGCATGCGAGTGCGGCGAGGCCACCCAGGAGGCATCCGATGAATCGGTGCAACGATCGTTCGGCAACGGCATGCCGGGTGCCCAGACCACCGTAGTGGATGACCGGCGCCGACATCACCATGGCAACCGAGATCGTCATCTCGGAGACGTCCGGCAGATCCATCCAGATCCACACCAGCAGCACGAAGACGACGGAAATGCCGGCCCGCGCCCCATGCAGCAGAGCGGGCCATTGCGCGCCCAGCAGATGACGCCAACCGGGCGACGGCGGTGGCTTATCGGCATGCCAGTGCTGCAGCGTGTGGGCCATGATAATAGCTGCCGTGACACCGATCGCGACGTCGAACACCCGATAGTAGGCCGTCGTGACGACGTCGAGCGGGTCATTCAACCCCGACAGCAGGACCATGATGGCGGTGATGGAAAAAAACAGCCACGCAAGCCCGTGCGGGCTCACTTGCATGGCGGTCACGCCCACCATCGTCACGGCGGCGAGGAACAAGCAGAGGGCGAAATGGTCGTAGGGCAGCCAGCGGGCCATGATGAAACCCGCCACCGCACCGGCAATCGTGCCGACGAGTCGCAGCAAGCCGCGGCGCACCGACGCCGCTCCCGTCGACATCATCGTCATGAAGCCGCTGATCGCGGCCCACCACGGCGACTCGACCTCGAGGAACAAGGCGGTGACCAATGCCAGCACGACCGCGCCAGCCGCGACGATGCCCTGTCGCGTGCGCGCCGGATCCTCGCCCAGCTCCCCAAGCTCCCGCCAGTAGCCGGCGAGCGCCGTCGCCATCATCCGCCAGCCTTCGGCGAAGTCGTCGCGCACGGTCCTCGTGAGATCGCGGATCATGGAAAGATCACGGTGCGCGCATCCGCTCCCATGAAGAGCTTGCCGTCCGGCGGCGGCTCCTCGAGCACGATCGTCACCGGAATGCGGCGCTGCAGGCGGATCCAGTCGGTGGTCGGCGAGACGTAGGGCAGCAGCTTCTCAGGACCCTGCTCGCGGCTGAAGCCGCGCGCGATGCCGGTGATCTTTGCGCGATAGAAATGCCAGGGATCGCTGTCGAGCCAGACCCAGGCGGTGCCACCGATCGTGAAGTCCCGCACGTAGTACTGCTTGTAGTTGGCCATGATGCGCCAGGCATTGGCGTCGACGATGCCGATCATCGGCGTGTTCGCCGTCGCCATGTCGCCCACGCGCAAGGTCAGGTTGGTGATGGCGCCTGTCGTCGGCGAATTGACCTGGGTGCGATCGAGCTGCCACTGCGCTGTCGCCAGCTCCGCCTTGGCTTTCTCGAGCGCGGCCTGATGCGCGTTGATGCTGGTCTGCGCCTTGTCGATTGCAACCTCGGAGATCCGCATCTCGGCGGTGGAGCGGCGCAGCTCGTCGTTCCAGTGGTCGAGCTCGGAGCGCGGGGCATACTCCTTCGCAGCGAGGTCCGAGTAGCGGGTCTGCTGCTGCAGGGCGTAGGTATGGCGCGACGTCGCCTCAGACAGCGCCGCCTTTGCCGAAGAGAGTTGCTCCTGCGCCACCTTCAGCAGAGCCGCCTCCTCGTCGATCTGCGCCTGCCGCGTGTTGACATCGAGCTGGAAAGGCGTCGGATCGATGGTGAACAGCTTGTCGCCGACCTTGACGCTCTGGTTATCGACCACGTAGAGGGCGACGACCGGACCGGTTACCTGCGGTGCCACGCCGACGAGGTCCGACCGGACATAGGCATCGTCGGTATAGGCGACGAAATAGGTCAAGACCTCCCAGACGATGAACAGCAGCCCAATCGTGCCACCCACGGTGACAATGCGGCGCAGGCGGCTGCGTGCAACCCTGGAGGTCGGCAGCAGCTTAGCGACCGGCGGCTCAATCGTCGGCGGTTGGGTCGGCGGCGGCGCTGAGTCGGGACTCATCAGTCCTAATTTACGCTCGCGCGCGCAGGCAGCAAAGGGCGCTAGCCGGAAACCAGGTTGATGAGCCAGTGGCGGGCGGCTTCGTACCACGACGGCCCTTGCACCGTGATGCGGATGAGTTGGCGATAGAGGTTGCTCGCGCGATCCACAGCACCGCGGCTCTTGACGATGGTGTCGAGCTCGAGGACCAGCCGCTGCACGCCCTCCTGCCGGGGCGTGACCTTCCACGCCCAGCGCATGTCTTCGGCGAGGCTGATCGCCTTGGGCTGGTCGGCATCGGGCGCAATCGTGAATGACGCCCGGGGATCACCGAACAGACGCCCCACGATGGTGTCGGCACCCGACACATCGCGTGCGTCCGCCGTGCTTCGCCCGGTCGTCGCGGAGACCGGCTGGCTCCCCTTGATGATCAGCACCACCGTATGGGGCCGGCCAACCGTCATGGTGCGGTCGAGCAGCAGGCCGGTCGTACCCTTCCAGAATTCGACCGGTATCGGCTGTCGTTCGACGAGGGCGTTGAACGGCAGCACGATGATGCCGAAGAGAAGGACGCCGGCAGCGACGCCGCGCGCTGCCGTCGAGGGCCGCGCCTGATAGAGGGCGAACGCCAGCGCGGCAATTCCCAGCACGGCCGCCTGCAACGGGGCATGAAAGAACGGCACGTCGAGAAGGTCGAACCCGAGGGCGAGCTCGAGCTCGGTGACGATGATGGCGAACAGAACGCCGATGCCCAGGATCTTGAAGAAGCGCCGCAGCCATTCCCCGGAAAAGATCATGATCCCTCAGTCAGCGGCCTTCACCAGCGCCGGCTGCGGCTTGAACGGCAGGATGGTGCGGGCGCGTACGGCGGGCAACGGCAGCGACGGAGGCTCCGCTCCGAGCGTGACCGCGGCATTCCACGCCCAGCGCGGATCGAGCAGGAATGGCCGCGCATGGGCCGTGCAATCTGCCTCGCCCGAAGCGACGATACGCTCGGCCTGCTCCGGCTCGGTGATGACACCGACCGCCCATGTCCTGATACCGGCTTCCTTGCGGATGCGCGCCGCAAACGGCACCTGATAGCCGGGGCCGACCGCGATCTTCTGGTGCGCCGCATTGCCGCCCGAGCTGGCATCGATGAAATCGCAGCCCAGCGCTTTCAGCTGACGCGCCGTCTCGATCGTGTCCTCGAGCGCGAGGCCACCCTCGACCCATTCGACTGAACTCAATCGCACGCCCATCGCCTTGTCGCGCGGCCACGCCTTGCGGCAGGCCTCGAACACCTCGAGAGGAAAGCGCCGGCGCTTCTCCATCGTGCCGCCGTACTCGTCGGTGCGCTGGTTGCTGAGCGGCGACAGGAACTGGTTGAGACAGTAGCCGTGGGCGCCATGCAGCTCGATGACGTCGAAGCCCAGCCGCGCGCTGCGCTCCACTGCCGACACGAAGGCTTGCTTGACGCGCCTCAAGCCGACGGTGTCGAGCGCCACCGGGACGTGCCACTTGCCATCAAAAGGGATCGCCGAGGCCGAATATGTCGTCCACGGCAGGTCGGGAGCATCGGCCTGGGTGAGCGGACCCCCGCCCTTCCACGGCCGCTGCGCGGATGCCTTGCGGCCGGCATGCGCGAGCTGGATGCCGAGCTTGACCTGCGGCATCCAGGCCCGCGCCCAGTCGACCACCGGCTTCAGCGCCGCCTCGTTCTCGTCGCTGTAGAGGCCCAGGCAGCCTTGCGTGATGCGGCCTTCGCGCTCGACATGCGTTGCCTCCAGGCACAACAAGCCGGCGCCGGACATCGACAGCATGCCGTAGTGCACCTGGTGCCAGGGCTGGGCGCTGCCGTCGATCGCCGAATACTGGCACATCGGCGATACGACGATGCGATTGGGCAGCGTCACGCCGCCGATCTCGATCGGCGTAAACAGGTGTGCAGTCATGATACTCCTTACCCGCTGATCGAAGGTCCGGCCTCGTGGCCCAGCCATTCCTCGATCAGGCGGCGGGCAATGGAATCGCGGCGCGGCATGAAGAACGAGCCGTCCTTGGGCAGGTTCTCCGGGCGAAGCTCCTCGCGCGTCAGCCAGCGCGCGGCCTCGAGCTCGGTTTCGTTGACCGTGAAGTCGAGCGACTCGGCCTCGGCGTGGAAGCCGATCATCACCGACGCAGGAAACGGCCAGGGCTGGGACGACCGGTAGGTGACGTTCGTCACCCGCACCTTGACCTCCTCGTAGACCTCGCGCGCCACGGCATCCTCGAAGCTCTCGCCGGGCTCGACGAAGCCGGCCAGCGTCGAATGCATGCCGCGCGGAAAATGCTTGCCGCGGCCGAGCAGGCACTTGTCGCCATGATGGACCAGCATGATCACCGCCGGATCGGTCCGCGGGAAGTGCTCGCTCTTGCAGTTCTCGTTGGTACATTGGCGGACATGCCCGCCGCGGATCGCCTTGGTCGTGGCGCCGCAGACACCGCAATAGCGGTGGCGGCGATGCCAGTAGGTCATGCCGCGGGCGTAAGCGAGGATCGAGCCCTCGCGCGCGAACAGCAGCGCGCCGACCTGGCGCAGATCGACGAACTCGCCGACCTCCTTCAGCGGCACGTCCTTGCCCGTCACGTCAACGGCGAAATAGGGCGTGCCTTCGACGTAGCCCAGGAAGATTTGCGTATCGGAGGCACTGGCGATGGCACGAGCCATCACGCCCTGCAGGAACACCGCCTCGGGAGCGCCGCCGGCTTTCACCAGGTTCTTCTCGCTGTCGATGGGCACGAAGCGCGCCGCCCCCGACGAAGCGAGCTCGATCATGCGCTCGTCGTTCTCGCGCTCGTGGCTGGCGCGGTCGATCTCGGCGCTGGAATAGGGATTTCTGGGACGTTGTTGCATGGCGCGCGGGACGGTGCCACAGCAGCTACGCGAGCGCCATCGCCAAAACTTCGGCGACGTGTACCGCCTGTCGATTGCTGCCGTCGGCGATCTGGTGGCGGCAGGACGTGCCGTCGGCCACGATCAGCGCGTCGGTTGGCGCTTTGCGCACCGCCGGCAGCAGCGACAGCTCGGCCATGGCGAGCGACGCCTCGTAATGCTCGGCCTCGTAGCCGAAGCTGCCGGCCATGCCGCAGCAGCTCGATTCGACCACGCTGACGGCGAGGTCGGGCACCAGCGACAGCGCCTCCTGCACCGCGCTCATGGCGCCGAACGCCTTCTGATGGCAGTGACCATGCAGCAGGGCCGTCTTCTGCGGCAATGGCTTCAGGTCCAGCGCGAGCCGCCCTGCCCTCTTCTCGCGAACCAGGAATTCCTCGAACAGGAAGGCATTGTCGCTGACGGCCTTTGCTGCCTCGCCGAGCTTCAGGGCCAGGAACTCGTCGCGCAGCGAGAACAGGCACGACGGCTCGAGGCCGACGACGGGCACGCCCTTGGCGACGAACGGCATCAGCGCCTGCAGCAGCCGTCGCGCTTCCGCCCTCGCCTTCTCGACCTGGCCGGTGGCGAGATACGTCCGCCCGCAGCACAAGGCCGGCGCCCCCAGTGTCGGCCAGGCGATGGCGACGCGATGCCCTGCCGCCTGCAGCACGCGCCGTGCCGCATGCAGCAGGTCCGGCTCGAAATTGTTCGAGAACGTATCGGCGAAGATCACGACCGTCGCGTCACGCTCGTCGACCTCGGTGGTCGCGAGGAACGTGTCGCCGCGCCATCTCGGCAGGCTGCGCTGGCGGGCAAAGCCCAGCCACGGCTGCACGATGCCGGCAAGATTGAACAGCCAGGGCGCCCGCCGCGCCCACGGCGCCAGCGCCGGCAGGCCGCCGATCAAGCGGTCGCGCAGGCGGAGCCCCTTGCTCATGCGGCGCGCCGAGCGCACCTCGATCTTCATGCGCGCCATGTCGACGCCGGTCGGGCAGTCGCGCTTGCAGCCTTTGCAGCTGACGCAGAGATCGAGCGCGGCCGCGACCGCATCCGATGTCAGTGCCTCGGGGCCGAGCTGGCCCGATAGCGCCAATCGCAGCGTGTTGGCGCGGCCGCGCGTCAGGTGCTTCTCGTCGCGCGTCACGCGGAAGGACGGGCACATCGTGCCGACGTCGAACTTCCGGCAATGGCCGTTGTTGTTGCACATCTCGGCGGCCTTGGCGAAGCCGCCGGTCGGATCGCCGCCGCTGCCCGGCTCGGTGAGCTGCTCGGTCAGCGGATCAGCCTGGACGTTCCACGCCGACCAATCGAGCGCGGGCTTGTACTCGATGGTGGCGTAGCCCGGCTTGAAGCGGAACAGCGAGCGGTCGTCCATGCGCGACGGCCGCACGATCTTGCCGGGATTGAGGATGCCGTCCGGATCGAACAGGTCCTTGACCGCCTCGAACGCCTTGGTGAGCCGCGGCCCGAACTGCCAGGCCACCCATTCCGAGCGCACCAGCCCGTCGCCATGCTCGCCCGAATAGGCGCCCTTGTATTCGCGCACCAGCGCCGACGCCTCCTCGGCGATGGCCCGCATCTTCGCGGCACCGTCGCGGCGCATGTCGAGGATCGGCCGCACATGCAGCGTGCCGACCGAGGCATGGGCATACCAGGTGCCGCGCGTGCCGTGCCTGGTGAACACGTCGGTGAGCCGCTGCGTGTAGTCCGCAAGATGTTCCAGCGGCACGGCACAATCTTCGATGAAGGACACCGGCTTTCCGTCACCCTTCATCGACATCATGATGTTGAGGCCGGCCTTGCGCACCTCCCACAGCTCCGCTTGCGGCCTGGGCTCGGGCATCTCGACCACGCTGCCGGGAAGCCCGAGATCGCCCATCAGCTCGACGAGGCGGCGGAGATCGCGCAACTGCGGCTCGCGCTCCTCGCCCGCAAACTCGACCAGCAGGATGGCTTCAGGCTGGCCGATCAGCGCCCGCTCTATCACCGGCCGGAAGGCGGGATTGGCGCGCGCCAGCTCGATCATGGTGCGATCGACCAGCTCGACGGCCGTGGGCTTCAGCTTGACGATGTGCTGGGCGCTGTCCATCGCCTTGTAGAAGCTCGGGAAGTTCACCACCCCCAGCGTCTTGTGCTTCGGCAATGGCGCGAGCTTCAGGGTCAGACGCTCCGTCACCGCCAGCGTGCCTTCGCTGCCGACCAGCAGGTGCGACAGGTTCACCGAGTTGTCGAGCGTGTAGGGCCGCTCCGATTGCGGGAAGAAGATATCGAGGTTGTAGCCGGCGACGCGGCGCAGAACCTTGGGATACATGCGCTCGATCTCGTCGCGCTCGGCGAACGCGAGCGCCGCCACCTTGTCGGCGATGGCGCGCACCGCCGGCGGCATGTCCTCCGGCCGCGCCGAGCTGAAGCGCGCACGCTGGCCGTTCGCCAGGATGGCGTCGATCGAGGCGACGTTGTGCACCATGTTGCCGTAGCGGATCGAGCGGCTGCCGCAGGAATTGTTGCCCGCCATGCCGCCCAGGGTGCACTGCGCCGAGGTCGAGACATCGACCGGATACCAGAGGCCGTGCGGCCTGAGCCACGCGTTCAACTGGTCAAGCACGACGCCAGGTTGGACCGTGACCTCAGCCCGGTTCTTGTCGAAACCCACGACCTCGCGCAGGTACTTCGACACGTCGACGACCAGCGCCTGCCCCACCGTCTGGCCACACTGCGATGTGCCGGCACCGCGCGGCAGGATGGCCGCCTTGGCATCGCGCGCGATGTCGACGACCAGCGCGAGGTCCGTCTCGTCACGCGGCAGCACCACGCCCACCGGCTCGATCTGGTAGATCGACGCATCGGTCGAATAGCGCCCGCGCGAGGCGGCGTCGAACAGGATGTCGCCCTTGATCGTGCGGCGCAGGGTTTGTTCCAGTGTCGTCAATCGAGCTTCACTCCGGCCGCGGCCACGACCTTCTGCCACTTCTCGATTTCGGCGCGGATGCGTTTGGCGAATTCCGCCGGCGTCTCGCCGCCCATCTCCGCCGCCTGCTCCTTCCAGATCGCCTTCAGCTTGGGCTGCGCCATGGCTTTTACCATCTCGGCATACATGCGGTCGATGATCGGCTGCGGCGTGCCCTTGAGCGCCCACAATCCATACCAGGTCGAGACGATCCAGTAGGGCAGGCCGACCTCGGCCGAGGTCGGGATGTCGGGGAACTCGGCGCTGCGCGTCGGCGTCGCCACGGCGAGGCCAACGAGTCGGCCACCGCGGATTTGCGAGGCCGAGGTGCCCATGCCGTCGAACATCATGTCGACATTGCCGGCCAGCAGATCCTGCATCGCCGGCCCCGCGCCGCGATAGGGCACGTGGATGATCTCGGTCTTGGTCTCGAGCTTGAACAGCTCGCCCGACAGATGATGCGCCGTGCCGATGCCCGACGACGCGAAGTTCACCTTGCCCGGATTGGCGCGCGCATAGGCGATCAGCTCCGCCACGGTCTTCACCGGCAGGCGCTTGGGATTGATCGAGATCACCTGCGGCACCAGCGCGATCATCGTGATCGGCACGAAATCCTTCTCGATATCGTAGTCGAGGCTCTTGTAGACGCTGGGCGCGATCGTGTGGTGCACGGCGCCGACGAAGAACACCGAGCCGTCGGCCTTCATCTTGGCGGCCTGCGAGGCGCCGACCGTGCCGCCCGCTCCGCCCCTGTTGTCGATGATGATCTGGCAGCCGAGCTGCTCACCGACCTGCGCCGCCAAGGGACGCGCGAACACATCGGTGCCGCCGCCGGCGGGAAACGGGTTGACCCAGGTGATCGAGCCGGGCGGCCAGCCTTCCTGGGCCCGCGCCGCGGCGGGCGCGAGCGTGGCCGCGAGGCCAAGCTTGAGCGCTCGACGGCGCGAGGTTGCAAACGCAGCTGACATCATCACCCCTCCCTGGACGCTACGCTGTCCGACTCACTCATCGTCTCCAGCACCGCCTGAAGCTTGGCGTGCAAATGCTGGACCAGCAGGTCGCGAAGCGCGATGCCGTCGCGCGCCGCAAGGGCTGCGATCATCGAACGATGCTCTGCCACTGCGCGGTCCCATTTGCTGCGATTGAAGTTCGAGCGGAAGCGCAGCGCGTGCAGGCGCGTATTGAGCGCCCGGTAAGTCTGGGTGAGAACGGGATTGGCGGCGATCGCATTGATGCGATCATGGATCGTGCGGTTGATGCGATAGTAGGTCGGCAGATCGCGCCGACGATGGGCGGCTTCCATCTCGGCCTGCAGCGCGCGCAAATCGACAAGATCGCCGTCGGTGACGTGCTGCACGGCCAGCTCACCGGCGAGACCTTCCAGTGAGGCCATCACTTCGAAGGCGTGACGCGCATCTTCGGGTGACAAGGCCACGACCTGGGCGCCGCGGTTGGGCAGCTGCACCAGAAGCCCATCGGCCGCGAGCATGCGGAACGCCTCGCGCAAGGGTGTGCGCGAGACGCCCAGCTGCTCGCTCAGCTCCCGCTCGTTCAGCCGGGCACCTGGCGCCAGCACACCTTCGATGATCAAGGTGCGCAGACGCTCCGCCGCGGCCTGCGGCAGGGTCGAGCGGGCAATGACGAGGGTCGAACCGTCCAAGAGCTACCTCTGGACTCAGTTTGGCATGTTGTATACAAAATGCAATCCCAGACAGAAGGGCTGGACACCATGCGCCTGAATTCCCATCCCAGCGGACGACACTTCCTCCAAATCCCGGGGCCGACCAACGTGCCGGACCGCATCCTGCGGGCGATGGACCATCCGACCATCGACCACCGCGGACCCGAGTTCAACGCGCTCGCCAAGAAGGTGCTGCGCAGCGTGCGGCAGGTCTTCCAGACCCGGCAGCCGGTGATTGTCTATCCCGCGTCGGGCACCGGCGCCTGGGAGGCCGCCCTGGTGAATACGCTGTCGGCCGGCGACCTGGTGCTGATGTGGGAGACCGGCCACTTCGCCTCGTTGTGGAAGAAGATGGCCGACAAGCTCGGGCTCAGGTCCGAGTTCATGGGCGGCGACTGGCGCAAGCCTGCCGACCCCGCCGCCATCGAGCAGCGCCTGCGCGGCGACACGGAGCACGCCATCAAGGCCGTGTGCATCGTGCACAACGAGACCTCGACCGGCGTGGCGAGCGATGTCGGCGCGATCCGCCGCGCTATCGATGCGGCACGCCATCCCGCCCTGCTGCTGGTCGACACGATCTCCTCGCTGGGCTCGATCGATTATCGCCACGACGCCTGGGGCGTCGACGTCACGGTGGCTGGCTCGCAGAAAGGCCTGATGCTGCCGCCCGGTCTCTCGTTCAATGCCGTCAGCGAGAAGGCGATCGCGGCATCCAAGAGCTCCCGGTTGCCCAAGTCTTTCTGGAGCTGGGACGAGATGCTCAGCACCAACGCCAACGGCTGGTTCCCCTACACGCCGGCCACCAACATGCTCTACGGCCTCAACGAGGCCTGCGACATGCTGCTCGAGGAAGGGCTGGATGCGGTGTTCGCGCGGCATGCCCGCCATGCCGAAGCCACGCGCACGGCCGTGACGACCTGGGGCCTGGAGATCCTGTGCAGCGACCCCAAGGCCTACTCGGGATCGCTGACCGCGATCCTCATGCCGGAGGGCCACGACGCCGACGCCTTCCGCAAGGTCGCGCTGGAGAACTTCAACCTGTCGCTGGGCCAGGGCCTCTCCAAGGTAGCCGGCAAGGTCTTCCGCATCGGCCATCTCGGCGACTTCAACGACCTGATGCTGATGGCCACGCTGTCGGGCGTCGAGATGGCGCTGGGCCTGGCCAAGGTACCGCACAAGCCGGGCGGCGTGCAGGCCGCCCTTACCTACCTGCAGGACACAGCACCGGGCGCGCGACGCTAGCGCAGGAAGCACTGGAATAACCAAGCACCGGAGCCGGGGGTATGGCGTTGTGGCCCGCCAGTGCTTGCGGCGCCATACCGGCGCGGCCACAACAAAACTGGGCCCGATCAACCCCGGTTCCGAAAAATCGCCTCTCCGACGAGCGCGGATGCGGGTCACGCGCAGAGTGAGCTTCCGTGTAGCGGCCCCCAAAAATGAGACAGGGAAAGTGCGGACAGTTTCTCGTAGAGA